>ENA-ORXR01000057-ORXR01000057.1-marine-metagenome-genome-assembly--contig:-NODE-57-length-167079-cov-6.552712_pt1 | contig 167079 bp, 143 predicted proteins | sample MGYA00237866_ERZ511479 | MGnify/ENA metagenome assembly ERZ511479 | reverse complement strand
ATCCTGGTTACGCACCATTCGCCAGGGCGTTGCTCCGACCGAGATGGTAGTCAAGATCGCCCTACGTAACGAGCTTCCCGAATTTCTGCTTGTTGGCGCTGAAACCAATCCCATTGCGAAATTCATCGTTGATCATCAAGCCCCTGACTGGGGCCTTTCTCAGGATAAAGCAGCATGACGCAAGTCATCACTCACGAGTAATTATTCTGCTATTTCCCATCAGTCTTTGCACATCGCTGTCAGAGTACCGGGCGAGTAGTGCAGGTGAGAAATCGTCAAACGCCTGCCGCAGTGCGTCACGACGATGTAATATGGTTTGCCAGCTCAACCCCGATTGGAACCCTTCGAGGCATACTTTTTCGAAAATTGCCCGGTCGCAGACAACTGGTACACCCCATTCCTCATCATGATATCGCTGAAAAACCTCGTCATTCTCAGGTATGAGGCAGAACTCTTCGGGCGTGGCAGTCATGTCGATCTGTTTATGTCGTCAAGAACCGAGGCTGCAGTAAGATCGCAGCGAGTAAGGCATAACATAAGGGGAATTTGTCAGGCTTGAGGGCTCATGAAAAGATAAGCTATGCCTGCTGATCGTCCTGCATCTTGCCCTACGGCGTTGTTCGTCGGGTGGATAGCCAGCTCTCTTCAGGCCATGCGGAACAGGCGCAGAAACAACCGAAATGCGTGGTTTACTATTTCACAAGCACTGACAGAGCTAAATCAGGCATATTTTATTGAAGTTTAGATGCAAAAAATACCTCTAGCCAGTAGTTATCCTTATTTTATGGTGCTATGATGGCGAGCTAACTTGCCTGACGTGTTTACGCCGTCGGGTTTTGCTATTTTTGTGATTGCCATTTATCCGGTGATTACTTTTGATCCGGGCTGCATCGCCTGGGCTGCACAGTCTGCCACCGCATCCTGGCCCTCACGGCCCCAAGCGGAAGGTCAGGTGTGGCTTTGGTGAGTGCACGTTCGTTAAAATGTGTTGGAGAAAACGATGACTCTTGGTGTGGTTGGCCGCAAGCTCGGCATGACACGCGTGTTTGACGATACAGGCATATCTACGCCTGTAACAGTCATCGAGGTCGAAAAAAACCGGGTAACTGCGCGCAAGACTGTGGAGAGAGACGGTTACGTTAGTGTCCAGGTCACTACTGGTTTGAAAAAAACCAGTCATCTGTCAAGGGCAGAGGCCGGTCATTTTGCCAAGGCGGGCGTCGGTGCCGGGCGTGGCCTCTGGGAATTCCGTCTCGACGGTGAAGAAGGTGCGGAACTTGAAGTAGGTGGTGAATTCGGCATGGAACTGTTTGAAGCAGGGCAGAAAGTTGATGTCACGGGTATTAGTATCGGCAAGGGCTTTGCTGGTGGCGTTAAAAGGCACAATTTCCAGATGCAGGATGCAACTCACGGTAATTCCTTGTCGCATCGTGCGCCAGGCTCAATCGGTCAGAACCAGACACCAGGTCGAGTATTCAAGGGCAAGAAGATGGCAGGTCATATGGGAGCGGTTCGCCGCACAACCCAGAACCTGCAGGTAGTTCGCGTCGACGAAGGCCGTGCGGTTATTCTGGTCAAAGGCGCGGTTCCAGGGGCAGATGGTAGCGACGTGATCATCAAGCCAGCCGTCAAGCAGAAGAGAGCGAAGAGCTAAGTCGATGGATTTAAAAACACACAGCGGCGGTACCGTCACCGTTGCAGACTCCGTTTTCGGAGCGACATACAATGAAGGGCTGGTACATCAGATAGTAACGGCCTATCTGGCTGGTGCGCGTTCTGGTACCGCCGCTCAGAAAACTCGCTCTGAAGTTCGTGGCGGTGGTGCAAAGCCCTGGCGGCAGAAAGGTACTGGTCGCGCTCGTGCTGGAACATCACGCAGTCCGATATGGACCGGTGGCGGTGTAACGTTTGCGGCGAAAACTCGAGACTATTCGCAAAAAGTCAACAAGAAGATGTATCGCGGCGCAGTTCGTTCCATCCTGTCTCTCGCTGCGGCAGAAGGGCGCATCATCGTGGTTGACTCTCTTGAACTGGCAGAGGGCAAGACCAGACTGATGAAGGCAAAAATGAAGGAGCTGGGCGTTGAGAAGGTCCTGTTTCTCATGGACGACGTCAGCGAGACAGTTTACCTGGCAAGCCGCAACATCCCCTACGTACAGGTCCTGGATGTGGAAGGCGTTGATCCTGTCAGTCTCGTAAGGTTTCCACACATTGTTGCTACAGCCGCTGCTATCAAGCAGTTAGAGGAGCGTCTTGGATGAATGATCAACGACTCTTTCAGGTGTTGCTTGCACCTCATGTCTCTGAGAAAACAGCAATTGCTGCAGAAATGGAAGGACGGCATACGTTCCGAATAGCCAATAATGCCTCCAAGTTAGAAGTACGAAAAGCGGTTGAGAAGCTTTTTGAAGTTGATGTCAGGAGCGTACAGATTATTAATGTACGTGGTAAGTCAAAGCGTTTTGGCTCTGCTGAGGGAAAGCGCTCTGACTGGAAGAAAGCAATTGTCCGCCTTGCTGAAGGTCAGGATATCGACTTTACAGGCGTTGAGATCTAATCATGGCACTCGTCAAATCCAAACCTACCTCGCCAGGTAAGCGTTTTCAGGTAAGAGTCGTTAATAAGGAGCTTTCGAAAGAAGGCCCGTATGAGCCTCTGGTAGAAAGCCTTAGCAAGTCCGGTGGACGTAACAATAAAGGTCGCATCACCACCAGGCATGTCGGTGGTGGTCACAAGCGTCGTTATCGAGTGATCGATTTCAAACGTAACAAGGATGGGATCCCCGCAGTGGTAGAGCGCCTGGAATATGATCCCAACCGTACTGCGAACATTGCACTGATTAAGTATGCAGATGGTGAGAGAAGTTATATTCTTGCACCAAAAGGTGTAGCAGTTGGTACCCCGATCATGTCGGGGCGCGAAGCACCTATCAAGCCCGGTAACTGCCTGCCGCTCGCAAATGTCCCAGTCGGTTCCACTATCCATGCTATCGAGCTCAAGCCGGGCCGTGGCGCACAAGTGGCGCGAAGTGCTGGAGCAGCAGTACAGCTGGTAGCACGCGAAGGCCAGTATGCGACTGTAAGGCTGCGGTCTGGCGAAATGCGCAGAGTTCAAACAGATTGCCGCGCAACCATTGGCGAAGTAGGTAACGCAGAACACGCACTACGTAAGTTGGGTAAAGCGGGTGCGACTCGCTGGCGTGGTGTCAGGCCTACAGTCCGTGGTGTGGCCATGAATCCGGTCGACCACCCGCATGGTGGTGGTGAAGGTCGGACATCCGGTGGCCGTCATCCGGTAAGTCCTTGGGGCACACCGACAAAAGGCTACAAAACACGTTCAAACAAGCGTACCGACGGCATGATTGTCCGTCGTCGTTCCAAGAAATAGGAGGTAGACACCTGTGCCACGTTCCCTGAAGAAAGGACCGTTCGTCGACTACCACCTTACCAAGAAGGTGGAAGAGGCGCGCGCTTCAAACAGCAAGCGACCCATCAAGACATGGTCGCGCAGATCAATGATCCTTCCAGACATGGTTGGCTTCACCATCGCAGTACATAACGGCCGTGTTCACGTGCCGGTACTCGTTTCCGAAAATATGGTTGGTCACAAGTTAGGTGAGTTTGCGGCAACGCGCACCTACAAAGGCCACGTAGCAGATAAGAAATCGAGATAGTCATGCAAGTCGAATCCACATTGAAGATGGCACGCATCTCACCGCAGAAGGTCCGCCTGGTTGCTGACCAGATACGGGGTCTGCCTGTTGAAGGTGCGCTCGAAGTGCTCACTTTCAGCGAGAAGAAGGCGGGTGCATTAATCAAGAAACTCGTTGATAGTGCTATTGCCAACGCCGAGCACAATGAGGGTGCCGACATTGACGATTTGAAAGTCTCCGCAGTTCAGGTGAACGCCGGGCCTGTCATGAAGCGTCTCCGAGCCCGTGCAAAAGGTAGAGCAAACCGTATCTTGAAACGTACAAGCCATATCACTGTGACCGTTTCGGACGGCAGGAGCTAAACGATGGGTCAGAAAGTACATCCTATAGGTATACGTCTTGGCATTTCTCAAGACTGGAACTCGACGTGGTACGCAGGCAGCGAAGATTACGCCGACTACCTGAATGACGACATCAAGATTCGGGAGTTTCTGAAGAAGGAGCTCTCCCATGCCTCGGTAAGCCGCATTCAGATTCAGCGCCCCGCCAAGTCAATAATCGTTACGATTCATTCAGCCCGGCCGGGCATCGTAATTGGAAAAAAGGGTGAGGATGTTGAGAAGCTTCGCAAGATCATTGCCAGACGGCTTAGTATCAACATTAATAATGTCAAGATAAACATCGCTGAAATTCGCAAACCAGAGCTGGATGCACAGCTGGTCGCGGAGGGCGTTGCCCAGCAGCTCGAGCGTCGAGTTATGTTTAGACGTGCGATGAAACGTGTTTTGACAAATACCATGCGCTTAGGTGCTCAGGGCGTGAAAATCGCAGTTTCTGGCCGACTCAACGGGGCAGAAATTGCTCGTCGTGAGTGGTACCACGACGGTCGTGTACCTTTGCACACTCTGCGAGCAGACATCGACTACGGTGTCGCTGAAGCACATACCACTTATGGGGTAATCGGGATTAAGGTCTGGATCTGTCACGGCGAAGTATTCGACCTGGAAGAGAAGCGCTCGAAAGGCGTTGCCAGCTCGGCTGGCAAGTAGACAAATAACAAAAGTCGCTAACCGTTTGGGCTATTCGAGAGAGTATGTCGCCGGTAGCAAACAGAGATAGACAATGCTTCAACCTAAACGTACGAAATTCAGAAAGCAACACACGGGACGTAACCGTGGCCTTGCACAAAACGGTAACAAGGTCAGCTTTGGCGAGTATGGTCTCAAGGCAACTGCGCGTGGCCGACTGACTGCTCGGCAGATTGAATCTGCGCGTCGTGCGATGACTCGTCACATCAAGCGTGGTGGCAAAATCTGGATTCGTATTTTTCCTGATACACCTGTTACCAAAAAGCCTATTGAAGTTCGTATGGGTAAGGGTAAGGGCAACGTTGAGTACTGGGTAGCCAAGATACAGCCAGGCAAAATGTTGTACGAGATGGAAGGTGTCACAGAAGATATTGCGCGTGAAGCTTTCGCATTAGCGGCTGCCAAGCTGCCTATTGCAACCACATTCGTTGTGAGGACGGCAGCATAATGGCTAATTCACATGTAGCGGAGCTTACTGCAAAGTCGGTAGAAGAGCTCAATACGGAACTCAGCGGTCTGTTTCGCGAGCAGTTTAACTTGCGTATGCAACGTGGTTCTGGTCAGGATGTAAAGCCGCACAACTTCAAGCGTGTACGACGCGAGATAGCTCGCATCAAGACCATTATTCATCAGAAGCAATCAGTGGAAGGCTGAAAATGAGCGATTCGAATCTTACAGCCTCTTCCGATTCGGTAGAGAAAAACAGCCGTACCGTTGTTGGGCGAGTGACCAGTAACAAAATGGAGCAGACCGCAACCGTCCAGGTTGAGCGTCGTATAAAGCATCCTATTTATGGCAAGTACATGCGTCGTAGCAAGAAATATCACGTGCATGATGTAAACAACGAGCTGAACATCGGTGATGTTGTTCAGATCACTGAATGCCGTCCAATGTCCAAAACCAAGTCTTGGACATTGGACAAGGTTCTCACTGCTGCTGCCGAATAAGGCGATAGTGGAAGAGTTATAAAATCAGCGTAGATTGAAAAAGAGTAGCGTCCGATGATTCAAATGCAAACTGTCCTGAATGTGGCAGATAACAGTGGCGCGCGCCGAGTACAGTGCATCAAGGTACTGGGCGGCTCGCATCGTCGATATGCGCGAGTGGGCGACGTCATCAAGGTGAGTGTCAAGGATGCCATTCCACGCGGTAAGGTAAAAAAAGGCGAGGTGTACAACGCCGTGGTGGTTCGTACTGCCAAGGCAATTCGTCGTCGAGATGGCTCTGCAATTCGTTTCGATGCAAATGCCGCTGTCATTCTCAACGCAAAACTCGAGCCGGTAGGCACCCGAATATTCGGGCCTGTAACGCGTGAGTTGCGTACCGAGAAGTTTATGAAAATTGTCTCCCTTGCACCAGAAGTGCTGTAGACGATATCGGGATTAGAAATAATGCAACGAATTAAACAAGGGGACGATGTCATCGTCCTTATCGGAAGAGACAAAGGTCGTCGCGGCAAAGTGGAAGCTGTGCATGATGATCGGGTTATTGTTGACGGTATCAATCTCGTCAAGAAACATGCTAAAGGGAATCCTCAGATGGGAGATCCGGGCGGTATTCAGGAGAAGGAGTTGTCGATACACATCTCCAACGTAGCGCTGTTCAATCCTTCAACCAAGAAGGGCGAGCGCGTGGGTTTTCGCACAGATGATGACGGAAAAAAGGAACGGTTTTTTCGTTCTGATTCTTCGTCGGTGGACGGTTGAGTACCATGGCAAGGTTGATATCAGAGTATAGAGATAACATTGTTCCCAAGATGATGGAGGAACATAAATATCTGAGTGTCATGCAGGTGCCACGCATTCAGAAAATCACCATCAACATGGGTCTTGGCGAAGCGCTTGGTGATAAGAAAGTTCTTGAACATGCCGTGAAAGACATGACGTCGATCGCCGGGCAAAAGCCGGTGGTAACGGTGGCACGTAAGTCAATCGCTGGATTCAAAATACGTGATGGTTATCCTATCGGTGCGAAAGTTACCTTACGTCGCGAGCGAATGTACGAATTCCTGGATCGTCTTGTTGCTGTTTCTATCCCGCGTATCAGAGACTTTCGGGGTATAAGCCCAAAATCCTTCGATGGGCGTGGTAACTACAGTATGGGTGTGAAAGAGCAGATTATTTTTCCTGAAATAGACTATGACAAGATTGATGCAGTGCGTGGTATGGATATTACGATCACAACATCTGCCAAGACAGACGCCGAAGCACTATCTCTGTTGAAGAAGTTCAACTTTCCTTTCCGCACGTAGGTTTAGCGAACATGGCAAAGAAATCAATGATCGCTCGTGAAAACAAGCGAACAAAACTGGTCAAGCAGCACGCCGAAAAGCGGGCTGTACTGAAAAGCACGGTCTCGTCGGACGAAAGCTCGTTTGAAGAGAAGATGGACGCAATGACTGCATTGCAGAAATTGCCGCGAGATTCGTCACCGGCTCGCCAGCGCAACCGCTGCCGTATAACCGGTAGGCCTCACGGTTTTTATCGTAAATTTGGATTAAGTCGTAACAAGCTTCGGGAGGCTGCCATGCGTGGTGATGTTCCCGGTTTGGTTAAGGCGAGTTGGTAGGAGAATAATCATGAGTATGTCTGACCCTATAGCTGACATGTTGACCCGCATACGTAACGGCCAGCAGGCGCGCAAGGTATCGGTATCCATGCCGGCAGCAAAGCTTAAGAGCAGTGTTGCAAAAGTTCTCCAAAATGAGGGATATATCGGTGAATTCAGCACAATAGAAATGGAAGGGAAGCCGACTCTAAGCGTTGATTTGAAGTATTTCGACGGAAAGCCAGTAATTGATAATATCAAGCGAATCAGTCGACCGGGTTTGCGTCGTTACTGTGCAGCAGACGCGATTCCAACAGTGTTGGGTGGGCTCGGTATCGCAGTGGTCTCGACATCGCATGGTGTAATGACCGGTAAAGAAGCCACAGCCAAAGGTTACGGCGGTGAACTTATCTGCACCGTCAGCTAACTGATCCGCCTCGAGGAATAATTCAATGTCACGCGTAGCAAAACAACCGATCGAACTGCCGAAAGGTGTCGAGATCAAGATCGATGGACAATCCGTTAGTGCCAAAGGTCCAAAGGGTCAGGAATCAATAGAAGTTCATAGCAGCGTACTGCCTGTACTTGATGGAAGTGTATTAGGTGTATCAGCTGTTAAGGCTGATCAGAAGTCCGTAGCTATGGCGGGAACCATGCGGTCATTGCTCAATAATCTGGTTCTGGGTGTTACTGACGGTTTTGAAAAGAAGCTGGAGCTGCGAGGAGTCGGTTACCGGGCGCAGGCCCAGGGTAGCAACCTCAATCTGACATTGGGTTTTTCTCACCCTGTTGTGCATAAGGTGCCTGATGGTGTGAAAGTGGAAACGCCAAGCCAGACAGAGGTTGTCGTCAGTGGCACAAACAAGCAGATTGTCGGGCAGGTGGCAGCGGATATCCGGGGTTATCGGCCCCCAGAGCCATATAAGGGCAAAGGTGTTCGATACGTCGGTGAGTATGTCGCCATGAAAGAAGCCAAGAAGAAGTAGAGTCGCGGATAATGGACAAAAAAACAAATCGATTGCGCCGTGCGAAACGTACCCGCGCAAAAATTCGGGAACTAGCGGTTCCACGTCTCACCGTACATCGCACGCCGCGACATATCTACGCGCAAGTGATAGATTCGAATGGTGGGCAAGTTTTGGCAGCAGCATCGACTGTTGGCAAAGACTTGCGTAGCGATGTAAAAAACGGCGGTAACGTAGACGCTGCAACCTCGGTAGGCAAGAGCATTGCCGAGAAAGCGGTTGCGGCAGGTATAAGCCAGGTAGCATTTGACCGGGCAGGCTTCAAGTATCATGGCCGCGTAAAGGCGCTAGCTGACGCAGCTCGTGAAAACGGACTGAAATTCTAAGACAGCCTGACGGCTACAACCAAAAGGCTCGGAAATAATTCGTATGGCACAGAACGATTACAACCAAAGCAGCGACGGCTACATCGAGAAGCTAGTCACTATTAACCGTGTGGCTAAAGTGGTTAAAGGCGGTCGTCAGTTCGGTTTCACCGCTCTGACAGTGGTCGGCGACGGCAATGGACGTGTTGGGCTGGGATACGGCAAGGCACGTGAGGTGCCGCTGGCTATCCAGAAAGCGATGGAGAAAGCGCGTCGTGACATGAAGACTGTGTCGCTTGACGATGGCACTCTTCAATATCCGCTCAAAGGTCGACATGGAGCAGCACGCGTATATATGCAACCAGCATCTGAAGGTACTGGTATCATTGCGGGTGGAGCGATGCGTGCGGTCTTCGAGGCCGTGGGTGTCAGAAACGTGCTTGCGAAGATAATTGGTACAAATAATCCGATAAACGTTGTAAGAGCGACAATCAATGGTTTGAGCGGGATGCAGAGCCCTGAGTCGGTCGCTGCCAAGCGCGGCAAGACTGTCGCCGAAATCAAGGGAGAGTAGTCATGAGTGGTAAAACTCTCAAAGTAACTTTGGTCCGCAGCATGAACGGCAGACTTAAAAACCACATTGCCAGTGTTCGTGGTCTTGGTCTTAGACGTATGCACCAGACAGTTGAAGTAATCGACACACCAGAGAATCGAGGCATGATAAACCGCGCGAATTACATGTTGCGCGTAGAAGAACCTCAGTCTTGATCTGCCGCAGCTAATCCTGCTCAGGTTTATTTTCGGACAGCTACAAAGAATAGTAAGAGCGATATCCAATGAGTCTTAATAATTTAAAGCCGGCAGATGGAAGCCGTAAGGTTGCCCATCGCGTTGGCCGCGGAATTGGCTGTGGGAAAGGCAAGACTTGCGGCCGTGGCCACAAGGGACAGAAATCAAGATCTGGTGGCTGGCACAAAGTGGGTTTTGAAGGTGGGCAGATGCCTATTCAGCGCCGATTGCCCAAATTTGGTTTTACCTCACGTATGGCCAACCACTATGCAGAGGTCCGTCTCCACGAGCTTGAAAAAGTTGAAGATGGTAATGTCAATCCTGCAGCGCTTGTTAGCGCCGGGATAGTTCCGCTACAGACCAAGACCGTAAAAATCATCATGTCCGGTGAAGTAGCCAAGGCGTGTACTGTCACCGGTTGTCGCGTAACCAAGGGCGCCAGGACAGCTATCGAAGCGGCTGGTGGTTCAGTTGCAGAATTGGCAAAAAAAAGCGCCTGATCAACTGGTATCGGAACACCGGCTTCCAAACTAATTGATTAACCAGAGCAAATAGAAAATGGCTGCACACAAAAACAAATCTGCACTGGCCGGAATCGGAGGCTCGTCTGAGCTTCAAACTCGTCTGCTGTTTGTATTGTTCGCTCTGATCATCTTCAGGACCGGTTCACACATCACTATTCCTGGTGTCGATCCTCGAGTAATGGCAGCTCTTTTCGAGCAACAGAGCAGCGGTATTTTAGGCATGCTCAACATGTTCGGCGGTGGTGCGCTTTCCAGGATGTCCTTGTTTGCCTTGGGCGTCATGCCCTATATCTCTGCATCCATCATCATGCAATTAATGACTCACGTAGTTCCACGTTTCGAGCAGCTTCGTAAGGAAGGCGAAAGTGGCCGTCGAGTTATTACAAAGTACACGCGCTACGGCACTCTGTTACTTGCATCGGTGCAGGCAACCGGTATCGCCATTGCCCTGCAAAATCAGGGAGCAAATGGTCAGAGTGTCGTGTTTCTCACGGGTCCAGGCTTTGTTCTGACTGCGGCCGTAACATTAATCACTGGCACAATGTTCCTGATGTGGTTGGGTGAGCAGATAACGGAGCGCGGTATTGGCAATGGAATTTCGATTCTGATTTTTGCTGGTATCGTTGCAGGTCTTCCTGCTGCTATCGGCGGAACCTTGCAGCTATCCAGGACCGGCGAGCTGAGCTTTCTGGTAGTGATCCTGTTGTTTGCCATGGTAATGGCGGTAACGGCTTTCGTCGTCTTCGTAGAAAGAGGTCAGAGACGAATTACCGTAAATTATGCCAAACAGCAGCGTGGCAAAAAAATGTATGCGGCTCAGACCAGTCATTTACCGTTGAAGTTGAATATGGCGGGCGTTATCCCACCAATCTTTGCGTCAAGCATTATTCTGTTTCCCGCCACGTTAGGTGATATTGCCACAAGCAATTCCAATTCAGCGCTGAACACCCTAGTGTCTACGTTGCAGCCGGGTCAACCTGTGTACATATTGTTGTATGCTTCCGCCATCATATTTTTCTGCTTTTTCTATACGGCGTTGGTATTCAACGCAAAAGAGACCGCAGACAACCTGAAAAAGTCTGGTGCTTTCATTCCTGGCATCAGACCTGGCGAAAAAACAGCCAGATACATAGATGCGGTGCTCACTCGACTTACGTTTTACGGGGCGTTGTACATCACACTTGTATGTTTACTACCCGAGTTCCTTATATTGCTGTGGAATGTACCGTTTTACTTCGGTGGTACGTCCTTACTGATTATTGTTGTAGTTGTCATGGATTTTGTCGGCCAGGCACAGGCGCATATGATGAGTCATCAATACGAAGGCTTGATGAAAAAGCAAGGCACCAAGGGGGTTCCGAAGGGTGTTCGATAATTTCTTCCCTGCATCCGGGAAGAGAACCAGAGTGCCACCAGAACCGTCTTTTTTTGGAGAAGAATTTATGAAAGTCAGAGCATCAGTTAAAAAGATCTGTCGCAACTGTAAAGTAGTCAGGCGTAAAGGCGTTATACGCGTCATTTGCACGGACACACGGCACAAGCAGCGTCAGGGCTAGTCAAAAGATAATAGGCGGAGATAAGCATGGCACGTATTGCCGGCATTAACATACCGGTCCAGAAGCACATCTGGATCGCTTTAACATCAATTTACGGTATTGGGCGTACTCGGGCGTATCAGATTTGTGATGCAGCCAAGGTACCTTCAGATACCAAGGTTCGTGATCTCTCGGAAGTCGAGATTGAAAGCCTGCGTACGGAAGTAGGAAAATTTACTGTCGAGGGCGATTTGCGTCGCGATGTCTCGATGAATATAAAGCGTCTGATGGACCTCGGCTGTTATCGTGGAATTCGCCATCGTCGGGGCTTACCCCTTCGCGGTCAACGTACGAAGACCAACGCGCGCACGCGCAAAGGTCCGCGTCGTCCGCTCAAGCGTTAATAGAGAAACTTATGGCCGCTAGTACCAAGAAGAAGGTTCGTCGTACCGTCACGGATGGTATCGCGCATATCCATGCGTCGTTTAACAACACGATAGTTATGATCACAGATCGCCAGGGTAACGCCTTGTCATGGGCCACCGCTGGTGGTTCCGGATTTCGTGGGTCACGAAAAAGTACGCCTTTTGCCGCGCAGGTTGCCGCAGAGCGAGCGGGTGAAGCTGCCAAGGAATATGGGCTTAAAAACATTGATGTCCATGTCAAGGGACCCGGGCCTGGTCGTGATTCAGCTGTTCGTTCCTTGAACAACGTTGGTTTCAAGATCAGTAGCATCCTTGATGTGACGCCTATACCGCATAACGGGTGTCGTCCACCCAAAAAGCGTCGGGTTTAAGTGATCAAAATGAATATAGCAAGCACTGTTGTGGGAGTAGAGAGACGTGGCTAGATATACCGGTCCTACATGTAAATTAAGTCGCCGAGAAGGTACTGATCTGTACCTGAAGTCGGGTATCCGTCCTCTTGAGTCCAAGTGCAACCTGGAAACACCTCCGGGTATGCAAGGTGCAAAGCGTGGACGTCCATCGGACTACGCTATCCAGTTACGTGAAAAGCAAAAACTGCGTCGTATGTACGGTGTCCTGGAGAAGCAATTCCGTAATTACTATAAGGCAGCAGCCGCCAGGAAAGGTTCAACAGGCGAAAACCTGCTTTCCTTACTGGAGCAGCGCCTTGACAATGTGGTTTACAGAATGGGTTTTGGCTCTACCAGAGCAGAAGCGCGTCAGCTGGTTTCTCACAAGTCAATTATGGTAGACGGAAAGATCGTCAATATTCCCTCTTATCAAATACAGCCTAACCAGGTGGTTACGATAAGGGAAAAAGCCAAAAAGCAGGCTCGTATAGCCGATGCTCTCGAGTTAGCTCAACAGCGCGGTCTTCCGGGCTGGATAGAGGTTGATTCGAAGAAATTTGAAGGCATGTTCAAGAGTGTTCCTGATCGTGCCGATCTGCCAGCCGAGATAAACGAGTCTCTGGTTGTGGAGCTGTACTCAAAGTAAGCCTTGATTTGCTGGCCTGTTATCAGGCCAATTCTGACTTACCAAATTATAGCTTTAGGGTAGGGTGGCGCTTTGCTGCCCCGCTAACGTTTAAGGGGTTGAATCACGTTGAATGCCATGCAAACTGAATTCTTGAAGCCACGTATTGTCGATGTTTCGGCAGCCAACGCAAACCATGCGAAGGTTACCCTGGAGCCGCTGGAGCGTGGCTTTGGTCATACACTGGGCAATGCGCTACGCAGAATCCTGCTCTCTTCCATGTCCGGTGCCGCCTTTTATGAAGCGGAAATTGAGGGCGTGCTGCACGAGTACACCACGATTGAAGGTGTTCAGGAGGACGTTCTGGATATCCTGCTTAATTTGAAAGGTATATCCATTGTGATGCACGCGAAAGAAGAGGCTACTTTGAAGCTCGTTAAACAAGGACCGTGTGTTGTCACAGCTGCTGATATCACGTTGGACCACGATATCGAGATCATCAATCCGGATCATGTCATTTGCCATCTGACTGGAAATATGAACCTGAATATGACACTCCGCGCACGTGTAGGACGTGGGTATGAACCAGCATCCCACCGTACACTTGAGGAAGGTGAGAGCCGCCCCATCGGAACGCTGCAGATCGATTCATCGTTTAGTCCTGTATATCGCGTGGCCTACAATGTAGAGAGCGCGCGTGTAGAGCAGCGCACCGATCTCGACAAACTCATCGTGGACCTTGAAACCAACGGTACCATCGACCCTGAGGAAGCTATTCGCAAGGCAGCTACCATCCTGCAGGAGCAACTGTCGGTATTCGTAGATCTGAAAGCTGAGACAGCAACTCCAGAAGAAGAGCAGGCATCTGATATAGATCCCATCCTTCTACGTCCTGTTGATGATCTGGAGCTAACGGTTCGTTCAGCTAACTGTTTGAAAGCCGAGAACATATACTACATCGGGGACTTGATCCAGCGCACCGAAGTAGAATTATTGAAAACGCCAAATCTGGGCAAGAAATCGTTGACTGAAATCAAGGATGTTCTTGCACAGCAGGCACTATCATTGGGTATGCGTCTGGAAAACTGGCCGCCTCCCGAGTTGCAGAAGCAACGCGAGCTGGCCAAGTAGAGAACGAGAAGAGACATGAGACATCGTAAGAGCGGGCGCAAGCTCAACCGAAATTCCAGCCATCGAAAGGCTATGTTTCGTAACATGGCGGCCTCCCTGGTAGAGCACGAGTCAATAAAGACGACCGTGCCTAAGGCCAAGGAATTGCGTCGAGTTATCGAACCCATGATCACAAATGCGAAGCAGGACAATGTCGCCAAACGGCGGCAGGCTTTTGATCGTATTCGTGACAAAGCCGCTGTTGGCAAGCTGTTTACCGATCTGGGGCCACGTTTCTCCAACCGACCGGGCGGCTATACGCGTATTTTGAAATGTGGAATGCGTCCTGGTGATAATGCACCGATGGCAATCATAGAGTTCGTAGAACGCGGCGAAGCCTAATCTCCGACTCGGATTGATGTGGAAAAAGCCCGCGACTCCTTTTGGGGCGCGGGCTTTTTCATGTTTGGCAGAAACACCCATACGGCTAGCCTGGTAGCGTTTTATGCGCTGTTTCCAGTGTTTATACCTTACTCTGATTTGTGTTACGCATCGCAAGTCTTGTTTAAGTACTGATTTCCTGGGATCTTCAGTCGCTTTATGAGTTGTATGTTGATGTCAACTGCCTATCTGCCGAAAGACAATCGGTTATACCGTGATTCAAATCGCGTTCTGTCCCACTTGAAACCAGTTAATGCTAGCCTGTCAACGCATTCACGTGTTCGCTCAACATGACTTCAGTCAACGATTTACACCTCAGTAACGCACAACTCGTTCTGTCGGACAGCGTCACGTCGGGTAGCGTCTATGTGAAAGACGGTCGAATAACATCCATAGTAGAGGGTGCGGCAATCTCCGGTCATGATTTACAGGGCGATTACCTGATTCCCGGTCTTGTGGAGCTGCATACTGATCACCTGGAAGCACATTACTCGCCCAGACCGGGTGTGCGCTGGAGCGCATTGGCGGCTATTCAGTCTCATGACGCACAGATAGCAACCGCTGGCATAACCACAGTGCTGGACTGTCTGCGTTTAGGCATAGACGATTCAGTCGAATACCGGGAAGGCGAGATGGTAGCGTTGGCCAGCTTTCTGCAGCAGGCAGAGGACCAACAAAGGTTGCGTGCCGAGCATCTCCTTCATCTTCGCTGTGAGGTGTCTGCGCCAAGCGTGCTCGATGATTTCGAACACTTTGAAAACCATGACAAGATAATGCTGGTGTCATTGATGGACCATGCGCCCGGGCAGCGTCAGTTCACTGATATGGCTGTATTTGAGAGCTACCATCGAGGCAAGGAAAGTATGGATGACAAGGCATTCAAGGCTTTCGCTAGCAAACGGCTGGCAAACTCCCACCGATATTCCGAAAAGCACAGAGACGCCATTACAGCCATCTGCAAATCACGAAACATTACGTTGGCCAGTCATGATGATGCAACAGTTGCGCATGTTGACGAGGCGATAGAGCGAGGCATCCATATAGCTGAATTTCCGACAACGATTGAAGCTGCCAATGCTGCGCGTTCAAAGGGTATGCGTATCTTGATGGGCGCTCCCAATGTCGTCAGAGGACGCTCACATTCTGGCAACGTAGGTGCCAGACAGCTGGCAGAGCAGGGTACGCTGGATGTACTGTCATCGGACTATGTGCCCAGTAGTCTTATGCATGCACCCTTTTTACTGGCATTGCAGGAAAAGCTTATGAGCTTGCCCGAGGCGATAGCGCTAGTCACCAAAAATCCCGCTCAGTCCATCGGGTTCGATGATCGAGGTGTTATTGCAGAAGGTTATCGTGCTGATCTGGTGCGGGTTAGCTATCAGGACAATGTACCAACGGTAAAGTGCGTCTGGAGAGAAGGAATTCGAGTGGCATGAGTGCCCCCCGGTATGCGGTGTTTTTCAGCCCTGATGACCATACTGATCTTGCAATCTACGGCCAGCGTGTTTTAGGTCGTAACGCCGATGGTCATCCGGTAAGACCATCTAGAGACGATTTTACCGATCCAGATATTGCGGCATTGTTGTCGTCAACACCTGCACACTACGGTTTTCACGCAACGCTCAAAGCCCCGTTTTGTCTTTGTGATGCTCTGACAGAAAGGGATTTACTCAGTGCTGTAGAAACTCTTGCCGTTAAACAGAGGTCGATTATCATGGACTCTTTGCACCCGAAGATGTTGTCTAATTTTGTGGCTCTTGCATTTGACCGTCAGCCACCTGCTATTGAAAAGCTTGCAGCAGAATGTGTCGAGCTGTTGGAGCCGTTGCGAGCGCCGCTTACGCCAGAGGATCTGCTCAAGCGAAATCCGGATAAATTGAGTGATACGCAGAAAAAATATCTTTACCAGTTTGGTTATCCATTCGTGATGAGTGAGTTTCGTTTTCATATGACGCTAACAGGCTCGTTCGATGCTGTTGAACACGCGAATTACCTCAACTGGTTACAATGCTTTTACAAGAGGTGCGTTCACACAGCGCCTGTACTTGATCGTCTGGCAGTGTTCTGGCAACCTGACAGAGCGACCGCTTTTACAAGGTTGGCACAGTTTCCCTTTACATAAGAGTGTTTTGCTATGCTCGTGTTTCAAGTTGCAGCTGTGCGCTTTAATTGAATTCGGGAAATCCTGTGGACAGAACACTTAGTACTCACGTTGGATCGCTGCCACGCAGTCAAGAGGTGGTTGACTTTATTTTTGCTCGTGAAAAGGGCGAAAATCATGACCTGTCAGCCTTCGACAACACCATGTCAGAAGCTGTAGAAGATGTGGTTAAAAAGCAGATAAATGCCGGTATCGATATCGTCTCTGACGGCGAGACCTCTAAAATATCCTATGCCACCTATGTGAAAGATCGGTATACCGGCTTTGAAGGGGATAGTCCGAGAAATGCGCCTGCGGACTTAAAGCTATTCCCCAGCTTTCTGGAACGTTTGGCATCAGCTGGCGGTACTGCCGATTACGCACGACCAATGTGCACTGGCAAGGTTCAACCCAAAGATCACGTGGACTTGAACAAGGATATTGCCAACCTGAAAAATGCGATGCAAAAGCATGGGGCTAAATCAGGGTTCATGAACGCCGCATCTCCAGGTGTTATCTCCTTGTTTCTACCTAATCAATACTATGCCAGCCGAGAGACCTATTTAGCCGCACTTGCTGATGCGATGAAAGAGGAGTACAAGACAATCGTGGCCGCTGGCTTGACTTTGCAACTGGATTGTCCCGATCTGGCGTTATCCCGGCATATGTTGTTCAATGATCTTTCTGATCGGGAATTTGTAAGTATTGCAAATTCACACGTCGAAGCATTGAATCACGCGCTGCGTGATATCCCCAAAGATTGTGTACGCGTGCATATTTGCTGGGGAAACTACGAAGGCCCTCATGTTTGCGATATCGATATGGCTACAATGTTCGATACATTGATGAAGACACATGCAGCGTACGTTTTGTTTGAAACATCCAATCCGCGTCATGCGCACGAATGGACGGTATTTCGTGACAGGGCCGCTGGTATTCCCGAAGATAAAATACTAGTGCCTGGTGTCATCGACAGTACAACAAACTTTGTTGAACATCCTGAGCTTGTCGCTCAACGCATCGAGCGATTTACCAATATAGTGGGCGCCGAGCGGGTCGTGGCAGGTTCTGATTGCGGATTTGGAACCTTTGCAGGTTTTGGTGCTGTTGATCCAGCCATCGCTTATGCCAAGCTCTGTGCTTTATCAGAAGGTGCTGCTTTGGCAAGTGGGCAACGAAATTAATTTAAAAGTTCTGCGTGTAACACCAGGGTTTACCATCAACGCTAACGGAATAGCCGAAGCTGAAAATCAGGTAACACCTGATGCCTATGCATAGCATTGGCAAGCGCTACATCATCCAGCTCTCGATGAATACCGCCACTGATAAACAAGGTTTTAAGACCCGCCGCAGCACCACCGGCAATGTCATGCTCCAGGCTATCGCCTATGCACAAAATTCGTTCTGCAGAAACCCTCTGTAGATACCGCAACGCATAGTTGTACACTTCCTGATACGGTTTCCCGATCCATTGAACACTACCGCCTAGCTGTTCATACAGTTCAGCAATTCTGCCTGCGCCAAATCGAATACCATTTTTTGTAAGCATAAGCTTGTCTGGATTGGTACATATGCAAGGTAGCTGACGATGTGCTGCTGTCTTTAACAGCTCGACGTAATGCTGCTCTGAGTACAGATCACCCTCGCTGGCGCTGATGATGACAAGATCTGCTTGTTGGGCATTATCGACAGCTTCGAGTGAAAGATCATCAATGGCCGATACGTCGCCATCTCGTGCTATAAGCAGGCAGCGACGACATTCAGGGAATTGCGATTTGATCTGGTCGGAAGCAACATCGCCTGAGGTAACAAATTCAGTGAACAGTGTTCGGGCGAATCCAAGTTGAGCCATCCGAAGAACATTTACGCTTGCACGTTTGCCCGAATTGGATAATATGATAACTGTCTTGTTTGCAGCCATCAGCATCTGCAACGTTTGAACGGCTTCAGGATAGGGGCGCTGCCCGTCATGCAGAACACCAAACTGATCAACAATGAAACCGTCAAACTGCTCGACGATATCGTTCAGGCAATCAGGCATATCAATATTATCCCCTTTAACAACCATTTGAGTCGTCAAGCTACGTTCCTGGCCTCATATCCATCGCGTGCCAGACGCGCTGTACCTACCGCTGCCTGATCGGATTGGCTTGGTTTGAAGTCAACGTTCAGACGTTGTCGTCTGATTGTTGTCCATGTGCTGTTTTGTGCGCCACCGCCGACGGTTCTGATATTGGTAAGTGCTGGCGCGCCCAGTTCCCCAAGACGGCGGTAGGCGAGCTGTTCAATGCTGGCCATGCCGTCCAGCATACCGTAAAGGAACTGCGCATCATCTTCAGGTCTTGGTGAAAGACGAGGTGCAAGCTGACTGTCATTAATTGGAAAACGCTCACCGGGACTTGTCAGTGGATAGTAGTCCAGCGCTGAAGGGGTGCTTGTGTCTATGTCGTGAGATAGGTTGTTGATCTGCTCTGGCGAAAAATACTCGCTCAGGACCTTGCCACCTGTATTGGATGCACCACCGGCCAACCAGCTGTCGCCTATACGGTGACTGTAAATCCCATACTCAGGAGCACAGACTGGCGTATTGGATAAAAGCTTTATGGAAAGTGTGCTGCCCAACGCCGTGACGCCATCACCAGGCGAGGCTGCACCTGTTGCAAGAAACGAAGCACAGCCATCTGTTGTACCTGCAATGACCAAAGCGCCGGAACTCAGCCCGGTGGCTTTTGCAGCGTTTGCCTGGATAGAGCTGATCATCTGTCCTGCAGGCACTACGCGGGGAAGTTGTGTGCGTAAGATTCCCGTCCGATCTATCCAGTCTGGCCACGTGCGTGTTTCGGGATCAAAACCTGTCTTCAGTGCATTGTTCTCGTCGCTGACACCGGCTACACCAGTCAGTTGGAAAGCAATCCAGTCGGCCTCATGCATAACACGTGATTTTGCATGATTTGTTGACAACAAAATGGCTCTTGCCAGTCCGGAGGTAGCGCCGTGTACTGCTGATGAACTGGGCGCATGCATGGCAATACTATCCAGAATGCGTTGGTCAACGCACGGATCGTTGTAGAGCAGCGCTTTGCCTAGTGGCTGGCCTTTGTCGTCCACAGCGATCAAGGTGCCGGATGTTCCGTCCACAGCGATAGAGACGATACGCTGGCCATCCACTTGTCCAGTCAGTTTCCTGATAACCGATTGAACGGCGTTCCACCATAGCCGAGGATCTCGTCGATCATCCTTGTGGGTATTGAATGCAACCGTTGTGCTGGCGTGTATTTGCAATTGCGCATCAACACAGACACCTCGCACACCGGAGGTGCCCAGATCGATTCCGGCAAAAAGAGTCGTGTTGTCCCGCATCAGCTCGTCTGATGATATTTAGCGTCCAGCGCATCAATTGCCCGAACGTTGCCGGCCGATCTTCCATTAGTATCGAAATTGTGAGCCAGAAACGTGCTCGCAATGACTTTGGCAAGCTCTGCACCGATGACACGCGAGCCCATCGTAATGATCTGGGCATTGTTGGATAGGGCAGCTCTGGTCGCAGAGTAGGTGTCATGGCAAAGGGCTGCCCGGATGCCTGGCACTTTATTGGCAGAAATACTGACACCGATACCTGTGCCACAAATCAGTATGGCTCGATCGTAAGTTCCCTTGAGTACCTCAGACGCGACCCGGTCTGCAAGGTTGGCGTAAAAATCGTCGGGTCCTTGTTCGGTGTGCGATATCTCGCTTACCTCCATTGAACCAGTCAGATGCTCTGCGAGCGCACGGGCCAGTGATTCTCCTGCGCTGTCTCCGGCTACGGCAATCTTCATGATGCGTTTTTCTCCAGGTTCATTGTCGTGAAGCTTGTTAATATCAAGGTTATAACACCACGGTTATAACACCAGGGTTAAGTTCCGCCTCATGCCTCTTCAACCAGCGTGCAACGCTCATTTGCTCCTCAGTAGACATGTGCAAGGCGTGCTTTGTACGACGGTTCAAAATGTCGTCTGATGTCAACGCCCACTCGTGATTGATCAGGTAGCGTATCTCGGCTTCAAAACACAGTTCGGAGAATTGTTGACCCAGATCACTAACTTCACAGACGCCAGCCAGAATGTGTTCACAACGAGAACCATAAAGTCTTGCGTAGTGCAAAAGCAGATTTCCAGGAAGCTTTCGATAGCGTTCCGTCAATTGCGCCAGAAATTTCTCAAAGTCGGCATCGACGATATCACCACCGGGCAACGGCGTATCTGATGTCCATGCAGGCTTCATATCCGGGAAGAAGTCTTGCAGTTTATCTAAAGCGTGCTCAGCCAGTTTCCTATAAGTAGTAATTTTGCCGCCAAACACAGATAAAATAGGTGCAGCGTCTTCTTCGGCTTCTACATCAAAAAGATAGTCTCGCGTCACTGCACTGGGGTTCACGGTGTTGTCATCAAATAAGGGACGCACCCCGGAGAATGAATTAAGGACATCCCTGCGTAACAGCGTTCGTTTAAAGTAGCGGTTAACAGCTGAAATCAGGTAGTCAATCTCGCTGTTGTCGATACTTACCTCATCAGGATTACCTTCGAAGGGGACATCGGTGGTGCCGATCAACGCGAGATTTTTTTCATAGGGGTTAATGAATATCACCCGTTTGTCTGAATTCTGTATCAGGTAGGCCTGCTTGCCTTCCCAGAATTTTTTGACAATGATATGACTGCCCTTGACGAGTCGAACATGGCGTTTTGATTGCACGTCGCTAGACGTATCGATAACGCGATTAACCCACGGGCCTGCAGCATTAATAATACTCATGGCTTTTATCTGACTACGTTCACCCTTCAGGGTGTCAGTGATATCAATTTTCCAGACGCCATTAACACGTTGTGCATTGTCGCAGTGAGTATGGGTAAGCACTTGAGCGCCACGCTCTGTAGCATCCAGCGCGTTAAGAACCACAAGCCGCGCATCGTCTACCCAGCAATCGGAGTACTCGAAGGCTTTTGTATAGCGCTCTTTCAAGGCTGCACCTTCGGGTGCTGTGCTTAGATTGAGAACCCGAGTAGGCGCTAATCGTTGGCGTCCACCCAGATGGTCATAGAGAAACAAGCCAGCCCTTACCAGCCACGCGGGTCTGTCCTCTTTGCTATGTGGAAGTACAAAACGCATGGGCCAGATAATGTGAGGTGCTGAGGCGAGTAGCACTTCGCGTTCTTTCAAGGCTTCACGCACCAGACGAAACTCGTAATACTCCAGATAGCGAAGCCCGCCATGCACAAGCTTTCCAGAGCGTGAACTTGTGCCCTGTGCAAGATCATCTTTTTCCAGTAGTACAACGCTTAGTCCACGACCAGCAGCATCACGTGCTATGCCGGCCCCATTCACACCGCCGCCGATAACGCAAATATCCATGATATCTGTGTCGTTGTTACTACTAACCGTCGATGCCTGTTGCCGTTTGGCGCCCGTAATTTTTTGTACCGGGCCGCGATTCGGTTTGACTGGGGTTGTTGACATAAACAAACCGCTAATACCCATTGATCGCAGATAGTCCCTTAAAGTACCGATCCAACTCCATGGCAACCTGTTCAGCGGCATAGGTAACAGTCTTGACTGAAGCACCAGCGATATGCGGAGTGAGCGTCACATTGGGCAGGCGCAACAAAGAGTAGTCTTCGGGCACAGGTTCAATAGCGAACGTTTCCAACATGGCGCTACCAATGGTGCCGTTCTCCAGCGCTGTATAGAGATCATCGTAGTCAACCAGAGGCCCGCGTGCTGTGTTGACGAACAAGGCATTGCGTTTCATTTTTGCAAAGCTTGTCTCATTCATCATTTGCCGCGTCTCCTCAGTGACTCGCGCGTGGATGGTGACCACGTCGGAACAATCGAGTAGCTCATCCAGTGCGACCAGTTCGACGCCTGCATTCAGATCATCTGCTGATAGCTGAACGTATGGATCTGTCACCATAACTTTCGTTCCAAAGGCGCGTAACAAGCGGACCACACGCGTTCCTATATTTCCATATCCGATGACACCGACAGTCAGTTCGCTGAGTTCGCGACCTGTCTTGTCATAGCGATACAAATCACCTTGCCAGTCAGCGCTACGCAGCCCTTCATGACCTATTCGTATATTGCGAGTCTCAGCAAGAATGGCGCCCAGCGTGAACTCAGCGACGGCACTGGCATTGCGTCCAGGTGTGTTGACGACCATCACCCCATGATCGCGCGCTGCATTCATATCAATGTTTACTGGGCCACCACGTGACACGGCAACGAATTTAAGCTGTGGAAGCTGTTCGAACATGGAACGTGATAATGGCGCTAGTTGCGTTACAAGGACTTCAGCATCGCCTACGAAGCTTACGACCTCGTCAGCGTTGCCCATGTATTCCTTCAGGTCGTCCATTCCGGCCTGGGCATAGCCATGTTCCATAGGTTCATCAGGCCATGGCTGCTGGAGCTTTCTGATGTCAAGATCCAGTGAGCATTGTTCGCGAATCTTCTCTTCAAAAACCGCTGGCAGCATAAAATTGTCGCCAATAATCGCAATCTTGCGTGTCATGATTGTCTTAACCTGGCTTGAGTTTTCCATGGCTCAGATAGTGCCAACCGAGTTGACACATAGTTGCTGAATACCGCATCCATAGTGCGTTTTTCATCGACATCAAAGTCTTCCAATTCGCTTAAATAAGGCGCTACCCAGATCTTCACGCACTCATCCATCGTCGTGTAGTGACCAATGCCCACCGCCGCCATCATGGCAGCACCGGCAGCTCCGGCCTCTTCGCGAGTGCAGGTACGCAGACTCGTACCGAGCGTGTTGGCAAACACTCGGCGCAGGGAAGGGCTGCGTGCAGCGCCACCGGTTAATCGAATCTCTGATGGTGTACCACCCATGGCGTCATAACAATCGCGCGCAGCCATGGCAAGGCCTTCTACAACTGAATTCATCAAATCGCCAAAACGATGCTCGGAAGTCAAGCCGACAAACCCTGCGCGTGCAGAGGTGTTGATAAAGGGTCCGCGTTCACCAGCATCAGATATATAGGGTTGATAGAGAAGCTCTCCACGATGACTGGACTGAGCGACCCAACCGTCTACAGCACTGAGTAATTCACTGCGTGATTTACTGATACCCTGCGACTGAAAAAGGTCGATAGCCACATCCAGCAGCCAATCAATGTTTAAAGTACATGACATATTAGACTGAACCTGAGCATACGTATCTGCCATGGGTAAGGCTATTGTAAAGCCCGTGCAATGTTCATTAAGTGAAACATCATCAGCTGTATGCACCAGACTCATATGTATGCCAGTAGAGCCGACAATCGTGCAGCCCGTCGAGTTATGCTTGTCATAAAGTCCTGCCCCCAGTCCGGTGCAGATGACATCAACAAAACCCAGGATCACGGGTGTGCCCGAGAGCAGGCCTGTAAGCGCAGCAGCCTGATTGCTTAAGGGATGGTTGTGTTCCATGCCGTTAACCATAGGTGGTAACAATGATTCACAGTCTTGCAGCTCAAGCAACGTCAGCAATTCACTGGAATATTGCCGTGTTCGAAAGTCGCCGAATGTGAAACAACCTTCTGAGGTGTCGGTAATACGTTGATTGGTCAGTTGATAGTACAGCCAGTCCTTGCAATGGAAAGCGGTGTGGCATTGATCGATACGTTCGGGCGCATGCGCTTTCATCCAGAGCAACTGAGGCGCTTGCTGGCACGCGGCAAAGCCTGTACCTGTAATCTCAAAACGACGTTGTTCATACTCCCCGGCGCGCCAGTTATCGACAATTTCACCTGCGCGTGCATCGAGCCATAGCAAACCACCACCGACAGGATCGCCGTGCTTGTCGATAAGCCAGGTGCCGTCACCTTGACCGGTAACAGCGATGGCTGCACAACGTGAAGCGATGTCAGGCAGCTTGTATACGAGTCCTGCCAGGGTCTCCACCGTTTTCTTCCACGTCAATGCCAGATCCTGCTCCACACCCGCATTTCCAAGAGTTTCGTAGGTGTTTGGTGTTGAACATTCGGCAAGCTGCAGGCCATCTAGCGTGAAGGCCACCGATTTTATAACCGAAGTTCCAGCGTCGATGCCAATAATGAGATCTTTCATTACGCGAGTACGGCTCCGTGTGAAATGGCATTACCGCTGCTACGATCAAAAATGTGTAGATTGTCAGCGTCAATGTTGATATCGATTGTGTCGTCTGGTTTGTCCAGTGCTCTATCGTGCTCTACCAGCACAATGGGCTTGCCCGCCAGATTTGCCGCAATATGCGTTTGATCGCCTAGCCATTGATTGGCAACCACGGTGCAACGCAATCCATTATTACCTCGACGCAGGGCGTAAGGGCGAATACCAATGGCGACCTCTTGTCGTTGCACGGCGGCATCAATGACCGCTGGTGAGAACGCGCTGCACGGATAGCTTAGTGACACACTGTCATCCAGTGTGAATGTTATCGACTCCTGTGTGCAGCTGACGACAGCATCAAATACATTCATGGGTGGCTCACCGATGAACGTGCCCGTAAACAGATTTGCAGGTTCCTTCTTGAGATTATCGGGTGTTGCAAATTGCACAAGGTTGCCACCCTCCATGACCGCAATTCGATCTGATAATGCGTTGGCCTCCGCCTGGTCATGGGTTACCAGTATGGCGGTAAGCCCTCTGGATTTAATGTAATGCTTTATTCGGCCACGCAGCAGCGCGCGCAGCTGTGGTTCCAATTGTCCCATTGGTTCGTCCAGAAGATGCAGATCAGCGTCGCGAATAAGCGCACGGCCAAGCGATACGCGCTGTTGCTGACCCCCTGAAATAGAGCTTGGGAATTTATCAAGTATGTCGCTTATTTCTAACATCTCCGCCACCTCCGCAACTCTGGAACTGACCGCTGCGGCATCGAGTTTTGTCGCTTTTAACGCAAAAGCAATATTGTCGCGAACGCTAAGTGGTGGATACAGGGAGTAGCCTTCGAAGGCCATGGCAACATTACGTTTGACGGGGGCCAGATTGTTTATCTGTTTACCTGCCAAGGTAATCTGGCCCCGTGATACTTCTTCGAAGCCTGCGATCATGCGCAAGGTGGATGTCTTGCCACAGCCTGACGAACCCAACAGCGCAACGATTTCACCAGCCTGTACTCCCATGGACAAATCGCGAACCGCGTGTACCCCCTTGTCAATGCGTCCGTAGTATTTGTCGACATGCTCAATATCCAGAAGAAAATCTTTCACGCTGCTACCTCCGGTTTATTGACCGACGAGGCGCCTGTCAACCTGCCTTCAGTGCTGTCAAATATTAACAGCGACTGCGGATCAGCAGCAACGAAAACTGTGCCATGTGTGGGTGCAGACGTACCCGCCGGCCGTGATACCAGCACCTCTCGGCCGCGCTCAGTCAAGGCTAGCGTGACTATCTTTTCATTGAGTGGCGTCTCAGCCTCAATAGTAAGGCGTATCGCACCGGGGGTGTCTGGATTGACGAAGCGCAAACTTTCAGGACGTATACCCAGAACCACCGAACTACCAACGCCCTCCAGCTGATGATCAGCCAAGGCTAACCGTTGACCAGAGAGTTCGATGTACCCGCCCTGATCATCCTGCTTGCCAATCACATCAAACAGATTGATAACCGGATCGCCGAACAGCCGGGCAATATCAATGGATGCAGGTGTCAGATAGATATCAGCCGGTGTACCGATCTGTTCTATTTTTCCTTGATTGACCACGGCGATTCGATTGCCCAGCGCCATGGCTTCCTTATAATCCTGTGTGACATAGATGACTGTGGCACCCTGTGCCTTGAGTAATTGTGGTAACTCAAGCCGCATCTCAAAACGCAGTTTGGCATCAACGTTGCGCAAAGGATCATCCAACAAGAGGATGGGAGGGGATCCTGCCAGTGCGCGTGCCAATGCTGTGCGTTGTTTCTGGCCATTGGACAGCTCGCGTGGTACGTGCTGCAATACGTGATCAATCTTGAGCAACCTGGCGACCTTCTCCACGCCCGCAGTGACAACGCTAGTAGAGTTTCGCCCCGCTGTTAACGGGCTGGCGATATTGTCAAAGGCTGACATATGCGGGAACAAGGCAAAGTTCTGAAAAGCCATACCGATACCACGATACTCAGCCTCCACATCGCTCATGTCTTGCCCGCCGATAAATACCTGCCCGGATTCTGGTTCAACCAGGCCGGCAATCATGCGCAGCAAAACCGTCTTGCCAGCACCCGAAGGCCCAAACAGCACCAGCGTGTCGCCAGTATCTACATGAAACGATACATCATCTACCACGGTCTCTTTCTGGTAGCGCTTGGTGACACCTTTGACTTCCAGTGAGCTCATGAAAGACACCCCATGCTAAGCAGCTTGGGAATGTACGCTCCAAGGGCCGTAAACAGAATAAAATCACACGTCTGGCCATCCCCTGGGATGGTGCAAACATTGAATGAATTGGCTGACATCATCCTTTTACAGCTCCCAGTGATAACCCTTCAACAAGATACTTCTGTGCGTACAACGCCAGAGCCAAGGTGGGCGCGATAGACATGACAATAGCCGCCGCAATCTGCCCATACTGAATACCGGATGCTGTGATGAACGCCAAAGCTCCTACCGTGACTGGTTGCTTGTCCGCCGATGCCAACACCAATGCAAAGATAAAATTATTCCAGGCGAAGATGAACGCCAGCAAACCTGCTGCCGCAATACCTGGACCTGCCAGCGGCAATGCTATTTTTCGGAATGTGGCAAACCAGGAATGACCGGCTATACGGTAGGCAAATTCTATGTCCGGTGAGATATCCTCGAAATAGCCACGCACGATCCATAGAATCAATGGCAAACAGATAAGTTGATAGACCCAGATCAAGCCTATGTAGGTGTTGGCTAATCCGATTTGTTGAAAGTAGAGCGACAAGGGAAGCAGTACCAGCAGCGGGGGTGCAAAGCGAAAGGAAAGTAGCGTAAACGCAATATCTTCCGAGCCACGAAATTTATGACGCGCAAATGCGTAGGCAGCAGGCACACCCAGCAACAATGCGATACTTACCGATGACACAGACAGAAATATCGAATTCCATAGATTACGCAGGAAATTAATTTCAAGCGTGGCGGCTGATGTTTCCAGCTTGCCGGTTATTAACGCCTTGTAGTTAGACAGCGTCGGCGTAAAGTCCATCGAGGGTGGTACTCGCAGGATAGTCTCGTTGGTCTGGAAAGACATCAGCACGATCCAGAAGATGGGAAACATAAAAAACAGTATGACAATTGTCAGCGCAACAGATCTGAAGATTTTTTCAGCCAAAGATGTATGTTCCATCTAGATTTCTCCTCGCGCGCGTTCTCTCAGACGTAGCCAGTTATTTATGAATATTTTGGATACAAAGAAAGTAATTGCCCAGAGAATCATCAATAGAGCAGCAGAGCGACCAACATTGGTTGACTGGAAGAAATTAAGATAAGCCTCAACCTGAAAAACCATTAACGTATCCCCTGGACCACCCTGGGTCATGGCATAGATGATGTCGAATTGCTGAATCGATTCCAGTAGTCGGAACAACACCGCGGTAAGAATATAGGGGGTCAGCATCGGAAGCGTAATACGAAAAAACTGTTGCATGCGCGGCACACCATCAAGCGCTGCGGCTTCAAAGGGCTGAGTGGGCAATGAACGCAAACCTGCAAGCAACAAAATCATGATGAACGGTGTATACACCCAGATGTCAACCAGCACCACTGTAAACATTGCACTGTCCGGAGAGGAGCCCCACCGGAATTCATCAATACCGATAAGCGTAAGAAAGTAATTGAGAATACCGAAGCCCGGGTTCGTCATCAGCTTCCACATCAATGCGGCCAGCGCGGGTGCTGTCATTAGTGGCATAAGCAGCATGATAGAAACAATATTGTTAATTCGAGTTCTTCTTTGCAGCAATAAAGCAATTCCGAGTCCTAGAACCAATTGAATAGCAACGGTCAGAAACGCGTACAACAACGATACGGATAGCGTGTTCCAGAAATCACTATCGGTCATGAAGCGAAGGTAGTTCTCGCCCCAGTTCATTTCACGAGCCCACGGTTGGCTCATCCGGTAGCGCTGCAACGAATAGTATATAGCGGTGATGAAAGGCACAAGAATGCCGATACAAACAAGCAGCGCTGGCAAGCTCAGCACATAGGGAAGAGCACGCTTGCTGATCAATCGGCGGCGGCGTTGCGGTGGGGATATTATCGAGTTGGGCACTGGATCGGTGTCGCTGGAAATTATCGCGGAAGCTGCAGAAGCCTGCGATAGAAAGGGCACCTTATAGTCGCGCAGGTGCAAAGGTATCGGTCAGGCGCATCAGGCAGCGCTCGAGCATTATTAGAATGTCTAATTCACTCGAGCACTGCAATACGAAGGGGCGGAAACTTAACCCAGACCAGCCTCTTTCAACTGCTCATCGACACTTTGCGCCAGCTGATCGAGCCCCTCATCCACCGGCACTTGCCCTGCTACCATTTTCTGCAGTGATTCAGCCCATTCGGTGGTCAGATCAAAGAACAGTGGCTGTGGGGTAAAGTGAATCTTGGCACCGGGTGCCGATACATCATGCATCTCGACATAGCCGGGGTAGCTACTGCTCAGACGTTCCCGGAACATTTCATCGTCCCACACCGATTGACGAACAGGATTAACGAAATCCATCTTCGTAGCGCCAAATATGGCATGCTCCGGACCCGAAGCCCACTGCATGAAATACCACGCGGCGTCCTTGTCCTCAGAGAATTTGGACATGGCTAGTGACCAGATCCAGATATTAGGGGTAGGTGCGCTGGCATCCGGATTAGCACTGAAAGGTGCGTAAGCAAGTTTACCGCTCATGGCATTGTCTCCGCCGTTCATGAAGTAGCCAAGGATATCGGCGTCATAGATCATGGCAGACTTGCCGGCGCCCAAATCAGTTCCTACTTGATACCAGGTGTGAGTGGCCCAGTCTTTAGCACCTGATTCCTGGATCATTTTCACCCAGTTGCTGTGATATTCCTTGGACACAGCGGTGTTCATCGCTGCGGAGAGTCTGCCGTCTGTCAGTGACAGGTCCTTCTCACCGAAGTTTGCATAGCCAGACAGAAATCCGGGATGAATAGTCGCCCAGGAGCGCGAGCCGCGAACACCGATGCCGTAGACATCATCCTTGGTCAATGCCGCCGCCACTTCCACCATCTCGTTGATGTTCGTAGGTACCGCTACACCAGCGGCTTCGAATATCTCAGCGTTGTACGATAGATTGTTTTGCTCATAACCCCATGGGATACACCACTGTTTGGCATCTGCTGTACCAAGCGGATCACCCGGTGTACCATTCCATGCGCATGAGGTGCGTACGCCTTCAAGCATATCGTCCCAGTTGTAATTGGGGTTTGTTTTGGCAGGGTCAGTAATCCACTCGTTCAGATCCTCGATCCAACCAGCTGGGCCATAAGTCCAGGTCATGTAGGCACCGGTCATAAATGCATCGTATTCTGTCGAGCCTGATGAAAGCGCCGCAGTCACTTTGTCAAAGTAGACGTCTTCCGGAAAGACATCGTAAGTCACATCCATGCCTGTCAGTTCCTTGAAATTTTCAAGGTTGGCAATCATGGCATCGGTATACGGGTGTTTGTTTAGCAGCAGCTTAACGGTTTTTCCCGAATGCGCTTTCCAGTCGAAATCTGCTGCCAGCGCCTTGCTGGCTTGCATATTCAACAGAACACCGGCAGATGATGCCGTCAGTCCCAAAGCGCTGAAGCGTTTGATGAGTTCACGCCTGCTTAGTTTTCCCTGGAGAAAGTCATTCGCCAGATTCTTTTCCTTGTCATACATAGTGGTGGGACCTCTGTCTAAGTGGTGAAATGCAAATCGCTGATGAGGATTTACACGTGGTCGACAATCGCACGTGCAGTACGCTCATCGATAATCAAGCCGCTTAACAAGCCGCTTTTTAAAATTGATAGGATTGCCTGGATCTTGGTGCCTCCACCGGCAACCGCCGTAATATAGGTTTTGGTCAGATCTTTCGCCGTCAGACCCATGGTGCGTTCTGACAGCTCGGTATCGACCAATTGTCCATCGTCATCGAAAAAATGCCCCAATACTTCACCGCGCCCGCCCGCTTTGTAAACCGCACGGATCTCCTTTTTTTCGAGCATGCTGTTGGCAACCATGGACGCCTCTGTATCTACAGAGCCAATCCCGGCAATCTTGATAGAGGTGTGCTTTGCGATTTTCATCACCTCCCTGATGCCGGCCTGTTGCATGATGACCTTCTTGTCTTTTACCGAATTGGCAAAGAACGGTACAGGCATGACGTAGGCAGTGGCATCCGTGCGCTGTGCTAACAGATGGATGACATCGTGCGGATTGGCTGAGAATTTTTTGGAAAAGCCGCCTAGTAAAGAGACAATTTGCTTGTCAGGGCAGTGGATTCTGGGTAGAAAATTAACGCAGGCCGCCAGAGTTCTACCGTGCCCTATGCCAATTGAGTCGTGCTTTGCATCTTCGATAAGCCGTTTTAAATATTGAGCACCTGCAATACCCAGCGCTCGTAGCGGTAGATCGGCATCTTCAAGATCCGGCACAACTTCGCAGTAAGCAAGTTTATGTTTGTCGGATAGATGTATCTCTAAAGCAACACATTCAGCGATATCTCCGTCGATGTAGACCTTGACCAGGCCTTCATTATTGGCTTTTGTGATCAGCCTGTGTGCTTTTAGACTGGTCAATCCCAGCTTGCGTGCGACTTCTGCCTGAGTGTGACCTCCGGCGTAGTGCAGCCAGGCTGCCCTGACCGCCATGCTTGAAGCTTTTTTTTCAATCGCTTGCATTCTGAATGTCTATGTCTTGCGGTAGAAGTTTTTATCAATACAAGATAATTATTTCATGTACCATTTTCACAAGTCAAGTGAAATATAGGCATTAAATGTTTAAGAACTACAATGGCGATAGAAATGCGGCGCAGCAGTTTTGTCATTTAAGATCGCTATCAACACGCCTTGGTGCTGACCCGCTACAGATTCAGGGAGCTGGTGGAAATACGTCAATCAAGCTAGGCGACATCATGTGGATCAAGGCATCTGGCAAATGGCTTATGCATGCCCAGGACGAAGAATTGTTTGTTCCTGTAAAACGCCAGCCCTTGCTTGATGCGATTGAGGCGTCCGATCCGCGGGCTGAAAAATCGGTGGACTTTGTAGTAGATGAGCTAAATGCTCAGAATCTACGTCCGTCTATTGAAACCACAGTGCACGCGGTGCTCGAACAGCGCGTGGTCATTCATGTTCATTGTGTCGATACTATTGCGTTGGCCATCAGACTGGATGCGCCATCATTGCTAAACTCGCAGCTGGCTGATTTTAACTGGGTCTTTGTCCCTTATATACGGCCTGGTTTACCGTTGTCGCGCTCTATTTCCTCATTAATTAATGCTGATACTGACGTTCTCGTGCTTGGCAATCACGGTGTGGTGGTAGCGGCTGATTCAGTGGATGAGTGCTTAGCACTTCTTGAAAGAGTCAGACTTGCAGTAAGTGTCGAGCCTCGTAGAGTTCAGGCTCTACCTGATTCGGGAGCGGCACTAGCGAGTCGAATAGCGCATTCTGACTATATACCGGCAAAGTCACCGGAAGCTCATTCGATTGCATTCGATAACATAGGTCTGGTGATAGCCGCTGGCGGGAGCCTTTACCCTGACCACGTTATATTTTTGGGGGATGGGACAGTCATAGCCGAGCAGAATGAAGATGCCGATAAGGTTGTGCAGCGCTGCCAGAGAGGCGGTAAGCAAGCCCCCGTGAGCATTATCTTTCCGGGGGAGGGGGTCGTTCTGCTTGGCAGTGCAACACCAGGCCAGCAAGCGCTGGCTCGCTGCTTATCGGATGTGTGTCTGCGCGTGCCCGAAAAAGCTGCCATAAACTATCTCAGTGACGCCCAGAATCATGAATTGCTCAATTGGGAAGCCGAGCAGTATCGGCAAGCTTTGAATAAGATGTAAATCATGATTCTTGTCTCCATCCCCAAGGGCTGTCAGGATCAATACGCTTGCGAACAGCACTGCTAATATGGCGTGCTTGAATACTTGAGATCTAATCGCAACTATGAAACAGCTTGATATAATCACCATCGGCCGCGCAGGCGTCGACCTGTACGGCTCGCAGGTGGGTGGTCAGCTTGAAGACATGGGATCGTTCGAGAAGTACATTGGTGGTTCGCCGACCAATATCGCCTGTGGCTCGTCACGCCTTGGTCTCAAGACCGGACTTATCACCCGTGTCGGTGATGAGCATATGGGCAGATACATCCGCGAACAGCTTGTTCGTGAGGGCGTCTGCATTGATGGTGTCAAAACAGATCCGGAGCGCCTTACTGCCTTGGTCATTTTGGGCATCCGCGACGAAGATCAGTTTCCATTGATATTTTATCGTGAGAACTGCGCCGATATGGCTCTTTGCGAAGAAGACATCGACGAGGATTATATTGCCAGTGCCCGCGCGATCGTTGTCACCGGTACACATCTATCGAATGAACGCACGGAAGCTGCAGTGATAAAAGCGCTCAAGATAGCCAGAAAGCACAATGTTCGTACCGGGCTTGATATTGATTATCGTCCTAATCTGTGGGGCGTTGCCGGACATGGTGAGGGCGAGAGTCGGTTCGTTGAGAGTGCGGCGGTTACCAAAAAGCTTCTGGATAATCTGCATTACTTCGATCTTATCGTAGGCACGGAAGAAGAGTTTCATATTGCCGGCGGTTTTACAGATACGCGCGATGCATTGCTAGCCGTACGCAGCGTCTCCGGGGCGGCGCTGGTCTGCAAGCGTGGCGCACACGGTGCAACGGCATTCACCGACGCCATTCCTGACAGTCTTGATCTTGGGCTGCGTGGTGAAGGATTCCCGATAGAGGTGTTTAATGTTCTCGGAGCTGGAGATGGTTTCTTCTCAGGGTTGCTCAAGGGTTGGATGGCAGCGGACGAACTGGACGAGGTTGATTGGTCCTATGCGCTTAAATTTGCTAACGCCTGCGGTGCATTTGCTGTCTCACGTCACGGATGCACACCGGCTTACCCGACGGTTGCTGAGCTGGATTTCTTCTTCGATCGTGGCATCGTGCAGCCTGATTTGCGTAACGATGAGGCGCTAGAGCAAATTCACTGGGCCACTACGCGTCACACCCGTACAAGCGGAGATTGGTCGAGCCTGCGCGTTTTTGCGTTTGATCATCGCTCGCAGCTTGAGGAGATGCCTGGCTACACACTGAGCAAAGGTGGCGACTTTAAACAACTTTGTCTCGATGCTGCACTTGAAGTTCAGGATGGTAAGGCAGGCTACGGTATTCTCTGCGATGACCGAATTGGTCGCGCGGCGTTGCATCGGGCATCGGGTAGCGGCTTATGGATTGGTCGACCTACTGAATGGCCTGGCTCCAGACCGCTGACACTGGAGCCAGAGCTCGGTCTGGATTGCGGCTCACTGGTAGAGTGGGCGCGCGAGAATGTTGTCAAAGTGCTTTGCTTCTGTCACCCCGATGATACAAAGGCGACGCGAGTCGACCATGAAACGACTATCAAACGTTTGTTCGACAGTGCACGACGCAACAAGTTAGAGTTCTTGCTTGAGGTGATACCTTCCAAAGTCGCAGCTGTGAATACTGACACAACAGCAACGCTTATAAAACAATTTTATGAAGCAGGTATTTATCCGGATTGGTGGAAGCTGGAACCCATGAAGGGAAAGGAGTCTTGGGTTGCAACCGTTGCCGCTATCGAAACCTATGATGAGCATACTCGCGGTATTGTTGTATTAGGACTCGATGCGCCAGAGGCTGAACTTGTAGAATCGTTCGAAGCCGCCGCAAGCTTTGATCTTGTTAAAGGCTTCGCCGTTGGTCGCACTATTTTTGGCGACATTGCTCGCGCGTGGATGACAGGCAACATGGATAACGCCGCCGCCGTACAAGAGATGGCTGACCGGTATTCACGCTTGTGCAGACTTTGGGATGAGGCACGTCAAAGTGCTCTGCAACCTCGAAAAATCACTATATAAGGTCTAACAGGCATACAGGGCGATGTCGACATGAATACGGAACAAGGGATCGTTTTTCAGAGCAAACAAGTTCCACTTGGTTTTGGCTGCACTATGCATTGCTCACTACTGACGCACATACTCCATGGCTGTACCATCGCTACTAACCATGACCATTCTCGAATCCGAAATTTCGTAGATATTCGCTTGACCTGATATCGCTGGACGACGGTTGATAAGATCACTGATCGATGTGCCCAACGCGCTGTCGCTGAGGCTTTTTACGGTAATGTTCTGATGATAGACGACGCCCATTGCTAAAAACCAGTTGCCATTGAGCTCGAATTTCATATCATCAAGCGCTTGCATGCCTTCTTCTTCCAGAGTCATCGTTCCTTTGACCGTTCCGTCCGACCGATATTCGATCGGCGTGCTGTTTGCCTTCGTGCCGGGATAAGGATTGAGTTCGGTGGAAATCCAGGTGCCTACCAGCTGAGTCGGATCTACAGTATTGACATTGTCAACACCTCTGTAGTCAGGACGTACTGGAGCCTTGAACGAAGTGCAGCTTGCCAGCATTGTTACTGACAGCAATAATGCAACGCTTGCCAATTGATGTCGCATGAAGAATCGTTGTCTCATGATTATGATTCTCTATTAAGTATGCTTAAAACAAGTATGCTTAAAAAATTTTTGCTAATCTGACTATCTGATGCCTTGGTAAAGCGTCCACTTGCAAAGCGGATTGTTCAAAATAAACATAATTATCTAATGTGATCGTGTCTTCGGCAACCTGACGTAAGTACAGGTGACTTACGTGCGTTTGTGTTTATACTGAGTTTGGGTATGAGAGGAATTCGCCTTTCGTACAAGATGTAGGATAAGTGACTATGACCGGAAAAATTGAAAAACCTACAGAGCAAGCGCCGGCGAGGCGCATGCGTCTGCTTACTGTGCTGGTTTCTGCCGTTCTTGCTGGGGGACTGCTCGCCGGTTGCTCCAGTAGCGACGATGACGATCCTGAGATGTTGTCAGATCCTATAATGGATACCGATCCGGATGCTGAGCCAGGCACGACAGATCCGGACGCTGAGCCAGGCACGACGGATCCGGACGCTGAGCCAGGCACAGCAGATCCTGACTTATCAGGCGTGACAGAAATTGGTTCGCAAGAAGGCAGTACCTTTTCGGAAGGCGTTGTCTCTGCAGCACATCCGCTGGCTGCTGCTGCCGGTGCACAGGTGCTGGAAGATGGTGGCAACGCTATTGATGCTGCGGTTGTCACCCAATTTGTATTAAACGTTGTTGAGCCGACGTCCTCAGGTATAGGTGGCGGTGGTTTCATGGGTATTTACAAGGCCGATGAAGGGCGTGTGTTCTATATTGATTCCCGTGAGAAAGCCCCGGCTGCTGCAACACCTACACAGTTTCTCAATTGCGAGCCCAACTGCACAGGCGACGAGTCCAGTGATGATCGAATCGGAAGTTTTACCGAATACGCTACAAGCGGAATAGGAGTAGGCGTGCCGGGCACACTGCTTGGCGCTGCGCAAGCACTGGAAAAATACGGTTCAGGCACACTAACCCTGGCCCAGGCTTTAGCGCCTGCCATCGAGTTGGCAGAGAACGGCTTCGCTGTTAACGAGCGCCTGGCCATGTTGACAGAAAGCCCTCGTACAACTTTCTGGCCAGAAACGGCAGCCAAATTCAGGACACCTGAGGGGGAGCCACTAAGCGCAGGATTTCCTCTGGTGCAACCCGATTTGGCCAAAACATTCAGGCTTATAGCTGAACGAGGCGTCGAGGTGTTCTACACAGGCGAAATAGCTGACGCAATCGTAAATGCGCAGCTGGTATCACGTGCAGAGGTTGGCCCTGCCGGCGCCGGGCGAATGGCAAAGGCAGATCTTGCAGCCTATCTGTCTGATTATCGTGACGGCGGCATTGATGAACGTGAGCCCATAGTGTCAGACTACCGAGGATTCACGATTAATGGTATGCCTCCACCATCATCAGGCGGTCTTACCGTTGCGCAAATTCTCGAGTGCATAGAGCAGTTCCCTCTTGGCAAGGCAGAGGCAGGCTTTGGTTCAGGAAGTATTAATACATTGCATGTTATGGCTGAATCCATGCTGTTGGCATTCTCCAGTCGTTCCGTCTGGATGGGGGATGACGACAATCTGCCTTTACCGATTGAAGGTCTTTTAAGTCCCGACTATCTGGCGGAAAGATGCAGCCTGATCAACACAGATGCCCGGATCGCTGAAGAAGATGTGGTACCTGGTGATCCGCGTTTGTTTGATCCTGCTTTTGCTGTAGAAGATGGTTCGCAGTCTGGAACAGCGGAAGAGGGTGAAGTAGGTATCGATACCACTCACTTTACAGTTATTGATGCCAACGGCAACGTGGTGTCGTGGACCTCTACCATTGAAGGCACCTGGGGTTCGGGTATTACGGTACCGGGCTATGGATTTCTGCTGAATAACGAGCTGACTGATTTCAATTCTGTACCGCAGGCCGATGCTTCAGTAGAAAATTTTGCCCCCGGTGCTAACGATGCAGCCCCTGGCAAGCGACCTCGCAGTAGCATGGCACCGACAATTGTTTTAAAAGATGATGCCTTTGTAGCCGCTTATGGCTCACCAGGTGGTGCCACCATCATTAATTCTGTCGTAAACATGACTATAAATCTGATTGATCATGGGATGACAGTGCAGGAGGCTATCGATGCTCCCCGGATTACTGGCGGATTTGGTTCAGTAAGATACGAAGAGGGCTTTGATGAAGCAACGCTATTGGGCTTGGCCGAACTTGGTCACGTCTTGAATGATGAGACCAGCGTCATTGGTTCGGTGCAGGCTGTAACAGTTGAAACGAGCACGGGTCTGGTGTCAGCGGGTGCAGACAGTCGACGAGCTGGTACGGTGGTAGGATTGCCTCGGCCGGAATAAGCTTTAATAGTGGCGCATGTGTTGTGCGCCGCATCGATCTACACGCCTTGAACGAATCTGTTGAAGGTTTCATTCTTGCTGAGCGTGGGAAATTGATGGCAGGTTTTCTGGCTTACTTTATCGTAGAGCTCTGCCCGATCAGGCTCGTGCTTCTGATCGGGCAGAAATGCCGGCTCAATGAGTCAGTGTTAGTCGACCGGACAGTTCTGCGGGCATAGAGCATTTTGAAAAGTTGTCCACGGAATGCTCATTGTCATTTCTCCGTTTTTATCACTTATCGTAACCAGCGCATTGTTGCTATCGCCTCCATCGGCATCGATGATCAGAGAGCTACTGTCAAATTCTGTTGATATCTGCATTCTTCCGACATCGAAGAACAGATCATCGCGTGTGCTGGGTGTAGGCGTGCTCAGTTTATCCAGCATTTTTACTCTGTAGGAGGTGGATTCTCCCGGCGGGCTCATAATAAGGCCACTATCCTCGTTGATCTCGCGAAGCGTAACCGACCCACCTGTTGCCCGGCTAAGTATGTACTGGTAATTTGACGTCGCATTACCCACGAGCAGTTGACCATCAGGATAGGAAAAATGGTAACTCAGTTGTTGGTTAACCAGATTCTTAGCGTCTATTCTGCTGAGTCTATTGCTGGTAATCTGGTTAAAGGTACCATCTACGTGCATGCTGCCACCAGGTTCAAAGCTTACGCTGTAATTATCAAAGCTAAGCTGCAGAGACTCATTATTGCCGATCGGTAGCCTGCGATCGACAACTCTACTGATAACATCATTACCCACTTGACAATCAGTAAAAGAAAGCTCTCTGTACACACCGTTGAGACCGGCAGCTGTTCGCTGTTCGCCATTGCGCCGCCATTGGTATAGCTATACAGACGAATACGGTTGTTCACATCTGGATCAGATTGACTGATAATAGACATACCGACATTTTCTGGCCTTCCGTGCTTGATTAGCTTGATGTCATTGCATGAACGCAACAGTTCGTCGAGCATAGTAGCCAGTGCTGCTCGATATTATTAGGATTTATATCCCAATAATGGTTCTAATCGTCGTTCCCTTGTAAAAGTACCTGACTGGCAGAGTCCGGATTCAGTCGATTGTAAAGTTGTTTGAAAACCGGTTTTGGCAGCAGGTGAGCTAAAGCGGTATGACTCGCTACGGTATAGTCTACTGCGCCTCTTTGCGAATAGATGCGTATGGATGCAGATGCGATTCTGGGACGGAATTTTATGCAAGACTAGGGTAATGTTGACCAATAAATTTCAGTTAGGCAGGATTACGCTGGTAGCGTCTGAAAATCAAACACAAAGGGCTTGTCGTGCTCAATGCAATTAAGAATGGCATCAGCGAGCGGCAGGGCAGAAATATCCAGTTCACCGTTGGCGCATGCAGATCGAAAAGCACTCAGAAGACATCGTCCAGTGTCGACACCTTCAACAGTGACACCTGCCATTTTGGATGCCAGTACAGTGCTCAACGTTTCTCCCTTGCCCAGATAAGCCCCCAGACGACTGTTTCTGCCACCGCCAACGGTCACATGCAAATCACCCATGCCTGCTAGATCAAATGCAACGTTGTCGGACATATCTCTGGATTCTGAAGGCGGGGTTGCTGATGCTTTACTTATCCAGTGGCTCAGGACAAATAACTCGCGGACCGCTTGATTGTATAGAGCGGCAACGGGATTCCTGGCATGACTGCTTCCCAGCGAATAGGCGCTCAGCATGGCACTGACACCGATACACAGGAAATTTTTCAGTGCAGCACAGGCCTCCAGAGCGACGATGTTGGAATGTGTAGTGATGCGATAGTAACTGGTTTGGAATTGCTGTTGCAATTGTTGCGCTAATGGCTGATGCCTGCAAGCAAATGTTACGCGGGTGGGGAACCCCAAAGCTAATTCACGCGCAATACACGGACCTCCTATGCCAACAATTTGATCAGTAGTCAGGTTCAACGATGAGGCGAGTGTATCGGCGTAAGTGAGTGGTGGTGTATCAATGGTGTTGCCTTGCACCAGGCCTTTGGTTACCAATGCAAGTGCTGCAGGCTTGGCTTCAAGCTTGTTGAGATATGCACTAGCCCAGTCGATTCCTGCGCTGCTAACGCCTATAACAATGATATCGGCCGCCAGCACCGTTTCCGTTTTCAGATCTTCAAGTTGAACTGCGTTGACAGTTGATGGTATTTGCGCATCCAGTGTCGGGTGATGACGAGTGTTCTGTATGGAGGCAATAAGTTTATCGTCGAGCGGTGAGCCTGCCAGGGTCACTACGTTGGTATTGATGCTGGCAGGCGGTATTGCCAAAGCAGTGCCCATCACACCAGCGCCAAGAACAACGATGTTAGCCATGTAAAGATCCGTTGGTAGTGTTGTACAGGTCGTTGAAATTCAATAATCAACGACAGCTTGAAGGTAGTTTAGTTGATGCGTATTTCAGAGCTGGAATCGAACAGATGAATTTTTTTCCTGTCGATTCGAAATCTAATATCGTCTCCTTTGCTGCAACGTAGTCGAGTTGGTGAAACTGCGCGAATACGATGCCCCGCAAACTGCATATGGACGTGCGTCTCGGCACCTGTATTCTCTACGAATTCTGCCCTGCCCGTATAGTCCCCCTCGGCATCAATGTGAATATCCAGAGGTCTGATGCCAATCGTGATAGCTGTACCCGCTAAAGCAGTACACGGTGCATCCAGAGCGATGTTCTTATCTCCGACGTCGAGCTGCATGACGCCTTCACTACCAGAACTTGCCGGTATGAAATTGATAGCCGGAGAACCAATAAAATCGGCAACGAAGGTATTGACTGGACGGTCATAGATTTGTTCAGGGCTGCCCATCTGTTCGATGACGCCATTGCGCATCACCACAATTTCGTCTGCCATGGTCATAGCCTCTATCTGATCATGGGTGACATAGATAGTCGTGGTGTTCAGGCTGTCATGAATACGCCTGATTTCATAGCGCATCTGTGCGCGCAGCTTGGCATCAAGGTTTGACAGTGGTTCATCAAACAGGAACACTTTGGGGTGCCTTACCAGTGCGCGACCCATGGCAACACGCTGTCTCTGACCGCCGGATAGTGCTTTAGGAAAACGGTCCATGTAGTCCCCAAGATCAAGGATCTGCGCAGCTTCCCTGACTCGCTCTTCGACAACAACTTTAGGTTCCTTGCGCACCTGCAGGCTGAATGCGATGTTGTCGTAAACGCTCATTTGTGGGTACAGGGCATAACTCTGAAACACCATGGCAATATCGCGGTCGCGTGGATGAACAGCATTAATGCGATTACCAGCGAACAGTATGTCACCTGCAGTGACGCTCTCCAGGCCTGCTGTCATTCTCAACAAGGTTGTCTTGCCACAGCCTGAAGGTCCAAGTAAAACAACAAATTTACCCTCATCAATGGAGAACGATACATCTTCCATGATGGGTATATTGCCGTATTTTTTTTTGATATTCTGGTATTCGACTGCAAGCATGAGAGGCTAGGGTTCCTTGGTGAATCCAACACATTTCGTTAGACAAGCACGTATGTAGTTCCTGGTCTGGACTATTCATTTATAGCTCATGAATAGTCCAGGCTAGATCGGCATGGACTGTACAAAACCATCAATGCCTGTACTGTCATCAACCAGATCCAGCATGCTGTATCTGTCACGAATAAATCGTGCACGTTTTACAGCTTCTTTGTAAAAGTCCGTATCCAGACCAAGGTCACTGGCGGTAGTCTGACACCCGGCAGCGCTCATGGCCTGATGCAACTGTTCATACGGTAACAGACACTTGAGCAATCGCGATTGCAGACTCTCCCAGTCAGATGCAAGCCGTGTATTGATCGCATCACATTGTCTTGCATTCAGAGCTTTCGTACGCGCCTGTTCCAACATGTTTTCAGACATATCCGTCTCAAACGTATCTCTTATCCATTGTTCCGGAATTACCGTTGGTTTCAGCTCAGGTGGGGAATTACTGTTCAAGATCCTGTTTTGCAACTTTGACATCGTGATGGTCGCCACGCCCACTTGTTCTCCGTGAGATGTCCCTGGGTGTTTATCTCCTGCAAACATATCAATGTAGTGGGATATCATGTGCTCAGCCATGCTGCCGCTGTGCGTTGTTCCGGTAAAGCGCGTGCCCAGCCCCATGATGGCTGCTATGCGTGTGAGCATTGCCAATGCGTCACGATTGCCACTTCTCATCAATTTGGCGTTGGCAATCATGTCCGCTTCATCATAGGCTAGTAGTGTGTAGGGGGTTTCTGTATAGGCGGTATCAAACAGCAAATGTGATAGCAACCAGTCTACCTGTGAGGTTGTGCGACAAATGACATCCGCGAACGCTGCAGAAATCAGGCGGGGAGGGCATTTGGCCAACACCGATAAGTCGAAGTAGATACCTTGTGCGCCCTTGCAGGTGATAGATCGTTTGAAGCCTCCCGACGACACCGACGCGGTTGCGGTGGTGTACGCATTCATCGGTGATGTGGCAAACACCGAATACGGTTTGTCATCCAGAAAGCTTGCGTACTTGACTGTGTCCGAGACCGTGCCAGAGCCTACCGCAAGGCGTACCTCACATCGACTGGTAACATCTCGGATATGAGCGACGCCCTCATTCGAACAGACCGGTTGTGCCCAAACGTACTCGTCAACGCAAAAGCCGCTTGACGTCAACGCCTTGTAGATACGCTCACCAATGGCTGAATGTGTGTATTCATCGGAGATAATGGTGATGGACTTGCCCGCATGCTGCTTGCCGACAAGCTCAGCTTCCGCTCCATCAAGCGAATCCCTGATGACAATATCTTGAATACCAATGTCATACAGTTTACCGGTTTGTGGTTCGCGCCAGTTTCCGGACACTAACTCTGCCAGGACACCGCTATGATCACTCATACGATCTCTTGTTCTCTGTGTTGTGAAAACGCCATGAGTTCATGGTTGATATCGCGCGTGGAATGATAGATCTTTCGATAGATGGATAGCAACGCCAGATATCGCTCTTGTTGTTGCGGATTGGGTTCGATAATTGTTGTCTCGCTGCACATGGCATCCGCTGCCTCGCGAATGCTGTTGTACCATCCAGCGCCATAGGCTGCGATCATGCCTGCACCCAGCGCGGATGCCTCCATAGTCGCACTGATGTGAACCTGTTTGCCACAGGCATCAGCCAACATCTGAGTCCACAGCTTGCTTTTGGCGCCACCGCCGATGGCAACCATATGCGAAATGTGCTGGCTCGCAGCGACTTCCATATCCTGGGTGCGCATGGCCTGATCCAGAGTAATACCTTCAAGTATGGCACGATAGATATGCGCAGGGGAGTGGCTGGCACTAAGGCCCAGTATGACGCCGCGTGCGGATGCATCCCAATGCGGATCCATTGAGCCGGCAAAGTAGGGTTGGACCAGTAGGCCCTCAGCACCTACTGGCAAAGCGGTTGCGGCACTCTCCAATGCTTCGAAATCAGCTTGTACAGCTTTGCCCTGCGCGACGAACTGGTCAACAAACCAATTGATAAGAAATGCACCGGAACGTAAGCAGTTTTCATAAATATAGCCTTCGCCCTGTGCTGCAAGTTCGGTGCGCCAGGCATTGTTGTATCGGTATTGCCTGCTCCAGATGCCTGATACCACAGCAGTACCCAGGTTGATGTAGGCGCGATCTGGAACGGTGCAGTTGACGCCCAGACCCGCACATTGGCCATCACCTCCCGCTGCAAACACAGGCGTATCCCGTGGCAAGCCCAATTGCGGTGCGATAGCATCCATCACAGTGCCAAGTTGTGTGCCAGGCGGATGAATGCTGGGCAATCTGGACGCATCAAGCCCCAGGGCATCCAGTAACTCCGGTGACCATTTGTGCGTTTGCATATCCAGAATTCCCATCGGATCTGCGCTGATCCATCCTGTGCGAAACTCACCTCCGCACATCTGTTGAACCAGATAGCTTTGCACATCGATAAAATATCTTGTGCGCTTGTAGACTTCCGGACACCGCTCACGCAACCACGCAAATGTATACAAACATGAAGTGGTGTCAGGACGTCGTCCGGTGATCGCGTGAATCCTGTCAGCGCCGAATGAGGTTGCAAAGCTTTCAACTTGCTCGCGACCTCGCTCATCGAGCCACAATATGGCTGGATGCGTGTCCTGATTCCTGTCATTCAGAAAAGCAAGCGTTTCACGCTGGTTCGATATGGCAAGCCCTTTGATTTGTGTTCTATTAATTTGCGCGGAGCATTCGACGATGGCATCCTTGGCTGATTGCCACCAGTGCTGAGGGTTTTGCTCGTAGTAGTCCAGTTGCGGGTTGGCCATGGGAATATCTGCCCGGCCTTCAGCGATAGCCACGCCATCGCGATTCCAGGCAATAGCCTTGGTGCTCTGCGTTGAGCTGTCCAGACCAATGACAAGTTCTTCAAGCACTGTTCAGTACTCTTCGAGCAATTAACAACTGTAGATAAGCCATAGCTGGAAATGCCATTGCTGATGTCTGGTCGATCGTGCAGTTTGCGCCCGAGAGGGCATTAGTAGGTTTTGCCATGGATAGTATCAACAGGGTTGTAGGTGAAACAATGCCTGAAAGACAGTCTGTGCTTTACGTCAGTCGCTTGAATAAGATGATGCGTAGCGGTGCATGACATTCGATTTTACATGATAGGTTCTATAAACCTGTGCAGCGCAGTGCTGCACAGGCTTGAGTCGATCAAGAGTCGGTCTTGAGTCGATCAAGAGTCCATAGCTTAACCTTCCACTATGGCATCTACTTTTTCCGCGATAGCATTCATTACCTCTTTTGGAGAGCTATAGTCGCCTGCAAAGTATTTACCCAGCTCTACCGGAATGGTGTCATTGGAGAGCTCGGCCCATTCTGGCAAGTCAGGCTCTGATCCCATATGGCTGGCAATGGTTTCGCGAACAACATCCAGGTGGCGAGTTGTTCCTGCGCCAACGCGATTGTTGGCTTTAACACGATCATCATCATAGACACTGGCGCGCGTAGGTCCTGTACCGCCGCCCAGCGTTGTGATGTATACCTGTGTGTCAAAAGAGGTTGCCCATTGCGCAAACAACCATGCAGCGTCCTGGTTTTTCGAGTACTTTGAGACCGCCAGAGACGATCCTCCCTGATGACCGACACCCGGTATCTCACCGAAGCCTGTTTCAGTGCGCAAAGGGGAGGCAGGCGCGGGTGGAACAGCGGCTTCCATCAGTCCCGATACTTTGGATGCCTCCGGATCATCCCACCAAGGAAAGAACTCACCCCAGCTCAATGCCTGTCCAGCTATACCCTGCAACACAGATTGCCCTTGCCCATCCCAGGTCCAGGTGGTAACACCCTCTGGCATGTTCTCTTTGAGTTTGTCCCAGTATTCCATGGCGGCAATTCCAGCCTCGTCGTTACCTGAGAATTTACCGTCTGGATTGAAAATTGAACCACCGTGGGCCCATAGCCAGCATGTCCAGTCGCACTCAAGGGAATAGTGGCCTGATTTCATTTGGCCGGTGGTTCCAAATATCTCAGGCCCCTTGGCTTGTTGGATAGCCACGGCGTTGTTCAAGTACTGTTCCATGGTTGTCGGCACAGTAAGGCCGAGCTCTTCGTAGATGTCCTTACGATACATAGTGATGAAAATTGGAATGTCATAAGGTACGCCCACCATGATGTCGTCATACATCGAAATACCATCCGTCAGAGCCGGCAGGAAATCATCCATGTTGTAGTTGGGCATGGCTAGACCACTATCGGCTGCGTATTTCTCACGTGGATCTACGACATCCCCTGCAAAACTGGCCATCCAGCTCTGGTCAATGTAATACAGATCATAGGTTCCCAGACCTGAGGCAACATCGAGTGTCAGCTTTTGCAGTACCTGCTCCAGAGGCAGAACTTCTATTTCTACATTGATGCCGGTTGCCTGTTCAAAGAATTGTTTGAGCGAGGAGTTAATGGCATTGGATGGCGGTGTTGATTCAGTTGCCAGACGAATAGTCTGCCCTGCGAATTGCTTGCCCACATCAGCAAGCCATTTCATCATCTCAGGATCCTGAACAATGTCCTGTGCGTGTGCCTGGGATATAAAACCGCCGCGAGGCCCACTTGGCAACATGCTGCTAGCCCCCAGTGCGCCGACACCCAGACCCAATCTGGCTGCTGTGCGCATGAACGTACGCCGGTCAATCTTGCCCTTTACAAACTGGTCGGTCACTGACGCCAGATAGCGTTTTCGATTGCTATGGTTGAATCTCATTATTTGTGCACTCCTGATCAAGTTTCTTGCCGAGTGTTTGGCAATTTGAGGATGAGGCGACTTGTGGTCGTTTATGGTCGCTTTTTTTATAATGGAGTTTGATTCCGGGCTACTGCTTTAACGACCCCAGGGTCAAACCTCTAACCAGATTTTTCTGAACCATTAAAATAAAGATGAATGCGGGCACCATGGCGCCAACGCCTAGCGCGGCCATGTTGCCCCAGGCAGTGCCTGTTGAGGTGACGAAGGTCGATGCCACGACCGGTACTGTCTTGAGTCCTGTTTGCGTCAGCGTCAGAACAAACAAGAATTCTGTCCAGCTGAATATAAAGCAGAGCACGGCTGTTGCTGCTACGCCACCGATAGCCATGGGTGCGACAATTTTTCTGAAAATCAGCCAGCGTGATGCACCGTCTATCAAAGCGGCTTCATCTATTTCACTGGGTATGTCGTCAAAAAAGCTTTTTAGCAGCAGTACCGCAAGTGGTAAATTCATCAGCGCATGAACCAGAATAATACCCGTGTAGGTGTCCAGTAAACCAAACTGCTTGTAGATGAAAAACATCGGTATAGCGATGGCTACAGGCGGCATCATGCGTGTGGACAGTATCCAGAAAACAAAGTGATGTTGGCCTGCAAAGCGCATACGTGACAAGGCATAGGAGGCGAAAGTGGCGATGATAATGGTGAGTATGGTGGAGCCTATCGCTACAATGACGCTATCCAGAAGGCGCGGCATCATATAGAAGTTGCCGCCACCTGCCAATTGAGAGGTTCCGCCGTCATAGCCGAAAGAGATACCAAACACTTCCTGAAATGATTTGCCGCTGAATGTCCAGTCAAGGATCAACGGTGGCAACTCGAAAATCTCACGTTCCACGCGAAATGCAATAGTGAACCAGTAGTAGATTGGAAACGCAAAAATCGCTACCACCGTCCAGGCCAGAACCGCTCTGATAATACGTTTTGACGGGCTCGACTGAATCATTGAGTTTTCCCTACCAGCGAAGCCTGGTCAAGGCCACGAACACATTGGCGACCAGAAGTATCACAACTAGAGAGAACAGGCTTATGGTTGCACCATAGCCCCAGTTCAGAAAGCTGAACGTTTGCTGCCAGGCATAAAGACTGAGCGTGTAGGTGGAAGTACCCGGACCGCCCGAAGTCATCACATACACATAGTCGAAAGTACGAAATAGATCGATGCCGCGGATAAGCACGGCGATGGCTATAACCTTGCCGAGCATAGGTAGTGTAAGTCTTCGAAAGATTTGCCAGCTGGATGCCCCGTCAATAAGTGCTGATTCAAAAGGCTCAGTTGGCATAGCACGTAATCCTGCCAGGAATATAAGAACCATGAAAGGCGTCCATTGCCAGATGTCGGCCACCATGACGCCAATGAGTGCCGTTGAGGAGGTCCCCAGTATTGGCGCCGTTCCCAGTATGCCTAACTGCTGCAAAGCATAGGTAAACACGCCAAACTGCGCATCCTCGAGCAACAGGAACATCATACCGGTGATGGCGGGTGGAATAACCAGCGTTAGAGTCAGTACGCCGCGAAGAAACCCGAACCCCGGATCATCCGAGTCGAGTAATAAGGCAATGCCCAGCCCCATCAGCAGCTGAACAGTCAGACAGACTGCTGTGTAGATAAGTGTTATCAGTAATGCGCCCCACAACCGTGAATCGGCAAACAGCTTTTCCCAATTAGCTGTGCCAACAAATTCCAGTGCTCTTTTACGAGGGACGAATTCGTGAAAGCTGAGCCACACGTTATAGAAAAACGGGAAGAGCGCAAACACAAGAAGGACAGCGAGCAGAGGCGCAAGCCATGGTAGGGCGTGATCCGATAACATAAAGCGTGGTGCTTTCAGGACTGGCGAAGGGGCTCTTCGAGCAACAGCCGTGGCTATGCGATCTGTCTTTTCAAGTAACTTAACTTCGTTGCGCATACTCATTTTTCGTGGTGTTGCTTCAACTCAAACCAACTAGCTGGATAATTAACGCCTATTGAGAGTGCCACAAGAGCCTATGTTCGTGCAAGACATTTGTTTATCAGTCAAGACATATGTATCCTAAGACTGTCGTATATGCGCCTCCTTAGCTACTCGTGGTTTTAAACCCGGGCTTATCGTTATGAATAATTCAACCACTGTAGATTCGCGTGCGGGCCACGTTCGGCATGATGAATGGCCGGAACAGCTTGCGGTGCGCGTAGCGCGTTGTTATTACGATCTGGGTATGACCCAACAGCAGATCGCACAAAGCCTCAGTATCAGTCGGGCGCGAGTCATCCGTCTGTTGTCAGAATGCCGCGATAAAGGCGTTGTTACTATTCGTATCAACAGCCCGATAGTTGAAAACCTTGAGCTTGCTGATGCCTTGACAGAAAAATACAAACTCAATGCTGCCGATGTGTGTTTAAGCAATGCTGATGATGAAATTCAATTGGCACAACAAGTGGGCCGTGCAGCTGGGCAGGTTGTGCTGCGTCATATCAGCGACGACATTACGATTGGTCTGGGCTGGGGTGTGACCTTGAAAGAGATGGTAGCCCAACTGGAATACTCACCACAAGAAAACGTGGCGGTCGTGGCCTTGTTGGGCTCGCTTACCCGTCGCTCTGCGATCGCACGTTTCGAGGCAACAACGCAATTGGCGGCATTACTGGACGCAGAGTGTCTATATCTACCTGCACCTATTGTCTGCGACAGTGCGAATACCCGACTGCTTCTCGAAGATCAACCGTTATTCAAGGATATTCATCGACGGGCGTTGAAAGCTGATCTGGCTATTGTCAGTATCGGTGGGATGGACAGTGCCACTATTCGACAAGTGGGTTTAGTGAGTTCGCGAGAGTATAATAGTGTAAGAAAGGCTGGTGCCATTGGCAATTTTTTAGGTTTTTACATAGACAATGATGGTGCGTTGGTGAAACACTCGATTAACGAGCGCATCATTGGTATACCGGGAGATACCTTCAGAAGCATACCCAAACGGCTAATGATCTCTGCAGGAAAAAATAAGGTGGGAGCACTGAGAGCTGTATTGTCACAAGGTTACGTAAGTGATTTTGTGACTGATCAGCAGACCGCGAAAGCATTGCTTAATTGATGTACGATGTCGAGCGTAAAAAAACAGGCTCCTGGAAACTCTTTTTAAATTATAGGTACGATAGTATATGGATAAGACAGAAAACAAGATTCGTAAAAAAATAATAGCACTTTGTCTGCAAATGAATTCCTCCGGTCTTAATCAGGGAACCTCGGGCAACATCAGCGCCCGTTATAAAAAATATATGCTGATCACGCCCAGCGGCATTCCATACGAGGATCTAAAGCCTGCCAGCATAGCAAAAATGAAAATTGACGGTGATGACAATTCGTGGAAAGGACCGTCAAAACCCTCATCAGAATGGCATTTTCATCGTAATATTTTGAGAGAAAAACCAGATATACATGCTGTCGTGCACACGCATTCAACTTTCTCAACGGTAGTGTCAATCGCACGCGAAGATATCCCTGCCTGTCATTACATGATTGCTGCATTTGGCGGACATACTGTTCGATGTGCAAATTATGAAACGTTTGGTACTCCGGAGCTGTCCCACAGTGTGCTTCGGGCGATGGATGGACGTACAGCTTGTCTACTGGCAAACCATGGGATGATCGCCGGTGGTAGAAGTCTTGACAATGCAATGTGGGCAGCTGTAGAACTCGAAACACTCTCTAAACAGTACTATTACGCGAAACAGGCAGGCAATATGACAATCCTCCCTGATGAGGAGATGGCACGCGTTCTGGAGAAATTCAAAGGTTATGGACAAGTGCAGAAACCTACTGCCGCTAGTAAAAATGCGAGGACTGCGGTCCGTATTGACTCAAGCGCTGCAACGGTCAAAAAGGTGAGTAAAAAGAAGGTTGTGACGAAAAAAATAGCGACCAGAGCGATTGCCAAGTCTAGCGCGAAAAAGACGGCGATAAAAAACAAAACTGCGACTCGTCGTGCCAAATCATGATGTAGATCGTGATCTTGCGCAGTCGCACATGCGCAAGATTCGTTGACATAAAATTTTACTTATCTTCCCCCTCGGAGAGTTGACTTTGGAATGACAATTACATCAGTTTGACGTACGCGGCACTGTATCCGGGAATTTCCAGCGCACCATCGGAAAGCTCGGGATCAAAACCATGTCCTTCAAGCAGCGTCAGCTTTCGATCGGTGTCGATCTCGCAACGCACACGTTCGGGGCCGAGATTGAATGCGCAATAGATCAAATCGTCCTCAAGCACACGTACGAACGTAAGGATGTCGCCATTAGCCTTGATGCTTTCGAGTGTTCCTTTAATCAAAGCATCATTTGCAACTCTGAATGACAGAAATCGACGATAGTGTTCAAGCGTGCTGGTCTCGACGCCCTGTTGAATAGACACCGCCAGTCGTTTGTGCGCATCCGGTACCGGCAGCCAGGTATCAGAACTTGAGAATCCGGCGTTGGGCAACTGGTTGTCCCATACCATGGGTGTCCGGCAGCCATCGCGCCCCTTGAATTCTGGCCAGAAGGCTATGCCGTAGGGGTCTTGTAGTTTTTCGAATGGAATCTCGGCCTCGGGTAATCCGAGTTCCTCGCCCTGGTATAAACAGACAGAGCCACGCATGGATAACAGAAGGGCTGCCAGAACCTTAATGTGTTGTGCTCGGTGTCTTTTTGGTAGATGCCAGCGCGTCGCGTGGCGTACCACATCATGATTCGAAAATGCCCAGCAAACCCAGCTATCGGGAGCTTCTTCTTCGAAGCGCTCCAGCACAGCTGCAACCCTTGCAGCTGTCGGTATTTCGGCTGAAAGAAAGTCGAAGGTGTAGCACATGTGCACGTGCGCAGAGCCGCTAGTGTACTCGCGCAACAGGCTCATACCATTCTGTGCATCGCCAATTTCCCCTACACAGGTGGCGGCTGGATATTCATCAAGTACATTTCGAAGACGTTCAAGGAATTGCAGATTTTCAGATCGACTCTTGTCGTATAAATGATCCTGATGGTTATAGGGATTTACACCTGGTGCAATGTCCGCATTACGTAGCTCAGGTGCCAGTGCCGGGTTGTCTCGCAATTGATCGTCGCAAAAGTAGAAATTAATCGTATCGAGTCGAAAGCCATCCACACCACGGTCCAGCCAGAATCTGGCAATGTCGAGCAATCCATCCTGTACATCCGGATTGTGGAAATTCAGATCTGGTTGGGAGTTCAGGAAGTTATGCTGGTAATACTGGCAGCGCGTGGAATTCCAGGACCAGCCAGGTCCGCCGAAAATGGATAACCAGTTGTTGGGTGGGCTGCCATCGGGTTTGGCATCAGCCCAGACATACCAATCATGCCTTTCGTTATCCCTGCTGGAGCAAGACTGTGCAAACCAGGCATGCTGATCGGAGGTGTGCGACAGTACCAGATCGATCATAACCTTCAAATCAAGCGCATGAGCAGATTCTATTAGTTCATCAAAAGCATGTAGATCACCGAACATGGGATCTATCTCTTTGTAGCCGGACACATCATAGCCAAAGTCTTTCATCGGAGATTTAAAGAAAGGCGATATCCAGATCGCGTCGGCACCAAGCTCTGCAATGTAATCTAAACGCTCTTTTATGCCAGCTAAATCTCCGACACCATCATCATTGGAATCCTGGTAGGAGCGGGGATAGATCTGGTAGATCACAGCACCTCGCCACCAATCCTTGTCTACAACGACGTCTGGCTCGACGATGCTGATAGATGTAAATATCATGAAAAAGGTCCTGTTATTTAATGGATATTAGCTGACGCGGTAAACATCTCTATTGCGAGAGGTGTACCAAGAGTGCCGGGGGCACTTGAATGGCGCTGACTTAATCGAAATTTCCAGCAAGTGCCATTCGAGTATAGTCTTTGCTTTGAGAGATTTTTCGCCTGTACTGAGCGTGGTTGGAATTAACCTGGTAACCAATAGGGATGACGCTGTGTGGGGTAGTTTTTAAAGCTGATAACCTGTCGCACGAACGTTCATTTCAAGGCTGTGAAACTGACGTTACCTGTAGTGAAGTGACTGGCCATCCGCAAACAGATGCACCTTGTCTGCCTCAGCTGACATGCGCATGCTGGTGTTACGAACGTTGCGATGTATGCCCAGTAATTTGGCGATTACCGGCGCGCTGTCGGGGCTCTGACGTTTAAAATAAACCTGCGTAACTTCACCCAGCGCCTCTGAAATTTCTATCTTGCTTTCGAAAGCGAAGTTTTCACCGGTAGTGGGCAGCAAATCCTCAGGGCGGATTCCAACATTCACGTTAGCGCCTTTCAAGTCGGCAGCCGTGGGTACGGCAGATGCAATAACCCCTGCGCCATGGGTCAGACTCACTTGAGTGGTTTCCCCGGTTTCTACTATCTTGCCGGGTAGAAGGTTCATTGCCGGTGAACCAATGAACTGGGCTACAAATTCGTTTTCAGGGGTTTCGTACAGCTCTAGAGGCGTACCTACTTGAGCAATACCCTTGTTAGCCAGTACAACGATACGCGATGCCAGTGTCATTGCCTCCACTTGATCATGCGTGACATAAACCATGGTGGATTCGGGCATGCTTTCCTTCAGTTGTGCAATCTCGATGCGGGTAGCGACCCGCAACGCGGCATCAAGATTAGACAGCGGCTCATCAAACAGATAGACTTTTGGATCGCGAACAATGGAGCGGCCTATCGCAACACGTTGGCGTTGCCCGCCGGAAAGCGCTTTAGGTAAGCGGTCGAGATATTCAGTGAGTTGCAGCGTGTTGGCAACCTTTGTTATGGCTGTGTCTATCTCTTCAGGCGTTTTTTTGGCAAGCTTCAGTGCAAACGACATGTTGTCTCGCACCGTCATGTGCGGATACAGCGCATAAGACTGGAACACCATGGCAATACCCCGTTGAGCTGGAGGCATTTCGTTCATGCGCTCACCATCAATGGTAAATTCACCGTCGGAGATGGTTTCCAAGCCTGCAATCATTCGCAGCAAGGTTGATTTGCCGCAGCCGGAGGGGCCAACAAATACAATCAGCTCACCAGTTTTGATATCAAGGTTAATGTTGTTCAGAACATCGATATTACCTGAGTACGTTTTCGCAACATCGGTCAGTTTAAGGTTTGTCATAATTGTCTCTTGATTTTCTATTTGACCGATCCAGCCAACAGACCACGCACCAGATACTTTTGCATGGCAAAGAACACCACTAGCGGCACAGCAATGGACACGAAAGCAGAGGTGGCCAAAATTTCCCAGTTACCGCCACGTGTACCCAGTAGTTCCACGATCTGTTTGGTCATCACCGTGGTTTCACCGCTTGAATCGATCAGGAACACCAGTGCGACAAGAAGATCGTTCCAGGTCCAGAGGAACTGAAAGATCGCAAACGATGCCAGAGCCGGAAACGACAGCGGTAAAATAATTTTAATAAATATCTGGAAGTCCGTTGCACCGTCGACTTTGGCGTTTTCAATTATGTCTCGAGGTAGACCCACCATATAATTACGCAACAGGTAGATCGCTAAAGGTAGTCCAAAGCCGGTATGTGCAAGCCAGGCCCCGAGGTAGCCCTTGCCTATTCCAATTTCATTGTGCAGTTTCAGTAGCGGTATCAGTGCAAGTTGCAAGGGTACAACCAGCAAACCGACAACCGCAGCTATGAGTAAGGCTCTGCCGGGAAAGTCCATCCATGCCAGTGCGTAGGCCGCAAAAGCTGCAACCAGAATAGGAATGATGGTAGCGGGAATGGTCACGGTGAGAGTATTGAAAAACGCCTTGGCCATGCCCTCCCGATTGTTTTCGTCGAACAGAACGTTTTTGTAATTGTCCAGCGTGAATTCTGGTGGGGTAAGGGCCGTGACAAATACTCGTTGACCGCGCTTACCGGTCAACGTTTCTGTGCTCTGCATGATGTAGTCGCCATTGGCAGCCACTGTAATCGTAGCGCCGTTTTTCAACTCTGCTGTGTCGCCAGCCTTGTAGTCGTCGATGCTTCTCGAACTGGTTCCCCACACAGAAATTTCAGCCTCGGAGCCTTCGTCGAAAAGGTTGCCTTCGATAAGGAAAACACCGTCTTTTCCAATTTGCGTTTCCGGGCTGCTGGTGCGCAACGTGGTGCTTTGCTCAGAGCTTGACATGGCCTTCCACCAGCCACCGGTTGATATCTGGTCAGTGGTGCGGAAAGAGGAGACAAATAATCCTACAGTCGGGAAGAGCCATAACAACACCATGGCCACAAGAGACAGGTGTACCGCCCAGGTAAGACTTGATTTGGTGCCGGCAATTCCAGACATTACTGCATCTCCTTGCGAGCGTTATAAACATTCCAGACGAGGATCGGTGACACCAGGAGCATGATGATCATGGCACTTGCAGAGCCCACGCCCCAGTCGCTTGCGCGGAACAATTTGTCGTACATATAATTGGCAAGTACCTGTGTTTCCCATTGACCGTTTGTCATGGCAAATACGATGTCGAAGACTTTCAGTACAACGATGGTGATGGTCGTCCAGACCACCACAATCGTACTCATTATCTGCGGCACTTTGATTTTGAAAAATACCTGAAACGGATTGGCCCCATCGACAATCGCAGCCTCAATGGTCTCCTCAGGTATGCCGCGCAGTGCGGCTGACAGGATGACCATGGCAAAACCGGTTTGAATCCAGACGAGCACGATCATCAACAGAAAGCTGTTCCAGGGCACCTGAGTGAGCCAGGTAACGGGTTGGTTGCCACCGAAAAACAAATAGAGTGCATTGAGTACGCCGATCTGATCCTGGTCAACCGGGCGCGTGTCGTACACTAATTTGAAAATAACCGCGGCACCAACAAATGAGATCGCCATTGGCATAAAAATGAGCGACTTTGCGATGTTGCCCCATCTGACTCTATCAGACAGTTGGGCGGCAATCAGACCAAACACGGTAGACAATGCTGGCACAACAATGAGCCAGAGCAGGTTGTTACGCATGGCTTCCCAGAACTTGGATTCGCTGAACATCTGTTCATAGTTGGCAAGCCCGACAAATTGTGAGCCACCGCCTGGCACTCGTTCGCTCAGGGAGAGTCGAAGTGTTTCGAAAACAGGGTAGGCCAGATAAAGGCCCAGAGCTGTCAGAGCCGGGAAGAGAAAAAGCCAGGGCCTGATCATGTTGGCCCGCGTGATATTGCGTCCTGCGTGAACGCCTTTTGGTGGAAATACAACCTTGTCTAAAAACTGATTGGAAAAGTAGAAGTAGCCTACACATCCGCCCACCCCGATAATGATGGTTAGTATTGCTTGAAAAGCTGGATGCATCGTGTCTCCCTGTTCATTCTATACGCTCTCATACTGCCACCAAAATGAAGATCCAAACACTAAAATAAAATTATTTGTCCACAAATGCATTGTTGGAACAACTATCAACGAGAAGGGCAATGCTGTCAACGGACTGACATTATTTTGACATTATCAGTTTTTCTTTTTAATCTCCGCGACAGAACGTCCCCAACCAATTAGATGAATAGCCAGTCCTCAACGGCGGGCTGAATGCGCACTAGCGTCTAGATCTTCTCTGTGCACGATTAGCTGTTAGTGCCTCCATGACGCCATTTGCCGTTTCGGCGGTAATTTTAGGCTATGTTCAGCTGCGGCGTAGTAAAATCGCAACGCAAATACAAATTAGGGTGATAATTTTTGATGTAGTACTGTTAGTGAATACCAGGTTAAATGTAGTGACAGCGGCCAGTCTCGACAAACCGCTATAACACCACACGTAGAATCATAAACTAGAATTATTGGAGAAAACCATGACTTTGAACTTACGCTCTGCAGCTTTTAAAAGCTCAGCAGTAGCCGCTTTAATCGCCGTATCATTCGGCTCCGTACAAGCCCAGGACGATCTTTTGTTTCCTGTTGGCGAAGGGGCATACAACTGGGAAAGCTACAATGCGTTCGCAGAGGCCAATGATCTGGAAGGCGAGACGTTGACCATATTTGGACCCTGGCTTGGGCCTGACCAGGAGCTGGTTGAAAACATGATCGCCTACTTTTCGGCGGCGACCGGTGCCGAGGTCAGCTATGTAGGATCTGATAGTTTCGAGCAACAAATCATGATTGATGCCGAAGCAGGTTCAGCGCCTAACATTGCTGTGTTCCCACAACCTGGCCTTGCTGCCAACCTGGCAGAGCGTGGGTTCCTGACGCCACTCCCGGAATCATCCGGCCCGTTCCTGCTTGAAAACTATGCCGCTGGTCAGTCATGGGTAGATCTGGGTACATTCAAAGGTGCTGATGGTGCAGATGCTCTCTATGGACTCTTTTACAAAGTCGATCTCAAGTCCCTGGTCTGGTATAGCCCTGAGAACTTCGAAGATGCAGGCTATGAAGTTCCTGAGACTATGGAGGCGCTTAAAGAGCTGACAGACCAGATTGTTGCAGATGGCGATACGCCCTGGTGTATCGGTCTGGGTTCCGGTGGGGCTACGGGCTGGCCTGCTACCGATTGGGTAGAAGACATGATGCTGCGTACACAAGCGCCTGATGTCTATGATGCCTGGGTTAGCAATGAAATCCCTTTCAATGACCCGAAAGTTGTTGCTGCTATTGAAGAGTTTGGCTACTTCGCTCGCAATGACGATTATGTCGCAGGCGGCGCTGGTACGGTAGCAACGACTGACTTCCGTGACAGCCCTCAGGGATTGTTCAGTTCACCTCCTCAGTGCTACATGCACAGACAAGCTTCTTTCATCCCGAGTTTTTTCCCGGAAGGTACAGAAATTGGCGCTGATGCAGACTTTTTCTACTTCCCGGCCTATGAAGAAAAAGATCTGGGCAAGCCAGTACTGGGTGCGGGCACCTTATGGTCTATCACTGATGACAACAAAGCTGCTCAGGTATTCATGGAATGGCTGCAAACACCTATTTCTCACGAAGTGTGGATGGCGCAGTCCGGCTTTCTGACACCACATACCGGTGTTAACAAGGAGTTGTTTGCGGATCCTACACTGGCAAAAATGAACGACATTCTGCTAGGTGCTACCACGTTTCGTTTCGATGCATCCGATCTTATGCCTGGCGGCGTTGGTGCTGGTACATTCTGGACAAGTATGGTTGACTATGCAGGTGGTGCAGATGCCGCAGAAGTGGCGGGTGAAATTCAGAAAAGCTGGGATGCACTGAAGTAATATTTCGCTATGACGTAACCTCGACATCTGCTCGGCTCATACGCGCTGCTCTTTGGGCTAGCCACTAGCTGTTACAGTACCCAAGGCAGGTCGGTTAATACCGATCTGCCTTTTTTCTTTCCTGCAAAAGAACTGCAATGAAACCACTGATTAATGAGTGAAGCTGCAACAAGTTTCAATGCCTTGATACAGCTTCTGCGCTATGCAAAGGGTTATCGTCGGCGCATCATACTGGCGAGTACCTGCTCGGCGCTGAATACGCTATTTGACATCATGCCGGAGATCCTTATCGGCGTTGCCATTGATGTGGTGGTCAACCAACAGGAGAGTTTTCTGGCAGGGCTAGGCTTTGAAACGCCGCAAGGTCAGATCCTGATGCTGGCATTTTTGACGTTGTTGATCTGGGCTGGAGAATCGATATTTCAGTACTTGTATTTAATTCTATGGCGCAACCTTGCTCAGGATCTGCAAGCTGACCTTCGCCAGAATGCCTATGATCAGGTGCAGCGTCAGGATATGGGATTCTTTGAGTCACGCAGCTCGGGCGAACTCACCGCCATCCTTAACGATGATGTTAACCAGTTGGAGCGTTTTCTTGATGGAGGCGCTAACGATTTTTTACAGGTGTTTGTCAGCGTCACATTAATTGGTGGTGTGTTTTTCTATATCTCCCCCAGTATAGCTTTGCTGGCCATCACCCCTATCCCTGTGATTATCTGGGGTGCGTTTTTCTTTATGCGCAGGGCCACGCCACTCTACGCTGATGTGCGGGCCAAGGTGGGCGATCTGTCCAGCAGATTAGGTAACAACATTGGCGGCATGGCCACCATAAAATCCTTTACCTCAGAAGCACGGGAGAGCAAACGGCTAGCGCAGGCCAGCAATGACTACGTACAGGCCAACAGAAAAGCTATCAGGATAAGTTCGGCGTTTGTGCCGTTGATCAGAATGGCTATTCTTGCAGGGTTTATGGCTACTTTTATACTCGGAGGTATGAAAGCGCTCGATGGAAGTCTTAACGTGGGGGCTTACGGTATGCTGGTCTTTTTAACTCAGCGATTGCTATGGCCGCTAACGCGTCTTGCTCAAACCGTGGATCTCTATGAGCGTGCTATGGCCAGTACCCGACGTATTCTCAAACTCATTGAAACTCAGACAGAGGTGCGTGACACAGGAACCACCGAGTTGCCGGCAAACAGATCAGGTTCGATAATATTTAAGGAGGTGACTTTTCACTATCCGGCAACCACCTCGGGAGTTAGCGCTATTGATCTGGAAATCAAGTCGGGTAGAACGGTAGCACTTGTAGGAACAACCGGTTCTGGTAAGTCTACATTGATAAAGTTATTGCTACGATTTTATCCAGTGACTTCCGGCAACATTCTCATAGACAATATACCCGTGGACGAATTGTCTTTGCAAAATTTAAGACAGGCCATTGGTCTGGTAAGCCAGGATGTGTTCCTGTTCGAAGGTAGCATCTGGGACAACATTGCCTATGGGAAGCCTTGCGCATCAGATAATGATGTACGATCTGCGGCCATTGCGGCCGAGGCGATGGAGTTTATCGCTGAACTGCCGCAAGGTTTTCACACCTTGGTAGGTGAGCGCGGCATCAAGCTATCTGGTGGGCAGCGACAACGCTTATCGTTAGCTCGTGCGATCCTGAAAAATCCTCCTATCCTTATTCTTGACGAAGCCACCAGTGCTGTTGACAACGAAACAGAGGCAGCCATACAGCGCTCATTAGCCGTCGTTTCGCAGCAACGCACCGTGCTGGTTGTGGCTCATAGACTCAGTACCATAGTTGCGGCTGATGAGATAGTGGTTCTGGAGCACGGACACATTGTCGAGCGTGGAACGCATTGTCAACTACTGAATCTGGATGGACACTATTCCCGACAGTGGGCCGTGCAAACAGGTGCATTGCAGCAGGAGTTGATGGTCAGATGAACAAACTAATTAGAAAAAAATGCCCTATTACGGTCATTGGCGCTGGCTCATGGGGCACAGCGTTGGCCATACAGTTAGCTCGTGCCGATAATGAAGTACAGTTATGGGGACGCGATCTTGAACTCATGCAAAAATTGCATGATCAACGTAGCAACGAGCGCTACTTGCCCGGATCAAAATTTCCAGAGAAGCTAAGTGTCTGTCTTGACTGGGACAAGGCATTACTGAGGCAGCAGAGACTGCTTGTTTCTGTTCCCAGCCATGCGTTCAGGCGCGTGTTACAAAACATACGACAAAGTAAATCGGTGTCTCTGGATACCCTGGAGCTAGCGTGGGCTACCAAAGGGTTTGAACTGGACACCGGCTTGTTACCGCATCAGGTGGTCATACAAGTGATACCTGAATGCCAGCACTATGCCGTCTTGTCCGGCCCCACATTTGCACTTGAGGTGGGTGCGAATTTACCGACAGCGATTACAGTTGCAGGTTCTGACGATGCATGGTCATCGACCATGGCAGATTGTTTGCGGACTAAAAATTTCATTGCCTATACATCAACTGACGTCGTGGGTGTCGAGATTGGCGGTGCGGTGAAAAATGCGTTAGCCATTGGCGCAGGCCTATCGGATGGCTTGGGATTTGGCGCGAATGCACGTATAGCGTTAATCAATCGCGGCTTGCGTGAAATGTCCCGCCTCGGCCTGGCGATGGGTGCCAGACAGGAAACGTTTGTGGGCCTGGCGGGTATGGGCGATCTAGTGCTGACGTGTACTGACAATCAGTCTCGCAATCGACGCATGGGATTGGCATTGGCTGCTGGTAAATCCATTGAATCTGCGTCAGCAGAAATAGGTCAGGTAGTAGAGGGTATCGGTGCCGCACGTGCGGTATACGAACAAGCGCGACGTCTGGGCGTGCGCATGCCAATTATCGAGCAAATTTATCGTGTGGTTGTTGACGGTGTCAGTCCTCACGATGCCGTTGAAGCGTTGTTGAACAGAGAGACAGGTGCTGGTTCTGAACATTGAGGTACTTCTACCGGAGAAAATCGGGAAATACCAGCGGATTAACAGGCCTGTCTGTTGACGCCTGTCGTACCTTAAAGGTAGATACAAGGCTACAATTTCTTGTCCGGTATTTTTATCTGGCTTTCACGAAAAAGCACATACATACCGCTGGCAACGATTATGGCAATTCCGATCCATGTCAGAGTGTCCGGCCAGTCGTTGAAAATCCACCAGCCCAGCGCTGTGGCCGAGACGATTTCAATATAGCCAAATGGCGCCAGTAAAGAGGTGGGCGCGCGGTTGACCGCGATGACAACCAACAAGTGACCGACCGCTGCAATAAACCCGACGGCGGCGAGCAATGCCCATTGCTCAAGATCTGGCATTCGAGGTTGGAATATGGCTGTGTCGCTATAGCTGCCAACCCAGAGTGCAAGCGACATCACCACCGCTGCACCAACAGCCGAGCTGAACTGCATGGTCAACGGGTGATCGATGTTAGCCACCGAGCGTGTCAACGCCAGATACGATGCGAAAAACACAGCAGCCGCTAATGGCAATAATGACGCAAGCGTGAATGATTCACCACCTGGTCGAATAATAAAAAGCGCACCAAGAAACCCGGTTGTTACGGCAACACGCCTGTGCCAACCGATTGTCTCGCCCAGCACTAAAGCTGAAAGTAGTGTGAGTATTATCGGTTGCACGAAAAATATCGCTATCGCGTTTGCCAAAGGCAAGTACAGTAAAGAGAAGAAAAAAAATGTAGTGGCTATTGCCAGCAGGACTCCACGAATAGTGTGAACCATCGGTCGTGCAGGTTTCAGGGCTGAAGGCTCAAGCGTGATCAGAATGGCTGCAGCCATGAACAGCAATTGAAACGCAAAACGCCCCCAAGTGATCTGCATGGGTGAGATGGATTCACCGAGCGCCTTTGCGATAGCATCCATGATTGGCACGATGATCATGCCAATCATCATATAGCCGACGCCCCAGCCAGAGCCTTGTGTCCTGTTGCCCAGGTGGAGAACTAGAGAGCGCAACATGATGTGAGATTCTTGGGCTGATGAGTGGGCGAGTGGATAAATCGGTTTAGCAAACTGCTCACTCCGGGAAGGAGTACAAGTTTAACCTCATATGGAATGTACGAAAGATTTGTATTCAGGTTGAATGGGGAATTTGTAAATAAAAACCAAGCGGTATGGGCTTTTACGCTTAGCCATATCTCGTTCCTCGAAAGGCGTTAAAAGTCGGAATATTTACTTAAGATAGTGATCCCATTATTTTTACAAATAAAATTTCTTGTAGCTCAATAACCCGGGGCAAGAACATTAAATTTCGAATTTTCTTTCTCTGTAAAGTCGGTCCCTCACCATTCTTCCTGGTTGAAAAGTCGATTTTTTTTATACTCTGCTCCGGGTGTTTCAAGAGCTACTAATTTCTTGAAATAACACTTTGAAAACTATGCAATTTTCCATTCGACGCGAATTTAAATACAAAATTTTTGTTCCATGGGAAAAAAATCCTGTAAACTCGGTTTCAACAAGGCGGTTTGGAACGATCTGCGCAAGGAATCAGCGCTAAGCAGGCGCAGGTATGACGGTTGGGACGGGATTCCCCTGTCATAAGCTGGATCTCGGACAAGGTAGTTCGTTAGATGAGACATTGGGAATGTCGAGTCAACAGGGATGTTGTATTTATAGCTCAGGGAAGAGCCAGGTGAACAGGTATGTTCACTGACTGATCAAAAGATTGGCGGGCAGGGACGCTCATAATGTGACTGAAGGGGATGGATCAACGTTATGTGGGAAAGGATTTCCGTAGTCACACGCTTTGTATCGTATAGGGACATTCGAAGGGGGTCTTGAGGGCAGATATAAGACTAACAGGGAAGGGATTCCCTCCACTCAGCACTTCCACGACCTTGATTTATCGCAAAAAGTGATTGTTTACTTGCCACACGCTGACTCACAGGCAGTCTCTTTGCGAAGATGCGAGCCTATCCGAGGAAAGACCGTCCAACAGACTGATCGACCGAGGATGCGATATTTTGGCGGTACTGCCTATAACCAGCTGCCCGCTTGAATTTGGGCGAGTAAAGTCAACAGGTGGTTAATCAGCAAAAAATGCCGGTTTTATTGCGCCGAGGCTTGATCTTATTGACAATAGGCTTGATCATTGCGCAATGGGAAATAAATCCCCGGAAAAAGCTGCGTACACTTTTACGGATACGCCTATTGCTGGGTCACGAATACCGGGGACGCCTCGTGAGCGACGTGTGCTTGAGAATATCAGATGAGTGAAAATCTCAAACTTTCTCTGGCAAAGGCGGTGGTCAGCATCTTGCGGCCCATGATTCGTATGCTGATTCGTTTCGAATTTACCCATGGTGAGCTTAGCGAGCTGGTGCGGCAAACCTATGTAGAGATTGCCGATAGCGATTTTGTCATTCCAGATCAGGAAATGACGGTCTCCCGGGTGGCGGTATTGACCGGTTTGAGTCGTAAGGAGGTGGTGCGCTTGCGGGCATTGCTAGAGGAGGACACCACCAGTATGAAGCAGGCGCCTAATCGAGCACAGCGCGTTGTTCAGGGTTGGCTGGGAGATGAGGAATTTCTGGACAAGAAACAGAATCCGAAAATTCTGCCTATAAAGGGTAAAAGCGGAAGTTTCCTTGCGCTGGTCAAACGCTACAGTGGCGACATTACCTTCGGCGCTATTCTGGAAGAGCTAAATCGAACCGGCGTTACCAATCAGCCAGACACCAAACATATTGCATTGGTAAATCCTGCTTATGTGCCTCACGAGGACGATCTTGAGCAGGTGAAAATACTGACTATGTGCGTGTCTGATCTGTTTGAGACCGCTGTCCGGAATATCAACTCCGATGTTGAAGACAAACGCTTTCAACGGCAGGTGACATACAATTTGATGGACCAGAAAACAGCTGAAGAGTTTCAGGCCTACTCCACCGAACGAGCGTCCGAACTTATTAACGAGCTGAACAAATTTCTCGCAAGGAAACGTCGCAAAGTCGGCAAGATAACAGAAGGGACGTCAATGCGAATCGGCATGGGTATTTACTACCTTGAAGAGCAGCAGGAACCTTCACAGAAAATTGATGGCCCGGAGGTCTAGACATGGAAAAGCATTTGCCCCAACACCGCCCTATCGTTCGTTCGCTTAAAACTTCAACATGGCTACTGATTGGGTTTGCTCCATTTTTGCTGGCTGGCTGTAACGACGAATCCGGTGTTGTGGGTACAGGTATTGTTCTTCGCGGAACCGTCAGCGAGCCCAAGCAGCTTGCCAGTAAAGAAATAGAAATACGGTCACAATCTGGCGAGTCAGCGAGTACGTCAATAGATGAAAATGGGCAGTATGAAATCGATTCTGAAACTATTCCTGGTGTCGGTCCCTGGATCTTGCGTAGCGAAATCGGTGATGACAATTATCGTTACGGCATAGCCTACTCATCAGGTATAGCCAATGTTCATAGCTATACCGACGTAGTGCTTCGTCGTTGGTTCCTTGAGCAGCACGATGTACCTGAACTCGATACGGCATTTGATTCGCAAGAGCCTATGCAGATTTACCCCTCCCGGATGCAATTCGCCGATCTGGCAGACGACTTTTTTGCTGTAATGAATCTAGTGCTGGAAGACTACGAGCTTACCGGCCCGCAACTACTCAATAGCGAGTTTCGAGCTGACAACACAGGCATAGATAAGTATCTGGATTCGAATCCCGTGTTTGTCACTGATCGCAATGTAACGTTTTTAAAAACCAGACCCGTGAGCGAGACTCAGCGATCCCGGACTCAGTCATCCTTGACAGTTGACATACTCCTGGGTGCAGGGTCTGGTCAAGCAGACACACTGCCACCATCCATGCCAGAGAATTTGCGAGCCCTGGTCAGCGGCCCTGGTGAGGTTGTACTGGTCTGGGAGCCGTCAACCGATAACACGGCCGTAGTCGGCTACGACATTGTTCGTAATTCAGAGCCGTTAACTGTATCGCCTTACCCGGTCTATTCTGATACCGGTTTGCAGGCAGGCGTTGCATACACCTATGAGGTGAGGGCGATTGATATTGAAGGTAACTTGTCGTCTGAGGCAACCGTCACTATCAGCGCATCGGCGACTGCGCCTGAGTCGCAAGCCCCATCAGCGCCAGAAGACTTGGAGACCATCGAATCGTCCACGCGACGAGTTGTTCTGACGTGGACACAAAATGACTTTGCCGATGTAGCAGGCTTCGATGTTTATCGTGGTCGAGCAGAAGGCAGCCTGGATTTTCTTGTGCGTGTCACCAGCGAATCAGTGATTGATGCGACGGTATCGTCGGGTCAGAATTATTGTTATGAGGTGAGATCCGTCAATGCGGCAGGCACGCCATCCACAGAAGCCCCTGCTACCTGTCTGACAACGGCCGGTGTTTTCATACCACCTGATGAAACCCCGCTTGTCGATGTGCCAGATAATGCCGGACTTGTCGTTCGGGATACTCGTAACGTTGCTTGCACTGACACTTTTCCTTCCTACAATGTGGCTGTGAATGTGTCGGTTCCAGCAGGTTGTTATCTGGTCGAAAATAATATTCTGGTAGACAACTTCAGTATTCTCACACTACAGCCAGGAGTCATATTAAAGTTTGCGAAAGACACAGAATTGCGGGTTAATCCTAACGGAGTTTTGTCTTCAATCGGGACCGTCGATTCTCCAGTCATCATGACAGGTGTGCGACAGAGTGCCGGATGGTGGGCAGGTGTCACAGTGGAGAAGAGCATGAGTGATGACAACTTCATCAGCCATACTGTCATTGAGTACACAGGCAGTGATTCCAGCGGGGCTGCCATTACTTTGATATCTTCAACTAACGATCCGGCAAGATTAAGCGTTGAAAATTCGCTGATACGACATGGCCAGTGGTATGGCATCTCGATTCCTGGCGACGATTCACAATTAGTATCCTTTCGGGGTAACTTGATTGAAAAAAACGCGCGCGCTGCTCTCGTTCATCACAAGGCGCTTGAGACGATTAATGATGGCAGTGAATTTTCCGAAAATGCCCTGAATCGTGTTTACGTGGCACTGTCGAATTTTGGCACGAACATTGAAATTAATAATCCGGGTCTGCCTATCGAGATTGGCGGAATCAGACAGTCCCCAGAGAGCATTATTATCATTAATGAAGGAGTAAAAATGTTCTTTATCGGCGGGTCAGCGTTTATGGTTCGGGGCGAACTTGCCATCAGGGGCACAGCTGCAAATCCCGTTGTTCTGACATCCAAAACTCCTGGAGCAGGGGCTTGGGTAGGTATGCAAGTGATTGAAGGTGCCACTGCCGAGTTACAACATGCCGTCATTGAGAATGCCGGGAAGGTCAACGAAATCAACTCCGAAGGTGCTGCTCTGTTTGCCAACGATGCGACCTTGTCTCTCGAGAACGTAACATTGCGGCGTAGTGGCTCCTATGGCTTCCATGCGACCGGGACACAAGTTAAGGTCATTAGTTCCGATCCCGTCAACAATGACAGAAATGCACGCGACGATGTAGTTGATCCAGGGAATTTGTGAGATATGATATGGGCCGGTGATCTCAATGCACCTAAGAACGACGGTGAGCAACGGAACGCCTGACAATGCCTGCAAGTACTGCGATCAACAATAAAAACGAGCTCATCGAGGTGCTGCGTTTTCTCGCCGCATTTGCGGTGTTCTTTGTGCACATCCCTCTGGTGGAAAAAGGACACTTCGGGGTCGATGTGTTTTTTGTGATTAGTGGCTACGTCATGATGCTGTCTACGCGTAGAAATGGCGATAACTTTTTCCTCAAAAGACTGATCAGGATTGTACCGACGTATTACGCTCTCACGATTGCAGTGTTTTGCATTGCCATCGTCATGCCGTCGCTATTGATCACAACCACGCCAGATATCGCTCACTTGATAAAGTCTCTGTTGTTCATCCCATTCATTAAAAACGGAATCGAACACTCGCCCATTCTGTTTCTGGGCTGGACATTAAATTACGAAATGTACTTCTATCTGATGTTCGCTATGGCCTTGGCTGTCTCGCATCGATACCGAGGTCTGCTGGTGTCTGTTCTCATATTTAGTATTTGGTGCCTGTGCGACATAGCAGACGTATTCTATACGCGAGTATACGGTGACCTCATGGTATTCGAGTTCGTATTAGGCGTGTTGCTCTACATGATAATGACGCTAAAGTCCGAGCCGCAATTCAGATGGCAGATTGTAGGGATAGTGCTTTTACTTGTAGTGATGATGGCGCTTCCGCAAGAAAAGCTACCAGCTAGTCGATACTTGTTCACTAGTCGATTCTTCTTTGCTGGCCTACCTTCCGTGCTGTTCATTTATCTTGCTCTTGTGTTTCTGAAAAATCGCCGTATGCCAGGAATACTGGTCGTGTTGGGTGGGGCCAGTTATGTCTTCTATCTGACACACCCGTACGTCATTCGTTTGGTCAGCGCGTTAACGGGGTGGTTTGATGGCAGTATGGTTCAGCAGCTACTAGCGCTGGTGTTGTCCATCGTCGTGGCTAATGTCATCGCGGTGGTTTTGTACAGATATCTTGAGGCGCCACTGACTAATCAACTCCGTAAATGGCTGCTGCGTAGACGCCAGTCAGGGCCTGAACAGCCTTCCGTCGCTTAGGGTTCGCGTCATATTTAACTACATTTACAGTTGCTCAGACGCGCGCTCAGCAAGGACAGATCCGCACAATTTGCGGCTATTCAAGCGATGATCAACGTAGTTGCGCGTGATGGATGGGCGATTGTAATTGTGATTTAACTTTGGCGTGAGCCCTTGGTAGGCTTTAACAGGGATATTTTTATAAGAATAAGCTTATACGGGTAAGCTTATACGGGTAAGCTTATACGGGTAAGCTTTAATAAGACTAGACCTTTTTTCTGGCTGTGCGTTTGGCGCTTGCCTTCTTTTTTCTGACAGGCGTTAGCAAGCTCTGCAAATACTGTCCGGTGTATGATTCTTTGCACGCCACAATTTTCTCGGGCGGCCCGCTGGCTACAACATTGCCGCCGCCCTGGCCACCTTCCGGACCCATATCGATAATCCAGTCAGCGGTTTTTATGACATCCAGGTTATGCTCGATGATAACCACGGTATTGCCAGCGTCCCGGAGTCGTTGTAATACTGCAAGCAGCGCTTTGACATCCTCAAAATGCAATCCTGTCGTTGGCTCATCCAGTATGTATAGCGTGTTGCCGGTATCGCGTTTGGAGAGCTCACGTGCCAGCTTGATACGCTGGGCTTCACCGCCCGAGAGCGTGGTTGCGTTCTGCCCAAGGGTAATATAAGACAAACCAACATCCATCATCGTTTGCAGCTTGCGGTGCAGTACCGGCACGGCGGCAAAAAACGTATTGGCCTGTTCTACGGTCATGGACAGTATCTGGTGAATATTTTCGCCTTTGTAGCGTATATCCAGAGTTTCACGATCGTAGCGTTTGCCCTCACAGACATCGCAAGCCACATACACATCGGGCAAAAAATGCATCTCCACCTTGATAAGCCCATCTCCCTGACAGGCTTCACAGCGCCCACCCTTGACGTTGAAGCTGAATCGTCCTGCTTTGTAGCCTCTTGAACGAGCTTCGTGGGTACCGGCAAAAAGATCCCTTATGGTCGAAAACAAACCTGAGTAGGTAGCGGGATTACTCCGTGGAGTGCGGCCGATAGGGCTTTGATCGATAGCGACTATTTTGTCGAAGCTTTTTAATCCGGATACGCTACCCACCTTGGCGCTTTTATGACGCGCCTTGTTTATCTCATTAGCCGCTGTGTGGTAGAGCGTATCATTAACAAGGGTTGATTTTCCGGAGCCTGAAACACCTGTAACCACGGTACATAATCCAACGGGAATCTTCACATCAATCTGCTTTAGATTATTGCCCTGTGCTTGTTTGATAGATATGAATTGTTTGCCGGGTGATTTACGCGGCGGTATTTCTATAGTGCGCGTACCAGCCAGATATTGTCCGGTGATGGATTCGGGATTGTCGATAATGTCCTGTGGTGAGCCCTCAGCCACAATACTGCCGCCATGTACACCAGCACCCGGACCAATATCAATCACATGATCTGCAGATCGAATGGCATCTTCATCGTGTTCGACGACTATCACAGTATTGCCAAGATCGCGAAGATAGGCCAGTGTACCGAGAAGCTTGTCGTTGTCCCGTTGATGTAAACCGATTGATGGCTCGTCAAGTACATACATGACGCCTTGCAGTCCAGCACCTATCTGGCTGGCAAGACGGATACGTTGCGCTTCACCTCCGGACAAGGTGTCCGCGCTTCTGTCAAGAGACAGATAGTCAAGACCTACGTTTACCAGAAAGCTCAAGCGTTGCTGGATTTCGCTGGTTATCTTGCTGGCAACCTCAGCGCGCCCGCCCGTGAGTTGCAGCTTATCTATTAATTCGACACTCTCACCGATCGACAGAGCAACGATGGAGGGCAGATTGTGGCCATCCACCAATACGTGACGGGCAGCTGTGTTCAAGCGCGCACCTTTGCATTCAGGGCAGATTTCGCTGGAAAGCAGTTTGACCAGCTCTTCGCGTACCGCACTGGACTCAGTCTCGCGATAACGTCTTTGAAGGTTGGGAATAACGCCTTCAAAGGCGCGCACAGACTCTCTTGAAACCCCTCCTTTCTCGCTTTGATAGGTAAACTTGATTTCTTTGCCGGCGGAGCCATACAGCACCACCTTTTGCACCTGGTCGGGTAATTCGTCAAACACGGTGGTCACTTTAAAGCCATAGTGCGTAGCCAATGACTTGATCATCTGAAAGTAGTAAGGGTTCTTCTTGTCCCAGCCTCGCACAGCGCCACCGGCAAGGCTGACAGATGCATTGGTGATGATCAGGCTTTCATCGAAGTACTGGCTGACACCGAGACCATCGCAATGCGAACAGGCGCCGTGGGGACTATTGAAAGAGAACGCTCGAGGCTCCAGTTCCACGAGAGAGTAACCGCATTGACTACACGCAAAACGTGTGGAAAAGACGATGTCTTCCAGACTTCCATCCAGTGCCGTGATGATGGCATTACCCTCTCCCAGCGTTGTTGTTGTTTCAAAGGACTCTGCCAGTCGTAGTCGTTGATCCTCTCGCACCTTGAAACGATCTACTACAACATCGATACTGTGTTTCTTTTTGGCTGCCAGTGTGATGTCGCCCTCCAGTTCGGTGATGACGCCATTGATGCGCGCGCGCAAATAGCCTTGGGCGCGAAGCCGTTCAAGCAGCGTTGCATGATCACCTTTACGATCCTTGACTACAGGTGCCAGTAACGCCAGGGCCTTGCCTGCTGGCATTTGTAGTACATGATCAACCATCTGACTGAGTGTCTGGGCCTCGAGCACTTCGCCGTGGGTAGGGCAGGTGGGGGTGCCAGCTCGCGCGAACAACAGCCGCAGATAATCGTATACTTCAGTGATGGTGCCGACGGTTGAACGGGGGTTGTGTGAGGTAGATTTCTGTTCGATGGCGATGGCGGGTGACAAGCCATCAATCATATCTACATCGGGCTTGTCCATGACTGATAGAAACTGGCGTGCGTAGGCTGATAATGATTCGACATAGCGTCGCTGACCTTCTGCAAACAGTGTGTCGAAAGCGAGTGATGATTTGCCGCACCCTGACAGCCCTGTTATCACGATTAGTGAGTCTCGCGGCAAATCGGCATCAATGTTTTTCAGGTTGTGCGTACGCGCGCCCCTGATACGGATGGTGTCCATCGAATGATTAACTCGTTGCTGATGGTTTGCGTCGTCTGGCCGGTAGCTTGAAAGAGTATAAGAGAACCCCCGGCGACAGCCCATCACGATGCAGGTAGCCTGATACTATACAGCGACTGCTCCGAGGTTGATGCTCAGAGCCGCAATCCTGGAGCGCATTCAGGTAGCGTTTCAGGCTAGCGTTGCTAACAATCCAATACATCATTCTATGAGTCAGCAACCGACATCCAGCGCACTGCTACCATCTGAGCGTCGAGCTGCCTGGTCGTTGTCACTGATCTACGTGGTCCGTATGGTGGGGCTGTTTATCGTTTTGCCCGTGTTCAGCCTGTTTGGCGATCACTACACCAACAGCACGCCCTTCCTGGTGGGTCTGGCCATTGGCATTTACGGACTGTTACAGGCCTGTTTTCAGGTACCTTTTGGTATGCTCAGCGACCGTATTGGACGCAAGAATGTCATAACCCTTGGTTTGCTTTTGCTGGTGTCAGGTAGTGTGATAGCGGCAACATCAGAGTCAATCTACGGCGTCATTGTGGGTCGCGCTTTGCAAGGGGCGGGAGCCATATCGGCAGCGCTTATGGCGCTGGCAGCAGACCTTACGCGCGACGAACAACGCACAAAAGTCATGGCTAGCCTCGGTGCCAGCATCGGTTTTGCTTTCGTCGTCGCGCTTATTCTTGGGCCTTTACTCATAGGCTGGTTCTCGATCGACGGTCTGTTCTGGTTGACAGCAGCAACGGCACTTGTCGGAATAGCCCTTCTGCATACTACTGTGCCAACTCCGGATCGGTGTCACTACAGTGCAGATACAGGCGCTAATGTGCAGACTATGAAGCTATTGTTGCGGCATCGGCAGCTATTGCGGCTCAATGGCAGTATCTTCATGCTGCATTTACTAATAACAGCTGTGTTTTTTGCGGTACCGCTGGGTCTACGCGATGCGGGCATAGCCATCGACAAGCAGTGGATGATCTACATGCCCGCCGTCGTTCTTTCCATTGGTGTGATGATCCCCCTGATCATCCATGGGGAGAAGCGTGCAATGCGCGGTGTGCTGTTGTTCTGCATCGGTGGCATGGGGTTAACACAACTTGTCTTTGCAGGTCCGGGGTATTTGTCCTTGTCAGCCAACGCGGTGATGCTGTTCGTCGGGGTCACGGCCTTCTTCAGCTTTCTGAACACTCTGGAAGCCCTATTGCCATCTCTGGTATCACGGCTTGCGCCTGCAGCTGCCAAAGGCAGTGCGATGGGCATCTATTCCAGTAGCCAGTTTCTTGGGGCCTTCGCAGGGGGCGCTGGTGCGGGGTGGGTGTACGGCGAGATTGGTGCTACCGGCCTTTATACCGTCATGGCCATTCTGTGTATTGGCTGGGGGACCATGTTGAAGAATTTTCAACCACCGCGCAAGATGGCAACGCATCGGCGTGTCTTGAGTTGCGAAGAACAGCAGCACACCGAACGCGTAATGCAAGAACTTTCAGCGATTACTGGTGTAGAGGAGGTTGTTATAAAAGTGGACGAAGGTGTAGCTTATCTTAAGGTGGATAAGGCACGGTATAAAGAGGTGAGCTAATTTTTCTGAATAGGCTACCGGGGATCTTTGAACTCACCCCAACCCACTGAACGAGAACGACTTCTATCGACACTGCAAAATAATGCTGTAATTGTGAAGCTTTGGGACGTTCGACGTTGTTACATACTAAAGCAGAAACAAGCTGTGCGACCGTTACCCGTGGGGGATGGCCTTGCTACCAAGGTTGGAATAGTGACGGGGTAGTCAATTTCTGATTATTCATTGATGTATGAAATAACCGGACGTAATTCGAGCGATAATTTGCTACTTGCCTCATTGTTGGATTTCGGCACAGGCAGGAAGGCGACATGCCATGCGTCGGTGCCAGAGCTTTAGGACTTGCTGTCAAGCCTGCTCCAGAAACAGGATCTGAGTAACTAAGTGTTTTGAGAAATACATCGTCAAAAAACTATTCGAAAAAAGAGCATTTTGCACTGATCCTCGTAGTGTTTGTGATCATTCATGGCGCATTTTTTCTATATGGTGTTTTGCATCCTGATGTGTTTCTGGCAGGTGACAGATCTACTGAGCGCATCGAGAAAATTGCCTATGTGTTTAATCAGGATGAGGTAGCCCGAGGATTCAACAGCGACATCATGACGTTGCGAATACCTGCAGATGAGGGGTTCCTGGCTCGAATGATGGACTCAGGGCACCCCGGTGATTACATTGTCCAGGGTGCATTACTGGCTGCAGGTGGCGTAAATGCTGTACTCGCTTTTCAGCTGGCGTTGTTGCTACTGGCCGTCATCTGTATTTATTCACTGGTCATCAAGCTTGGTCGTTCGCCGACCACAGCGCTTATCGCTAGTAGTCTTTATATGTGCCTGCCGGGCAGCCTCGTACAGTCACACCAGCTGTCAAGCGAATCAATCTACAACCCGATAGTAGTTTTCGGTTTTTATTTCCTCATCAGCTTTTTTCAGAGAAGATCACGATATACCTCTTTAATTTTTGGTCTGTTTTTACTGTCTATTGCAATGTTCGTTCGACCGCAGTTACTGCTTTATCCCATCGTGCTCTTTATTATCGTCGCGACACATTATCGAAGTGTATTTGACTCAAGAGCCTTGATAATTATCCCGGTTTGTTTACTACTCTCAATCATCTGGAGCGCATTTGTATTTCAGGGCACCGGAAAATTGAGCGTCGGCAGTAAGGAGTATGGGCCAGGAGTGGCTTTTATGAAAACGGCGCAAAGAATGTCGGTCATCGGAAATTACGAGTTTGAGGGCTCTACTACTGGTAGCACCACATTGTCGATTAGCGATTTTGGAACGCAAGTGCTTTCGCACCCCGCCAGTTTTATTAAGTTGAAAACCCATGAATTGGTTAATCTCGTGATTAACCCAGGTGTTTTTTCAGTAGCAGCACACCATCTTGATCTGCTACCCGGTGGGGGCGATACTGAGTATTGGAAACAACTGCGTGACCACCAAGGCATAGTAGGCACTATAAAAGAAATTACCCGGCGTGATGCTGGAACCGTTTTCGCTCTACTGGGCGGTGCTTTTGTGTGGGGCGTAGTTTTGCTTTTAACCGTCGTTGGCTGTTATCGTGTTGTTCGAAGCAGTAGAATTTCGCGGATCTCCAAAGCAATTATGTTCAGCTGTGTCTTATACGGTCTTCTTATTGTGCTGGTCGCCGGTGAGGGTCGATGGGCGCACCGAACGTCGGTGGAGTTTTTATTGGTGATATTTTCCGCAATGGGCGTGGATCAGCTAAAAGCGTGGATGAGACGTGTACCGGCGGTACAAGCGAGAACTACTGGCGTGATTTAGGCAAAAATTTTCACAGATCGGGATTTTCGCAAATCTTCCCTTTGCCGATCTGCATATTGTTAAAATATATCCTCGACGCATACCTCTAATTGTGGTCTGAGCCTTCATAAAAATGAATAGCGTGCAACAAATGGGTGGTACAAAGCATTCTGTTCTGAATAACAAATTCCTGATGTATTTGCTAATAGGTGGCGTGGCATCAGGTATCGATGTGTGCTTGTTCGTGCTGCTTTACGAGTGGATGGGCACATCAGCTTTGCTGGCTCATTCCATATCAATACCGGTTGCCGCCTTGTACAGCTTTACCTGCAACCTGCTGTTCAATTTCCGTACAAGCGATCGGATTTTAGGCCGCCTGGTTTCGTTTTCTATTGTTATCGCTCTGGGCTATGTGCTAGGTGCCCTGATCATCTGGCTGGTCGTTACGTACGCCGGTTTTGGCGGTACGGTAGGTAAACTGGCTTCATTGCCTGCGGTGGTCTTTTTTCAGTTTTTCTTGAATTCAAGAATTTCGTTTAAACAGTGACCATGCAAAAGTCAATGCAAGGTGCGAGTATTGCTGTAGTAGGAGGTGGCTTTACCGGATTAACCGCCGCGTGGAAACTTTCAGAAAAAGGAGCACAGGTAACCGTACTGGAAGCAAGTGAAAACCTGGGCGGCTTGGCTGGCGGTTGCGAATTGCTGGGTGAGCCCGTCGAAAAGGCATATCATTTTCTGTATAAAACAGATGAATATATGCTGAAAGTACTAGACGAGTTGTCCCTGCGGGAAAGGCTGACTTATCACAAGTCGTCGGTATCTACCTATTACGACGGTGTACTCTACCCGATGGAAAGCCCATTGGATCTACTTCGATTTAAACCGCTGAGTTTTATTAATCGCGTTAGGGCAGGAGTCTCCGTACTTTTTCTGCAACAGGTGCATGATTGGGAAGGGCTCACAAAGCTTAGTGCCATGGAGTGGTTAAAACGATACGCAGGCAAGCAAGTTGTCGATGTCATCTGGGAACCCCTGCTGCGGGGTAAATTTGATCGCTATTACGATAAAGTGACTATGTGCTGGCTGTGGGGTAGAATCAAACAACGCGTAGAGAGTCGTGACAAGCAATTGGGTGGTGAAGCTCTGGGCTACATTGACGGTGGTTTTGTCACGCTAAGTCACGAGCTTGCCAAACGTATAAGTGACAGTGGTGGCAGTATCGAAGTGTCATCACCCGTCACACGCCTCGTACGCGATGACAAGTATGGCAAAGTCTTGTTGTCAACAGGCGATAAGACACGCGAATTCGATCAAGTTCTATTAACAGTACCTTGCAATGTCGCGGATCATTTGCTGGACGACTTCAAATCCTTTGACCCTGCCTACTTTGAAAAACTTAATGCCATTGATTATCTTGACGCTGCAGTACTGCTTTTTGCTACGAATAAACCAATTAGTGATTTTTACTGGCATAACATCAATACGCCGGATTCGCCTTTTGTCGTATTCCTGAGCTTGACAAGTCTGATAGGAACAGAAAAATTCGGTGGAAAGCACGTCTATTATATCGGTGATTATGTTCCGGCCGAGCACCCATATATGAATCAATCGGAAGAGGAGCTACGCGAACATTGGTTTAAAGCCTTGGGGGATATGTTTCCTGCGTTCGAGCGCGATTCGGTTTTAGAGCATCACTTGTTCCGGTTTCGTAATGCGCAACATATTGTCGATGTCGGATTTGAAGACAAAATCGTGGATTATCAGACGCCTTGTCCCAATGTGTTTCTATGTAATTTTTCGCAGATTTTCCCTATGGATCGAGGAACAAACTACGCAGTTCGTGATGGCGTACGAATGGCGGATCTGCTTGAGGGATATTTTGTTGAGGGTTCGCGTAAAAATATAATGTGATTTAAATTTGACGCGAGGTATAAGGATTGATTTATCATGGAGCTGTTAATGGCTAAGTTTTTCGTCACATGGAGGTTTTAAAAAGCGACATGGTTGCTGATGAAGCCAGCTACGCCTTGAGTGTGGTTATTCCTACATATAACGAAAAACAGAATATCGAGCTTTTATGTGATCGCATACATGAGGCTCTGTCCACGATCGACTACGAAGTCATCGTTGTAGACGATGACAGCCCAGACTTGACATGGCAGGCAGTGGAGAATCTGGGTCGTCATAATCCACGTATCCGGCTGATAAGACGTCTTGATCGAAAGGGCCTGTCCAGTGCGGTAATTACAGGGCTGCTTGCAGCCAACGGTGCTTGTCTTGCAGTAATGGATGCTGATCTGCAGCATGACGAAACCAAACTGATGGCGATGTTCAAATGCATAAATAATGATGGATACGATGTCTGTGTCGGCAGCCGTGATGTAGAAGGTGGCGGTTATGGCAACTGGTCTACAATTCGTAAGCTTCTGAGCTCAGGGGCGCGCTGGCTGTCTGATCGCTCGATAGGCAAGCTGGTAAAAGATCCGATGAGTGGTTTTTTTTCCATGTCGAGTGAGTATTTCAAAGACACCGTTGATCAGGTAAACCCTCAGGGCTTCAAGATACTGCTTGAGTTTTTAGCTCGCGGACAATCTCCCAGGGTCTGTGAAGTAGGCTACATCTTCAGCAGCCGAATTTATGGAGAAACCAAGCTTAACGTTACGGTTGTATTGGAATATATACTGGCACTTATCGATCTTCGCTTTGGCTGGCTTGTTCCAAACCAGTTTGTCAAATTCGGTCTGGTTGGCATCAGTGGCTCTCTTGTGAACCTTATCGGATTTGCTATTACTCAGGCTGCTGGTATGAGTGTTCCATTGTCGGTGCTAGTCGGAGTAGAGCTAGCGATTGTGTGGACCTACTTTGCAAACAATTTTTTTACGTTTACGCCCATGACTTTTCGTGGACGAAATTTCGTACTTGGATTCTTACTCTATCAAGCTGTCTGTTGCTACGGACTAGTCATACAGTTATCGGTTGTACAGACGCTGTTAGACACTTTTCCTGCTCTGCAAGAGAACCTGTTTACCGTGTATGCCGCCTACCTTGGGGGCGTGGCCTTTGCAGCCGTTGGAAATTTCTTTCTGCATTCGTATTACACCTGGAATAGATTGGGGTTTTCCACACTGCGACCGGTGAAGTCAGCAGCACCAGCTGTCAGAGGCTGAAGCCAGAGCAAGAGCGCAGAGGGAGAGCAGGCACAGGCTGAAACCAGAGAAAGAGCAGGCACAGGAAGACGGGCAGAGGAAGACGGGCAGAGTGTTATCTGCCCTTGCAACAAGTCCTGTTTGCCTTCGTCAATACACCTGATCAGCGCATTCGGCACATGGCAACTGAACGTAAGGGGTCTTGAGAATTAAATGTTTTTCCTGGGCAAAGCTTTACAAGCTCAGAGCCGGGTGCTTTGTATCCCCGTGGATAAACATCCCGTTTACGATGTACCAGAGATACAGCCGGACTTCGACGTAACAGGCCAGTTTCACAATCCACTTGCTTGTTGTTACAGTTTTCGACCCACATGTCCATCGCGTCCGGGTGCCAGGCACCAAACCAGTCACCATGTGAGGTTGTTCCGCCTGGTAAAATCCTGTCCATTTTAACGTCAGAGCTCAGGCGTAAGTTAGTCAGCGATCCTCCGTAGTTTTGCGGATCGTAGAAAATACGGTATACGATTGAAGGGACGTCGATAGGATGGGAAGCGGGACATTCTGCCCCGAAGTACCCCTCGATGGGGAAACTTGTATGACTCTGATCTGCACGATACTGGCCGGCATCTTCTCTTACACAATTTGGAAATACAACCTGCATTTCAAGCCAGTTTGTATTGCCATAACAGTCCGGGATGAGTGCTTGCCGACGCTCCCTGGAAGTGTCGGTGAAGGGAGGGCCGCAAGTGAAGCTTACAATTGGTTGCACATTGCGGTAGCTGGTAGAGGCCGTTTGCGGCGAGGTTGAAGCGCCTTTGCCGGAAACCATGCGAAGGTTATCCGGAAACGGACTATTGAGCTCGTTAGCACCGTTCAAGCGGAAATTGATGTTTTTGTAATAGACCATGATCTGCTCGGGGATCAGTGCATCTCCCTGGCTATCCAGCATGGCCGGAACCCAGTATGCGGTGCGGTTAAGGTCTTCTCCGTTACAGCTGCTGGTGCCGTTGTTGAGTAGTGAATCGAAGGAGCTGTACGCATTGGCCTCGGTGTTGCCGAAGAACATATGAAGATGCGCTCTGCCTGGCTGATTCGGATAAACGATCGGATCGTCGTATGCAAAATGACTCATTTCGCACTTGGTGCGAAAAAAACCGCTGGTACTGGCGTCTTGAAGCGGCTGATTATAGGTATCACCTTGCTCGGTAAGATCACTGAGTGAGATATCGCTGGCTGGAACATCTCTGAACGGGTTGTTGTCGTACACCGTGTTACGGGTGGAGTTGGCGTAAATCATGGCGATGTTCTCTGCCACAGGGTTGGCATCACCAGCTGGCTGAACAGGCCTGCCATCAGGGGTGTTAAACGTACTGTCCTGGGAGCGCCATCCCTCTAATCCGGTGGTCCGGTACCACAATCTGGCATGCAGGGTAGAACCGTCTTCAGGCAACTGGTTGACGGTCACCTCGTTTTGCGTGCGTAATGAGGGCCCTGAATCATAAAAATCGTTTTTACCCGGTTTGCTTCCGATAAAAAGCCACCAGTAGTTGACAGGCGTATTGTTGTCTTGCCAATTAAAATCGGCGCTGCCACCGAGCACCGTGTTTCCATTCACCGGATTTACCATCGCAGGTGCTGACACGTTGGCTAGCGAAGCGGCGGTATGGCGGCTGTCGATATAGCGCCAGGCCGCAGAACTGAAGTACCAGAGACGCACGTGGATAGCCCGTCCATCAACCGGTACACCGCTGATCTGGTATTGAGTATTTGTACCCAGATCGCCAGAGTTGGCGATGTCCGAAGCGCCGCCCGATGTACCGACGTACAGCCACCACTTATCGACGTCTACGCCACCTGCGGACCATTGTAGTGTCTGTGAAGTACCAGAGAGTGTGGTGTTCGCCGAGGGTGTGGAGAGGCTGGGGGCCGCTACGGACGTCGTCGACGTCACCATACTTGCCACGAAAAGCAACACGCTGAAAAATGCCGCGGGCATGTCAGCCCCATAGTGTTTGATGAACGTCATCAGATGTTTCCATACGGTAAGTAAAAACTTTGGCCGTATAATGTCATCTACTGTCGCGCTGCAGTATTGCCGTTTTGCAATAAAAATTGTTACGACACGAACAGTCTCTTACGAGGTCGTACCATAGACATTCGCATATTGCAGTAGTTGCTTGTAAACCTGGTCCCAAAGAGAAGGGCGCGCGGTAACGACATACACAATGTCCTTGACGATGACTTCAAAGTTATTTCTTAATATCAACGAGTCAGGCGAGGCGCCATCCACGTGAAAAATCAGCGGCCCCTCGCTCGTGGATCGAATGATGAAAAAATGAACGAGCTTATCGGCAGTCACAGGGAACACTTTGCCTGCTTCTTCTATCGCGGCAGCGAGGGTTTTTCGACCGCTTGTCATTTTCTTGATCGTCGGCGATTTTACCTTGCCCAGCACGTAATAATTGCTGTCGCCAGCGTTTGGAATCGTGAGAACGTCACCGTCTATCAGTTGCACATTTTGCGCGTTGTCGCCGCGAAGAAACAGTTCATTGAGATCGAGTGTAAAGGTATCATTTTTTCTCGACAGACTTGCCTGGCTAAGATCGGCATCGCCTGTAAATCCATTTGCGTTGTTAATAGCATCCAGTATCGTTAGCGGTAAATCGGTTATTGGCTGCAAGCCCGGACTAGCTACTTCTCCGGCTATAAAGACGGTTTTGCTGCGGTAGGCGGCAACGCTGACGTCCAGTTGTGGGCTTTGAATTTCCGCGGCGAGCAGTTCGGTAAGTTTTGCCCGGATCTGTTCGATAGTGAGATCGGCCACTTCCACGCTACCGATGTAGGGATAAAAAATTGTTCCATCCTCCGAGACGAGATAGCCATTAGCCTCGGCTGTGGCGTCCTGACGCTCCGGGGAAGATAATTCCGGGTGATCCCAGACTGAAACTGCAAGTACATCACGCGGACCCACCTGATAGGCGAAGCTGCCAGTGGTGGCAGGCCTCGGTGCATTTTGAGCAGATGCGCGTACACGGCTTTTCTCCTGGTCAATACGTTGCTGTGTCAGCGCTATTACCGGTACCGGTAAACCTGTTTGTCTGTATTCCGGAAAGGCGGCAACAGTTGCACCAAAATCCACTCTGTCCGAACTTAGCGACGAATCCGTGACGGACAGCGAGCTGCATGAGATTGGACCTAACAGAAGGCCCAGCAGCAATACTCCGGGTCTATTCACAGAATGTACCGTTTTTTTCAACATTTATTGACCATGCTTTGGCGTCGCGCACCATAAGTTTTTTTTGTCAGTAGAGTGCAGTCAGACTGAAGCATACTGATATATGTATCCACCAGCACTCCGGGAATTTCGACTTAGTACAACGTCATTGACTACGACCCCTCTTACTCGTACAGCGTTCTGTAGCAAACGGTTCTTGCATTGCTCTATCTCTCTGAGGGGATTGACGCCAGACTTTATGACAACGAGAGTTGTGCCAGCAGCGTGGCCCATAATGGCTGCATCGGCGACTGCCAGAACGGGAGGGGCATCGATTATCACATGATCAAATCTGATGGATAAATTGTCAACCAATGCTAAAAACTGATTGGTAAGTAGTAGTTCGGATGGATTAGTGGGGATTGCACCCGTTGCAACAAATGACAGGTTTTTGATTTTGGTGCGTTCTACGTATTCGTCAACAAGGCGACCCTTGGCGAGCGCTTCGGAGAGTCCGGGGCTTCTTGGTTTGAAAAATGACTCATTCAGACGACCTTTTCGCATATCGGCGTCAATCAGAACAACTCTTTTTCCACTATTGGCAAATGATATTGCCAGATTGAGGCTGACAAACGATTTACCGACCTGAGGGCTGGCGCTGGTAATCAGTACGACGTTGTTCTTAGCTTTGTCTTGCGAAAAGTGTAGGGTTGAGCGTAGTCCTCGTATGCATTCGACCGCAAGATCTGCGGAATGCAAGTGAGCTAATGCCTGAACATGTGCTTGGTTTTCATGTTTTCCCTGACTGATTTTTTTCTGGATAGCGCTGTGAGGGATTGTCGCCAACACCGTCATCGACAGTGATTTTTCAAGTTCATTCGGGTCCTCAACACCTATGATCAGAGCGCTTCTCAGATAGGCTGCGAACAGCCCCAGTGCAAGGCCCAGCGCGGTTGCGATAACAAACGCTGCGGCCTTTCTCGGTTTGATCGGCTTGGTCGCAGCCGTCGCCTGATCGAGAATGTCAATATCGCTGTTAGCGCTTGCCATAGCGATTTTGAGTTCCTGAGCTCGAGTTAGCAGTGAGGTGTACAAAGCCGTATTAACTTCAACGTTGCGTGTTAATGAAAGTATCTGCCTTTGCGTCTCCGGCATCTGATTAACCGCCTGTTCGAGTTCCTCAAGCTCACTTTTAAGTAGTGCCCTTTGTGAATCCACACTTATTACCGAACGATGCTGCGCCGTATATCTGGTTCGCAGTTCCTGACGTCTAAGGTCCAGTCCTCTTAAGGTCGCTTCCAATTCAACGATACGCGCCAGTGTGCTTTGAGTCTCCAGAGTTAAATCCACCGACCCCCGATCAAGGCGGACTGAATTCAATGCATTCTCGTCTGTTTCCAATGCCGATTTGACAACCGGGAGCCTTTGCTCCAGAAATTCCAGATTTTTCTGCACAGTGCCGATTTTCTGCTGTCGATTTTGCTCAACATAAGTAGTCGTTATCGAGTTGAGCACGGCTACGATCTGTACTGGATCAGTGCCTCTGAGTTCCAGCTTCACAATGCCTGAGTCGTCACCCTGCTCAGCAATACGCAGGTTGTCCCTGAGTTCTGCTATGGTGTTAAAGCGGCTTTTCTTGACCAGGTTGAATTGTGTTCCCGGACTTGAGTAAAGTTCTGCAATCAGGATTGAAAAACGTCTATCTTCTGTTGCTTCGCCGGTAGTGGCGAGTTGGCCAACAGTGCCGGTCAATATGACATCGCCCAGTTTGTTGGTCAGCTGATATTTGTCGCCTGTCAAGGCAGTGACTCTGAATTTTTTGTCAACAGCTCCTGCTGGCACGTTAAATTCTTCAACGCGTATTCTTTCTCCGCCCCACGCATAGTTGCCGAAAGTCATGCCACCCTCAGGAAAATTATTCGCCGATGGCTCACTGGACTGGCTGGGCGTATAGAACGCTGGCTGAGCACCTCGCCATCGCGCGAATCCGCCACCGAACACGGGGAAATATCGAGGCGTGGCCTCTATATCAAGCTTGTAGGTATCTGTCACATCGCCCAATATCAGGCGTGATTTAAGTATTTGTAATTCGGCAGCTAGTGGGCTGCCTGCACCTTGCACTGTCAGCTCTTCACCCAGATCTGCGCCAGTTCCTGTATTTTCCAGTTCTTCGATTTGCAGAACGACATCCGCAGAGTAGATGGGCTCGGTTAAAAAGTTGTAAAGCAGGCCGAGTAGCATGAATAAACCAAGAATTGATCCGATCAGCCATTTCGAATCCCACAAAGTCTCCCAAAGCTGCCAGATATCCAGGCCCTGTTGCAAGTCTGCATTGCGCCCTGAGGAAGGGTTGTCGAATTCTGGACGATTTATCTTCATGGCTGCAAAAATAATGTATAGCTACTGAATAGCTTAAGCTGTACCAGGGTTAAACAGTTGCTAAGCGGTACGTATATCGGGATAAAAGTGAAAAATGAGAACCCAATATCAGTCCGTAGAATCTGTTGTTGCCGAGTTGATCTCCTGCATTTTGGTGATAGGTTCTGCTTCAGCGGCTGCAAGAGCAAGGCGCTACACTGATGGGCGAGAGTTCCTGGTCCACAATTGCATGGATCTTGAGTGTGGCCAATAGAAAGCGGCGAAAACACGTTAATCATAGAGAACTCTCTGCGCTGTGCTAAAGGTGTACGTTAAAATGCGCCGCGTCCACGTAAAACCGCAGGGATTGTGAGCAGAATTATCTTGATGTCTGTAATTAAAGACCAATTGCTTATGTAGTAAAAGTCATGTTCAACCCTTTTTCGTAATTTCTCTTCAGTATCAGTCTCGCCGCGCCAACCGTTTATCTGTGCCCAGCCGGTAATGCCTGGCTTGACTATGTGGCGTCCGGCATAATCGCTTACCACTTTTTCGTAAAGTTCGCCAGCGGCGCGTGCCTCTACGGGGTGTGGGCGAGGACCAACCAGAGACATCTCACCTTTCAATACGTTTATCAATTGAGGGATTTCATCCAGGCTGGTTCTGCGCAAGAACTTGCCTACACGTGTTACGCGAGAATCGTGGCGGTTTACCTGTCGGCTGCCGGAGTTGTCGTGTTGATTCTCATGCAGACTTCTAAACTTCAAAACTTCAATGAGTTCATTGTTGAACCCCGGTCTTTTTTGTCGAAAAAAGATGCTGCCTGGTGTTTCGAGCTTGATAGCGATCGCGATAATCAGAAATAACGGAGAGAGGATTACGAGGGAGACACTACTGACAACAATATCCAGCGTTGATTTCGCCAGTTTGTCCCATCCGGACAAAGGCTCGTCCGAGATTTTCAGAACCGGTATGCCGTTATAGAAACTAAAATTAGGGTAGACAAGAGTCAGTCCAACGTAATCCGGGCTTAAGCGGACAGACACTGGCAGCATTCTGAATTTTTTCAATATCGCAGCAACGCGGTCTTCTGCCGTCCAGGGCAGTGCGACCAGGATATCGTCGACTTTGTTATTTCTGACAGCAAGCACCAGATCATCCAGATTGCCAGCGCACTTGGATGCAACTGAACGAGTTGAGCGCTCGTCGAAGATACCGAAAATTTTCATACCGGCGCTATCGCTATTGTTTTCGATCAAGCTTGCTAGGTGCGACCCCTGACTTCCGCCACCAACGATGGCAACATTCCGTGTCATTTTGTCTTTGAATAATCCGGCCAGTAGATACTTTCGGAACAACAGCCTGCTAAATAGTAGTGCCAGCGGATTAGTGATAACCCAGCACAGTGCCCATCCACGTGAGAATTCGGCAGAGATCTGCATCGTGAAGCCAAAAAACAGCAGGAACAGGAACACCATCGAAGTGGTAAAAACGATCTTGGAGAAATGCTTGCCGGGGTTGGACACGGCTTTGCGTGAATACAGATTAGAGAATTGAAAGGCCGTCAGTGTTGCCACCATATTGGTAGTTATCACCATCAGATATGAAGGATACCGTTGTATCGCCCAGGAGCTGTCCAGCGCTGATGTGTAGAGAAGAAAAACAAGGAGCCCACTTCCAAACAGCGCGGCAGCATCCACGAGCGCAACAACTGAGGTGACCATACTGGTCGACAGAGGCCTGCTACGCTTATGAGCAGTTGCGGTTCCGTCGGTGGTGTTCACAACCGACATGGTTTTTTTTCTTTCAAGCTCATATCAACAAAGATTGTTCCTTAATCTGTTCCCTGAACCGTAGTGGATTTTCTGGAAGCAACATTCGCATTGGTGCCAATGAATTAAATTAATCATTGGGTCAGAAGGCTAATGCTTAATTAAGTATGTCCAGCACCTGGATGTTTAAGAACATGTGCAAATGCTTTTCAAAGATATACCTTTTGCAAGCCTGCAAAGGTTTACCCGTAATTCATTTACTGATTGAAACCCGTCTGTGGAATATCCGACATCCTAAAAACAACATGCAAATTCAATAGAAACGTATTGTTTTTAAACACTTTTCCAAGCGTAGGCTTTCTCGATGCCGAGTGCGAATGTATGATTGGATAGTACCACAAACCGACGTGATCAAAATTTGGATCAGACGATAGGATCCTGCTGTTTCAGGCACTCAAGCCTAAACTCACAGCCTGTTCAATTACTATTCTCAGCAAGATCAATAAAACTTTGCTCCAGTTCGTTCAGGTGGGCTTCCCAAGACCACTTCTGCCTTATAAACTCTCGCCCGGCTGACCCTAGTTGTTCGCGTCTGGCTGGATCGTTCAGCAATTGGACAACCTCCATAGCAAATTTTTCAGGTGTGTCGGCAATCATGATGTGCGTACCGTCAAGTGCTTTTATACCCTCATTAGCCTGCGGTGTGGCAACAATGGGAAGTGCCATGGCGAGGCCTTCCAGCACCTTGTTTAATAATCCCGCAACAATGCGCATGGGCACTATCGCGACTTCAGCCCGATTCATGTATTCACGTAGATCAGGAACGCGACCGGTAACAATGATTGCCGGGTCTTTGGCCAACTCCATAACCTCGGCTGTCGGTCGTGTGCCAAGAATGTAAACTTTTACCGTCGGGACGTGTTTGCGTATTAAAGGCAAAATTTCAGCACAAAAATACACTGCGGCGTCGATGTTTGGCATGTACTTCATATTTCCGCTGAACACCAGTGAATTGGCTTCTTTATCTACCGTTGGGTCAGGCGAAAAGAAATCAAAATCGACACCGTGGGGATTAAAGAAGACGTTTGTGAGAGGTGGTTGGGCCGCTACAGCCTCCAGATCGCGCGGTGAAATCAGCATGACCTGGTCAAATTTTCTGGCAAAATCTGCCTCAAACTTGAGCAATTTTTTATGTTCGATGTTGTAGAGAGCTTTATGAACCCACGTGGTGGCATTTTTAGCCAAGCGCTCGTAGTTCAGTGTCATCGACAATTGCATGGCCAGCACGCGTGGAATTTTATTGTGAGACTCGACATACTGGCCCATGCGGATGTAATGGGCATAGAGCAAGTCTGGTTGAGTATCTTCAATGACTTGATCGACCAGTACTTTCATGGCGGGGTCAAAGTTGTAATGCACCTGTAATGGCAGTTTGCTGAATACACCGGTAATGCAATTGGCGTAACAACGCCATTTGCGCATGGGGATCGTTTCTATTTTTACGCAGTAGGGTTCAAGTTCAGCATTCCACGCCGGTTCATGGTAGGGCTCGGTGAAAGTGACCAGAGATACCTCATGCCGAACCGACAGGTGCTTGATCAAATGATAGATGGTCAAGCGGTCGCCTCTATCCAGGGGGAAGGGAAACCGCTGTGCAACAATGGTGATTTTCATCGTCCTGACTCCAGATAGTTGGTAAAACGGTTCAACGTGCTACCAGCAGATTCCTTGATATTGTGCCCCTGAGTCAGCCACATCGTCATTGAGTCTTACAAGATCAATAATCTTGTGCTTGTCTGTTACCAGGGTGTGCAGGTCAACCAGTTCAGCTCCTGATTTACCAACGACCAGCACCTCTGATGTACCCACCACTGAATCCAGATTGTCGTTCAACAACTTGGCCAGGTGTGGAATGACTTGTTCAATATATTGCTTGTTGGCACCGAGAAGGTTTGCCAGAGTGACGTTGTTATCATAGATGGCGAGTTCGTAGCCTTTTCCGAGCAATCGCTCTGCCAGCTGCACAATAGGACTTTCGCGCAGATCGTCAGTGCCGGTTTTAAAGCTCAAGCCAAGAATGCCTACTTTTTTACTACCGGTAGCCTGAACCAATTCGTATGCTCGCTCAATGTGGTCCTGATTGCTCGGAAGTATTGACGACAGGATGGGCAGGGTGAGATCGAGCTCTTTGGCTTTGTGCATCACCGCGCGCAGATCTTTGGGCAGGCAAGAGCCACCGAAGGCAAAACCGGGGGTCAGATAGCTCGCCGAGATGTTAAGTTCTTTATCCTGCTTGAATATGTCCATGACTTGATGACTGTCAATTGCCATCTCTTTACACAGAACGCCAATCTCATTGGCAAAGCCGACTTTCAGTGCGTGGAACATATTGCAGGAATATTTCAGCATTTCGGTAACTCTTATTTCCGCTTGAATCAATGGTCCATCAACGTCTTTATAGACCTCCGCCAGCAGAGCACCGCTTCGCTCGTCCCAGGCTCCAACAAGCGTAAATGGGGGCCGACGGTAGTCTGCGACCGCTGTGCCTTCTCGAAGAAATTCCGGGTTAGCGCAAAGGCCAATGTCGCTACCCACTGACTTGCCAGATTCCTTTTCCAGAAGCGGCAACACAACCGTTTCCAGCGTGCCCGGCAACATGGTGCTACGAATTGCCACAACATGGTATGCGTCTCGGTCGCGGAGTGCATGAGCCACTTCTGCTACCGAGTTCCTAATATATTGTAGGTCCAGACTGCCGTTATTGCGGCTGGGTGTGCCCACGCAAATCATGGAAATCTCGCAGTGTTCGATGGCAGATGCGATATCGACTGTCGCACTGAGACGCCCAGCACTCACAGAATCGGCTAGCAGCGCTTCGATGTCTTTTTCGATTATCGGACTTCTTCCCTGATTTATCAAACCAACTTTCAAGGGGCTGATATCAACCCCGACGACCTGATGTCCGGCACTTGCCAGACAGGCTGCTGACACGCAGCCAACATAACCAAGCCCGATAATGGCAATCTTCAAGGACGTTTCTCCATTGGTAGTAAATAGCAAGCTCGATACGGTAGCAGTTGCTCAAACTGCCTGTAGTCCATTATATTTACTCATTGCCAATAATGTGGTGTGCCGCTTAATATAAATTAGCGATCCTTGACTAAATGGCAACGATGATAGGCGTATTCATTATGATGCGATAAACATTCTTTACATGTGTGTTTGGCAATTACAAAGATCTCTCAGATAGCCTTGGGCTAATATAATCGGATGCCTAGCGGCTGTGTTGGTCGCCGCCAATCCGATGGCTAATGTGAAATTTTTCAGCACCAGTCCATCGCCTCGCGCCTCATTACGAGCCGTGTAAATCAATCTAGTGTATTCTTCGATGCCTGACTGAATGGGATAGTGGGTTTTGCGCCTTGGGTTTGCACACTGGGTTTGCACACTGGGTTTGCACACTGGGTCTGCACACTGGGTCTGCACACCGGGTCTGCACACCGGGTCTGCACACCGATAATGGCTAAGGCTGTATTTGAGTCGAGAGTGCTGATTGTATAAGGATGGAATCACCGATTGGCGCCGTGGCTTGACGTCAAAAAAAAGAGTCTTTTTCCGCTGTTACGGCTTGATCAACGTAAACGCAGTCAGATCTCATGACATCTTATTCAAAAAAACAAATATCAAAAATACGAATAGTAGTAATAGGGCCATTGCCACCACCGCTCGCTGGCACCAGCGTCAGTTTCAAATTGTTTTGTGAGTATATGCAGCTGAACCCCGATTTATACCATTTGGACATCATAAATTCTGCACCCAAGGACGTCGGACAACGATCTCTGCTAAACACTAATAATCTGTTTACTGCCAGCAGAATTATAAGGCTTTTACTATTCAGAGTTGTTAGAGCGGATAAGGTGTTGCTGTTCGGCAGTCATCAATTTCTGGTCTCGATGATGCCGATATGCCTGGCACTAGCCAAGGCCATGAGAAAACCGTTTTACGTACGCCCGTTCGGTGGTAGCCTTGATAAGTACTACCAAGGGTTATCGCCAGCGGTTCGTCGATACTTTCACTGGGTAATAGGACATACCGATGGATTTATTGTCGAGACGAAAAATTTAAATAATTACTTCAACCCACTCTTTGGCGATAAGATCCACTATGTTCCAGGCTACCGCCAAATTCACAAGAGAGACAAACTCACTAGCCCAACGCCTGGGAAGGCGAGCGTTCTGAAATTAGTATATGTCGGACACATCCGCGAGGAAAAAGGTATTTTTGACTTGCTTGCAAGCTTGCAGTTGCTTGCTTGCGATGCATCGTTCGCTATCGAGTGCGATTTTTTCGGTCCGGTATATCAAGCCATTGCAGAGCGTTTTGATTGCGATGTGGCTAACTGCCAAGGGGTAAATTATTGTGGAGTGCTCCAGCCAGAAGATGTTGTGCCCACGATTGAGCAGTATGATGTGTTTGTTTTTCCAAGCTATTACCAGGGAGAGGGTCACCCGGGTGTCCTTATAGAAGCGATGATGTCGGGATTGCCCATAGTGGCAACTGAGCATAATGCGATACCTGAACTTATAAGTCACCGAGTTAACGGCTTGCTCGTGTCCCGCAGGAGTCCGTCAGAATTGGCTGCCGCAATTCGCCTGCTTATTGAAGACACTGAGCTACTCGCCAAACTGGCAGAGCAGTCCTATAAAATGAGCACTCAATATTCTTCGGAGCAGGTAATTCCTGCGATATTGACTGCAATCGGTCTGGATCAAAACAATAATACAACTCAGGTATGACATATCCTTCGAAACAAAAGCTAGTGGTGATTGGGCCATTGCCACCGCCGTTTGCCGGCACTAGTGTCAGTTTTGCACTGTTCTGTGAGTACCTGACGCTTAATCCTGATAAATATCACCTCGAGGTCATCAATTCGGCGCCCAAAGAGCTAGGGCGGCGATCGTTATTCAATGTGGACAATCTGTTTACCGCCAGTAGAATTCTAGGTCAGTTGTTGTTCAAAGCGAGCAAGGCAGATAAAGTGCTGTTGTTTGGCAATGATCAATTTTTGATCTCGATAATGCCTGTTTGCCTGTGTATCGCCAAGGTTATGAGAAAGCCATTCCATGTGCGTGTTTTTGGTGGAAGTCTGGATGCTTACTACCTGGGTTTGTCGCCTGCGCTCCGTCGATATTTTCATTGGGTAATCGGGCACACCGATGGTCTTATCTTTCAGACAAGAGCCTTACGACATTTTTTTTATAAGCACTTTGGCGAAAAAATCCATTACGTGCCGGGGTATCGCCTGATGCAAAAGGGTTGTGATTCTGTCCCCTCCAGGCGTGGCGACTCTACTAATATGAAATTTGTGTATGTCGGGCATATCCGTGAGGAAAAAGGCATTTTTGTATTGCTGGAAAGCTTTCGATTACTCGCTGCTGAAAAGGCAGCTGCAGTTGAATGTGATTTATTCGGTCCTGTGTATCCGGAGATCAAGGAGCGTTTTGAAAAAGAGTTGGCTAATTGTCCAGGCGTCAATTATCGCGGTGTGCTACAGCCAGAAGATGTCGTTGCAACGATCAGGCGCTATGACGCTTTTGTTTTTCCCTCCTTTTATCGGGGTGAAGGTCATCCGGGTGTCCTTATAGAAGCGATGATGTCAGGCCTGCCTATAGTGACAACAAAGCACAAGGCAATACCTGAATTGATCAGTCATCGTGTTAACGGATTGCTAGTACCGCCTCGAAATCCATCTGCGCTAGCTGTGGCAATTCGTCTGCTGATCGACGACTCTGAGCTACTGGCTAAACTGGCAGAGCAATCGTACAAAATGAGTAGTCAATATTCGTCCAGGGAAGTCATTCCGATAATACTGTCGTCAATCGGGTTTGACGTGAACGAGCGCGCCATTCAGGCATGACGCCCGAAACATTGCAGAGGCTGGCGATTTTCCTGCCTAACCTTGAGGGAGGAGGTGCTGAGCGCACGATGTTGAATTTGGCGAAGGGGCTTTCTGCTCGAGGCTACGTAGTGGATCTGGTTCTTGCACAGGCTGACGGTCCTTACATCACTGATGTTCCCGAGTCGATAAACCTTGTCGATCTAGGCCGTGGCAAACTGGCCACCAGATTCAAGACTATCCGCCGATTGCCAGCGCTGGTACGTTACCTTAGACGTGAGCGACCTGACGTCATGCTTGCAGCGTTGGTAGAGGCCAATGTTGTTGCTGTACTTGCCCGTTTAATGTCTCGCTGTCCGGTGCGTGTTGTTGTCAACGAGCAAAATAATTTGTCTACAAAAACACAGAGTGATCACAGCCGTTTGCAGCGATGGTATCCGCAGATAGCCAAACATATTTATCCGCTCGCAGATTGTGTCGTGGGTGTCTCACAAGGCGTGGTGGATGATCTGGTTAAGAACGTTGGTATTCCGGCCAACAAAACGGCGGTAATATTCAACCCCGGCATTACTGATCAGGTTCGTCAGCAAGCCAAAGAGCGCCCGGGACATCCCTGGTTCTCGCCGGGTGAGCCGCCCGTCATTTTATCGGTAGGACGATTGAACGTACAAAAGGACTACGGCACTTTGCTACAAGCATTCAAGCTAGTGCGACAGGATCATGATGCCCGATTACTCATTCTTGGCGATGGGCAAGAGCGCAAGGCACTGGAGGCTATGGTTAAGGATCTCAGTCTGGAAGAACATGTCAGCTTACCAGGATTCGTCAACAATCCACATGCATATATGGCGAATGCAGCTGTCTATGCCCTGTCGTCTCGTTGGGAAGGCTTGCCCACAGTGCTGGTAGAGGCGTTGTATTGTGGTGCACCATTAGTCGCAACTGATTGTCCAAGTGGTCCATTTGAAATTCTGGAAGGTGGCAAGTATGGTCTTCTGGTGCCTGTACAGAATCCGGCAGCGTTGGCTGCTGCCATTGGTAGTGCTCTGGATGGCACCTCGCCGCGCGCACCCAGTGACTGCTGGCAGAGATATGAGCTTAAGAGTGTTCTTGATAAATATGTCGCTCTCCTGTTTAACACATCCGGGGTGTAACGCGCCATGCAAATGCCTGCTTCAATGAGCCGACTATGGCTGACTATAGTCACAACGTGTTACCTGAAACCCACCCAGATTGTTCATCGAGTACTAATGATTTTTCGCACTCGACTATTACATCGTTCTGAACGCTACCTTGAAAGGTTTGCTAATGCAGCAGACGGCGCGCATGATTTCACGCCTCTGCGTTTTACTGTCATTCGGCCATCTTCCAATAAGCTTGCGGATATCAAAGCAGGCAGGTTTACGTTTCTGAATCGTAGCTGCGAGTTGGGCGTGCCGACTAATTGGCTACCACAGAGCCAGACTCGGCTGTGGATATATAACCTGCATTACTTCGATTACATTCGCACGATTCTTATTGCACATCAAGAGCGTCCCTCTAAAGAGTTCTATACGCTTTTCCGTCGTCTGGCAGACGAGTGGATTGACTCCTGTCCTATTGCCAGCTCGCAGGCCTGGGATTCTTATCCCCTGTCGTTACGCCTCAACAACTGGTTGCGCGCCTATGATGTTTTTGGCGCAGAACTTTCCGCTGATATACCGTTCGCTAAAAAACTTCGGCAAAGCATCTATACCCAGGCCGCGTTTCTTGAAAAGCATCTGGAATATCATCTGTTGAACAATCACCTTCTTGAAAACGGACGAACCCTCTGGTTTGCCGGCTTGTTTTTCCATGGCAGCGATGCAGATCGATGGCAAAAAACGGGCTACCGGATATTAATGAATGGGCTGGAAGACAGCTTCCTTGACGATGGCGCGCATGACGAGATAAGCCCCATGTACCATCAGATTATGCTGGATATGTATCTTGAAATTGCAGATGTGATGGAGTCACGTGGAGAGCCCATACCCGATCTTCTGCCTGAAAGGCTTGAGGGCATGCGCCATTGGTTAAGTGCTGTATTGCACCCCGATGGCGAGGTGTCGTTATTCAATGACTCTGCGATGGGAATAGCCGGCAACCCAACGGACTTTATCGGATCGGGGTATGGCGCATCCGATGGACTCACGGCATTGCCGGATTCCGGGTATTTCATATTTCGTGACCTATCCAAAAAACATTTCTTTATGTTTGATTGTGGAACATTGGGACCGGACCACAGAAATCAGCATGGCCATTGTGATGCGCTAAGTTACGAGCTTAGTATTGCCGGACAAAGAATGATTGTGGATTCGGGTGTTAACGATTACTACGGTGACATCGACAGTCGTAACTTTCTTCGTGGTACGAGAGCACACAATACTGTTGTGGTCGACGATACGGAACAATCAGAGATATGGGACCGTTTTCGTGTTGCCCGCAGAGCACGTCCAAAGGATGTTATCTGGGCAGAGAACGAGCGGCTGATGTATGTCACAGCGGCGCATACGGGCTATGAGCGTCTCCCGGGCAAAGTGACTCATCGACGTTGGGCTTGTTTTGTCGAGCGTAAGTTCTGGATAGTCTGTGATCGTCTGGAGGGTGAGGGTGTGCACGAGGTAGAGAGCTTTCTGCACTTTCACCCTGAGACTACCGTTAATCAGGAGTTTGGCGGTACAGATTCTGGCCAGATCGGGGAGGTTGTACGTGGCGACACTGCATTGCAGGTTCTTGCCTGGGGACAGCGGGAAGTGAAGCAATACCATGGTGAGACGTCACCGTTGCAAGGTTGGTACTCTGAGGAGTTTAATGCTGATACCAGCAATACGGTCTGGGGATTGACCCATCGGGTTGCGTTGCCCGCCTGGTCTGGTTACGTACTGTGGCCAGAGTCGTCTGACGCTTCGCTTGAATTTGAAGCATTCAAGGATTCAGCAAAGCTTATAGTCAAGGGATCAGGTACGTGCTACCAGCTATCGTTCAATCCTGCCGGGGTTGAGCTGGACATAGTCGGATAATCTGAGAAAGGAAGCGCTTCTTATGTGTGGCATAACCGGGTTTGTTCGCACCACCCCTCACGACGTGCAGCAGGATCACGCGATCCTTAAGCGGATGTGTGATGTGATAAAACACCGCGGACCTGACGCAGAGGGGCAACAGTCTTTCGACGATCGCGTGTTCATGGGGCACCGGCGCTTGTCCATCATTGATCTGTCAGACTCAGCTGACCAGCCGCTAAGCAATGAGGATGGTAAAATTACGATCGTCTATAACGGCGAAGTGTATAACTACAGAGATTTTCATGACCGTCTGGATGCAGGTGGGCATCGATTGAAATCCAGAGGCGATACCGAAACTCTGGTTCATCTGTACGAAGAATCAGGTGTCGACATGCTGGGCCAGTTGAATGGCATGTTTGCCTTCGCCCTTTGGGACGCTCGCAAGCAACAGTTGTTCTGTGCCCGTGATGCTTATGGGGTGAAGCCATTCTATTACACACACATCAATGATGGAATTGCCTACAGCTCTGAAATCAAATCTCTGTTGGTAATGCCTGAAGTTCGTGCCGAAATTGATCGTCTGGCTTATTGCCAGAACACCGCCTTTCGTTATGTACCGGGAGAACGCACGCTGTTCAAAGGCATCAAGAAATTATTGCCGGGCCACTACATGACATGGCGCCCCGATGGTGAGCTGAAGATAGAGCGTTGGGTCAACCGTCATCAGGCCAGACGGCTCGCCGGTACAAAGAAGGTTAGCGTTAGCGAAGTACGTGATGCTGTACAGGATGCTGTGCAGCGTCAGATGATGGCGGACGTTCCGGTAGGTAGCTTTCTGAGCGGTGGGCTGGATTCGAGTCTGACGACAGCCCTGATGAGCAAAACTCAAGACTCAATGCACAAAGTGCGAACCTATACTGTTGGCTACTCAGAGGCCGATTTGCCAGCACGCTCGCATATTGACCATCTCAAATATGTCGACGATCTTGCTGTGAAATATCCACTACAGCGAAACTTGATACCACCCATCATCGATCCTAACGAATACCTGAATCTTGAACACTTAAAAAAAATTATCTGGCATATGGAGGAGCCTGTTGTTGATTCAGCATTGATGAATGCCATGCGAATCGCTGAAGTGGCGCGAGCGGATGGCACACCGGTATTGCTATGCGGGCATGGTGCCGATGAAATTTTTGGGGGTTACAGACGGCATCTGGCTGCCAGTCAATTGAATAAAACCCGCATGTTACCTGGATCGTTGCTACGCGGTGCAGCTAAGTTGAGTTCTCTTTTGCCGTATGAGTATCATCGTATCGGCCAATTCCTGAATGCCTCAGCTCAGGTGCCACCGCGGGATCTTGTCAGCATATCGTTTACCAATCCTGTAAATGATTGTCTTGCTTCGCTATCACCTGATTTTGTCGGCGATATTCGCGAAGAAGACGTGCTGGAATATCATTTAAGTGTAGTGGACGACTATGACATCTCTGACCCTGTTGACGTTGCGCTCTACCTGGATCAATGGACCTATATGGTTGATCAGAATCTGCTCTACATGGATAAATTGTCGATGGCACATTCCATTGAGACGCGCGTGCCGTTTCTGGATAGTGAATTGTTTGAGTTGGCCGCAACGATTCCGGTGTCCCAGTTGGTGATTGGCAAGCAACTCAAAGCCATCCTGCATGATGTGGCGAAGCCATTGTTACCGGCGTCTATCCTGAAGCGGCCCAAATCCGGTTTCGGCGTTACGTTCTTGTCTGACTGGTGGAAAAACAACAGTTCAGACTGGTATGAAGAGTTGCTGCCATCAGTAGCAGAGCGAGGTTGGTATCGATCGGGAATGATCGATACTGCGAAAAAGAATGCCTTGAAGGGGGATATGCAATCATCTGATTTACTGTTCAGCACGCTGTTAAGCGAAGTCTGGGCGCGACGCTTTCTGGATGATGCTGGCTAAAATAATTACCAGGGTAAATAAGAGCAGGGCCTGGCCTGGATTGGATTGGATTGGATTGGGCTAATTCTGCAGCCCAGGCTCGGGTGAATAGGTCAACTTTTATCTTTCAGACCCTTCTGCCAACAGCATCGTCATTAAGCTCTATGATGTCAACTGGAGGGGCCGAGGGATAAGCCGACGATAAATAACCGTCGCTGGTGTGTCCACTATTGGGGTTTCGAGTAGCCATAATCAAAGCTAATACAAGCCAGGTTGGCTTGTGATGCTCGAACGTCAGCGCAGATACACCTAGAAACCAGCAGGTTAATACCATCAACCAGAGTCTGCGTTCAAGTTTCGGTAACGTGAATACGTGGCGCGTCGCAATCAACAGAATGGACAGAAAGAGTGCGAGTCCAATGATGCCGGTTTCGACCCACACAGACAGAAAACTATTGTGAGCGACAAGACCGCTTTGTGAAATAGAGCTGAAGGCATCACTGCCAATACCGAGTACAGGATTTTCCATTACACGGTTGATGGCGTCATTCCAGATTAGCGTGCGACCAGTCAGATTTCCACCGCCTGTCAACTCGGAATAGGCCGTGGCGAGTCGATCAATCGAAGACTGAGGTACTAGTAGAGTCGCCGCATAAGCGCCGCTTATTGCTAACACCAGAAACAGCGCACGTGCCCAGGGTTTCAGAATTCCAAGTGTGGGCAGTATGAAAAATAGTGTGGGCAGAGCTGCAATCATCGCACCCCGTGAGCCTGTCAGTGCAATACCGATGCTCGCAACTGGCAGATACAGGAAATTTACGACCCTCATCCATTTTTCCAAGCGGTAGGTATTATCTTTCTGGATCGCAAGGTACCAGGCTATCGGCATGCCTATAGCCAGTATCAATCCGAGGTTGACTGAGTGCTGTCCGGCGGCGCTATAGCGTCCGTATACGAATGCGGTGGCATTCAGATAGTTATAAATTGTGCCGAAAGCTCCGAAGAGCGCACCCAAAACAAAAGCTTGCAAGCTGGCATGCAAGACTGCTCGCGTTGTGACAAGATCCCAGACGAGAATAATCAACATCGCTAGTTGAATCCATGTAATCACTCGCGCCAGCGTCGCATCGCTATCAACCGTCCAGAATATGCTGGCCGCTTGCCACAGAACAAACAACAGCATTACAGAGTGCAGGTGAGTGATGGGCCTGATACTACCGCGCAGCAACACCGACGCCATCCAGGCAACCATTGTCAGAATACCTGCAATTCGCGCTACACTGCCCAACCCGGGAATTAACAAAATCTTTTCTGTCGGAATGACAAAAATAAAAACCAGCAAGAGAAGGGTGGCGATTTTTCGCATTATTTATGTATATCAGGTCGACACAGGTTGCCCGCCGATTTCTCATACCAGTGTGTCTGGATTTTCGACAGTATGGAAGTTAAGCCACCTGTAGATATACTTTACATCTGCGGATTGGCACTGGATTATTATATCCAATGATACCGCAAAGCAGCTACAGGCCGAGTCTGTGCAAGATGAAATGTCGGTTTTAGCGATATATCTGGTGCATCGTCCTGATCCGCCCGATATAGATTCTTTTATGAGCGATATGATCAGAGCCCCTTTATTTTTGCTGCGCGGGTAGATACTTGTACCCACGAAAGTCGCATGTGCTATTCGGTCATAGCAGTTGATGTCTTACTCATTTTGATAATAAAAAAAACTGCATCGAACTGTCTGTTTCTGTGCTCCACTACCTACCGTCATGGATAAACAATCAGATAGTACCGAAACAACAAGTGCCGCTGCACCGTCCCCGGACCTGGCCGGCAATGCGTTCTGGCGCATGCTTACTTTAATGATCAAGTTGGTCTTTCAGATGTTCACTTTGATCGTCCTTTCCAGAATACTCCCGGTAGCTGCATTTGGTAAATTGGCTTATGCCATGATTTTTATTGGTTTTGTCAGCATGGCTGCAAGGTTTGGTGTGACGCCTGCCATTATCCAGCGTCCCGATTTGTCTGAGCGCTTCCTGAGAGCAGGCTTCACCCTGGCCATGCTATTCGGCGTGGTCGGGAGCTTACTTTTGTTTCTTACGGCACCCTTGTTTTCATCGGACGCCGAAACGGTAGGGCTCATACAACTAATATCCCTGATATTTGTTTTTTTTGGATTCGGCAGCGTAGCAGAGGCCCAATTACTGCGAGAGTTCAACTTCAAAGCCATTTTTTTTGTTGAACTTATCGCGTTTTTTCTGGGTTATACCTGTATTTCGATTGGCATGGCGTTAGCAGGATACGGAGTCTGGAGTCTCGGCGTTGCAGCGGCAATGACGGCGTTTCTGCGATCATTCCTGATGGTGCTTGTAAAACGGAAATTTCTGTTTCCCTGTTGGTCAACTGAACATTTCAGGGACTTGCTAGGTTTTGGAGCAGGATTGACGTTATCGGCATTCATGTATTTTTTTTCGCAGAATCTGGATTACTTTGTGGCTGGCAACATGCTCGATGAGGAGAGTCTTGCGTATTACGCCCGTGCACGTCATATGGTTAAAATACCGTCTGAAATTATCATTGCAACAGCCTATGCAATACTGCTTAGTGCGTTTTCCCGATTGAACTCTGACCGATGTCAACTCAAGCAGCTTTATATCAGCAGCGCATCGACCGTCGCCCTACCCAGTATAGCCATTGCCGTTGTTCTGATTCTCATAGCACCACAGCTCATGATATTTCTTTTTGGAGCCTCGTGGGAGAGCTCTGCGCTTCCTTTGCAGTTCCTTGCAATGAACTGCTTTTTCGCGCTTTACACCATTGGTGATGCGCTGTTTGTATCACAACGAAAAATATATTGGCAGATGGCAAGCCAGACGGTATTTGCAACGAGTGTTGGGCTCGCCTCATTGTTGGGCGTTAAATGGGGCATCGTTGGTCTGTCTATTGGCGTGTTGTTGTGTACGGCTGCCTGTTATACCTACGTGTCGCAGATGTGCTTACGGTTATTAGGCGCAACCTGGTCGGAGTTCATACAGTGTCAGCTACCTGCCCTGGTAATGGGGCTGGCGATCGCCATAGCCGGAGGCATTGTAAAATATGGGCTGCTTGGCTGGGATTCACCTGATTGGCTGATTGTGTTTGTGGTATCAGTCATCGCTTTGTCAGTTTTTGCAGGCTTGGTGTTTTCGCCCTTGCGCATGTTCGAACCGCACCGAACTATGGTCATGGATTTGTGGGAAAAGAAATCTGCATCGTTTTTCAGGAACTGATTTAGCAGGTCTACCACTAGTGTACTGTGACCCCCAAAAAGCCCAAAATAGCTCTAAAAACCTCGGATTACTAATGTACCTCTTACCGCATTTATTGTTAATTTTCTTACTGCTGCCAGCCATTGTACTGGCCGATGTGGTGCCTGCCTTTCAGGGTGCTCAAGGTGCAGGTGCCGTATCCCGCGGAGGCAGGGGAGGCGTTGTCATCGAAGTTACCAATCTGAATGATTCAGGCGATGGAAGTTTACGATCCGCGATAAATGCATCTGGACCCAGAATTGTTGTGTTTCGGGTTGGTGGGATCATCAACACTGAAACGACCCTGCAGATGAAAAATCCGTATATAACCATTGCAGGTCAGACAGCACCCGGTGGTGGAATTTTAATCAATGGTAAAAATGTGGCAGGAGCCACTATTGCCATCAACAGTCACGACGTTATCCTGAGATTTCTGCGTGTCAGAAATGGTTCTGGTGGCGGGACTGATGAAGACGATACCATCGGGGTGTACGGTGGATACAATATCATTGTCGATCATTGCTCAGTCAGTTGGTCAACTGACGAAAATATCAGCACCTGGGCCTGGGACTCTGCACAATGGGGAGCTCCAAAGAATGTTACCTGGTCTCATAACCTACTAGCCGAAGGACTTCTGGAACATTCAAAAGGTATGTTGTCTGGTGCGAGTAGTAGTGCTGAAGCAGACGAGATGCTTGACATTGATATTCACCACAATCTGTTCATGCATCATTACGATAGAACGCCATTTGTAAAGCATAAGTCAGGAAGGGTTGTTAATAATATTTCCTATAACTGGTCTGGCTTTGGGCTTTCCACCTACGGCGGTGTTCACCTGGATATTATTCGTAATCTTTATAAACCAGGCCCCGATTATCAACAAGAAAATGCGGAGGCCATTATAGGATCCTCGCCTGTGCCCGATGCGGCTACCTTCAATCCCAAGGATTGTCCTGCCTTATGCCCCTACCTTTTTGTGGAAGGTAACAAGGGCCCTCGTCATCAAAATCCGGATAGAGACAACTGGCGTTTTATGAGTGACGATTGGGGGTCAAGGAGTATTGCATCGGCGCAATATCAGCGTCATACCCAGCTTCCTGAACAGGATTTCCCAATAACGGCGTTGCATGTCTCCAAGCTTGAAAACCAGTTGCTGCCAAGCGTAGGTGCCAGCCACCGTTTGACCGACCTGGGTGTGCTAGTACCGAATAGAGATGCAGTTGATACAAGGTTAATAGACGAATACATGAACGGAACTGGATCAGTAATCACTTATGAATCGACTGTAGGTGGGTTGCCCAGGATAGCTGCAGGCAATGCCTATCTCGACGGTGATAAAGATGGCATGGCAGATCGTTGGGAAGTTAGCGTCGGGCTGGATCCGTCCGATTCAAAGGATGGTAATCTGGATATGGATGACGATGGCATAAGCAATATTGAAGATTTTTTGAATGGTCGTACGCCGAATTTATTTACGCAACCGATTGTCAAAAGTGGGTCATTCGATTTTTTAGCATTGTTGATACTGAGTATCCTGGTGCCTGGAATGCGAATAACAGCAAGATTCGGCTAGGCTGCGAGCGGATAAGTGTGTGCAAGCTCCTTGGCCGTAGACTGGTGATGAAGGGTTAACTGCGGAAGTGGTATCACCCATTGATGCTTATTGGCTACTGCCACACAAGCTTGTTGTATAAGGCGTTCCAATGAAAAGTAGTCCACCGCTCGAGAACTGTTTACGCTTGTAAGTATATGAAATTCAAGCGATGAAATACCTGCTTTCTTGAATTCAACTTGCACACTGATAATGTCTTTACCAGGTTGAAACCCTGAATTTTTTAGTCGACCAAGAACACCTAGTTTTAGTAGTTCAGGGATGACGTTCAGACTCATTTCCCGAAGTGAATAATCCAGGCAAAAGGTGGCGGTAATAGAAAAAGTATCATCACTGGACAGGTTCATCACTTTCATCGCATAAAATTCAGCCGTCGGAATTGACATCGACATGCCGCCTTTAACGCTAAGTTTGACAAGGTCAGGAGTCTGGGAAAGAACCTGTCCGAAGGTTTTGTCTGGCAAAATTATATAGTCATGCTGTTGTGTCGGGAACCACAGCTCGTTTTTGACGACCGGTCTTGATACTCTGGATGTCATGACATTAAGAGGCAGGCGGATGATTCCCTCAAGCGCGGGGTTGGTGAGTATCGTAAACATGTTTAGCGACATGACTTGCCATGGTAGACCTTCGTGCACAACGCACTCGTCTTCGCGTACTGCACCCATATTCAGTAGCAAGCGTATCTCTGTAAGAAATCGTGGCAAAAAAGTCCGCAAACTAATCATCGCAGCGGCAACGGCGAGAAAAGCGAGTCCCATCAATAGAACATCCTGTCGCAGGTACAATACATACATGACAACAACGATGACTACTACAAGCGTAGACAAGTGGTAGCTATACGCCAGAAGTCGATACCACATGGCCTTACGACGAGTGGACTTTTTCACCAGGCGCGTGTTTATGACGTGCCAGCACAGTTTCATTAGTACGCTACCCGAGGCTCCTGCCAAAATAGCCAGCGCCAGGGTCAGGCCACGTCCGGTAAGAAAGCCCTTTAGTCCTGTAAGCAGGCCATCAGCAGATGAATCTTCATCAGTTTGAAGTCGGCCTAATTGCACCCTTGAAATTTGCAGACTCTCGTTGACCAGGTTTCGTGCGTCTATCCATCTTTCGCGTGTAGCCTGCAATCTGGCTGCTGCTCCGTCATTCAAGGGATGTGCCGATACTTTTTGAATGGTTAACAGGGCTTGTTCGGCGATGCTTAGCTTTTTAGTATCGAGCTCAATATGCTCCCGAAGCTCTGTCATCTGGCGTGGACGCTCGGTCATGGATTTAACAGAACTCAGCAAAGGCTCTATAACCATCAAAAGCTCGCCTCGCCAATTAAATGTCGAATTCTTTTCACTCGCCATCAACTGAGTATCGACGTTGGGCAACAGTGCACTTTCGAAGGAGGTGCGTAAGCTAGCCAGATCTTGTATGACAGTTCTCAGGCGCTCTCTTTCGTCCTGCATGGCAGTGGGCGCACTGCCTTCCAATGCTGCAATTAATTCGTCGCGTTGTAATTTTTTCGTCTTGATTAATGTGCCGATTGATTGCAATCGTTCGAACTTGTCTTGTTCGTGCAGGTCGTCGACAGCCTGAGTGTCAGGCGCAGGGATATCTTGTGCTTCGACACGGGAGAAAATAGTCAGTGCCACCACAACTGGTACCAGATACCAGATACATGCGCGCAGTGCTTTTTGCCAGAACGTTTGTGCGACGAACATACCCATTAATTTACAAGCTGAGCATCGGTTTACGTACACGTCCAAAGCCGGGGACGGCTCGGTATCCCGTTCTTATGGGCTCCCAAGCTCGACAAACACTGGATTCTGTCATTCGCTCAAATTACAGAGGTTGCGCTTACCGGATGCTATTTACAGAAGGAATGGGATTAACGGCAGTTTTCTGTCTGGTCTGAAGCTCGCTCGTAGAGTACTCCGGGAATAACAAATTTGATGTTTGAGCACGAATCCGAATCCGACGTATTGCCCACTGTGCCCTGGTCTGAAAGTCTTAGCTCAGGGAGGTCAGGGTGAAAAGATCTGGCTGGAAATCGCGAAAGCGGATGTCATTTATTAGGCTTACATCTATTAGCTATTTAGTAAATTCCACAGTGTCATGGCAGGAGGGAGAAATTTAATTGTTAATTCCTGCAGACAAGTCTTGAAGGCACACTTGTGCTCTAGTAGACTATGTGGTTGTCTTGTAATATATATTCATCGGATCAGACTTGGCAAACAGCCGAACTGGATGATCTCAGGGAGATAGAGTGTGAAAAATCGGATTATTGGTGTGGCTTGTGTCGCTACCACATTATTCGCTAGCAATCTGGTTGCGGATAATGCCAGCACTCGAAAACAGGAAATGTCCCCTGAAGGCGACAATATCCAGTCAGGCATGCCAGTGTTTAGCTCGTCGTCGGCCGATTTGTTGGGCTCATTACTATGGTTCAGTTCAACTCAGGATGTTTTGTCTATTGCCTCGCCGGCCATGCAGCCTCGTATCCCCTTGCTTGGCCCGGATGCTCCAACAGGACTTCGCGCAGAGGTGTATTCCAGCTCTGCTCTTGAGCTATTCTGGGATAGGGTGCCAGACATTGTTTTGAGCTACGAGGTTCGTCAGGACACAAGGAGTATTGGCTTTACGGATGGCACCAGTTTCTTTATATCTACGGGGGTCGAGCCCGGTGTCGAATACGACTTTGAAGTCATAGCACATCAAGATAACGATCCAGGCGTGATAATTTCCGAATCTGTAAAAATCACGATTTCCATGGATGAAGGTGTATCAAACCCTGTTGATCCGACTGATCCGACTGATCCGACTGATCCAACTGATCCAACTGATCCAACTGATCCAACTGATTCCGCTGATCCAGGCGAGCCCAATCCCCTTGCGCCTGAAAACCCAACATTAGTCAGATATTCGAGCAGTACAGCCGAGCTATTCTGGGACAGAGCCCCCATCAGCGAAGGCATCGTTTCAACAGAAATCTTCAGGAATGGTGAGCTGTTGGGCTCTACAGATGGAACCAGCTACGTTGATCAGACTCGCGAAAAAGGGCAGGCGTACGAGTACGCGCTTGTCGCCATCAATCTTGACGCTGCTCGTTCTGATGAGTCTCTATTGAAAGACGACAATCTACTACAGCCAGATCAGAATCCCAAACCCGGCGGCTTTACCGTTGATGAAAACAATTTAACGGCGGTTCTGGATGCCTTCGCATCTGTAACGCGTGCCGAGTCCGTTGTCGGTTTGTTTAGCTTTGCTGAAGCGTTGGTGTTAGGTGACTTCGACGAACTACTGCAGATTGAGCCTGGCGAGTCGCAGGGTTCGACTCAAGCTACGATAGAAAATTTTAGTTGTGGAAGTGATGAATCTGGCGAATCTGGATCATTGGTTCGTGTCGCTACAGATGGTGGCACCGCAGGCACGATTACAGTGGTAGCAGACAATTGCGAGATTATGGGTTCAGCGGTCTCCGGAAGTGCAAGCGTTGATTCAGGTAGTACATCCGTGCTTACGGCCACTGATTTGACACTCGGCAATGCTGAAAAAGGTAGCATGCAGTTGTCGGGGACGTACTCGGTAGCAGACGCAGCTGAGTCCGCACAGAGAATCATTGATGCCAGCTATCAGGAATCCGACGTAAACGGTGTTTCTATTCTGGATCTTGACTACTACGGTGTTGAGACGAATGTCGGGCTGGATGTCATTTGGAGTGCAAGTGGCAGCTCGGAGGACGGCTTGGTGGTTAGTGCCAGTAGTGAGATCAGCTTTGAACGTCAATCCCCGGACGAAGAGTTCAATGCAGGCACGCTAAATGCCAGCATCGACACCGGACCTTCGGTTATGGTTAGCGCCGACAACGGGGATGCCGATAGTTTTAGCGTTGTCGTTGATGATGGAGAGGTAGCTTCTGCGTATACCGTCGACTGGACTGCAGATAACCGATATTTCCTGTCAAATAACTGATTCTCGAACACAAATCCGGATAGCGTTGCAACGTGTCAGACTAAGTCAGATTCAGGTTGATCGCCGTGTTGTAGTGCAGTGTCCCACTTTGAGCATCTTGCTCGGCCTCTGACAGCAAACCTGGATGGTAGGCACTTGAAAATGTGCCGTAGCCCACCACGGTTGCCATTCGTCTCTGGAGTGTCCAAAGCTGACTACCTTATTACATCTGACACTGCGCCATGAAATGCGCGTCCTCGTATCTTCCATCCAGATACCTGGCATTACGCTTTGTACCTTCAAGCTCGAATCCGTTTTTATTGTACAAATCCACAGCGACCCTATTGCTTGCATACACTTCTAGTTCTATTCGTTTCAAACCGGTTTCCCAAGAATGCTGTATGACATTTTTGAGCAATTCAGCGCCGATGCCTTTTCCCCGGTGTGCCGCAACCACGCCCATGCCCAATAGTCCTACATGTCTCATGGCTTCTATTTCTCTCGGAGTGATATCTGCCCACCCAATGACTTCACCGTCCACGACAGCGACGTACTGGGCAAAGTTGTTGTCAATATTCTTGCGTATGAAGTCAGAGACGTTTGAGAGTGAAGGGGGGCTTAATGTAAGCAGATATTTCCTTTCGTTTACTACGCTACTCAGCGCGTTGTGAAATCCTTGAATATCGGTTTCCTCAATGGTCCTTATTGAAAGCATTCTGCCCTCTACAGTTTTATTTTAGTCGTATATAAGACTATGACAGCCTTTTGCCGTTCAGGGTCTGTCGCTGACAAACGAATATTGATCCGACCCCAAAACCGAATGTCCTAGCCGATTGGAATGAATTGAAGGCGCGTAGAAGGTGGCTGATGAGGTTGCATCTTTATCAGCCAATTATGTTTTCCCGGATCAAAATAAGCGCAAGCAACTGAAAGAAATGGCCTGCGCTGATAATTAAAACACTGATTTTCTGCCCGCCACGGAGAATTTGTCATACACTTGCCATATATCGATAACGGGTATATACAGTTCATATGGTGCTAGAGCCAAGCTTTTACATATTAGCTGCGGTCACACGTAGCCCATTACACGGATATGCAATCTTGCGAGCAGTTAACGAGCTCTCCGAAGGCCGAGTTAAACTGCGTGCCGGCACTCTATACGCGGCTCTTGATCGCCTCGTCCGAGAAAGTGCTTTGATTGTGGACAGTGAAACGATTGTTGATGGCAGGCTTCGCCGCAACTATCGCATTACCACCTTTGGGCGACAATTGCTCCGCGCCAGTGCCGAACGATTCGAAGCTAACGCGGCAGTCGCGTGGACACAGCTTGCAGGGCCTGTTAAATCATGACTAACGATTCCCGGCCAACGGTCTATCGACATCTGCGCCTACTGTTTCCTGCCGCATGGCGTAGGCAACATGAACAGGAATTTGTTGAGACGCTTCGCGACGTAGATCAGGATGGGAGGACGGCTGCAATATCTCAGTTCCTCGACATCTTGCATCTCTGTCTTGTTCTTAGATGGCGGCAGGTATGGGATGGTTTTACCGACACCATTACTCACCTTGCTGGTAGGATTTTGACTCCAGCTGTAAGCATCATTGCCCTTGCCTTTCTGTTAATGGCTTCGACTATGCGTTGGGCAGGCCAAATCCAACTTGAGTTTGTGCTTGCTTCAATCGTGGTTGTGCTTATACCCGGCATAGGAGTGCTCTATACCGTCTCAACTGCGATTGCAGGGGGCAAACAACGTGGATTGTTGGCAGCGCTAGGTTGCACCTTGGGCATAATTCCACATCTGATTGTCGCATTTCTTGGTCTTTCTGGATTGATGCAGCTGGGTTCGTACGTGTTTGAAATCGTACGCTGGCTAGGAGTTTTTTATTTGGCTTGGATCGGTGTTGGTATGATTCGGCAAAATGGCGCTTCAGAAGTACAGGACAACGACATTTCGCAGTCGAATCGACAGAGTGCAACAGGAGCATACCGCTTGGTTGCGCGTGCTGTACTCGTCAATCTCCTTAATCCGAAACTTACGCTTTTCTTTTTTGCCTTCCTGCCGCAGTTCCTGAATACCGCATCGCCCAGCCTGGATTCAGCAACCGTCAATTCGCAACTTGTGGGTCTTGCCAGCTTATTCATGCTGTTGACGCTCGGTGGGTTCGTGCTTTACGCGCTTGCAGGCTCAGCGGTCAGAAGTTGGATCAGGCGCAAACCAACTGTTGGTTATTGGGTGCAAAGGTCTTTGGGTGTGGTGATGCTGGGTTTAGCCGCCCGTTTGGCTGCGACTGAACGATGAATGAGAGAATAATGTTTCAGCATCCTGGGTATTTATTGGGGACGCCCAGGCCGCTCACTCAGCAAGGACGGATACGGGCGAATAGTCAGCTCATTGACATTACACGGACAATAAACATTCTCGTGTGACTGATAGCTCCGAGCGTTGAAGTGATGATTTCAACATGCGCAGAAAGATGGCGAAAAATGCCTGTGGATTGGATTCAATTCTTGTGGCAGGGTCTGCAAAGCAATCAGTTAAAAACCTGTAAATCTTGATGTTGTCCGATCCGATATAGGCTCTAGCCTGAAAACCTGCGTGTCTAAGACAGTACCAGTCGGATATCAATTGTGTCATGCGGCAGGCGCTGAGTTCATCGAGCGTCACTGAGTGCTGCGTAGTTTTTTGTTCAAGTCTGTTGATGATCTGTGCAGAGGCCATGCCGCTCATCCCAGTCATTGTAGAGCTGTGCACAGCATCTGGTGCCATCAACATCAGCAATGCCAGATCGGCGGTGCTCGCATCTGACAATAAGCCGGCAATATCTTCAGGCCATTCCTTTGGCAGGTAGTGATGAATGACTCGCGTATGCATTCTCCTGTATAAGAACTCGCCATAGCATGAAGCCTGGAGTGCTGCGTCTTCAGGGTCGCCTGCTGTGATCGCCTCGTCGCGATAATAAGACATCACCATGGGATCAAGTGACATCGAATCCAGCTGGACGGTATCAATGCTCAGGCTGTCGGGATGAACTATTTTGTAGTCTGCTGGAAACGCTGCCAGCGAGGGCACTGCGCAGTCCTCAAGTATATTGGCATCGTTGGTTCGTTGCGATAATGCACTGACGTGCAAATGGCCGCTGAAATGCAAACGAAGACCTGAATTCATCAATGCTTCAGACACGGCTAAGTCGGGTTGTCGTCTTAGCATTTCGCTATTGGCAAAGAGCTTTTCAGCATCATTACCCACATCTGCGAATGGATCAATGGTGGGGTAGTGAGAAAAAGCCAGTAGTGTCTTGCCGGTTTGATCAGCTCGCGAGCAAATCTCACTAATCCAGTCAATCACATGCGGTCTGTTTCTCAGCAGCGAATTCCATCCTGCCTCTGAACTGTCCAGAAATGCCTGCTTCTGGCTTGGCTTCCATTGACCGTTGCGAGGCTCGAACACATTGGCATCAATCATTAACAGCCACAATCCCTCCACAGGTTCGACAAGATACGATGCGTCAACAAGTCGATGCGCCTGTAGCCCATCTTCAGAGCGCGCAATGTACTGGCGAGATTCAAGAGAATCGTTCCGACCAAAAGGAGTTTCCCAGTGCAGATAATTCGATTGATTGAAGAGCCCGAATTCTGCCATTCTGGCTATCCCTTGCGGCACACCTTCACAATACATTTTGCTTGTCAGAATGGCCGAGCCAGGTTCGGTAGCAGCAACCTTCGGATCGCTGGTAACCAGAGTGGTTTGCTTGGGGCTACTGACAAATCGGGTTGACTGATGCTTACCTGATGGACCATAGGCATCATGGTTTCCTGTAATAGCGAAAAATTTTGTTCCGTATCTATCTCGATGGTGGCGCAGTAGCTGGATTATTCGTTCAGTTGCCTCGATCTGCCCATCATCGGAATAGTCCCCGAGTAGCACGACATGCTTGATTCCCCTTTTTTGAATATCGTGCAAGGCCAATTTCAGCGCTGCACGGCTTTCGTTGAAAACGCGAGAGGCGCGTCGTGTATCAGCCCAGCTTCTTAAGGTGAGTGTTTGTCCGTCAAGGGTTATTCCGGTCGAGTCATAGTCACTGTGAATATCATGGCAGTGAGCATCGGCAATGATTGCAACAGGAGGTAAGTCTGCTTCACAATCGAGTTGACGTATCACTAACTTAGCCTATTGATGACTTGCCCGCGGGTATATAGGATAGAAACTCGTGTAGCATTCACGTTCATCGCTACGCCCAGCCAGATTGATTAGGTTAATCGATGTGAACGAAAAATACATCGCTTTTTATTCGCCAATGAAGCCTGTAGAGCATCGAACACCCTCAGGTGACAGGTTGATGGCTCGCTTACTGGTGAATGGCCTGGAACACGCCGGTTTTCGTGTGCAGATTGCCTCACAGTTACGTGTATTTTTACGGCAACCGTACAGCCAGATCATGCATGCATCGTTGATTGAACAAGCCAATGTGGAGATTCAGCGCTTGTCGACACAGTGGGAGCAATTCGGTAAACCACAGTTATGGTTCTGCTATCACCCGTATTACAAGTCGCCTGATCTTATCGGGCCGTCAATGTGTCAGCGATTCAACGTACCCTATGTTACAGCAGAAGCAAGCTATTCAAAGAGACGTAGCCAAGGTGAGTGGGGAGTTGTTCAGGCGTCTGTACTATCAACGATAAGCCATGCGGCAATTAACATCTGCCTTACCGAAAGAGATCGGCAAGGTCTGCGAGCGGTATCGGCAAACGCTCGCTTGGCCATGTTGCCTCCATTCATCGACACCACAAAGTTTACAGGCACACCATCTCGTCCTGACACGGCTCGATTGGTATCGGTTGCGATGATGCGTGCGGGAGACAAAATGGATAGCTATACCGTGCTTGCAGCTGCGCTAGAGCGCCTGCTGCATCTGCCATGGACAATATCAATTGTAGGCGATGGGCCATTACGCTCTGAGGTTCATGCCCTGTTCAGCGCCATTCCGCAGGAGCGGCTGCAGTGGCATGGCTTGCTGGAACAAAAGGATATTGCCCAGTTGTTGTATCGCAGTACTTTGTACGTATGGCCTGGTTGTGGCGAGGCTTATGGTCTGGCCTATCTTGAGGCGCAGGCGTCAGGTGTGCCTGTCGCAGCTTTTGATACGGCAGGTGTTCCGGAGGTGGTGGATCATGGGATCACTGGCGTGCTGACGCCTGAGGGTAACGAACAAGCCTATGCCACGGCAATTTCCAGATTGTTGTGCGAACCACAGCTACTAAAAGAGATGTCCAGCAAGGCGGCGTTGAATGCTAGACAGTATCATTCGCTGGAACCTGCAAGTGCTGCACTTCGAGAAATTCTTGAACAGCATGTCGGAGTAGAAGTTTGAACACAAACAGTGCAATCGCCGAGTTGTTTGATGTGCTGCAAGTGAAGGCGCAAGCAGGTCAGCGCGTAGATTTCTGGTTGCGTGACGATGATGCTGTCGAGCCCTGTGTATCGCTTGATCGGTTACTGGCATTGTGCGATAGATTCTCGGTACCGTTAACGCTTGCGGTTATTCCGGCCTACACCGATGACAGGTTAGCGCAACGACTTGCAAAGATTCCAGATGTATCTGTGGCTGTGCACGGCTGGTCGCATGCTAACTACGCTAGAGTGGATGAAAAAAAGCAGGAGCTGGGTAACCATCGACCGCAGCATGAGGTGCTTGCTGAATTAAGGCAGGGATTTGCAAAACTTGCCGAATTGTATTCAGGCAACTTCGTACCTTTACTGGTACCGCCGTGGAATCGTATATCCAAAGATATTGTCGAACACCTGAGTGAGCTTGATTTTATTGGTTTGTCCACGTTCGGAGATGAGATACAAGCATCCCTCGTATCGATAAACTCTCAGGTAGACATCATGGATTGGAAGGGGACGCGAGCCGGTCGTCCAGTAGACGATCTTTTTTCCCAAATTACTAAGCTAGTGCTCGACGGCAGATCAACTATAGGAATTCTCACTCACCAGCTAGTTCATGATGCGACAGCCTGGCAGTTTCTGGAGCAACTTTTCGACGCTACATCTTCACATCCAGGTGCTAGCTGGTTGCCGGTGAATCATTGGCTTGGCCTTCGGAAATAAAAAAATGCCACGCTAGGAAATAGTCAGCTAAAGGCCCAAGCTATCACTTATGCTAAACCGACTACCTATCCCAGGAGCGCCAGGCGAGCAATAAGCCGCTATCACCGGAGCGCGTGTTTTCGCACCACTGTTTCACCTGGGCAAGCGGGGTGTCTCTGGGAAGTGTTCCCGCTACAAGGTCTGCATCGGCGAGTGTTACTGATCCTCCACGGGACATCAGAGTAAACAACAGCGGCCCTGTAGACCACCAGGCAGGCGCCTTCGGGAGTTCAGCGGTGACATCAGCTAATGCGGTAATCAATCTGGAGAATACAGGGTGATTTTTTGGGGCAGCTATGAACGAATTTGCCAACAGAATGCTACCTTTCCCCGTTTGTCTCGGCGTGTCCTCTGCCATCGTGACAAGTCCTGTAAGGGGCAACAGATCATGGAAGCTGATGTCGTTGCGAACAGGGTACCAATCACAGTCAAGATAGATCCCGCCAAATTGCTCGAGAATCAGGTACCTGGCAACATCTACGGCACCGGGCAGATCTTCCCTGGAAAGCATGTGTTGATAGGCAGAATTTTGCTGTAAACCAATTTTGTTGAGATCGTCCTCTTGCCATAATTGATACTCATAGCCATGAAGATGGGCGTGCTCTCGCCAGGCGGTTGCGCTCTTTGGAATCTGGTCGGAGCCAATCCAGATCTGGTGAATTTTTCTTGGAACAGCTTCCCTGTTGGCAACCGTAAAAAGCTTGCGTTCAGCAATAGAGAAGGATGCGTACTTATTCAGAACATCCGGTGGCGGAACCAGATGATATTGCAGTCCCAGCTTTCGAGTAACGTCCTGTTCGGCTTTCGCTAACTTAAGAAAAGCAGAATGTAACCGCCTCGGTAGCCCCAGTGACGTTCTATGACCAAGCACAGCCGCATCGGGGTCCGATTGAACTGATTTTAAAATGTCATAGGCTTCAGAAAAGCGCCCGGACATTCGCAATAAGGCCGCTTTTTCAAGGCATTGATTGAGTCTTGGTTTAGGTGACATTCGATTTACGCAGATTTAGCCGGACGACATCTTCAGGCTCATGTTATCGTGACTGGCAGCAGTTTTCGAAATTGGGCTTGGAGACAGCTCTCCAAGTGCCGGTGAGCCGTGCGCGCAATCGCCCAGATTGCGTTTCACATATCTCTGGCATCGATTGCTTTGAATAACACTTGCCGTTGAAAAACAGTGTACTAACTATGCCGGATCCGTTGAATCCTGATATGACAGATAGTGATCTGTTGCGGATTGAAAATCTTCATGTTTCCTTCCCTTTGCTGGGTGGCCAGATTGATGCGGTCAAAGGCGCAAGCTTGCGTGTGTTGCCAGGTAAGGTAACCGCACTTGTTGGTGAGTCCGGCTCAGGTAAATCCGTCATCAGTCAGGTCATTATGGGGCTGCAACCCGAAAACGCGAAAGTTCGGGGAAGAGTGCTGTTTTCTGACCCACTACAGCCAGACATACAGCATGACATGGTGCAGTTGCCGCATGATGGGCGAAAGATTCGCTCAATTCGCGGTAATCGAATAGGCATGATATTTCAAGAGCCGATGACCTCGTTTTCACCCTTGCACACTGTGGGCAATCAGATTTCGGAATTGTTGCGTGAACACTCCGTGTTATCGCCGCGTGAGCAACGGGATCAGTGTGAAAAGATGCTTGGTCTGGTTGGCTTTAACGAGCCGGGAAAAGTCTTCGATATGTATTCGTTCGAACTATCCGGCGGCATGCGCCAACGGGCAATGATTGCCATGGCTCTTGTCTGTGAGCCTGCATTGTTGATCGCCGATGAACCTACCACGGCTTTGGATGTCACGATTCAGGCACAGATACTGGAACTGCTACGTGATCTTCAATCGCGGCTGCATATGGCGATTCTTTTGATTACGCACGACTTGGGTGTTGTTGCCAATATGGCCGATGAGGTATCTGTGATCTATCGTGGCCAGATCATGGAGGCAGGACCTGTTGATAGCATTTTCCGATCTCCGGAGCATCCCTATCTTAAAGGCCTGATGGGTGCTATACCACATTTTGGTATGGATCGCTCTACGCGCCTGACACCGCTAAGGGATATCGATACCAACGTCGACCATCTGCTTGATGATTTAGCAGCGCCTGAAAAACAAACGGGCAAAGGTCCTGACATACTGCTATCGGTTGAAAATGTCAGTAAAACTTACATCACCCGGAAGGAGGATTGGCAGGTGAGCGATGGCGATGCAGCAGTGCGCGTAGTCGATAGCGTAAGTTTTGATATTCGTCGTGGTGAGTGTCTCGGACTTGTCGGCGAAAGCGGATGTGGGAAGACGACCCTTGCCAAAATATTAATGCACGCTGTGACCCCCGATACTGGCAGCATTGTGTTTGATGAAGGGGAAGGTCCTGTTGATGTTCTTGCCGCCAAAGGCGAGATGCTAAAGGCGCTCCGAACCAGAATCCAGATGGTTTTTCAGGACCCCATTTCTTCCCTGTCACCGCGCATGACAGTCGGGAATATCCTGCGTGAACCTTTCGACATTCATGAACGTGGAAGCAGGGAAGAGCGCAATGCCGCAACGCTTGCCTTGCTCAAGGCTGTGGGATTAGGCAGCAATGCCTTGCAACGCTATCCGCACAGTTTTTCCGGAGGGCAACGTCAACGCATAGGCATCGCTCGCTCATTGGCAGTGGCACCCAGTCTGATTATTTGTGATGAGCCGGTATCAGCTCTTGACGTTTCAGTGCAAGCACAAATTCTCAACCTTTTAAAAGATCTTCAGCAAGGTATGGGTCTAACCTATCTCTTCGTATCTCACAACTTGGCCGTTATCGACTACATGGCAGACAGAGTGGCGGTGATGTGGGCCGGAAAAATTGTAGAGCTTGCACCTCGCGATGTCATCATGAACGATCCGGTTCACCCCTACACGCGATCATTGATGAATGCCGTACCGTTTCCTGATCTGGATAGACCATTGGATTTTTCAACAGCGGCAAACTCGAGTTCCGTATCGTCACAGTCCTGGAATGCTGCGTTCAGAGCAGATAAACCGGGTGAGCTCGCAACGCTTGATCTTGGTGGAGATCATTTTGTATTGGCGCGTAACGTTGCAGACATTCGGGAGTTAAGACAATGATCTCTCGGCGTCAACTATTGGGCTTGCTTGCCTCAGCCGCTATTCCGACACGTGTGCTTGCCGATTCTCTGGATGCCCCTTTTCTGGCAAAGCGATTGGAATCTGGTCAGCTGCCAGAGCTTGGCTTGCGCTTGCCCGAAAATCCTCGTGTGGTCAACCTTGCGTCGATGGGGCGAGAAACAGGCCAACATGGCGGCAGAATCCGGATGCTTATCGGAAGACAGAAAGATATCCGGTATATCCCCATCAATAGCTATTCAAGACTCATTGGCTACAGTGAGCAATTAGAACTCGTCCCGGATATTCTCGAAGCCTACAATATTGATGAAGGTCGAATCTTTACTTTCCACCTTCGTGCGGGGCACAAGTGGTCTGATGGTAGCGAGCTGACAGCTAAAGATTTTGAATACTACTGGAACGATGTCATTCTGAATCGCGACATATTGCGTGGTGGGCCTCCTGCAGATCTCAAAGTCAATGGAAGAGTCGCGAAATTTGAAGTGCTGGATCGCCTGACGGTGCGATACTCCTGGGATTCGCCGATGCCAAAATTCATTAGCCAACTGGCAGCGCCCATCCCGCAGACTCTGATGTTGCCAGCGAACTATATGCGGCAATTTCACGCAAAATACCAAACCGAACAGAACCTTGCAGCGGCGATAAAACGTTACCGTGTTGACGACTGGGTGGGTTTGCATCGGAAGATGTCTCGCCAAAACAGACCAGAGAATCCAGACCTGCCCACCCTTGAGGCCTGGCGTCCCACGACCACACCGCCTTCAGAGCAATTCATCTTCGAGCGTAATCCGTATTTTCATCGGGTTGATGAAAATGGCAGACAGTTGCCCTATGTGGATCAGATCGTTATGAATGTAAGTTCTGCAGAAATCATCGGTGCTAAAACAGCAACGGGTGAAAGCGACCTGCAAGTTACCGGCATAACTCTACCCGATTACACCTTGATCAAAGAATCTGAAAGCCGATTTCCAGTGAGAGTCTCACTGTGGCGTAGAACGCGCGGATCGAGCGTAGCGCTTTATCCTAATCTTAACTGCGAAGATGTAGTCTGGAGGAAGCTTTTTCAGGATGTACGGCTGCGTCGCGCGTTGTCACTGGCTATTAACCGTCGGGAGATCAATCAAGTGATCTACTACGGGCTTGCCCATGAAAGCGCCGACACGGTATTGCCGGAAAGCCCTTTGTATAAGCCTGAATACGCCTCAGCATGGGCCAGCTATGATCCGGAACAGGCCAACAAGCTGCTAGACGAATTGGGGTTAACCGAGCGGGCAAAAAACGGCACAAGGTTGCTTCCAGATGGGCGCCTGGCAAACATTACCATTGAATCTGCCGGGGAAAGCACGCTTGAAACCGATGTGCTCGAGCTTATTACCGATCACTATCGACAAATCGGCATAGCGCTTTTTATCCGTGCTTCGCAACGCGATATTTTTCGTAGTCGGGTAACAGGTGGTCAAGTTCAGATGTCGGTGTGGTTCGGTCTTGACAATGCGCTGCCCTCTGCGGAGATGCCGCCAACTCAGTTTGCCCCTTCATCAAACGATCAATTACACTGGCCTGTGTGGGGCTTACATTATATGTCCGCGCAGACTCAGGGACAGGCGCCTGACTTACCCAAAGTTCAACAACTGAGGCAGTTACTGGATGACTGGATGGCGACAACAACTACTGAGCAACGCGAAATAATCTGGGGGCGTATGCTGGCCATCCACGCCGATCAGGTTTTTTCAATTGGTACGGTCAATGGCTCATTACAGCCGGTTGTGCGTTCAGCACGATTACGCAATGTTCCCGAAAGCGCTTTACTGGGATTTGCACCGACCAGTTATCTCGGTGTTTATATGCCGGATACTTTCTGGTATGAAGAAGGCGATCGCTGATGCTGCGTTATATTTTATGGCGGATCATTACGATGATTCCAACGCTGCTGATTATTTCCGCGCTGGTTTTTACCATCATCGAATTACCACCCGGCGATTATTTCGAAAGTTATGTTGCTGAGCTTCGCGCACAGGGCGAGTCTGCAGACCTGGCTGAGATCGAAATGCTGAAAGAGAGGTATGGTTTTGATCAACCCATGGTGGTGCGATATTTTCATTGGCTAACCGGCATGATGAAGGGAGATTTTGGCTATTCATTTGAATACAGACTCCCCGTCAATGAGGTAGTGGGTGATCGTTTGTGGCTGACAATACTAGTGTCGGTTGTGACAATTGCTTTCACCTGGCTTATAGCATTTCCCATCGGGATCTACTCGGCTACCCACCAATATAGCTGGGGTGATTACGGCCTTACCTTTGTTGGCATGATTGGTATTGCCGTGCCTAATTTCATATTAGCGCTTGTGATGATGTATTTTGCGAACATCTGGTTCGGTACATCCATCGGGCATCTCATGGACCGGGAGTACCTGAATCAACCGATGTCCTGGGAGAAGTTCAAATCCATACTGGAGCATTTATGGATTCCTGTTCTTATCATTGGCACCGCAGGCACTGCGGCCATGATACGCAGGCTACGCGCCAACTTGCTGGATGAGCTGCGTAAGCAATATGTGACCACAGCGCGTGCTAAAGGCCTGCACCCTACACGCGTACTGCTTAAATATCCATTGCGCATGGCGCTGAATTTTTTCATCTCTGATATTGGTTCGATCTTGCCTGCCGTTATATCGGGAGCTGAGGTGACTGCCATTGTCCTTTCGTTGGAAACAACGGGTCCCATGTTGATCAAAGCCTTGCAAAGCCAGGATATGTACCTTGCAGGATCATTTTTGATGTTCCTGGCCTTTCTTACCGTGATAGGCGTGTTGGTCTCTGACATTGCCCTGGCATTGCTTGATCCGCGTATACGCTTTGGCAAAGGACGTCACCGGTGAAGTCGCCACTGCCAAGCCCAGGTGCACCGCTCGGGCACTATGTATCGGATGCGCCGTACGATCCTAATGATATAGAGAACGATAACGATCTTGCCGGTCCCACGGCGCATGCATCGCAACTACGCTTGATGTGGTTGTATTTCAGGCAGCACCGTTTGGCACTGGCATCAGGGATTTTCCTGATTTTTATCTATTTGGCGATTTTGATTTGCGAATTTCTTGCCCCTTATAATTTGCACACCCGGCATACCGAATTTATCTACGCGCCCCCCATATCGGTGCACGTCTTTCGCGACGGTGAGCTTGTCCGACCCTTTGTGTATGGGCAGAACATGACGCTGGATATGGACACGCTGCGTCGAAACTATTCTGACGATACTTCCGATATCCAGAATTTACGATTTTTCTGTCGAGGCGATTCCTACAAGTTCTGGAATATGGTTGAGTCAGATCTTCATTTAGTCTGTCCTGCAGAAGGGGGAGAGCTGTTTTTTCTTGGCACTGACAGACTTGGGAGAGATGTACTTTCTCGTACGATCTATGGTGCAAGAATATCGCTAACCATTGGTATATTCGGTGTGCTGATGAGTTTCGTTCTTGGAATTGTTATAGGTGGTATTGCCGGATATCGCGGTGGAGTGTTCGATATGCTTGTGCAGCGTTTGACTGAAGTGCTGCAGTCCATTCCAAGTATTCCATTGTGGATGGCGTTGGCAACCATCATTCCACTAACGTGGAGTCCTTTACTGGTGTATATCGGCATTACCGTTATTCTTGGTTTGCTTGACTGGACGGGCCTGGCGCGGGCAGTAAGATCGAAGTTGTTATCACTGCGAGAAGAGGATTACGTGGTCGCGGCGCAATTGCTGGGCGCGAAGAGTGGCAGAGTGATCAGATCTCATCTGATTCCGGGATTTATGTCGCATTTGATAGCGAGTGCCACGTTGACTGTACCGAGTATGATTCTTGGCGAAACTGCATTGAGCTTTCTGGGCATAGGGTTGCGACCACCAATAACCAGTTGGGGTATTCTTTTGACAGAGGCGCGGAGCATCAATATCATTGCCCTGTATCCGTGGTTACTGTTTCCGGTTGTTCCGGTAATTTTAGTGATATTGGCATTTAACTTTCTGGGCGATGGCTTGCGTGATGCAGCGGACCCCTACAAATAAACGCAAGGACTGCTTTTTCAGGTTTGGTTTATCCAACATGGGAACGACTGTAATTTCTTAAATGAATAAAGGTTTTGGGCATTGATTAATTTGAGCGGTGCAAGAATTTTAATGTACAGCCATGATACGTTTGGGCTGGGACACCTTCGCCGTTGTCGAACCATTGCTCATTCGCTGGTTGAAAACTATAGTGGCTTGAGTGTGCTTATTATCTCGGGTTCTGCAATTGCGGGTGCATTCGACTTTCGTGCGCGCGTAGATTTTGTCAAAATCCCCAGCGTTATCAAACTACGTAATGGTGAATACACTTCTCTGGACAAGCATATTGACTTGGGTGAGACCATCAGGATGCGGGAATCTATTATTCGCCATACGGCAGAATCCTTTAAGCCTGATGTGTTTATTGTTGATAAAGAGCCTATGGGCCTGCAAGGCGAAATAACAGATACATTGGCTTATTTGAAAACTCAAAAAACCATCCTTATCCTCGGATTACGTGATGTTATGGATGCACCGCGTTTGCTCAAGGCCGAGTGGCAGCGAAAAAACCTCATACAGAAGATAGACAATGCCTACGATAAAATCTGGGTATACGGTCCCGAGAGTTTCTACAACCCGATGACTGGACTGGATGTGCCCCAAAGCATCCTTGATCGCACGACGTTCGTGGGGTTTCTCAAGCGGCACGCATTGCGCAGTGAGCTGTCAACCCATAAGCAGGAAGGTGACTATATTCTGGTAACTGCAGGTGGTGGCGGTGATGGGGTGTCGCTTATCCGGGGCGTGCTTGCAGCCTATGAGCATCATCCAGACCTTAACCATAACGCGCTAATAGTGCTTGGACCGTACATGCCTGGTAAAGAGCGTAGCGAATTCATGGAGAAAGGGGAGCAATTGAAATGTGTGAATGTCATTGACTTCGATTCACGGATGGAAGAACTTATTTCTAATGCCAAAGCTGTAGTGTCCATGGGCGGTTATAATACTTTTTGTGAAATTCTGTCGTTTGACAGGCCGGCGCTGATTGTTCCACGCACAGTTCCCCGGGAAGAGCAACTGATCAGAACCAGACGTGCTGCGCAGCTTGGCATGGTGGACATGATTTTACCTGATGAGGCTGATAATCCCGAGAGGATGGCAAAGGCCCTGAAAGCATTGCCGGGGCGTCCCAAGCCGTCTGAACGTGATTCAGATTTCCAGCTCGATGGCCTGACGAATGTATCCAGCATTGTAGGCAACATTCTAAGCTCCGGGGCAGGAGCAGAGGAAAAGCCAGTTGCGAAAGCATGATGCGCAGTTGCCCAAAAAGTTAGTTGTTGTTCTTAAAGGCTACCCCCGGCTGTCGGAAACATTTATTGCACAAGAATTACTCGGTCTGGAGCGCGCAGGCATTGAGCTTGTTATCGTCTCACTTCGACAGCCCACTGACTCCAGCCGTCACGCTGTGCATGATGAGATACAGGCACCGATCCTGTACTTGCCGGAATACTTGCACAAATCACCACTGCGGGTAACGAAATCCTTTTTTAAATGTTTGAGTAAATACAGTTTTACAGTTGCATTCAAGGAATTTCTTTCGGATTTTGTGCGGGACTTTTCACGTAGCAGAATACGACGATTTGGACAGGCAATAGTATTGTCCGCTGAGTGGCCGCAAGAAGGTACATGCTTGTATGCGCACTTCATACACACCCCGGCATCGGTCACCAGCTATGCCAGCCGCCTTTTAGGCGTTCCATGGAGCGTCTCGGCACACGCCAAGGATATCTGGACATCGCCTGATTGGGATCTAGCCAATAAATTATCCAGTGCGCGATGGGCTGTGACGTGTACCCGTGTGGGGCATAAGCATCTTCAATCTTTGGCTAGCGATGCATCTCGTGTTCATCTTAGCTATCACGGTCTGGATCTGGATCGGTTTCCCCGCTTTGAGCGCGATTACCCTGTGCTGGATGGTCGCCAGCAGGATAAGCCTGTGACTATTTTAAGCGTAGGTCGAGCCGTCCCCAAGAAAGGTTTTGACGTATTGCTTCGGGCATTGTCAGAGTTGCCTTCTACGCTTCACTGGCGACTTGTGCACATTGGTGGTGGAGGTGAGCTGGATAGTCTGAAATCTCTGGCTGCTACATTGAATATAGAAAATAAAATAAGCTGGATGGGGGCTATCAACCAAAGTGCAGTTCTGGCTCACTACCGATCGGCTGATGTGTTTGCACTGGCTTGCAAGATCACATCAGATGGTGATCGTGATGGCTTGCCCAATGTACTTGTCGAGGCAGCTAGTCAAGGCTTAGCCTGTATTTCGACAAATATATCGGGTATTCCGGAACTGTTTGTCCACAATCAGAACGGACTATTGGTAGAGCCTGAGGATCCGCAGGCCATGGCTGAAGCGCTAAGGCAGGCTATTAGTATGCCTCAGTTGCGTTACAGACTTGGTGTTGCTGCACAGGATCAGGTCAGAAGCTCGTTTGACTATCATGTCAGTATAGAGCAGCTAGTGGATCTGTTTGATCAACAATGGGCGTTAACCAGCTGATGGCAAGCCATCGGCCAGCACGTGTTCTTTTCTATGTTCAGCACTTGCTTGGTATCGGGCACCTGATGCGAGCCCGTCGTATTGCATTGGCGTTGAAAGAACACGAATTCGAGGTTACGCTTGTTACAGGTGGAATGCCTCTGCCCGGTTTTCACTTGCAGGGTGTAGGGCAGGTTGAGTTGCCACCGATTGCGGTGTCGAGTATCGATTTTAAAACCTTGGTAGATGACACCGGTAAAGCTATAGATGAGATTTTCAAACATAGGCGGTGCGATTGCCTGCTCGATACCTATGAGAGGATTCGACCTGACATTGTTCTCATCGAAGCTTTTCCATTCGGGCGGCGTCAGGTTCGATTTGAACTTTTGCCTTTCATTGAGGCTATAGAGGCCTCCAGTACAAAACCTCTTCTATTTGCGTCTATCAGGGATATCTTGCAAAAACGCAGTAAACCGGGTCGAGATGAAGAGTCTGCACGGCTCGTATTAGCGCATTTCGATAAAGTGCTTGTACATGGTGATCCGGATTTTATGCCGCTGTCTTCCAGTTTTTCTCAGACAGCTGAAATATCTGATCATATCGTGTACACCGGTTTAGTCAGTGCACCGCCGCCGACCAAGGGCGTGACACGTCGATATGATGTGATCGTTTCAGCAGGTGGGGGTGCTGTGGGAGCGGCATTGGTGCGCTCTTCTATTGAGGCGGCAAACCATTTACCCGTTTTTCAATCCTGGTGTGTGATAGCTGGTCCTAATCTGGCAGCTGATGATTATGCAGAGATCGTTGAGAGCGCTCCTTCACATGTCACAGTAGAACGTTTTCGCAATGATTTTATCGATTTACTCGCCGGTGCACAGTTATCGATTTCACAAGCGGGATATAACACGGTGAGTGATGTATTGCAGTCCGGGTGTCAATGTGTTCTTGTGCCTTTCAGTCTGGGGGGGGAGACTGAACAGGCCGCCAGAGCCCAACGGTTGGAGGATCTGGGCATGGCTGCCGTTTTATCAGACAAAGAACTTACCGGAAAAAATCTGGCGGCGGTGATACAGGCTGCGATGTCGACAACAACAATTCCCCGAACTCTAACCATCAATGCCGATGGTGCCAACAATACCGCTAGATTACTTCAAAAATTTGTGAACGAGAAGCGTGAATAAGCAACTGATTGAGAACAGAGTGTTTCACCATGTCACGATGGTCTAAAGAAATTGAAGCTCTGGATCCTGAGGTGGACTATGAGCGAATTTTTTACCTACTCAGCGCCTATGAATTTTCGTGGGATATTGAAAAGGCGCTGGAGTTTGCTCTGTTTCGTACTTATGCCGTCCCCTCTATTTCTGGTCTACTCTCTGCCACTGGGGAATTTAAAATCAGGACGCGTAAACGATACGACGATACCGAATTGCTGATGTCCGAAATAAGTGAAAACGGCCAGAATAGTGAACGAGGGCAGGCAGCGGTTACTCGAATAAACGAAATGCACGGCCGTTATCGCATCTCGAATCAAGACATGTTGTATGTACTCTCTACCTTCGTTGTCGAGCCAGTTCACTGGCTTGAGCGCTTCGGAAGGCGCGCCATGACGCAAATTGAGATTGCCGCTTGCGTTCATTACTACCGCGCATTGGGACAGAAGATGGGAATCATGGATATTCCAGAGCATTACCTTGAGTTCGAGACTTACCATCGTGATTACGAGGCAAGTAATTTTCGCTATGCTTCAAGCAATGCGGAAATAGGATCGTTGACACGAGATATGCTGCTATCAATGTATGTACCAAATCGGCTTGTGCCCTTCACTCGTCCACTGGTGCACGCGCTATGCGATTCAGCATTGCGCATCGCTATGGGTTTTAAAGAGCCACCATTGTGGCTAGTCAAACTATTAGTGTCAGGCTTGAAAGTCCGCGCAGGCATATTGCGTTTATTACCTGCTCGCCGCCATCCACGTCTCATCACGCAACGACGACGAGCAACTTATCCTTCTGGCTATCGGATTTTTGAACTTGGTACGTTTGAAAAATAAACTCACACTCTATGTCGTCCGGAGGCGGCATTGAACTTTTATGCTGCAGGCAGCATGTCAGAATTCCAGAAAAATGTGCTGATGTCACCGCGTGCTACCAATATGGAAACTTTACGATTTTAATTGAAAACGCTTGAAACTCAACGCATCCGGACTAACCAACGGCGTGTCGCCACACATTAGTTGAGCCGCCAGCATGCCCACGCCAGGCCCTAGCCCAAACCCATGGCCCGACATCCCAGTCGCCACAATAAGTCCTGGTAATGCTGGCAAGGCGCCCACTGTACAAACCTCATCCGGCATGACATCGATCATGCCGGCCCAGGTTTGTTCAACACGACATTGCCTGAGCTGCGGATAGAGTTGTCGGGCGCTTTGCATGACGTCATCCAGCAGACGCTGATCGGGCTCGGGGTTCATCGTGCGTACCCATTCGAAAGGGCTGGGTTGGTCTGCGTTCCAGCGCTGATAACCCAGGGGTCCGAATAATGAGGAACCTATCGAGAATCTGGTGAAGCGAAAACTTTGCTTGAGAAGAGGTAAAAAAGCACTAAAATACTGGAGTGATGCAGGGATTATTTGAAACCCTGCCTCGCCGCTACGCGCGATCGTGTAACCTCCATCCTGACGCGGTCGGATTGCCGCACCTGCGGCACCAAAAGTACTTGTAGAAAATGTGGGTGCACTGCTTGTGCGCAGTACTGACGCCTTGACAGCCAGTTGTGGGAAACTGACAGCTTCATTCTCCAGCAGACTGCGTGACCAGATGCCACCAGCGAGAATGACACCATCAGCGTGTATGGGCCCATGTTCAGTAACTACACCACAAACTTTGCCAGCTTTTCGCAGAAGTGTTCGGACTGCCATGTTTTCAATTATGGTGGCACCCTTGTGTTTTGCCAGTCTTGCCATAGCAGGCACTGCAAGGGCAGGTTCAGCGTAGGCATCACCAGGAGTATGCATGGCACCGACAAAACTTCCACCTTCATAATCGAGAAGGTGTCTGGTTTGTTTTGCATCCAGCAATCGGGAATCGACTCCGACAATTTGTGCATCTTTCAGCCATTGAGCATAGTTTTCAAATTCTGAGTCGTTATTGGCCAGGTAGGTGCAACCACCTTGACGGTAGCCAATGTCTTCATCAGCTTCCGCGGCAATTCGTTGCCAGAGCTGGGCGCTTTGCATCATCAAAGGTAGCTCTGCAAGATCGCGCCCCTGCTTGCGAATCCAGCCCCAATTACGCGACGATTGCTCACCTGCAATCCTGCCTTTTTCGAACACGACACAAGGTACACCTGCTTCGGCGAGGAACAATGCCGATGATATTCCTGCGATGCCACCACCAATGATGACAACGCTTGTGCTTGTCGGGTGGATAGTCGACGATGTTTTTCCGGTCTTCATCTATTGCACTTCGCACCAAAAATAAATCACATTTACAGTCGCCCATCTATCACGTGCAGCTGCGTCGTTCGTCGCTTTAATAGCGCGCTATTCGTGCGGATCCGTTCTTGCCGGGCGCGCGAAATGAAACGTTATTATGGTGCGAACCCTGAGTCTTTCATAGGGCTTTTCGGTTTCTTTAGCCACTGCGTACCTGCCATTCTTTACTCCACAGTCTGCGATGGAAAAACGGAAATTTTACCAGCTCTTCAAATAAGAACAATGCAAAGACCCATGTTACTGAGAGTTCAAAAACCAATATAAACACGGCAGTAGCCGGGACCATAAATAGCCAGTTTGCTCCCAGGTGAATGTTCATCGAAGATTTGGAATCGCCTGATGCACGGAGCACGTTTCCACAGATAGCGTTGGAGACACGGGGGAAGGGTAAAAGCAGTAAAATCGGCAAGAAGCTGAGTAGTGCCATGCGTGTCTCCTCTGCCAGATCAGAATAGATCCAGCGGCTTGCCAGAATGATCAGCGCGTATACCAATGCAACAATAAAAGCGGCTACAAAGGCTCCTCGCCAGGCGCGGCTCAAGAATTCATCCAGTTGTTCGGGTGAGAGTGATTTTCCGAGTAATTGAGCCACTAAAATTCCTGTAGCCTGAGTCCAGGTGTAGCTCAGCTGTCCTGCAATGCGAATCCATGGCGTTATAAGCGTCATAGCTGCAAATTGATATACATTTAGATTGGAGTAAATTGCGAAGCATGCCTGATTAGCGAAAGTCATGCTGATGAAGGTTGCAGCGATAGGCCAGGAGAAATTAAATTGTTTACCTGTCGAGCTCATAAAACGACCGTGCAGCCACCCCGTAACATCGCTAAAGACTCCGTGTGATTGATAAAATATCAAAGCCAGATACAGCAATCTTAAAAGCGCACCCAGAAACGATCCACAGGCAGCGCCGACAAGTCCTAATTCTGGGAATCCGTAGAGTCCGAAAACCAATACGATACTGGATGCAATATTGAATGGTGCCGAAATCAGGAAACTGTAAAACGCAAGCTTTGTCCGGCCACAACCATTGAAGTGACTTGTGAAGACACTGCTAAGAGCTTCCGCAAGCAGAACCAGGGTAAATATGTGCAAGTACCCCGCAGCCGCTTCGGCAATCTCGTTTGAATGAGCGAGTCTGTCAAGTAAGGATCGACCAAACAACACGATTAAGGTAATGCCAAGCATCACTAGTAAAACGTTGATTACCAGTCCACAATAAAAAGCGGTTTTAAGTTCTACCGGGTCATCGCTACCATAGGCCTGTGCAACTTTGATTTGCATGGCATTGGCAAACGCGAACGTTGTACCCATCACCATGCCGGAAATTATCGTAGCTATACCAATGGCTGCGACGGCATCTTCGCCCAGTGAAGATACGATATACAGATCTATAATGACAATGGAGAACATCATCGCTGCTCGCAAGGCCATCGGCCATGCCATGCGATAGATTTCTACCGAAGATGGTGTTGAGTGTTTGATCAGAGTGACCTATTTACATCTACACATTTGACAGGAATCTTCACTTTCAACAGAAATCAAGCGACACGGCGAAGCAAACACCTGAATTGTATCAGTAGTTCCAAAGCGTACCGTCCTCAAGGCGAACCACTGGGTGGCTGCCTGGTGTATAGCTGTATCTCCTGGCTTCTTTTTCATCAAAATCTACACCCAGACCCGGTTCGTCGCTGACGTAGAACATGCCTTCCTCCAAATGATGATTCGAGGGGAACAGGGCATCGCATTCATGGGTTCCTAACGGCAGGTATTCCTGTATACCGAAATTCGGCGCCCAGGTATTAAGGTGTGCTTGCGCCGCCATACACAACGGCGAATGACTGGGCGCCCCATGGAATCCGGTGCGTACATGATGTAATGCTGCAAGATCTACCATGCGTCTCACGTGAGTAATACCGCCTGCATAAGTCACGGCAACTCGTATGAAATCGATAAGTTCATTTTCAATGAGCTGTTTGCAATTCCATATTGAGTTAAATACCTCACCGATAGCAATGGGTACGGTTGAGTGCTGACGCAATAGTTTTAGCGCATCCTGATCATCCGCAGGTGTTGGATCTTCCAACCAGTAAAGGCCAATGTGCTCAACGTTTTTTGCAAATTCTGCGGCCTCCCTTGGTAGTAACCGATGATGCACGTCATGTAGTATTTTTAACTCAGGTTCGAAGTGTTCGCGAATGCGCGATAAAGCTTCTGGCATAAAGCGCATATAGCGTGCGGTGTCCCAAATCTCTGTTTTCGGCTTGATACCACTAAAGTCGGTTATAAACGGCTTGTCCGTTAGTCCTTTGCTGGCAATTCCGTAGCCTGCTGCGGACATACCGGGGATGCCACACTGAACACGAACTGCCTTATAACCCTGTTCCTTGTAAAAAGCGACGGAGTCCATAAGCTCTTCAATACAAGACCCATTGGCATGCGCATATACCAGCGCACCCTCCCGGCTCTTGCCGCCAAAGAGCTGATATAGCGGCATGTTGGCGAGCTTGGCTTTTATATCCCACAACGCCATATCGATAGCACCCAAGGCTGCCATTGCAATTGGCCCGCCTTTGAAATACGCACCACGATGAAAGTACTGCCAGATATCTTCACTATTGCGAGGATCACGGCCGATGAGATTAGGAATAAGATAATCTTTCAGATACACTGCTGGCAGGGTTTCACGATTGTTCAGGGTCGCATCGCCCAAGCCATACACACCTTGATCTGTCATCACTTTTAACGTGACATAGTTTTTACCGGGACCTCCAACAAAGACCTCTGCATCAGTAATTCTCATAACGGCTTGATCCGAGCAGAGTTCTATAGGACAAGAATCATGAAAATAACATTCCGCCGTTGATGTCTACATTGCTGCCCGTTACAAATGCAGCCTCATCAGAAGCAAGATAACAAATCAGGTTTGCTACATCTTCAGATGTTCCTTCGCGTTTGAGGGGTGTCGCATTGGCCACGTTCTTACGGACCTCGGATTTGGTGAATGTGTTATGAAAATCAGTATCAATCATTCCAGGGCAGACTGAGTTAACCCTGATGTCAGGCCCCAGCTCTTTAGCCATACCCCGGACCATCGTCATCACAGCGCCTTTGGATGCAGCATAGGCAATAGCGCCGGGTCCACCACCATCACGTCCTGCTTGAGACGCAGTTACTACAATGGAGCCACCATTTTCCATTTTTGGTAGCGCTGCTCTGACAATATGCAAAAATGACGTTGCATTCAGATCCATCACCGTATGCCAGTGCTCGACAGTTAATTCTGGTAGCGGTTTGCGAGCAACCAGGCCTCCTGCGATGTGTGCAAGTATATCGATACTGCCAAATTTATCCATTGTTGCTGTAACCAGTTTTGCAACCTCTGCCTCTTTGGTCATGTCGCCTTGCAGGGCTATGGCTGCACCGCCTAACGCTTCAATTTCAGACACTGCAGAGACCGCACCATCGGCACTGCTGTGGTAGTTGATTGCCACATTGGCACCCGCTTTCGCGAGTCTGATTGCGGTAGCTCGTCCTATATCGCGTCCGCCACCGGTTACTATCGCTGTTTTACCCTTGAGATTCATGTGTTTCTACCTGTTCTACGTGATTGAGAAATACTGTGGTTATACAGAGTTGTTCTTGATCTTCAAGCGCCTTTAAATTCCAACATCAAAGGTCTTGGGCACCACGACTTTAAAACTACGATCCTCTGAATCGGTAAAATACAGGTCACAGTCATAGCCTTGATCATCCAGAAAACTGAATATTCGCTTTGGTGCACTGTTTGAGTAGGGTACAAGCAGTGTTGCGATGCGATGTCGAGTCGCTTTCGGGTAGCGCACTGTCAGTTGGGTGCTGACCGGGAGGCCTGCGTAATCCACTGGATCTACATCAGGGAAATCTGTTATTTGCGAGATTTTCGCAGCACCTGCCTCTGACCAGATAATCTGTCCGTAGAAGCCGGCTTTGTCACCGGTGTAGCGGAAAGTGGTTGCGCTTAAATCCATTGGCGAGTTGGCATGCAGTAGCCAATCAATAGATACAGGCGTATCAGCGTCTATGGCATCGACAATGACAAAGTAGCTATTGTTGATGAAGTAGATGTCTCTGAGTACTTTGGATACTTCAGGTGTTAGTGACTGGTAGGCTGCGGTAGCATCACCTTGAATATAAGTATGATCATGATGTTGAACAGCCTTGATGATATGCCCTGATGAGCGCATGGCCAGCGCTTTGTCTTTGCCAGCGTATTGCCCCTTGCCGTCTATCAATATGGCATTTTTTGAACGTGTTTGCCGTCGCCAATTCTGGTGCATGGTGCTGTTGAATGCCACATAATATCCCGACTGTATCGCCAGATCTTCACCGAAGCCTGCCAGACAAAATGCGTTCTGATCACCATGGCTGTGACTGACCGAGCCAAATCTCGATGACTTCATGACGAATTGAATATGGCTGTCAGGATCGGCCATGTTTGTCTGAATCGCCACCCAGCCAATTCCTTCAAACCAACGCAACGTGTCATCAGCTGTTGGAGGTTTCGCTTCTACAATTGGATAGTCAGTACGATAGGCCAGTTCGTCAAAATTCAGATCCCACCAACCATAGTTGTAGAATGCCATTTCGGTACCGGGATCATTACGTTTGATCTCATCGTAATACCATTGGTATGCCCCATTGCCTGTGACACCTGCGAACTGTCGTAAGTTGTAGCCGATCTTTAGTGAAGGCAAATCACCCATGGTGCTATCGTCACCAAAGGTAGCGCGACGTGTATCAGGAGATTTTGTGAAAAGTGGAAAATCGCCGGTTTTCTGGAAGAAAGGGCGTTGGTACAAATCAATTCCGGTATAGCTTTTCAGCAGATTCACTGCATCTATCAGATAGGCCATGCCAGTCATCCAATAGTGCGGTCCTTCCGCCCATCCACCTTGCGCATCACCCCACGGGGAATAGACCGTAGAAAGGAACTCGATGGCATAGTTAAGCCACTCCTCAGCTTCTGGCTCATCTTCCAGTAGTGCAATAGCAGCAGGTATCAATACTGCTGATACAGCCCTGACAGCGTGGCTGTCGAATGGAAACAGCTGAATATTCGCATGTTTGATTATGTGGTCTGCAGTTTCACGAGTACGTATTAGTAAGGCGGTGCGAACTTGATCGCGCTCTTCAGTGGTTAACTCGTTGTACAACCAGTCGTACCCCCAAGCCAAAGCGCCATTGACACGGAATGCCCATTCGTCAGTGTAGCTGCGCGAGGTAGTGCCACTTGGATTCCATGAGGCAGCTTCCAGCAGCCATTGTTTTGCTCGTAATGTTAAGGCTGCATCGTTTGTAATGACTCCACCCACCGCAAGATGCCGGGTGGCATAGATAAGTTCCTGCAAGTCGATATAGGTCTGTCGCCAGACACCGGCTACACGTTGGTGATCGGGATACCCGGCGGGCTCCTTCATGACTTCACGATCCAACCAGGGAAGTACAGACTTTTTATAGAAGACATCCCAGGTGCAGTGGGTGGGGTCCTTGGCAAGTTTGAGGGCAAAGTCGGCAATACGTTCTTTATTCATCCACAATCGAGGATGATCTGTATTGGAATGTGCAAAACGTGTTTTACGTGATGGCAGCGGTGTTTCTGGTAGGTCTGGACCTATTGTAAAGCTGCGGTCTTTACTCCACTTTGTGACAGGGCTTTTGGCATCATGCGAACAAACTGCATAGGACCAAACGTAGTCACCGGTAGGCATGATTTTATCGGGTGTAAAAAAATTTAGTGATATTCCTTTAAATAAAAGTGTTCTGTTCGCCTCATATTTAGAATTATTGGAAATACGAATGACATATTCAGCGCCACTTTCAATAGTGGGCAGCCAGGTAAATCGTGGCGGATTTTCAGTGATGCAAGTATCTGCATCCGGGGAATACTGGATGGTGAGGCGACCCGCTGACGGCTCATCCAGCATCGCGAGGTTTTTATCAGGGCTATTACCGCTTTGCATATTGGTGCGATCATATTAAATGAAGGATATTGAATCAGCAGAGGGGCGGACCTTTCAGCACCGCCCCTAGCCTAACGACTACAAGCCGTATTGGCGCTTGTATGCCGTATTCATGACTGCGAGAACATCTTCCAGTCCCTTTTTGTTGAGCTGTTCGATGTAGTCATCCCATTCTGCTTCTACGTCACCGTTTCCAAGTATCCATGTCTGTTGACGTTCGAGCATATAGTCTCTTATCGTCGCCCATTGCTTGTCATAGATTTTTTGCTCATCAGCGGTAAAAGCAACACCGAGAAACTGATCAATCAGATAATCACCTTCTTCATAAAGTGCAATACCCTCAAGTGCAAACTCGTTTGACCACTGAGTCTCGTAGTTATAATCCTGAAAATAGCCTCGTGCCTGCAATTGCGCACCTACAGCATAAAGCTGATTATTTACTGGTTCATCACTATTGAGCACTGAATCTTTGAAGACGGGTTTGCCATCAACCATGTCGTACTGAACACCTTCAGCGCCAAAGTTAGCCAGGTTTCGGCCCTTTTCGGTAAACCAGAAATCAAAGTATTTAATAGTCTCTACAGGATGTTTGTTCGTTCCACCGATTGCCCAGCCATCGGGTTTGATAGGAATACGTCGATGTTCTTCGATACGCCTGCCTGAAGGAGATGCAGGTGGCAAGAACGCCTTGAATGAAAAATTTTCGATCTCGGAAGACAGACGGTTATACCCGGAAGTTGATGCGAACCAGTCGTGAGTTGCGCCACCCAGATTCTCCGATAGCAGGAATTCACGCGATGAACTACCCCGAGTGAAGATTTCTGCATCGATCAGCCCATCTGCATACCAACGAGCAAGATTCTTTATACCTTCCCGATAACCTTCACCGGCGTAGGGATGTTTTATCTCGCCATCTTCAACCATGAAATCATGGTAGGTGTCTGAACCGGATGAACGACCGTCCCATAGTGTGACAAGACGAATTAACTCTGGCCATTGACGGGCAAAGTAGGGCACTTCATCTGCTTTGCCATTCCCATTGGGATCTTGTGTTTTAAAAGCACGAAGCGTGGCTTCGAATTCTTCGACTGTCTCAGGAACTTCAAGTTCTAAAGCATCCAGCCAGTCATAACGAATATAATACGCTCGACCATATTTGCCATCTGGCAGATAAGGTATGTAATACATATTCCCATCAGCAGCGGATAGCGCAGCTTTTATCTCAGGTTTTTCCTCGAAAAATTTCTTCAGGTTTGGCGCATGTTCATCGATTAAGTCGTTTAGCGGTAAGAAAGCGCCTTCTGGACCGTACTGATTTACAAAGTCTTTTATACGGCTTGAACCAACAATGTCCGGAATCTTCCCGGAGGCCAGCATAAGATTCAGCGCTTCTGTCTTGCCTGTGTTTTCACTATCAGTACGCATGTTGGCACCGACGGTTACATCTTTAAGATGTATATTGGTTAAAGCTCTCGCTTCCTGTTCTACTGGCCAGTCCTCTTCATAGACGGGATAACGCTTGTGATTCATCTGGATACTGAGTTCCAGCGGTTCGTCGACAATTTTGTATTGCTCGTCAGCCATCGCCGCAGATGTTATGGCGGAACTGGCAAACATTGCTATTACCAAGGTTTTTAGTTTCATTAATTACTCTCCTGATGGGTGGTGGTGTTACTTCTGGTTTTTTGACTATTCCTTGACACCGCCAAGGAGTATGCCTTTTTCGAAGTATTTCTGAACAAAGGGATAGACGATAAGAACGGGAATAATCGAGCACATGATTATTGCCCCTGTCACGGATTCAACACTATAGGGCTGTGTCGAAAGTGTTGCGGTGAACTCCTGATCATCTGATAAGAATGCGATGGTGTGTCGCAGGAAAACCTGCAGTGGAATTTTATCTTCACTTTGTAAAAGAACCATTGCCCAGAAGAAGCCATTCCAGCGGGCGACGATGCAAAACAGGGTTATGGTTGCTATAGCGGGCTTGGACAATGGAAGATATACTTTCCATAAAACCTGAAAATCGTTTGCACCATCCATTCTTGCTGCTTCTTCAAAACTGCGGGGTATGGCTTCGAAGAAGTTTCTGAGAAGTATCAAATTAAACGCATTGACAGCGAAGCCAATAATGATACCAAAGTAACTATCGAGAAGATTCAAGTCTCGCATATTGATGAAAAACGGGATTAATCCGGCATTGAACCATAGTGTGAAGGCCACAAATAAATTCCAGAAACGCCTGCCTACAAGTTGGGGTCTCGACAGAGCGTAGGCACCCGGTATGATGATAAGTAAACTCATTATCGTACCGCCGATAGTATAGATAAACGTATTCAGATAGGAATTCCAGAATTTGGGCTGCGTGAGGACATACTTATACGCAGCTAATGTGGAATCCACAGGTGTTAGTACAACCTTTCCAGCGGCAGCTGCGAAGCCACCGCTAAATGATACAGCTGCAATGTAGATAAACGGATACAGCGTTGCAATCGTGAACATTCCTATGAGAATGGAGGTTACGATGGCGAAAAACTTGTCGCCCCGCGAGTACAGATTCATGTTTATTGCCATTGTCGGGCTACCACAACGAGGTGCGCGAGTATCGTCGCGACAATGTATTTGCGCTCATCACCAGCACGAAGGCGACGGCGGCATTGAAAAGCCCAGCGGCGGCAGCAAGGTCGTACTGTCCACTTTCCAGCCCCTGTCTGTATACGAATGTATTCACCACATCGGCTGTTGACCAGGTAGATGGCTGGTAGAGCAGGATGATCAGTTCGAACGATACCTCCATGATATTGCCTATCCGAATGATAAACATAATGATGATCGTCGTCATTATTGACGGGATAGTTATTTTCCACATCATCTGCCATCGGCTGGCGCCGTCAACAACTGCACTTTCATAGAGTGATGGATTGACACCCGCAATAGCCGCAAGAAACACAATGGAACCAAATCCTGCTTCCTGCCAGATACCCGTGCCCACGAATATGGGTCTGAACCATTCAGGTTTTGTTAAGAAGTATATGGGCTCCATACCAAGCCAGCCTAATACCGTATTGACTACGCCTGCAGTAGGTGAAAACGCTGTAGTGACGATGCCTGCGATAATAACGGTAGAAATAAAGTGCGGTAGATAGACGATTGTCTGTGCTGTTCTTTTATAGGTTGCATGCAGAACTTCGTTGAACATCAATGCGAGCAGAATGGGTGCTGGAAATCCAAACAACAAGTTCAATGCACTGATTTTTATGGTATTCCAGAAGGCTCTTATAAACTGATCATTGTCAAATAGATTCTGGAAATGTTCCCAGCCCACCCAGGGGCTTGCCGCGACACCACGAAAAATAGAGTAATCCTTGAATGCGATCTGAAGTCCATACATCGGTTTGTACAGAAACACGATCATCCAGATGATCGTGGGCAATAGCATCAGGTAAATCTGCCATTCATTCCTTATGTGATCAGCAAGCCATATCATTTTGTGTTTCAACGATCGTTTGGGGCGAACGTTGACAATCGCGTGGCCATGCTGCTTGTCTGAGTCTGGACTCACGACTGGGACTGCTCCTCATCGCCCGATCCTGTAATCGCTAGTCCGGAGTGCGCATCAAATAGTTTGATCAGTCTTGCTGGTGCGTAGACTTGCGTAACACGTTGCAGGTGATCGATATCGCCGTGTGTTTCAGCTTTGATAATCATGTGTTCTCCAGCAACGGTGGCATGTAGCAGCGCTTCGGATCCGAGTGTCTCAACCAGATCAAGTGTGATCGGTATTGCAAATGATCCTTCTCTTGCCTCTAATGATAAATGCTCTGGACGAATACCGACAACAACCTCTCGGCCTTCTTCAACAACAATTGAGTCGGGCAAGTCGAAGGCAACCTCTTTCACCATAACCTGCATACCTGATGAGTGGCGATGTATCTCCCCCGGTAACTGGTTCATCGGTGGCGAACCAATGAAGCCTGCCACAAAAGTATTGGCAGGATTCATGAAAAGATCCATTGGTGTGCCGATCTGCTCGATGATGCCAGCATTCATCACGACAATTCGATCAGCCAGTGTCATTGCCTCTACCTGATCGTGAGTTACATAGACACTGGTAGCCCCCAGTCGTTTGTGCAATCGCTTTATCTCAGCGCGCATTTGCGTACGTAGTTTTGCGTCCAGATTCGATAGAGGCTCGTCGAATAAAAATACTTTGGGACGTCGAACAATAGCTCGCCCCATAGCAACTCGTTGTCGCTGCCCACCAGACAAATCCGCCGGCCTTCGTTGCAAATACGGTGTCAACCCCAAAATTGCGCCGACCTCTTCCACCGATTTTGTAATGTGTTCTTTCGATTCCTTGCGTATGCGCAGACCAAAAGCGATATTTTCGGCAACACTCAGGTGTGGATAAAGCGCATAATTCTGAAATACCATCGCCACGTCACGATCTTTTGGTGCAACTCTGTTCACAACGCGATCGTCAATGCTCAGTTCGCCAGAGGTTATTTCTTCAAGCCCCGCAATCATTCGCAGCGTTGTTGACTTGCCGCATCCAGACGGGCCAACCAGAACGACAAATTCTTGTGGAGCAATCTCCAGATCAATACTATGTACGACCTCCATGTCACCATAACTTTTAACTATATTTTTTAGAATAACGTTGGACATAATAGTTAGGCTAGATGACGGGCTATTAGTGAGTTGACCGGGAACTGCGTTTGCCTGGAAATTTTCGTAATAAGTTCGAACTCTGGTTTTCCAGGAAAGCCAACAGTTCAGGATATTCTGTCAGTTGTTCTATCTCTGATTCAAGTGATCCGATATGCGTGACAAGCGCCTCGTCTGCGGCAGCTGCATTACCAGTTCTGATGGCATCAACAATAGCAACGTGTTGCTCCAGTACTTGCTGTCCACGACGAATACCACTAAAGCGTTTCAGATGCCTGATACGATTCACATCAGCTTGAGTCTTCTGCAAAAAATGCCAGACACCATGTAATCCCGCAGCGATAAAAAATCCTTCGTGTAATTCTTCATCCAGGGTTGCAAACCAAGCGTAGTCTTCTGCATTTAACGCTTTTGCCTGTTTTTCTATAATTGATTCGAGCTTTACTACATGTTGTTCTACGCCTATCCTTTCGGCGGCACGACGAACAGCTCCGGTTTCTAATTGAAGTCGGGTGAAACAGCCTTCTATATAGGCCTCTATACGAATGGAGGTGACATACGTGCCGCTTTTGGGAACAACGCTGACGAGGCCAACATCCTCAAGACGAATGAGTGCTTCGCGTACCGGTGTCTTGCTGGCATTCAGAGTTGTGGCAATTTCCTTTTCGGAAACCAGTTGTCCAGGAAGTATTTTCAGGGTGATGATGGCATCCCATAAGATGCGATAAATCTGAAGAACCAGCGACTCATCGGCGTCAAGAGCGATTCCGGTCAGCACGCTGGTCAATGATCTGGGTTGATCGAATTCAGACCGAATTGTTTTGCTTTCCAGTACCATTTTAAAATATATCAGTTTGTCAGACTAATATATCAGATACTATTTTGGTGCGTCAATGCACATATTTTTTGTGTGCCTGTAGACTAATGCCAGTAATTGATAATTATATTGCATTAAATATATTGACTTAGATTGGGTTTGTATTCTCGATCTATCCCCACTCTTGCCTTTTTGAATCCTGAAAAATAAGCGCGACTTGTACTCCTTTTTTTAATGGAGAGGCGAAAGCACGTTCCTTAAACGTTCACAGCTGGCCATCCCGAAATCCGTGCCTGATAGGTGCTCGTGGCTGTCGTAGAGAATCAGCTTCTTATTCTTACTAACCTACCATGTCAATGATTGAGTTCCGCGACGTTTTACGCGAGTAATCAGAATTATCCTGATTTAACGCAACATCATTTGTGCAATAAAGGCTCGCACGCCACATATCATCGAGACGATAACAGTGACTTTGCCCAGTCCTTCTATTTCCGCTCGTATCCGACATGCACGAGAGCAGGCAAGACTCGAGCCCAAGGCGCTGCGCGAAGCCCTATCGAAAAAGGGTTTCGACTTGTCCAAAACGGGTTTGCACAGACTTGAAACCATTGAGCCGACAAATCCCAGCGTCAAGCTAATAGAAGCTATCGCCGAAGTAACCAACGTCTCACCGGGTTGGCTGCTGTTCGGTCAGGGTACTTCACTACAGGCAGATGCTGCGGCCAACGCTATTCGGGGCAGGGTGCTGGATACCATCGAGCTGATGAGCCAGGCACTGGATATGAATGGGCGTCAACGCACCAGCTTTGACAAGTGGCTAGCATCGATGCGCTCAACTGTACCAACGGTAATCGAACGTCCGTGAGAAGGATTACAGCTGAGCTTGCATAAAACCAGTGATATAGGTCAAAGTTAGTAGCGTATATTCCTGCAACGATAAGCTATTCGTCATCCCTTTACACAGACAACTTGCTTAAGCGTGAGGACGATATCCACAAGATCCGACTGGTTTTTCATGACTTTATCGATGTCCTTGTAGGCACTTGTAATTTCATCTACTTCACCATCGTCCTTGCGACATTCTACTCCTTGTGTCTGTCGTTTCAGATCCTCAGAGTTGAACGCTTTCTTCGCGGCAGTGCGAATCATACTTCGACCAGTTCCGTGTGAACATGAGTTAAAAGATTGCACGTTGTCTTTTCCACGCACAACAGGCTACAGGTTGTCTGGCAGTTCATCTGCTCATAACGATAAACGGACTGCATTCATACCGCAAGCAATATCAACACCGACAGCTGCTGGAATGATTGCACCGCGAACAGGAAGAACAGAACCCACAGTAGCGTCAATACCGTGATACACGTCGGGCATCGCCGCAACATGGTTATGGATAAATGGCGATTCTGCGATTTTAGAGAGCTTGTCAATTCGTACTGAGGAATGTCTTTGCTTTGATACCTGATATGGGGCCCAGGTTAGTGGACAGATCTAACTATGCGGTTATCCCACTACGCGCTCTTTCACCAACCCGTATTCCCGGCACCGATGATTCAGGTATTCAGTTTATACGATATCTTTTTGTCGATACAAAAAAAGTGCAAATTACGATTAGTGTTTACATGCAAGCTTGTTGCTTGTTATAAGATAGCAACTATGAACGCGCAAATTTTAAAACTGAACAAAGCAGGCATTCCTGTTGCCTGGGTAGACTCTGAATCAGCAGCTATAACCATTTCTAAAGGACTTGTCATCTGGACCATGGGCAATACTGAAGCTGTCTTGCGTGGTGGCACACAAAAATCAACCGGTCAACGCTCCACTATAGATATACCGCCAATCATTGCCGTGCAAGGTCGTGTCAAGGAAAAGGCAGTGCCTCGTATCTGCAACCGTTTGCTATTTGCACGTGATCAAATGACATGCCTTTACTGCGGGAGCCAGTTCCTTGCGCGAGATTTGTCACGCGACCATGTAATTCCGCGTTCGCACAAGGGTGCCGATTGCTGGGAGAATTGCGTTACAGCGTGCCGACGATGTAATCATCATAAGGCAGATAGAACGCCTGAACAGGCTGGCTTGGAACTCCTTGCCGTGCCGTTTGCACCCACGTTGAATGAATACTTCTTTCTGAGTAACAAGAACGTGTTGGGTGATCAGATGGAATATCTGAAAGGCGGGTTTAAAAACGTAATGAGCGCATAGTGGCGGAAAATGCAGTAGTTGAAACTGATGCCAGAGATGGCGCCATCTCTAAAACGACTTATCCTCAGACTCAAACTGTCGTTAACAAATACATAGTGAGTAGTGAATTTCCTGCAGTAGAAATTTTCAAAAATAGAGCAGATTGTGAGATTCGAACTCCCTTCGCCAGCGTGGAAGGCTAGCTACACACCGAAGCACCTGCATTACTATTCACCATGTTGTACTGGAAATATGCGAGCCTAAACCGCCTTTAATACATAATAATTTTTCTTGCCCCGTTGTAATAGGACAAACGTACCATTGATTAGGTCTGATGTACCTATTTTGTGCCCTTCGGCGACTTTGACCTTGTTAACTGCCACTGAATTCTCTTTTAAAGCTCGGCGTGCTTCGTTGTTGGATTTTAAAAAACTCGTTTCCGTAGCTAACGCTGCAACTATGTCGAGTCCGTCCTGAAACATTGATGCCGGTATTTCAGCTTGCGTTACGCCTTCAAACACCTCCAGAAAGGTTTGTTCATCGAGAGATTTCAAATCGTCGGCGGTCGCATTGCCAAATAATATATTACTGGCCTGCTTGGCTTTTTCCAGTGCGTCTGCCGAATGCACCATGGTCGTTATTTCATCTGCTAACCGCTTTTGCAGCACGCGCAGATGTTTTGCCTCGCTATGTTCAATGACTAAGGCATTGATTTGTGCCTCATCCAGGAAGGTAAAAATACGGATGTAGCGTTCACTGTCTTCATCGCTGGAATTTAACCAGTATTGATAAAATTTGTATGCAGAGGTTCGTGCTGAATCCAGCCAAACATTGCCACCTTCGCTTTTGCCGAATTTTGAACCATCGGCTTTGGTGATTAACGGGCAGGTTATGGCAAAGGCTTTTCCACCTCCTATACGTCTGATCAGTTCGGTTCCCGTAGTGATGTTTCCCCATTGATCGCTTCCGCCCATTTGCAACGAACAATTCTGGTTTTGAAACAAATGCAGAAAATCGTAACCTTGAACCAGCTGGTATGTGAATTCAGTGAAACTCATTCCTTCCGAGCCACCGGCAGACACATCTTCACTTGAATCAACCGTGATCCTGTTTTTCACTGAATCTTTGGCCATCATGTAATTCACGGTAATGTGCTTACCCACATCACGTATGAAATCCAGAAATGAGAACGACTTCATCCAGTCATAGTTGTTCACCATCAGGGCTGAATTATCATTTGATCTGTCGCCTGAGGCGTCAGTAGATGAACTAAACCTTAGGAATTTTTCAAGCTGAATTTGAATTGCCTGTTGATTGTGACGAAGCGTGGTCTCATCCAGAAAATTGCGTTCAGCAGATTTTCCGGAAGGATCTCCAATCATGCCTGTAGCGCCGCCAACGAGTGCTAGGGGTCTGTGACCACAGCGTTGGAAATGCGCCAACATCATTATGGTGACCAGATTGCCGATATGCAGCGAATCTGCCGTGGGGTCGAACCCTACATAGCCGCTACGCATGGATTCGAGCAAATGCGCTTCGGCACCAGGCATGACATCGTGGATCATGCCGCGCCATCGTAGTTCTTCTATGTAGTTGCTCATGGTGACAATTTGCGGCCTCGACAAAGTGCTCCATTTTAACCACAACAGGGTCAAATAAGTTTACATGAGCGTAAGTAGACACTACAAAATAGAATGCGCGTCCGAAGACGTACTTGCGGCTACAGCTCGTACCCGGGATAAACGTCGATATATGTAAGGAAGACGCTTACCAGAATGCTGGCTGGATGTCTCCCAAGGCTAGTCAGGCTATTCCAGATTCTAGGCCAATATCCCCATCTACACCTCCAACAGCAGCCTCAACCAGCTGAGCGTTCACTGCCTGATGCCCTGTATCTTCCAGGTAGGCATCTTGAGACGATGCATTGGTAAAATCCTCGATGAATCCGCCTGCCTGGCCTATATCCATTCCAGTTTCCCAGCTAAGGGATTGTAGAACACCTTTTGCCATACCTCTATGAAACTGATCAATAATGTTGGAGCTTGTGCGTTGTTTTAGCTTATCTGCATGGTTTGGATTGAAAAAAATATACTGCGGCCGACCCACCGATCCAGTTGCGTAGCTAAATTGAATCGTTCGGCTACTGGCAAAAACGCATTGGGCTGTATCAGACCGCCTTTACCGTCACGCAAGCGGAGTAAAACTTCAGCGTGAATGCCAGGAAAGTCTCCAGCCCTTCTCTCGATACGTTGAGCGTAAAGTACGAATTTGTTTTCATCAAGCGCCTCTTCCAGACGGGTCGCCCATTGCATATTTACACGCCGTGCTCGTATAGCTTTGTCTGTATCGAACCAGACGTGAACGCGGTTGCGTCCTGCCTCCTTGGCTGCAAGGCAGGAGGTATCTGCTGCCTGCATAGCAGATTCTATGTCTTTCCACTGTCCGTCCAAAGGTACCAGGCCAATGCTTGTGCCCATGCGAAATCTACGGTTGTCGTGCTCGAACCTGAAATCGTCCATGTAGTCGCATATTCGTTGCGCTACCCCCTGAGCGGCAACATTGGTACAGTTTTCAAGGATAATTCCGAATTCGTCTCCACCAAGGCGGGCAACCGTATCAGAGGCAGGAACATTCTGTTCAAGCAACTTGGATATCTGTATAAGCAGTTGATCACCTTGCGAGTAACCACAGGCGTCATTGACCAGTTTAAACTGGTCGAGGTCTATGTACATCAAAGCGTGTTCGCTTTTCCCACTTGAGGAGCGGTTGAGCAAGCTTTGAAGAGTTATCTCGAATTCCGATCGATTGAACAGACCCGTTAACGCATCGTGCGTCGCTCGAAAGTTCATCTCTCTGGTCAGTCTGCGCTGTTCGGTTACGTCATGGAACACAAGTACTACACCTAGTATCTCACCTCCGTCAGAGCGTATAGGAGCTGCGGAATCTTCAATTCCAAACTCTGATCCGCCACGAGAAATGAGAACATTTTTACTCGCCAGCCGAACCGTTATTCTCTGTTCCAGACAGGCCTTCACAGGGTTCTCGGCTGCTTGTCTGGTATCTTCGTGTACGATATTGAATACCTGATCAATCAGCTTGCCTGGAGTTTCGGTTGAGAGCCATCCGGTCATATGCTCTGCAGCTGGATTCAACCACGTGAAATGGCCACTCAAATCAGCTGTAATAACAGCGTCTCCTATTGACTGCAATGTGACTTGAAGAAGTTCTTTTTGATCCGCTAACTGATTACTTAGGGTACGAAGTGGGGTGACATCCCAGTTGACTCCCAGCATCTGAAGAGCCGTCCCATCGCTATCACGTGTGATATTGGCTGAGGCGCGAATATGATGCACGCTGCCATCGGGCCACACCGTGCGAAACTCCGTATCCAGTCTGCCAGAGCCCTTAATGGCAACGAGAACATCCTGTTCCGCTTTTGTCCTGTCCTCAGGATGCAGATGCTTTGCCCAATACTCATAGTTTAATCTCTGCGTATCGAACGCCAGTCCATATAAAGCGTACATCTGATGAGTCCATTGTAATTGGTCGCTTTGTATATTCCAGTCCCATACACCGAATTCTCCACTTTCAGTGGCAACGTTAATTCGCTCATGTGCACGTTCCAGTGCCTGTCGTTGCAGTACTTTGCCGGTAGTGTTCTGGAACGCACCTATAAGCCGCACCGGCTTATTGTTTGTATATTCAGCATGCCCCACCGAACGTACCCAGATAGAATCGCCGCTCACGTGCAAGAGAGGCAGTTCAATATCCCAATTACGGCCGTCTTTAATTGCGCGTTCGATAACGTCTCTTATCACGGGTCGTGCCTCAGGGGCGTAGTATTCGATGGCCTCTTCCAAATCAGGCTGGTGGCCTGCAGGTAGGCCATGGATCCGACAGGTCTGATCAGTCCATGTCAAAGCGCCATTCATCAGATCTAGTTCCCAACCACCGACATCTGCCAATAACCCTGTTTCAGCCAAGAGGCATTCACTCTTGCGTAGCGCTTGCTCCTGCTCCTTACGCTCAGTAATGTCTTGTTGTGTGCCAAACATCCATTCCGGCTGTCCGTCCAAGCGATGGGTGAGGACGCGGCCTCTCAGATGTACCCAGAGCCAATGTCCCTCTTGATGGCGAAGACGAAGCTCATAGTCTAGATCTCAGAATTACCCGCCAAATGTGCATCAAGCATCTGGTTTGCTGAGCCAGTATCGTCAGGATGATACAACTCCTGCCAAATCTGTATTTTATAGGGCTTCAGGGTATCCAGTGACAAACCAAGCATTTCAGCCCAGCGGTGATTAAAGTGAAGTTCTTCCGATTGAATGTTCCATTCCCAGGTACCTGCAGCGGTACCCTCCAGAATCGACTTGAGCCGTCGACGTTCTTCGAAGAGAACCCGCTGTACCCTCGAGCGTTGAGTCACATCTTCAACCGATCCAACATGGCCAGATATTAAGCCGTCGCGAGTCATAACTGGACGTGAAATCGCTCGTACACTGAGTTCCAGTGCTTCCGCTTGTTGAATACGAAATTCCATATCAAAGTCACAACGTGCTGTCGCTGCGCGCGTCCGTTCAGTGAACACATCTTCCTTATCGTCAGGGTATATCATTGAAATCCATTGTTGCCCCAAGGCTTCAGCTTGACTTAAGTTAAAAATAGCTAGCCAGCGCTCGTTGGCGTACGTACAAATTCCGTCTGAATCGCTCCTGAAAACGCCCAGTGGTGACGATGCGCATAGTGCGCGAAACTGTGCTTCACTGGCAGCCAGATTCTGTGTAAGACGACGAGATTCCATTGCTTGAACTACAGCATTGGACAGTTGGTGCAAGGATTCTCTTTGTTGCTTGCTCAGTTTTCTCGGTTGTTGATCTATCACGCATAGCGTGCCAACATGTGCACCATTAGTAAGCCGCAGTGTAGCTCCTGCATAAAAGCGAATATTCGGATCTTCAAGCACTAACGGATTGGTAGAGAAACGCGGATCAGTGGATGCGTCGCGTACCTCGAAAATACCTTCATTCCTGATGGCGTGAGAACAAAATGCGATCTCCCTCGGTGTCTCCTGAACACCTTCTAACCCTTTGTTAGCTTTGAACCATTGTCTATCAACATCCACCAGGGTTATAAGAGAGATGGGCGTTCCGAAGATGGGAGCTGCAAACTTTACCTATCCGTCAAATTCTGTTTCGGATTGTGTATCAAGAATTTCAAGCTCCTTAAGAGCTACTATCCGATTTTCTTCGTCTAGTAGAGGTCTGGACATCTTCGTCCTCAGTTTACATTCTTGTTGAAAAATGGAGGCTATGTACCTACATCCAGTCATTGCATTAGCAAGAACGCTTAAAATATGCCACAAGTAACATAAAGGAACTGTAAGGTTAGCCGTGAACTATTAAGTTTGACGGGATGTAGTCGCCACTCGACTGAGTGTTGGATCCCAGGACACTCTAAGTTGATGAGCACACTTGGTTGAGGAGTGCATTTGTCGTATCGTTGGAGAACGACACGCTAACAATCATTTTTAGACGCTATAGACGTACCTGCCACCCAGCCAGATGACCAGGCCCATTGAAAATTGTATCCACCGAGCCAGCCAGTCACATCCACGGCTTCACCGATGAAGTAGAGTCCAGGGACTGATTTTACTTCCATCGTTTTTTGGGATAATTCGTCAGTATCGATGCCACCAAGCGTAACCTCGGCCTTTCGGTAACCTTCAGATCCAGCCGGTTGTAGAGGCCAGGCGCTCAGGGTGTCGCATATGCTGAGAAGTTGGGCATCACTTTGATCAGCGATATTCCCCTCTAGCTTCAGCTCGCCTTTAAGGAATTCGATCAAGCGGCTCGGGAGGTGTAGAGACAGAATACCTGTCAAAGCCTTACGGCCTGCGGAGCGTCGTGCCTCTTTAAATTTAGTAAGCAAATCGGCTGTTGGTAGCAAGTTTACCGTTATCTGTTCACCTTCCTGCCAGTAGCTTGAAATTTGTAAAACCGCTGGTCCAGATAAGCCACGATGGGTGAACAGCATGGCTTCCTCAAAGCTTGTGGTGCCCGTGGTGATCCGCGTCGGTGTTGCTACTCCTGCCAGTGATTTGAATTTGTCGTCGCTGAATGTCAACGGAACGAGACCAGGGCGGGGCGCTATGATGTTGACTCCAAACTGGGCGGCAATCTGGTAAGCGAGTCCGGTTGCCCCCATTTTAGGTATTGACTTGCCACCAGTTGCTACAATTAGATATTTTGCAGTGACTTGAAATGATTTACCGTCGCGAGTAAGTGCAACATTAAAGAGGGCGCCGTCATGACTGATGTCACCAATATCCGTTTTCAACCAAAGTTGAGCACCCACCTTGTCCATCTCCGTGCGCAACAAGGTAATGATGTCTTTCGCGGTGTCATCGCAGAATAATTGACCCAGTGTCTTCTCATGCCATGCAATACCGTAGTCGGATACAAGGTTAATGAAATCCCATTGCGTATAACGATTCAAGGCTGATTTTGCGAAATGCGGGTTTTGGCAAATAAACTGTTCTGGCGTGGTCCCGATATTGGTGAAATTGCAGCGTCCCCCTCCAGAAATACGAATCTTCTCCCCCGCAGCGATGGCGTGATCGACCAGGAGAACACCAGGGCCTGCATGAGCCGCAGCCATCATGCCAGCGGCACCGGCTCCAAGAATTAGCGTATTGATCTGCATGGGACGGAGTGGATCTGAATTGGGTGCTGATAGATAATTAAGGGATACGCCAGGGTGGCGAAACTAATTGTACGCCAGAGTGGTCGTAACTGATCAGGGTAAACCAGTAAAGCGATAATATCGGTGAATAAAGTACATAAAAAATCAAAAAAAAGTTGTTCGTTCTCTGAATAACGTTTGCCTCGCATAACGGATAAAGCGTTTAATTTACGTTAGTACTATTAGCATATACTGAGCATGTAACGTTGTGCTTGTTAATAATGACTGCACAACCCTTTGTGAGAAATTTTCATTGATTGCTTAACGAAACGATTCATGTATCTGCGGTAGTGGTAGGAAATTCAAAAATGTAATTGTGGAAGGGGAGGTCAGCACTGTATGTTCTCTCGGTTAAGTCATTTTCAGCGCTGTCATAAGTGTGGCTGGCATGTCGATATTAATTGGCTGTACGCGGCGAGTATAGGACGCCTCGACCAAGATCAGAATTTAAGCACAAAGGAAAAAATGGTCTTTTGATGTCGTTAAAGCGATTGATTTGCACCTGCTAAACCTACAAAATTCGGAAATGAGACGTTTCTAGATTTTTACTACTGTGCCAGTATATTAAAAAACATTTGTATTGAGCGTAGCTCGTCAGTGGAATGTTTTTCTAAACTCGATGCCGAGAAGGCTGTCTCGATAGCTGTGTATCCCGTGGGCTACCGCAGTATATGGTGAAGGATAGGCATACAGGTCTTGTGTGAAGCTCAGTTTGTTTAGGCTAGACAGAACAAAATCATGATTCTCTCATTTATCAATATTTCAGGCAAAATGCATAGCTAAGCGGTAGCCATGAGGACACCGATGTTAAGCCTACAAAACAGCATGCAAGCTCAGATAATATGAGATCAACTCTACTAACAGACGAACCAGTATCACTCACCCGAGACATAGCAACGTTGTGGGCGTACCTGTTACAGGATCACTCTATACGCATTGGCATTTTATTTCTGCTGATTGTTTTGGCAGCTCTAATGGAGATGGCCATGCTTGCCGCAATGGTGCCTTTGGTGAGCATTCTGATGAATAGCCAATTTAGCGGTGAAGGGGTAGGGGTGTCAGCAATGTCGTCATCCATGCTGGGATTTCTGGATGGATTGTCTGAATCAACCGTGCTGGCAGCCGTTGTTGTCGTGGTGATTTTCTCAGCGCTATTACGTGTCATTGTGGTACGCGTGAGTACTGAATTTTCCATCCGTGTGGGAATGCAATTGCAAACAGGGTGCTACCGGCATGTACTTAACCGGGATTATGAAAAAGTAGTCAATCAGTCAAGCAGCGAAAACGTCAGCCTGATTACCCAGAAAATTCAAATAATTATTTCCAATTATATCTTTGGTATATTGACAACGGTGTCGTCGGCGGTATCAGGCTTTGGTGTGGTAGTGATACTCGTCTGGTTCAGTGAACCGATTGTCCTCGTTGCTCTACTGCTGCTAGCTGCCTCCTATACTCTCATCGCAGCAATCACCCGTGGTCGCCTTAAACGTTATGGCCGAAACCTACGGACTTACAGCCCCAAAAAAATCCAGAGTATTCAGGAGGGTCTGGGCGGGATACGGGATGTGGTCATGACGGGTAATCAGGAACATTACGTTAGCCGCTTTGCTGAAGCGGCATATCATGTAGAGATCGCCAATGCCCGTATAGTTTTTTATAACACCTTGCCCAGGCCGGTGCTGGAGGCGATTGGCATCAGTTGTATTGCAGGCATTGCCTGGGCTGCGCAACAGGGGCTGTTTGCCGATGCCAACTTGTTGCCACTTCTGGGTGTATTTGCACTTGGTATGCTGCGACTATTGCCTTATCTACAGCAATTTTTCAGCCAGTGGACACGTCTGGTTCATGGCCAACCAGTACTGGCCGAGCTCATTGATGAGCTGGATGGGTTCAAGCGTCTATCAATGCCAGACAACGCCCGTGCTTCCACTTCCATGATATTCGATTCCAGTATTAACCTCAGTAACATCTCGTTTAGTTACGTCAAATCTTCGCAGCCAGTCTTGAGCGATGTAAATATCACTATCAATAAAGGTGAATATATCGGTATTGTCGGACCCACAGGCAGTGGAAAAAGCACCCTTGTAGATATGCTTATGGGTCTGTTGCCACCGACAGCAGGCGTCGTTGAAATTGATGGACATCCACTAAATGAGGAAAGTCGCTCACAATGGCGGCGTCGAGTAGCCCACGTACCTCAGAAGCTATTTCTTACTCAGGATTCAATTGCCAGCAATATAGCTTTTGGCGTACCTGATGCAGCAGTTGATCAAAACCACGTGGAACGGTGTGCGCGCCATGCTCACCTGCATGAATTCATTGCATCGCTGCCAGAGGGCTACGACACCTTGGTTGGCGAAGATGGCGTGCGATTGTCTGGAGGGCAGCGTCAACGTATTGGTTTGGCGCGCGCCTTATATTCGGAGTGTGATGTACTGATATTGGATGAGGCAACCAATGCGCTGGACAAAGCGACAGAGCTTGCCGTGGTGGAAGAGCTTTTGTCTCTGGATCGTGGCTATACTCTAATAGCAATAGCTCATAACCTGAACACGGTGACGCATTGTCACCGAATATTATTGGTCGGTAATGGCACTGCCCAGTGGCAGAGCTAAGGATTGCTTCTACTGATGTTGGTTGCCAAATTCAATTAACGTTGTAGTATTTCGACCAGAAGGCATGTTGGCAGCATCCGGATTGTTAGTGGAACAACTGAAGAACAGCAATAGCAGGGTGAAGTGAGTGCGGCGGCGATCAATCGTCGTTGTTGCTCAGTCCGGCATATGGTACCCCGGAGTAGACAATGACAAGGCTATCTCATCATCTGACATGTTCTCGGGGATGGATTCGAATAACGGAGATGATAAATAGCGTTCACCAGTGTCTGGCAACATGCACAGTATGTTGGTATCAGGCTTGGCTTTGGCAGCAATTTCGATGGCAATAGCAAACGTTGATCCGCCGGATATACCTGTAAATATGCCCTCTTTCTGTGCTAACTTCATTGACCATTCAATGCCAGCAGCCCCTGCCACTGGTAATAGATCGTCGTATAATTTGTTGTTTATGGATTCTTGCAATACCAGCGGAATAAAGTCAGGTGTCCATCCCTGAATAGGGTGCGGCTCGAATGCCGGGTGGCTAACAGCAGGTGAACCCTCATCATTTCGCTCCTGGGAATGGCCGCTTGCGATGAGTTGTGCATTGGCAGGTTCGCTCAATATTATTTTAGTATCGGGGCTACGTTCTCTCAACACTCTGGCAACGCCTGTTACCGTGCCGCCTGTTCCATAGCCGGTTATAAAATAGTCAAGCGATCGATCCGAAAAGTCTGCAAGAATTTCATTGGCAGTGGTGTTCTGGTGGATAAGTGCGTTTGAATCAGATTCGAATTGCTTTGCATAAAACCAGCCATTAGCATCTGCTAGCTCCTGAGCCTTTTTATACATGCCCAGACCTTTCTCTGCACGTGGGGTGAGGACCACTTGTGCACCCAGAAATCTCATGAGTTTTCTGCGTTCGATTGAGAAACTGTCAGCCATGGTAATCACCAATGGGTAACCTTTCGCTGCACACACCATCGCCAGGCCAATACCAGTATTGCCACTAGTGGCTTCCACAACGGTCTGACCCGTTTTTAACGTACCGTTTTTCTCTGCCTCTTCAATAATACTTACCGCCAGACGGTCCTTAACAGATGAGGCCGGATTGAAAAACTCTGCTTTGACATAGACATTCACACCAGCGGGTGCAAGTTGGTTGATTCGAATACAGGGCGTATTGCCAATGGTATCCAGGACACTATCGTAAAGCTTGCCTCTACCTTCTGTGGTTCTGCTCATTGTATTTGCTCCGACTGAATGAAAAAGGACTGAAAACTCTCTATGAACATTGACATCGTATTGCTTGCTAAATCATATTCGTGGGTACAATGGTCAAATGAACGTTAATCCATCAAACCAACCACTAACGCATTGGACCCAGCTACTGATTCTATTCCTCTTACCAGCCATCTTGCAGGGGATTGCGTTTTATACTGTTTTAGATAGTACTCGCAGTATACTACTAGGTTGGCAGTAGTTCGCCGTATGGTTTCTGGTGATTGCACCCACCTGTATTTTTCTGATCTCCGTGCCACAGGATCGTTGGCGCAGTGTTGGTGTAGCAGTGGTATTGGCCGCGATGCTGTCGGGGCTATTCTTTTTGGACGCCAAAGATGCTTTAGGCACACACCCTGAGATGATGAGGCCAGGAAGCTTGATTGCGGTAGCTATAATTTGCTCCATGATCGTGATTTTCTCAGTCTTACCGTTTTATCGTACGCGATGGCAACGAGGACAATCATTCAGCGATTACCCGTCGCTGTTTGAATTTGCCTGGAATCAGACCGTCTGTGTGTTGGTGGGGCTGACTTTTATCGGTCTGGTTGCGGCGTTGGTGGCTCTAACAGTAGCGTTGTTTAATACCATTGGCATTGATCTGAACAAATGGTTGTTTGATACCGCGTTGTTGGGCGCGTGGGTAGGCGGTGCCTTTGCAACCGCTATTGGTCTCACTCGGCAAAGTGATACCGTAGTGCTGGGTACAAGAGTACTACTGCTGGCGCTTTTACGAATATTGTTACCAGTGATGTTGCCTATTTGTATAGTGTTTGTGGTGCTTGTCAGCGTAGTGGGCGTTGTGAAAGTGGACACCGGAATGAGTATTGCGTTGCTTATGGGTGTAGCTGCAGCTACCGCCATTTCCCTCGTCTCATCTCGTATCGGGGATGCTGACGAGAAACTAAGCGGGTTTCAACAGATTTTTACTCGCGGTATGGCGCTCATTATATTGCCTCTGGCATTGTTGGCTGTACATGCGCTGTGGTTCCGGGTGGAGCAACATGGATGGACCGGTCATCGTGTGCTTGCCGCAGTAGTTGTCTCGTTGTGTGTAAAGTATGGGGCAGGTTACGCACTGGCCGCAGTGCGTAGTCCTCTTGTGTGGATACCCTTCGTCAACCGATGGATGGCGAGTGCCGACTGAAGTTGTGTAGATGCCCTCTTTTGCTACAGGATCATTTCGACTGCTAAAAAGCAGATCATTAACCTCGATAGATTGAAAATTGCTTTTTCAAGCAGGGCTAGAGTTCATGCAATCCGCAAAAAAAGCTATCAGGATTCATCAGAATTGCATACAGTGTCATCAGTCGCCAGGAGTACTCGCAATAATATGAAAGATCCTGAAAGCGAAACGTTCCTGCGTTTCGTCAATGTCAAGAAAAGCTATGACCAGAAAAACCTGGTGGTTAAAGGCTTTAACATGGATGTGCAAGAGGGGGAATTCATCACTCTGCTAGGGCCTTCCGGTTCAGGCAAAACCACTGTGCTGATGATGCTCGCAGGGTTTGAGAGTGTCACGTCCGGCGATATCGCAATTAGTGGAAAATCAATAAACAAGACGGTACCGAACAAGCGCAACATTGGCATGGTTTTCCAGAACTACGCTCTGTTTCCGCATATGACAGTGGCTGATAACCTTGCCTACCCGCTGTCTGTTCGTAAAATGTCAAAAGTGAATATAAAAGAGCGGGTTGCCGAATACCTGAGTTTGGTTGAGTTATCAGATTTTGGTCAACGACGGCCTGGTCAATTATCAGGGGGGCAAAAGCAGCGTGTTGCGTTGGCGCGTGCCGTGATTTTCGAGCCGACATTGATTCTGATGGATGAACCATTGGGCGCACTTGACAAGAATCTGCGCGAACAAATGCAGTTTGAAATCACGCGCCTCCATCAGCAGTTGGGATTCACAGTGATTTACGTGACCCACGATCAAACAGAAGCTTTATCGATGTCCAGTCGTATTGCGGTGTTCAACGACGGTGTTGTTCAGCAATGCGCGCCTCCGGCAGAGCTCTATGAACGACCGGTAAACGCTTTTGTCGCAGATTTCATCGGCGAGAATAATTTTGTGCCGGGCAAGGTGATCTCTCATGACGAGAGCACAGTGCAAGTGCACACGGACGGTGGGAAGGTCGTCGCCCAAATGTCCGAGGGTCTCACTGCCGGTGCGCCTTGTCGTGTCTCTATACGCCCCGAAAAGCTGTTTATTCATCCCACGACACATGCGCATGACAACACATTGAAAGTGCGCTTCAACACGCGTATATATGTGGGTGATTTCATCCGCTATTATTTTAATTTGCCTGACGGAACAGATATTATCGTCAAGGTCTTGAATGACCTGTCCGCACCAGAATTCGCAGATGGCGAAGATGCACAGCTTCTTTGGTTGGTGAAAGATTGCATCGCCTTTACCGACAATTAGGCGAAACAAGGCAAACCGGGCCCTTGTAAAATACCTGGAAACAAGAAGGAGATACTTATGAAGAAACACCTTATTTTACTGGCGGCCACCGCGCTAACGGCGAGCCCCCTGATGGCTCAGGACCTGACCGTTACCTCATTTGGTGGGGCATATGGAGCGGCACAGCAAAAGCACATGATTGATCCATTTACAGCCGAAACAGGTGTCAATGTATTATTCGAGGATTACGGCGGTGGTGTAGCTGAGATGAAAGCCCAGGTGGAAGCTGGCAACATCCTTTGGGATGTTGTGGATGTTGAAGTCATCGACCTTGAGCGTGCATGCGCGGAAGGTTATCTTGAAGTCATTGACCAAAGTGTGTTACCGGACGGCGATGACGGAACACCTGCTGCAGGAGACTTCATCGAAGACGCGCTGGCCAACGAATGTGGTGTCGGTAACATCGTTTGGTCAATCGTATTCGCTTTCAACACCGAGAACGGTCCAGGTCCGCAAAGCATCGCTGATTTTTTCGATGTAGAAGCCTTCCCGGGAAAACGTGGCCTACGCAAGCGCCCACAAGTTAATATGGAATGGGCATTGATTGCTGACGGTGTTGCCGCTGAAGATGTCTATGAAACACTTGCAACAGACGAGGGTCAAGCCCGTGCGTTTGCCAAGCTGGATACTATCTCGGATGACATCGTCTGGTATGACAGCTGGTCGCAGGCGCCCGTATTGTTGAACGACGGTGGCGCCTCGATGGTTCAGTCCGCCAATGGTCGTATCTTTGCGGCAATCGAAGAAGACAAGGCACCCTTCGAAATCGTCTGGGATAGCCATGTCTATGACCTCGACGTATGGGCGATCATGAAAGGTTCAAAGAACGTTGATGTTGCGATGGAGTTCATCAAGTCAGCTACCAGTACTGTGCCATTGTCTGGCATGCAGGATGTGGCTTATGGTCCGACTCGCCGTTCCGCTCAGGCACTGTTGCCTGAAAGTGTGAAGAAGGACCTACCCACTGCGCATCTGGATGAAGGTCTGAAAGCTGATGGCATCTTCTGGGCTGACTTTGGTGAGAGCCTTGGTGAGAAGTTCAACGAATGGCTTCTTAAATAAGAAAAATCTCCCGCGCTGGCTTCCCCGGCGCGGGGATAACTCGACATCCATCATGGTAAACAGCATACACACACTGAATCCGGAGGATGCTGCCAACGCCGCGCGCGAGGTGCGAAAGCGTCGCCGTCAGGCGTTTCTGTTCGTGGTGCCTTTGCTGATCTTTATCTTTTTTGCCTTCGTAGCTCCCATCACGATGATGTTGTATCGCAGTATACATAATCCTACGGTCGCTAATCTTGTACCCGAGACACTTGTCATGCTTGAGGACTGGTCAGGGGAGGGTGTGCCGGATGGCACTGTCTTGCGGCAATTTGCAGCCGATATGAAACGCATGGCTAATGAAAGGACTTCAGGTCAGCTTGCTGATGAAATCAACCGTGCCTTGCCTGGCATGTCGAGTGTTATAAAATCGACCGCAAGAGGTCTGCGCCGCATCGATGATGCAGATATAGAGGCGAACGGTGACAGGCTGCTGCTCGAGAACAACGAACGCTGGTCAGATCCTGCTGCATGGCGGGCTTTGCGTGATGCAGGGCCAATTTACACATCCAGCTATTATCTGACGGCTGTCGATCTTGAGCTAGACATGGACGGTGCCATCGCGCAACGCGACACTAGAATATACGTGCAGCTTTACACCAAAACCTTGAAAATGGCTGTGATCATCACTGCACTGACGATTTTACTTGGCTACCCATTGGCCTTTTTCATGGCGCATGCTTCAAGTGCTCTGGCGAATTTTCTGATGGTCTTTGTGCTCCTTCCGTTCTGGACATCGCTGCTGGTTCGAACTACCGCCTGGATTGCGTTATTGCAAGCGGGGGGTGTGGTGAATTCGACATTGATATGGCTTGGAATAGTTGATGAGCCGATTGAGCTTTTGTACAACGAATTTTCTACTATTCTTGCTATGACTCACATTTTGCTGCCGTTTATGGTCTTGCCGCTTTATGCGGTGATGCGTGGCATTGATAGTAGCTATATGCGAGCGGCCATTTCCATGGGAAGTGGCCCGATCGCGGCCTGGTACCGAATCTATTTGCCGATGAGTCTGCCGGGTCTTTCCGCCGGTGCGCTTTTGGTTTTTATCATATCAATCGGCTACTACATTACGCCTGCACTCGTTGGTGGTACCGATGGGCAGATGATCTCAAATATCATCGCCTTCCATATGCAGGTATCCAACAACTGGGAACTGGCGGCAGCGCTCGGATCGCTCTTGCTGGTTCTGATTCTGGTCCTTTACTGGTTGTTCGATCGCTTTGTCGGTACTGACAATCTGAAGCTGGGATAGCTGATGAAACAATTCCCTGCGTATTACTCGATTTGGCATTACATCGGTCACTATGGATTGCGCATAATAGCCTTTGTTGTTCTGCTATTCCTGATGCTGCCCATCCTTGTGATCATGCCTCTGTCGTTTAATGCCGAGCCGTTTTTCACCTTTACGGATGGCATGCTGTCGTTTGATTCTGATGCGTATTCGTTGCGTTGGTATCAGGAAATCGTAGACGACCAGAAATGGCGATTGGCAATACGCAACAGCTTTATCGTTGGTATTGCAGCAGCATTTATTGCGACTACTTTGGGTACATTGGCGGCTGTTGGCTTATCGTCACCGTGGATGCCCTACAAGCGACTCATAACGGCGTTGCTGTTATCGCCAATGATAGTGCCTTTAATCATTATCGCGGCGGGCATGTTCTTTTTCTACACCCAATTCAATCTCGTCGGTACGTTCGCAGGCCTGATCATCGCCCATGCAGCTCTCGGCGTGCCTTTCGTAATAATTACCGTAACTGCAACGCTTAGCGGGTTTGACCGATCCTTATTCATCGCAGGGCTAAGTCTTGGGGCCTCGCCATTGAAAGTATTCTGGGACGTTGTAATACCCTTGATTCGCCCTGGTGTTATTTCAGGTGCCTTATTTGCCTTCGTTACATCGTTCGATGAAGTAGTTCTTGTGCTCTTCCTGGCAGGCCCGGAGCAACGAACAATTCCCCGGCAAATGTTTTCAGGCCTTCGTGAACAGATAAACCCCACGATTCTCGCCGTGGCGACACTTCTTGTAGTTCTTTCCGCCGCCTTGCTATTTACACTGGAACTGCTGCGAAGACGATCAGCGCGACTTGGCGGGACGGAGTAGGGTCAACTTACTTGGCTTTTCCCGAGTCGATTTAGATCATGCCTATCTGACAGGGGTATCGCACTAAACATTTTGTACCTTCTCTCCATGTGCTGATGTAATCGATCGTATCTGACAAGCGATTTACCTTTTTTTTCATCAACACCAATTTAAACTCGCATTCGCTAAGCTTATCGGCTCGTACAAGGATTTCGGATACAAAGGCAGCCCAACCCTCAAGTAGTTGAACACCATTATCCGCAACAGTGATTTTCTGTTGAGCGAATTTACTTTTAAATCTCTTCTTACTGATATAAGATGTAAATCCGTCAACATTCTGGACTTCTTCCAAGGCTCAAATCATGTCAGCTAGATTACCTGGAACTGTTCTTTTTTTACTTCTTCTCGGCTGTTTCGGTTATGCAATCAGTGGTAATACACCGACTGAAGATAGTGAATCGACAGGAGGCGACGCGTTAATCGGGAATATCGAAGCAGGCGAGGAGAGATACAAAAAAACCTGTGTCAACTGTCATGGGGCTGCGGGTAAAGGGGTGGCCAGCTATCCAAAAATTTCTGGAAAAGAGATTTCGTACACAACATCAATGTTGGAAACTTACAGGGATGGAATCAAGGTCGGGTCCAACTCATCTTTGATGATCATGATGGCAAAGCCATTGACAGATGAAGAAATCGCAAATTTGGCGGCGTATCTAAAAGATGCATCTTCTTGATGCAACATACTAATAAAACCAGGAGGAGAAAAAAATGATTAAATATGGAACAGCTATATATACGATCGCTGCGTCTGCTGTCATGGTGATCGGATTAGCTTCTAATACACATGCCGATGGTCACGGAAAGGGAATGAATGTCCCAATCATTGAAACCACTGAGTTTATGACCGGGCTTGAAAATCCATGGGGTATGGCTTTTTTGCCCGACGGTACAATGTTCTATACCGAAAAATGCAAAGGCTTTTCAGTAAGAGCCAGTTCTGGTGATGTCACTGCCCTCTATGGGATAAAGGATTCCAGTGGCTACGCCGATTCAGCAGATGATTTATTCTGTGATGGGCAAGCGGGATTATTAGGTGTGGTTGCCGACCCGGAGTTTGCAGAGAATCGCACGCTGTACGTTTATTCTTCATCCACCAAATACTATGGTGATGGTTGTAAAACAAACTTTGAAAAATGTGACGGGAACATAGTGATGAAATTTAAGGTCAGTGACGACCTTAAGAGTGTTTCTGATCGCACAGATATTGTTACAGATATTCAATATAAGCCGTTCGAGTCGGATCAACCATTTGGCGGGCCTGGCGCGCACAATGGCGGCAGGCTTCGCATTGGGCCAGATGGATACCTCTGGGTAACTGGTGGTGACCGTCACAGAGGAATTTGTCCTCAGGATGGTCAATTGCTTTGCGGTAAAATTTTAAGGATAGATGGAGACGGTAACGGACACCCTGACAATAATCCACCTGAAGGTTTTGACAATCGTATCTACACTTATGGACATAGAAACGTACAAGGTATAGATTTTCGTCCGAGTGATGGCAGAGCGTTCACTGCAGAGCACGGACCATGGCATAGCGATGAAATTACCGCATTAGTCAATGGTGGTAATGCCGGTTGGGACCCTGCACAATTAACAGGCGGAAGAGACGAATGCCCGGATGAGTACTGCGGTTATGAGCCTAATCAGATGGATGAGATGGATCCTGCCATTCGCGCCTCTTATACCCCTATGAGCGATACGCGCTTTGAAGATCTGATGCCGCCTTCCTGGAACAATCATGGCTTCTCTCAGGGTACAAGCTCTGCTGCATTTCTGACAGGCGCTAATTGGGGCATCTATGAAGGACGTCTAAGCGTAGGCATCATGGGAATTGGTTTTGGTAACACCCCACCCGGATCGCGTATTGATGTTTATGATCTCGCAGATGATGGACAGTCGATAAAGGGCGCAATCATAATGCCAACCGGAATCACGACGAGATATCGCGGTCTGGTAATGGGGCCAGAGAATGCCTTGTATGCCACCGTAGATGACGGAATAATATACAAAATCAGCGCAACCCCTCAGCATTAATCTAGTAGTAGAAGCAGCAGCAGTAGGTATATAAATGCTCGCGCTATGAAAGTAGCGCGAGCATTTTTTGTTCTTAATGCTCAATTAATCTCACGAGGCCTTGCACAGAATATTAACAAGCTGCCCCGTGGGAGAATCCAGCTTTATATATGTTTTGGGCTTTGTATTAGTATTGGTCGCCATAGCGGGTATAGTCCAATTTCTATCAGTGTAAAAAGTACTTTGCAATACAGTTTCTGAATTTTCAGAGCAATCTAATATTACATTGCTCTGGTAGCTCGATGCTGCCATGACCGAGGTCTTATATCTCACCCTAGTCCAAATGCTAAATTGGCTGTCTTCCTTTTTCACTCGGGTGTTGTCGTAAAAATACACATCACCATTGGGCATAGTCGAATATTCGATCCACTCCGCTATTGAATTACACGAGGTGGTTAACAGAATTATCAGCAGTAGTTGTTTCATATTCAAGATCATCAAAAAATGGCGACACTAGATTCTTGCTGCGCGTGACATAGTTTATCGGCGTAAGCCGAAACGAGAAAACTTATTTCGGCAAAATTAGGGCAGTTTTCGTGTCACTGCTGCTGATCAGACAATGAAAATGCACCATTGGGTTTATCTGTATCTTGATTGTGCGCTTCTCCATGACTCAATCCTGTGGGGTGCGACAATTTCGTACTGCAATGAGTAGAAAACGATATCACATGATGCACGGACTGAACAGATTCACCAGTTTCCTCAAGAAGATGATTCTCTAAATACTTTACTGAGCAAAGTTATAGACTAATTCTTTTATTGTCTTTTCAGCCCAATTCTTTATTCTATATTCGAGCGATTTTTTTAGTCCATTTTCGCATTCAGAGAGCCTGGCGTAGATTGCTTCTTTTTCAGGAGGTGGTACAGTCCGAATAAGAAAGAGCCTTCTATCAACGGTGTTACTAATTGGGACCAAAACATCAAAAATATATTGAATTTTACTGGTGTCGCTCGGATTCCTGGTTTTTATGGTTATATATATTTTTGCAGTCTGGCCATATACTTCGCGGAAACCAATTCTCGGTGTTGCCTTGTCTGTTTGACTCGAAATTTGTCCAACTGATATTTCTATATAGTCCCCAAGTTTTGCAGTAAGTCTCTCTGCCTCGTATTGCAAAGCGTTAATGCCAGCTCTAGAGAGCATTCGACCTATGGCATCTGTTTTGGCGTCATACCCCTCCGATTCGGTTGCATATTTACTTTTTACCTTTTCTATAACCGTATCAGAATCGCGATCTACTTTTTTATTTATATTCTCATCAATAATTTCTAGAGCTTCCCAAGCTCTGTCATAGATGAAATAGCAGAATTCATCTGTGTTTCCTGTGTCTGCAGATTCTAGCGCGTCGAAATAAAAATCCCGCTAATCAGCGTGAATTAGCAAAGGAATCCCATAATCGCTGAGCAAGTATATCGAAGCAAGTGCACGCGACACTCTTCCGTTTCCATCGGAGAACGGGTGCACTACTGTGAGTACGTGATGAATATAGGCTGCCTTAATAATCCCGGGAGCTTTAAGGAACTCAGGCGTGGCAGCCTGATCAGTTAGTCGTTGGATTTCAGATGCGACTTGTTCTGGCGGGCAATAGAAATGCTTATTACCATCCGACTTTGTTACCGTATTAGGCTGGTCCTTGTACGCGCCTTTTTCAAGCGTCCTTTCTTCCCTGGTTTTTCCTGTCCATATGCGGTAAGTATCCTGGTGTGCGCACAATATGGCATGCAGCTCTCGTATTGCAGTCTGGGTCAGTGGCTTAGCCCCTGTTGCATGATCGAGAATATACTCATACGCGTTAAGATGATCTGCAAAGTGAGAAGCAAAACTATCTCCCTTGCGGTTTTGAACAAAATCTATTGCATTAGCTTGTGCGGCGACAGCATAGGTAAAACCACGGTCTGTGTCGTAAAGTTTTTCTATAGCGCCTGTGTCAACGGCTGCGGCTTTAGCGACATAGGTAACAGCTGTATTGAATTTCGTTATAGAGTGGTCTCGTAAACTCCTCAAGTTATCAAGCAGGCTAACTTCGTCGATAGCTGGCTGGCTCCAAACTCCAATTATCAAAATTGGCATAAGACCCGTAGGATTCTCCTGCAATGGGCATTATTTTTATTCCAATTGTTAGCCAGTGATTTTACTGGAATTATTTTAACTCATCCGCTGTGTTTTGCGTAGAGCTTCGACTCACCTAACACAGCACTCAACTGAAATTGACAGATGCAATGCACTGCTATGCGATCCATTTGATACCGATACTCAGAACTGGCTTTGACAAACAAGTTCTCTTCGCTCTCCGCGTCGGAGATTTCAGATCCTCAGCGGTGAAGGATGCCCCCCCTCTCTCATTATAAGAATCTCTCAAAACAGAGGCTGCAACTATTCTGACCGAAGGGGTCAAGGATTGTGCATCAACAAAAGAGAAAACAGCATCTGTATCGAAAACTGATGACACGGGGAGTACCCTCAAGACAAGAAGCCAACGCGGTATTTTGCAATAAGAAGCGTTGGGCGTTGTCGAATGTATGTGCGCTGACTAAAGCCTATCCAAACAGCTGGTTTGTTCACCAGCACCTGCAGGCAATACGCTCAGATAGAAAGTTGGCACACTGGTTTGATGTTTCTTAATGAATACGTCTTACGTGCGTGAGGAGCGGTGTACGGACCCGTACGCACGGTTCTGTGGGCAGACGGGGGTCTTTGGTTCCCTCTGACCGATGCAGGGTCAAATGATAGCTTCAGCGTACTGTTAACTTTGCTTTTTCTTTAGGCCGCATCTACTGGACGCACTGCCAGAATGTCATTTTCACTCAAGTGCCGAATGTCATTTTCTTTGAGCGTCAGCACGGCCTTGGTGTTGCCCGCCCCATTGACGAATTCTACCTCGATTCCATTAGGCTCATAGAGCTCAACTATTGTTCCAGTATCCCCACACATCAAACCATGCGCGGGCACGTCCTTTTCCAGCACCACTACTTCATAGTTTTTATATTTCATTTCATTTACTCGGGTACGCAGTCACCAATCTTGGTACAGAACCTCCAATAGGCAATATTCATGTTGAATGCACCGAAGCTGTTCGGCCATCCGGCCCTATGATATCGCCAACAATTACATATTTTGTTCCATATTCCGTTTTCTCTGTTTCAATTACATCCGCACTTGCCAACGACAACAATGATTCAGACAATTCAGTTGGTTTTTCAATTCTGTATCCAAGCGCATTGAACCATTTAGCCTTCAGGGGTCCTCTCGGATGAGTGGAGTGTTGTTTCCCACATTATTCCAGCAGAGTAAACTCAAGCTAATCTGCGCGTTGAAGGCATTGGATTCTCACTCTAAACTGATGCTGGATTCAGCTGGAATACGGTATAAACCGGTAACACAATCGACCGTGCTACCGTTGACATCGACGCTATTTTTGGCGCTCAGAACGGATCATCGAACGGCAGTGATAAGTTCTGGTCACCGGTGTCGCATGGGTGCTCAGTGGGACAACGCCTGGCGTGATTGTCAGCCATCGTTTTGAGCAGGGCATCTCTGTGCTGGTCCATCAACACGGCGCTGATCGTTTGGCAGACATCGTAGACCGCCAGCACCTGATCGCTGCTCCACAGATCCATATCCGGGATCTGCAGATGCGTATATCGATTCATAGGCCGATCTCCTGCAAGGCAGATTGAACATGTTCGGCGTTTACGGCATCGGCTTTGTCGATCGCAGCGGCTGCCAGAGCATAGTGAGAAAGGCGATTGACCTTTCGTGGCAAGGCCTGTGTTGCCTGGAATAGCGCCTCGATGGCCCCCTGGTCGAACAACGGAAGTTCACAGCCTGCGGCTCGTAGTCGATGAGCAAGATACTCGGGTAACTCCTTCCGGGTAAGAGCGCCGAGTTGATAGCGCATGACGATACGCTGATCCAGTGATTCATGGACCGACATCTGCAAGCGTCGACGCAGCTCACTTAAACCGACAAACAACATGCAGAGCCGGTTCTGACTATCCATGGCATAATTGGTCAACAGCCTCAGATCTTCAAGCACCTCGTTTCTAAGATGATGAGCTTCATCGAGCACGAGAATTGGCTGTTGTTTGCCCTCGATAAGCAAGCGCGAGACCTCCTCACGAACCGAACGGAAAGCGCTGGCCCGATTACGCTCTCCAGGCAGGCCCAGTCCCCAGGAGACAAGCTTATAGGCATCCATGACGTTGCCTGTTGTCAGTGGTACATAGATGACGCGATACAAACCGGTATGCAGTGCATCGGTGAACTGACGACACAGTGTTGTCTTGCCGCTACCGGGCTCACCAGTGAGTAGCCCGATACCCCGCAGTTCAAGCAAGTGCTTCAAGCGCGCCATGGCTTCGTTCTGTGTACTGATGCTAAACAGCTCAGTGGATTCAAGTGTGTGATCAAAGGGAAAGTGCGTCATGGCAAAGTGTTTGATATACATCAGAGGCTCTCCCCGGCAGGCTCATCACTGCTGTTATCGCTGTCCAGTGATCGTAGATTCAATGACGGTTGGGTTGGTGGTGCCGGTTTGTCAGAATCAATCACGCCACTGCGACGATGTCTCTTAACAAAACAGTTGGCGTAAGGATCTACTATTTTTGCCATCTCGATGAACTTACCCTCATGCACCACTTGTATCGCTGAGTCGGGTTTGGCCGGGTTGTATCGCAATGTCACCTTGATGCCCACCAGCGTGGCATCCACTTCAAACAACTTGCCGTTCAACGACACCGTACGATCGTTGTTCACTTTACGTGTTGTATCGAACAGGAACAGATCATCCAGATCCAGTTGTGGCTCAGGGTAGTTCACCTCACTGGACACCTGTGCCCAGCGCTCCAGCGGTGTCTGACCTTTAAGACTTCGGTGTTCTGCCCGGTGATATTCGCCTTCAACCCAGGCACCAAGCCGTCGATTGAGCGCTTCCAGAGTTTGGGTATCCTCAGCGCTAAGTCGTGTTAATAGTTGTGCACGTACCGTGCGGAAAAAGCGTTCAATTTTGCCTTTCCCCTCCGGAGAATAGGCGGTGGCATGTATCAGAGTTATGTTCAGTTTTGCGCAGACTAGCGATAAGTGATGTGAGCGATAACTCGCCCCATTGTCAACATACAGCCTCTCAGCTAAACCCCTTTTCAAAATAGCCTGTTTGAACACCGGCAGAAACGAGGCCGTATTCTCACTAAAGGCAAATTGGGCATGGGTAATGACACGGGTGGCGTCATCAATGAAAGCGATCAGATAGGTTTTACGTTTGCGCTTTCCGGTATCGATCACGCTGGGCCGTGGAGTAAGAGACAGGGCGCGGTCGAACCGTCTCCCTGCCTCTTCTCCCCAAACCGGACGTGCACCTTCCAGCGCATCCGGCTTTCCATTCAAGCACGGCTCATAGCCGTAGCAACATCACGATAGCGAGAGGTCAGCGTAATACGCTCATCAACACGCAGATAGGGGTTAGAGCTAGGAGTTCGCCAACGGAAAGTACCCTTGGGCCGACCCGACAATCGTTCCAGTACTGCGCCCCTGCGTTCACCGTTAACCGTGTCATACCGAATCCACGTCTTTGCAACGTCGGAGTCAGGTGCACGGAAAGAGCGGATCAGTAGTGACTTGATGCTGCAACTGTATTTTCGAGCAAGCCATTTGGCCAATTTCCAGAAGACCACACTGTCAATCTTGTGAAAGACCACAGCACGATTGTCAACATATTGGTAAAACCCGGCCCAACCTACTAACTTAGCATTGACTTTACGGATCATATCGACCGCAGAGACGCTATGTGAAGTAGAGAGCAATGCCGTCAATGAAGCTGTGAAGTTGCGAGATTTCTCTCGAGGAATAGTCGTAACCACTCTCATCCCACCTCGTTGGGCAGGTTTGCGAATGATCCGATGACCCAAGAAAGTGAAGCCATCGTCGATATGGGTGACATGAGTCTTTTCCATATTCAACGACAGTTTTAGATCGCGCTCCAGAACTTCACGACACTCTGCTCGGAGCTGCTCAGCCTGCACCTTAGAGCCTTTTACTACGATAACGAAGTCATCAGCGTAACGGCAATAGGCAACTGAGGGTTTCCAAGCCCAGTCCTGTTCCACGGCAGTACGTCGACCGACTTTGATACTGTAGTTGTTATACCAGCGATCTTGACGAGCCTTTTTACATAGGTAGTTCCTTTCCAGATATTGATCGAACTCATTAAGCATGATATTCGACAAAATTGGACTAAGGACACCGCCTTGCGGCACGCCTCTACTGGCAGCACAGAATAATCCTTTATCCACATGACCGACCTTGATGAAAGACCACAACAGTGACAGAAATCGCTTATCACTGATGCGTTTACGTACTGCCTTCATCAAAAGACGATGATGTACTGTATCAAAATAACTGGCAAGGTCACCTTCGATAACCCACCGACCCTTAGTGTAATTGCCATCGGTGAGCTGCAACTTCACAGCTCGGATAGCATGATGAACACTACGTTCCGGTCTGAACCCGAATGAAAGAGAGTGAAAGTCACTTTCCCATATCGGTTCTATCGCCATAAGCATAGCCCGCTGAACGATTCTATCGCGAAGACAAGGTATGCCTATCGGTCTCTGTTTGCCCTTGGCTTTTGGGATGTATATCCTTCGAGCTGGAGCAGGTTGGTAATTCCCTGACAGTAAATCCTCGCGGATATGCTGCAGGTAATCCAGAAGCGATTCTGATTCGAGGGAGTGTTTGGTTACGCCATCGACACCCGGTGTTTTAGCACCTGATGAGGACAGTGTAATCCTTGCCGCTTCCTCCAACCATTCACGCTGTGCTATCAAGCGCAAAATGCGATCCATACGTCTTGCCGGATCGGACTCTGCCCACGTTGCGAGCTTTCGTTGCAGTTCACTGATTATCAAAGGTCTTCACCTCGCTACAGTCAGATAGTGTGCAATGAAAGCGTGCTTGAACTGCCTCCCTTCGCCATGTAGTGGGCTTTCCCCACCTCGGACTACTACGGAAGCTCCGCCAGTCGATACGTCATCGGGGTCATGCCCCCTTTGCATCCGATATCGACCTTCCCCGGTTTGCCTGTCTAGACTCGAACGTATCGGGTTGGCTGCCCATCGCACTCTTTGTCCTTGCATTTCGCAAGTTGGCAGGAGACCACGTCGCTTGCTGCGATGTCGGCGTGGCACCCTGATGACAGTGCACGGATCTGCCATCATTCGTTCTGGATCGCACCATTTGTTCACGTTCCAAATCTCCTGCACGGTGTCTCAGATCGTTTCACCGTGGTGACGTTTCAACCCGCAGAGGCGGATTAATGGGTTTATGTTCTTCAGCCTTTCGGTACTCAGTCTCAGGTAGCATCTTGGCGCGTCGATCTTGGCCTCACTACCCTTTGTCAGCGGACTACATCACCTGATGGGCATACCACCAGTCACTGCCGCTCAGACTCATCTTCGTCGCAGTCAAAGAGGTCAGCATCAGTGATCTTCATGAGCACGATGCTGACATTCCAGACAGACTCGTGATCCTGTTCGAGCATCTTGCTCACGCCAGGATTCCGGGCGTAACGTGCATGACGTCTGACATCCACAGCTGACCGGCCCGTTCAAAGCAGAAGCGGCGTCGGTCCTTCTGTGTTGACTGCCCGGTACGCGGCTTCATCAGTCCCAGCCGCTGGAAGAGCCGATGTACGGTGGATACCGGTACACGTTCATCGTCACCAATGAGTTTTTCCTCACGTGCCTGTTCAATGATCAGGCGCACGGCAAGCTCCGGATTCTCTTCCTTGATCTGCATGAGCCGTTCCACCAGTTCTGCGCGTAACGAACGCGGCTCACCGGTGTCGGCACGAGGTTTAGGGATTAGCGCATCAAAACCCCCTTGCTCATAGGCGCGAAGCCACTGACGCACGGTGCTCTCGGCCACGCGCTGACGTGTGGTTCCGGGGATGGTGTGTTGTTGACTGGCGATACGTTGTAGCTCGGATGCTCGTTGCGCCGGTGTCAGGTCCTTGGGCAATAGGCGTGCAATAAGCCCATGCCGGAACAGGGCGATGCGTTCGATCAGTGCTTTATCTCGTGTGTGTGCCATAGCGGTGAGGGTGCTCTTGGGTGTCAGCCCGTCGAATACGGGTCACCGGCCACACTCAACGAAAGCCATCGGCGGGTCACGCCCCGCACCGTGTTGGAATGTCTCTTTATCGTTGTACACGGCATTGCAGTGCGGATTAAACCCCAGAGGTGTTGGCAGCTGTGGCAGGTAGCGCCAGGCAATGTCACGAAGTGTCATCAAGACCTGGGAGGTGTCGAGCAGCGCTGCGACCTCGCACAGCCTGGGTTGACAGGCAAAACGGATGGGCATCACTCCTTTAATCGCCCGTAGAGCGTTGGTGATCTGACGAACCAGGCGAGTGACAAAGCGTAAGATGCCCGGAAGCTGCACCTCGGGTCGCAGATCATGACAGGCGGCTGACAAGCTGGGCGCTTTTTCTACAAGGCGCACAATAAGCTCACACTCATCAAGTGTGCCGCTGCGGTGCGAGGCCAGGCAGTCCGGCAGCGCACTAACAGTGCGCCGTGCCGTGGGGCAGTACCAACGCGCGACGCGTGTGCCGGCAGGCTCGACTCGTCCATAGGTACCATGACAAGCAAAACCACAACCGCCCTGCGGATGCCATGGACACGCAACAAGGGTTGCGCTTTGCCATAGCTTGCCGGTAACGTAGTCCTCGCTGGTGGATGGCGTCGCCAAACGCATTTGCACTCACCAGACACGGTCCGCACGGAGTCAACCGTGGCGGACCACTTTCCTCCTTCCTGTAACCCGATCCTTTGGTCAGTGTGCCAAAGTAAGGTCTCGTGTGCAAATTAAATCACTGAGCGACACGCCCTGAACTGAGCACATTAATCGGATATCCAACCATCTGCATAACCGAATAAAGTAAACGGTTTGTGCGTGCAGATCACCGATTAATCAGAGCTACAACAGTGGAGGGTAGCAAATAGTCTGTTATTTTCTCTATCGGAACAGCCGCTGACTCGCAGCTCGGCATTTTCATAGGTAAAGTGTACTACAGGACTACAAATCACCGGAGGCGATTACCGTATCTAATTGTTCTTATTACAGAAATGTCGACGACGTTACATTCTGGTCGCAGAAGTTTCTTCAAGCTCGAGAACACATTGCCGAAGCATGGCCCGAAATCGGCCATTTCTCACTTCCAATCCGGCTGTTGACCGAACTTACTACCCAGTGGTATCAGCCGGTGGCTGCTGGACCGAGCATGCGGAAACCAATCAATTTTGAAACGGCGACGGGACGAAACAAGTCTGTCTTATAACTCTTTGTCGCCAACTATCCGCGATTTCGCAGCAGTTTGTGATTGCCTTTATTGCAAAGTTACTGTTCTCTCTACGCCAAGAATGGATCTTACTTCACCATTTAGTATGAAACGCCCTGTGCGGACCCGCATGCAGGGTGTTGTGGGGAGGGCTGGCTAAACACCAGCCCTTACCCGATTACGTTTAGTTAAGTGCGCTTGGCACATGCGCTTTCCTTGCTAGTCAAATTATTATCAGAAACCTGATAAGTATTCAGTAAGACGCTCAACATTGCCCAGAGGCCTTATCAAAAACCTAGTCTCAAGATTATCGGGCGTCGTGATTACTCCGGGCCACAGGCCTCTTTCATCTACGCCACTCAACATCAGCGAGAAGGCCACACGTCCGCGCGATATCTTTGTAGTAACAATTAGCATTCGCAGTGTGCGTTGAGAAATTCCTCTGACAACGAAGCTATCTTTATCAGGAATATTGTCGAGACACAAATTAAGCGTCGTTTTTGATATGAATAATGGAATAATTTATTAATAACCCATGATCTTCTGTCGTTGTGACCAATAGTTACCTGTTAGTTCTTCATTATCCACTTCCATAATTGACCAAAATGGTTCACCGATATAGTCCTCTTTTGGTAACGCTATTGAGCTAATTGTTTCTCCCACCAAGATATTTATAGTTGGTAGATCATCGATTCCGAGCATATCAATGCCATAGTGATCACAATATTCTTTTGCGCCGCTTTGGTATCCGGACTTACTAATCCCTGGTGTCCTATAAATTCAATGTGGAAAGAAAGTAATTACGCTTGTATAGCAGCGTAAAAGAATCAATTTTTGCATGTACTGAGATCTCACTGTCAGTGAAATCTCAGTACATATCAAAATGCCGCCGTATATACCGCTGTACAAGCACTATCAGCTGATTTATAAGTAGAATTTATAGGACACCAGGGTAATCATTACGCCTTGTATGTTTTCTATGTCAGATAGCTTGCTATGGAAGTCGGTTACTTTCGATTTCTCGACAGCTCTTTCTGTAAATTTACATTCTATAGCGACCTTGTGGATCATGCCTGAGCGCTCGAATTGGTAAACACATCAATTTCATGTTTTGCGCCACTGCGCCCCTTGAGCATCGCATTGGAGCTCACTACTACTCCTTCATCTTTTAAGTTTAAAAGAGTCGAATAAACGAACTGAACATAACTTTCAAAGGTCTTTCCTTTAGAAGGTATACTGCTCAATCCTCACGAGCCAAGCGACGTTATCGTCGTTCCATGGTCTCTGCATGCTTCGCGGTATCAGTGAACCTCGTGTCGAAACTTAACAAAGCGTTCAGCTGCAGTTGCGGCCGGTGCGTGGTCTGCGGTCTCGCGGGTTACGCGCCGGCCGCAACTGACAGCTGCAACGCAGCGTTATGCGTGGACACCTGATGCTTCTGCATACACTCGCTATGCGTTTCACTCTTGCTCTGAAGATTCCTCTTCGCCAGGCGAAAAATCGAACCGTGCAAACATATTAATTCGAGAAGAGATTGACGCCAAGTTGATCTGGCCGCGCAGATCGTCAGTGGGTTTCATTGCTATGCGAGCTACTCGTTCTGCGTACTCTCGCTCCTCGTGCGTTCCGTCTTGGGACTTAACAAAATCAATGTACTTTTGTATAATCTCGTCGTTCTCGCTTAAGTGCTGATATTTTGCAGCGATCAAAAATCCTTCAACGAGCATAGCGCTAAAATTAGCAACCCTATCGACCGTAGGAGCGAGCGAGTGAAGATAGCTTATGGCTAACTCAAGGCCGTCCACTCCGTTCGTGAACTCTTCATATGTCTTGGGTTGCTTGCGCTTTAAGACGACGAGAAATACAACTAGCGCGGGGAACAAAAATTTGTTCCGTGGAGTCGCGCGAAGTACGAGATGAATCTGACCGAAAATTTGCTCTATCTCGCGCAGGCTCATCTTTTCCCATTCAGAGAGTATTTCGAACGTGTTAAATAAATGCTCCGACTCATACTGCAACGACGAGTTCTTGCGCCGTTTCTCGAAGAATGTCTCTATTCCATACGTGGCAAAGAGATGCGATATAAAACCCTTTCTCTTCGGTGGCGACAAGGAATAATCAATATCAATAAATCTTTTCAAATATTCTCTTGCATCGAAGTTCTGACCATAGACTGCCTCTATCGAATGCGCCAGTTGCTCCAGATCGACGGAAAGAACGAAAACTAAGCCAGATACATCGAATATATTTTTTATTCTTTCCAGCAGGGCTATCGCATATGTAGGCCGACATCGATCTAGCTCGTCCACGAATATCACGATCGGACCGGATCCGTCCGATCTAGTGATAGCAGCTGCGACCGATTCTTTGAACTCAGCTATTGCAGACTTCTGTGACAAATACGCTTCTATAGAATCTTCCGATAAGCCGGCCAAGACCTCTGCAGCTTGCTCTTCGACTAGGTCTTTTGCATCTAGAATTCCCGCTGTTGCGATTTTTAGAATGGCTGGCACACTTCGACGAGCTATCTTGCTCCCTACTATTTTTGCTTTCTCCCAAGCTGCCGCCGATGCATCTGAATGCCCTAGAAATTTTTGGAAGTCTTCGTCAATTTCGCCTAAGAATGCGAGCAGCGGGTCTTCAGAGAAGTCAGTTTCCCAGGCGTTGAAGTACACGACAGACTTCGCGCTTTTTCTCAGATGCGCTACCCAAAGCCTTGTGAAAGTGGTTTTTCCAGTTCCCCAAGGCGAGTTCAGAGAAAGAACGAAAGGAGAATCTAATGATTCCGCAAGTGTGCTTAAATTGACAATTTCTTCCTCGCGTCCAATCTTGTCGTTCAAGAAGATATTTTCTTCATCAATCTCAATGTCCTGAGATTTTATACGCATTTTGCGATGTGCTCTTCTGTTCTGTCCACGGTTCCGAGGGTTGGAACCTGCCGACACGCATAACAAGTATTATATTGAATCAGATATGGCCGTGATATCCCGAATCCATCA
>ENA-ORXR01000056-ORXR01000056.1-marine-metagenome-genome-assembly--contig:-NODE-56-length-167607-cov-6.869516_pt1 | contig 167607 bp, 139 predicted proteins | sample MGYA00237866_ERZ511479 | MGnify/ENA metagenome assembly ERZ511479 | reverse complement strand
GATAAACGCTATGTATTGTCAAGCAAAATACTTAATTACAAAATTTTAAAATCATTCGGCAAATCATTAAAGCCCATAGAAGCGAACATCATAGAAGATATACCTGGTAATGATATTTTTTTATATGACACCACAGCACCTTGTGAAAATTCTTCTGAAAAAAATATTCACAGAAAAATAATCTATAATATTAAATATATTTCCGAGTCAGATAGTAAATTCATGTATTGGACATTGATGAAATCAAGAATTCAGCGTAAATTCCAATCCGTTTTTAAAAAATAGTAAGAAATAAATCATTATTAAGCTTATAAGAAATCTATGCTTTCAATAAAAAACTACGCTAAAAATATTGGTGTTTTAATTTCATTTCTTTTATTGGGGTATTTGATCAATCCACTCAATATTAGTTTTGTATTTGGGTATTTAATCGTTGTGACTTTATTTGTAAAAAAAACGTTTTTACTTCAAAATTTAGATTTCAATTTTTTTCTTTTAGTTCTTTTTTCTCTTAGCTATGCTCTATTTTATGGCCTTAACCCCATTGGCGGAACTCAGTTTATTTTTATTTACGCAACGGCCCCTCCATTTTTTTATCTTTTAGGGAAATATCTTATTAAAGATTTTACTTCTTCCACCTTAATTTTTAATCTTCTTTTTATAATCGGTTTTCTTTTTTCATTTTCATATTTAATTTCGGTATTAATTAATTTTTTAGAGGGAGGTTTCTCACAATTAGACCGAAGTCTACCCTATTTTTGGACTGGTAGTTTAGTCTCTGCAACAAGAATGGGGGCTTATTTTAGTTTGAATATGTGTATTCCTGCATTGTTGATAGCAAACCAAGGACGGTTAAAGCTATTGCATAAAATACTTGCTATTGTCCTATTTGTGCTTTCTCTAATTTGTGTTTTGCGTTTAGGAAGTAGAACGCAATTAGGCATCATGTTAATTACCATAACCATAGCATTGATCTATGTTGTACCAAAGCAGTCCTTAAAAAATAATGTTATCCTAACTGTAATTATCGCTGGACTTTTGACTGTTATCTATCAAAATGTCTCTTTTGACCTAAATGCAGATTGGTTAAGCACATTCGCCGGACGCATGGACAAAGGGGCTAGTGATATTGCAAGTGGTGGTGGACGAACCGAGCGCTGGACGAAATCTCTAAGTTATATGTTTGAAAAACCTTTGGGATGGGGTTTAAATGAATTCGGTTTTGCCCATAACTTATGGCTAGATGTACTGCGGGTTTCTGGAATATTACCTTTCATAATTCTAATCGTTTTTTCAATTCGCTCGTTTTCAAGCTCCCGTAAATTAGTACTTTTTAAATCTTTGCACATGAATTTAAGATTATTGGTTTTAGTATATTCTCTCACCTTTTTTATGATGTTTATGGTTGAACCAATTTTAGATGGGTTATTTCCATTATTTACGCTTTGGTGCTTGTTTACAGGCATGGTTATAAAGACCTTAAAGAGCTTTCAAAATAGGCCAACAAATTAACCTTATCAAAAAGATTATCAATATCTTATACATGTAATTAGTTTATCCTTTTTTCTTTTTAACCAGATTAACAAACACGCTATCTTTACAAAAGATTTACGCTAGTTCTAAAACAATAAATCAACATTGTTTTTGTTTATCTAGTAATTATATACCTCAAATGAAAACTGTTGCTGTATTATTAACTTGCTTTAACCGAAAAGAAAAAACACTTCTGGCTCTTAAACTTGTTTTTGAGGCCCTTGAATTAGTCAAGAATCAGATTGAATTATCAGTTTACCTTACAGATGATGGTTCAACAGACGGTACCAGCGATGCAGTAAAATTGAATTTTCCGAGTGTTCATATTCTACAAGGCAATGGTGAATTATATTGGGCAGGTGGCATGAGTAACTCTTGGAATTTTGCCTTAAAAGCTAATTATGATTTTTATTTACTTTTAAATGACGATACGAATACCTATGATACCTTCTTTAAAGAATTACTAGAAACCCATGAATATTGTTTGAGCAAATATGGTCATGGCGGTATTTATATAGGCTCAACAATAGATGGTTTAACAAATAAGCTCTCATATGGAGGCTACATATTTACAAATCGCTTTCTTGCTAAATACAAAACTGTGGTTCCCAATCAAAAAACACCACAAAATTGCGAACTGGGTAATGCCAATATACAACTAGTACACAAAGACGTGGTGGAAAAAATAGGCATTCTATCAAAAGGCTTTAGACATGGTTTGGCTGATTTTGATTATACCATTAAAGCAAAAAAAGCTAATATTCCTGTTTTGATTACGCCCAATATCTTAGGGGTATGTACAAATGATCATACAGATCCTTATGAATCTTTTCATTTATTACCATTGAACGAAAGGATAAAAAAATTGTACAATCCCATAGGTTTAGATTTTAAAAGTAATCTTCAATATATGAGACGAAACTTCATATATAGGTTACCTTTAGTTTACCTTATTGGCTGGTTTAAAGTATTATTTCCTAAATTTTATTTTAATATGCTCTACAAAAATAGGTAAGTACATTTATGAAGAAAAAAAACTTAATCATTTTTGGAACAAGGCCTGAAGCTATTAAGATGGCGCCACTTGTTAAGGCTTTTTTGAAAAATCAGGTCTTTGAGACAAAAGTTTGTGTAACCGCTCAGCACAGAGAAATGTTAGATCAGGTACTAGACTTCTTTAAAATAACCCCTGATTACGATTTAAACCTTATGAAACCAGGGCAAAATTTGTACGGTTTAACTGCGGATATAATTACTGGTTTACAGCCAGTATTGGAAGATTTTCAACCAGATTACGTTTATGTTCATGGAGATACGACCACGACAATGGGCGCAAGTATCGCTGCGTTTTATTCGGGTGCGAAAGTTTGCCATGTAGAAGCCGGACTAAGAACTTTTAACAAAAAAGCGCCTTTTCCTGAAGAAATAAACAGAACTATTACGGGTCATATTGCCGATTATCACTTTGCCCCAACCCAAACTTCATTCGACAACCTAACAAAAGAAAGTATATCTGAAAAAGACATTTTAATAACTGGTAATACAGTTATAGATGCTCTTTTAGAAAGTGTTTCTAGAGTTGCTACTGTAGAAGATTCAGAAATTGAAGATTTAAAACAAAACCTAGACTTCTCGAAGCGAATTATACTCGTGACAGGGCATAGAAGAGAGAATCATGGGCAAGGATTTATAAATATTTGTCAAGCATTGAAAGATATTGGAAATTCATTGGACAACATTCAAATAGTTTACCCAGTTCATCTTAATCCAAAGGTTCAAAAACCGGTCTACGAAATACTTGGCGAACAGAAAAACATCAAACTAATTGCCCCTCTAGCATACCCTGCATTTGTCTGGTTGATGAACAAAGCAACATTGGTAATCACCGATAGCGGAGGTGTTCAAGAAGAAGCTCCGAGTTTAGGAAAGCCCGTTTTGGTAATGCGCGATACTACAGAAAGACCTGAAGCGGTTGCTGCCGGAACCGTAATATTAGTGGGTACTGATAAAGAAAAAATAGTTAAGAATACCATAAACCTTCTTAGCGACTCAGAGTTATATAAAAAAATGAGTACTCTGCATAACCCATACGGAGATGGAAACGCTTGCCAAAGAATCGTAGAATTTATTGAAAATTTATCTTAATGTACAAACCCGAAGTAGTAATGATTGGTCTTGGTTATATTGGCTTGCCTACTGCAGCTTTAATTGCGGAAGGGGGCACCCAAGTGCATGGAGTAGATATTAATCAAAATGTGGTCGACACCATAAATAGAGGTGAAATACACATTATAGAACCTTCATTAGATAAATCAGTAGCACAAGCCGTTAAAAATGGCTTACTAAAGGTATCTACTAAGCCAGTTGAAGCAAATACCTACCTTATCGTTGTACCTACACCTTTTAAAGCAAAGAATGAACCTGATATTTCGTTTGTTCAATCTGCCACAACTGCCATTTTGCCCTTACTTAAGGCTGGAGACATGTATATTATTGAGTCAACTTCACCGGTCGGAACAACCGAAAAGATGATGAACTATATGTATGAAGTGCGACCCGAACTAAAAAATAAACTTCATATTGCGTATTGTCCTGAACGAGTCTTGCCAGGTAATGTCATGTATGAATTGGTTCATAACGATAGAGTAATAGGGGGGGTTAATGAAGTTTCTACAAATAAGGCAGTAGACTTTTATTCAAAATATGTCAAAGGAGAATTACATAGAACAAATGCAAGAACCGCAGAAATGTGCAAATTGGTGGAGAATTCTTCAAGAGATGTCCAAATTGCTTTTGCAAATGAACTATCCCTAATTTGTGACAAAGCCGATATTAATGTTTGGGAATTAATAGCACTTGCCAACAAACATCCGAGAGTTACTATTTTACAACCAGGTTGTGGTGTTGGAGGTCATTGTATCGCCGTAGACCCTTATTTCATAGTTGCTGACTACCCGATGGAATCTAAAATAATAGGCACGGCACGAGAAGTAAACAACTATAAATCATTCTGGTGTGCTGAAAAAGTACAGACAGTAAAATTAAAATTTGAGCTAGAACATGGTAGAAAACCAAAGATTGCGTTAATGGGTTTAGCTTTTAAACCCAATATTGATGATTTAAGAGAATCGCCTGCCAAATATATCGTACAAAGGGTTTTACAAAATTCTAATAATGAAGAATACTATATCGTTGAACCAAACATAAAAGAACATAATGTATTCAAAATCACAGAATACAAAGTTGCATTCGAGAAAGCAGATTTAATTGTTTATTTAGTTGCTCACAAAGAATTTAAAACTCTTGGATCAAATCATAACAAAGTGGTTTTAGATTTTTGCGGTGTTAATAATTAGCATCTAATACAATGAATTCAGAAAATAGTCCCCTTTTAATTTTAGCCCCTTCCCTAGAGCAACCTCGTGTTGTTAAGCGAATAATAGAAAAATCTAAAGAATACAAGCAAATTCATGTTTACGGTTATAAAAGAGAGCTTCATGAGGTTAATAATTATAAGATCTTAGAAGATTACGAAAACATAGATCTGAAAATTGTGGGAACTATGGCTAATTACAAATACATGAAGAGATTAGTTAATTATTTCAGATTAGTATATAGTATCTATTCGAAATATGGCCTACGCTCAAAAAAGATTTATGTTTTCGGTCTCGATTTAAGAATGATATCTGCCTTATTTGTAAATGCTAAAATTGACTATGAAATAAGTGACATATTGTGGCTTTATAAATCTTCTTTTCAAAAATCAGTTTTAAGAAGGATTGATACTTTTTTAGCAAAGTATTCTAATACAGTAATTTTTACTTCAAAAGGTTTTTACAATTCTTATTATCAAAAATATGTAAAACCTGAAAATGCAATTATTAAAGAAAATAAATTCAAGACTTACGGAAAAGTAAAGCCCATTCATACTATTAAAAAAGACACTTTAAGTATCGCATATATAGGGGCTTTCAGATATTCAGAAATTATAGAAAATTTACTACGAGTAGTTAAAGAGAACAATACCCTTATTTTAAATTTTTACGGAGATGGCTTTTCAGTAATTGTTGATGAAATTAAAAAGCAGGCAAAGGAAAATACAAATATTTTCTATCACGGAGCTTTTAAAAATCCTGATGATCTAGAAAGAATTTATTCGGAAAATAATCTGAATTTTGTGGTATATAAAAATACATTAGAAAACGAAAGAGTGGCAATGCCTAACAAATTTTATGAATCTGGATTTTTCAATATCCCAATAGTAGCAGCAACCAAAACCTATGTAGGTCAGCGTGTCTTAGATCTAAATATGGGATGGACAATCGACATTGACTATAAATCAATCGCTGGCTTTTTAAACAACTTAGAAGTTGAGGATCTTATCAAGCATCATGAAGTAATCAAAAAATTAGACAAGGACTTCTTTGAATCTAAATAAAAAAAACAACATCAATTAAAATAAATTAAGCAATATCATAGTTTAATAATTACTTAAACATTAGCTCTTTGTTTTTTAGGATGTTTGTTTAAATGAACACAGCCTATAATATATCAACTCAAGCATAAGTAATAAATACCAAACCTAAAACTAGTCATATAGATTGGTTACCGATAATTAATCATGAAAGTTGCCATAATATACCCTTATATTGCACATTATCGGCTTCCTGTTTTCCTAGAATTGACACGGACAAAAGATATTGATTACAGTATTATAGCTGATTTAGAGTCCAATTTAAGCATCAAAACCATAGATCCTAAACTTGCGAACATACCTGTTGCAAAGGGAGGCCTTAGAATGTTAGCTGTCTCTAACAAGTGGTTTCTAAAAGGACGCGGCCTTTGGCAAAAAGGGTTATTATCTAGGCTGAGCGAAAATAATTATGACGTATTAATTTTTTTAGGCAACACCTACTACTTAAGTACCTGGTTCGGTATTTTATATTCTAAATTAAAAGGAAAAAAGGTGTATTTGTGGACCCATGGGGTGACAAGTGATGAAGTAGGATTTAAATGGACCTTTAGAAAATTCTTTTACAATCTAAGTGATGGCCTACTACTTTATGGCCATAAGGCAAAAAAAATCATGATAAAAAATGGGTTCTTAGAAAAAAAGTTACATGTTATTTACAATTCGTTGGACTATGATCAGCAAATAAAGTATCGAGATAATATCAATAGCTTAGATGTTGCGAATAAGAAAAGTGAACTTTTTATCTACCCAGAATTACCAACGTTAGTTTTCGTGGGTCGACTTACACATCAGAAAAAATTAGAAATGATAATTGAAGTGGCAAAAAAATTATCTAACAAAAATTTAAAAATTAACACTTTATTCATTGGTGATGGCGCTATCTGTAAGCAATTAAAGCAGAGCGTTAAAAATTACGATTTGAATGATTATTTTAATTTTTATGGTGCATGTTACGAAGAAGCCGAACTAGCAGAACTTATAGGCATTTGCGATATTTGTGTTTCTCCTGGAGAAGTTGGTCTGACCGCAATAACGGCTTTAGGTTATGGAGTTCCTGTAATTTCACATGATAATTTTGATTTTCAAATGCCAGAATATGAAGCCATAATTCCGGGATTCAATGGTGATCTTTTTAAGCATGATTCTATTGAAGATTTGGCTAAAAAAATAAAAAACTGGATAACAAAAAATGCAGATGTCCCTAAAAACGAAATTCAAAAAAAGTGCTATCAAGTGATTGACACAAAATATAATCCTAAAAATCAAGTTCGTATACTAAACAATATTGTATCTGAGAAAGGATGAAAGCAAAACTTAAAAAAACTTTAAGGAACATCAAAATGTATTGGTATAGATATAAGTATGGACTTACTTCTGTACATAAAACATTTTATATGGGTGGTCCAAGTCTAATTAGCTCTGATTTAGTTGCGGCAAAACATGTTTTCATTGGGTGGCATTGTGTGATTTACCCCAATGTTTTTATAGGTAAGTATTCGATGTTGGCACCTAAAGTTTCTATTTTAGGTGGTGATCATAATATAGATGATCCTCAGACCCCAATTATTTTTTCGGGAAGGCCAAAAATTCCTAAAACCACCATAGGTGAAGATGTTTGGATAGGTGCTGGAGTTATGATAAAAGCTGGTGTTACTATTGGAAACGGATCAATTGTTGGCGCAAGTTCGGTGGTTACAAAAGATATACCTGAATATTCAATTTACGCTGGAAATCCTGCAAAACTTATTAAACAACGTTTTTCTCAAACTGAAATTGAATTGCATAAAGCGATGTTAATAAATGATAAAATCAAAGTGAACCCTACTGGGCATTTTTATAAAGAATAAAACTTTCTAATAATTGATGCAACATTTAATGAATCAAGTTTCTTGATTGGCATACAAAATCACAAATATTATCGTTAACCTAGTATAACACGAATAATCTAATCTTAGCAACTACTAAAACAAGGCCTTTTTGTAATATTTTAATGGTCTATAAAAGAATAAACCCATAACCATGTTCAAAGACAAAACACTACTTATAACTGGAGGAACTGGCTCCTTCGGAAACGCAGTTCTTAATCGTTTTTTAAAAACTGATATCAAAGAAATTCGCATTTTTTCACGAGATGAAAAAAAGCAAGATGATATGCGTAATACCCTTAAAAATGAAAAAGTAAAATTTTATATTGGTGACGTACGTGATTACAATAGCATTTCAAGAGCCATGAGTGGTGTTGATTATGTATTTCATGCAGCAGCGTTGAAGCAGGTTCCTTCTTGTGAATTTTTTCCTATTGAAGCAGCAAAAACAAACGTTTTTGGCACACAAAACACTATTGATGCTGCCGTAGCGAATAAAGTAAAACGAATTATTTGTTTAAGTACCGACAAAGCGGCTTACCCCATTAATGCTATGGGAATCAGCAAAGCTTTGATGGAAAAGGTGGCTGTAGCTGCTTCTAGAAACATTCCGAATGACGATACCATTGTTTGTTTAACGCGTTACGGAAATGTTATGGCCTCGAGAGGTTCTGTGATTCCTCTTTTTGTAAAACAAATTGAAGAGAAAACGCCATTGACGATTACAGACCCCAATATGACTCGTTTTTTAATGTCTTTAGATGACGCAGTTGATTTGGTGCTTTTTGCTTTTGAAAAAGGAAATCAAGGTGATCTTTTCGTAAATAAAGCGCCTGCTAGTACAATTGGTGAATTGGCAAATGCTGTAAAATCGATATTTAATGCAGATAACGATATCAAAATTATAGGAACTCGCCATGGTGAAAAACTATATGAAACGCTATGTACACGTGAAGAGATGCAAAAAGCAGAAGATATGGGCGAATTCTATCGAATTCCGGCAGATAATAGAGATTTAAATTATAGTCGATATTTCTCTGAAGGAGAAACAGACACAAGTGCTATTGAAGATTATCATTCGCACAATACAACGCAACTAACGGACGAAGAGTTAAAACAAACCTTGCTTGATTTAGACTATATCAAGGAGCAACTTTAAAAAAAGATCTAAGATCGTTGCACTCTTAGACAAAAGAAAGTTGGCTGTTGGCAAAAAAAATAAGATTCAATGATTTTTCATACCCTTATTGAAGGAGCTAATTTTAGTGATGAACGAGGCGGGCTTAATTTTTTCAATGCGTTTGACATGAGCGAAATTGTTCGCATGTATGAAATAGCGCCTATTGATACCAAAAGCATTCGCGGTTGGCAAGCGCATAAAAATGAAAAAAAATGGTTTTATTGCCATGCAGGGGCATTTATTGTGAATCTAATTGAAGTTGATAACTTTGAATCACCGTCTAAAACACTCGTTGCTAGTCAGTTTATATTGCACGCAGAAAAACCTAGTGTTTTAGAAATTTCAGGCGGTTACGCCACAGGATTTAAGGCCAAAGAAGACCATTCGAAACTATTAGTTTTTTCAAATTTTTCTTTGGAAAAATCGAAGAATGACGATTTTCGATTTCCTGTTGAGACATGGGAAGCGGAATGGAGTGAGAAATGACAGAAGACGGATGACAAATTATCGACATTGCGAAGCACGAAGCAAAGACGAAAATAAAATTAAAACAAAAAGATTCCTGCCTTCACAGGAATGAAACTAAAGTTAAACTAATGAAAATAGGAATAACAGGGCAAGCAGGTTTTGTGGGTAATCACCTCCATACCACCCTTACATTAGATGAAACGGTTGAACTGATTCCATTTGAACGAACATTTTTTAATGATCAAAAAGCTCTTGAAAATTTTGTAGAAAAATGTGATACTATTGTTCATTTGGCGGCTATGAACCGCCATGAAGACATGAATGTCATATACAACACCAATCTAAAATTAGTAGATTCGTTACTAACGGCTTGTAAAAACACAGCTGCTACACCACATATTATTTTCTCATCCTCCTCGCAAGAAGATCGCGATAATCTGTATGGAAAATCAAAAAAAGAAGGGAAAGAAAAATTTGCTGCATGGGCAGCAAAAACAGGCGGTAAATTCAGCTCACTAACCATACCCAATGTTTTTGGTCCTTTCGGAAAACCAAATTACAATTCTGTTGTAGCCACTTTTGCCCATAAAGTTGCTCGTGGCGAAGAGCCAACGATAATTCAAGATGGAGAGGTAGGACTAATTTATGTCAATGAACTGGTAGCCGTTTTTATTGATACTATCAAAAATAAAGTTGAAGCTGAACCAATTGGTCTCAATAGTCAAGAAGTTCGTATTCAGCCAACCAGCAAGAATAAAGTATCTCGAATCTTGGAATTATTGAATCGTTTTAAAAAGGATTATATGGGTAACGGAATTTTTCCTAGTCTGGCAGATCCTTTTGAAAAAGCATTGTTTAATACCTTTAGATGTTATGTGCCTTCAGAGCATTATCCAGTAAAATTTACAAAACATACAGACCCCAGAGGTAGCTTTGTAGAAATTGCAAGAACCCAAACTAGCGGACAATTTTCATTTTCAACCACAGTACCAGGTATTACAAGAGGCAATCATTTTCATACTAGAAAGGCAGAACGTTTTGCAGTAATTAGTGGTAAGGCATTGATTCAATTGCGAAAAATTGGAACTGACGAAGTTATTGACTATTATCTAGACGGTGACGAACCCGCATATGTAGATATGCCCATTTGGTACACGCACAATATTAAAAATATTGGAGACGAAGAATTAATTACCTTATTCTGGATTAATGAACCCTACAACCCAGAAGATGCTGATACGTATTTTGAAGATGTATAGTTTCAAGATACTAGATAGTAGATTTGAGACGTTAGATAATGGTAATTTGTCGCTCTGAGTCTGAGCGTAGTCGATGGACTATAATGACAAGAGACTTTAATTATATTTTATAAACGCATAAACAAATAAACATATCAACTTTTTTGAACTTGAACTTTGTATTTTAATTAAATAACACCAATACGCATATTTTGAAAAAACTAAAAGTACTTACTGTTGTTGGAACAAGACCAGAAATAATTCGTTTAGCATGTGTCCTCAACGCTCTTGATGCCAACCAAGCCATAGATCATACGCTAGTGCATACTGGTCAAAACTATGACTATGAGCTGAATGAGATATTTTTTGATGACTTAGGGATTAGAAAACCTGACCATTTTTTGAATGCCGCTGGTAAAAATGCAACCGAAACTGTTGGGAATATTCTCATAAAGATTGATCCCTTATTAGAGAAAATTAATCCAGATGCATTTTTAGTTTTAGGAGATACAAATTCTTGCCTTTGCGCTATTCCTGCCAAGAAAAGAAAAATTCCTGTCTTTCATATGGAAGCCGGAAATCGTTGCTTCGATCAACGCGTTCCGGAAGAAACCAATAGAAAAATTGTCGACCACGTAGCAGATGTCAATATGACTTATAGTGATATTGCAAGAGAATATCTTTTAAGAGAAGGTCTTCCTGCTGATCGAATTATTAAAACCGGCAGTCCGATGTATGAGGTTTTACATCAGTTTTTACCTAAAATAAAAGAATCAAAGGTTCTTAAAGATTTAAAACTTGAGAAAGAAAAGTTCTTTGTGGTTTCATCACATAGAGAAGAAAATATAAGTAATCCTAAAAATTTTGAAGGACTAATTACTTCATTAAATCAAATTGCTGAAAAATATGATTATCCGGTAATTGTTTCTACACACCCTAGAACTAGAAACATGTTGAATTCTAAAAAACTCAAAACCCATAAAAATATTCAGTTTTTAAAACCTTTAGGCTTTACAGATTATAATGCCTTACAGTATAATTCTTTCGCTGTTTTATCTGATAGCGGAACAATTTCTGAAGAATCTTCAACCTTAAATTTTAGAGCTTTGAATATTAGAGAAGCGCATGAAAGACCAGAAGCCATGGAAGAAGCTTCCGTCATGATGGTGGGTATGAATCCTGAACGAATTATGCAAGCTTTAGCTGCATTAGAAGTTCAAAAAAGAAACCCAGAACGAAACTTTAGACCCGTAGCAGATTATTCAATGCCTAATGTAAGTGAGAAGGTTGTTAGAATTATTCTTTCGTATGTAGATTATGTGAATCGTGTTGTTTGGTCAAAAAACTAAGAACGTATGAAGGTTATTTTTTTGGCACTTGCTTTTCCTAAGATGGATAAGTCAAAATACCTCTACACTCAGCTGGTTTCACAGTTTCATGAAAACGGTCATGATATAACCGTTGTTGCACCAATGTACAACGACGGCTCTTCTGGACTCCAAATCGAAGAAGGTATTAAGGTTATTCGCGTTAAAACCATGAAACTTTTTGGCGTTGGTTTAATCAAAAAAGGCATTGCCAATGTCTTATTGCCGTACCAATATAAAAAAGCGCTTAAAGAGAATAAAATAAATCTTGATTTTGACTTAGTTATCACCCCTACTCCACCCATCACGCTTTATGGTGTAGCATCGTGGATAAAGAAAAAATCAAAAGGAAAAATCTACTTAGTTTTAAGAGATATTTTTCCTCAAAATGCTGTTGATTTAGGCATGTTAAAGAAGGGCGGCATCGTTCATTCTTACTTTAGCAAAAAAGAAAAAATGCTTTATAAAAATTCTGATGCTATTGGCTGCATGTCACAAGGCAATATTGATTTTGTAAAAAAACACAACCCTGAAGTGTTAACAAGCAAGCTTCATTTGCTACCCAACTGGGGTGATGTTCTTCCCTTAGCCTCAAGTGAAGAAATGGCTGAATTACGTTCTAAAGAAAATTTAGAAAATAAGTTTGTTGTCATTTTTGGAGGAAATATTGGCATACCCCAAAAATTAGAAAACATTGTTGATTTGGCCATCGCTTGTCAAGACGAAAAAGAGATCCTATTTCTAATTATGGGCAGCGGAAACGAACGAGAGAATCTAGAACTTCTTATTGAAGAAAAGGATGTTAAAAACCTTTGGTTAAAAGACGGTTTACCACAAAAAGAATATATGAAGTGGGTGCAAATGGCAGATGTTGGTTTGATCTCTTTGAGCGAAAAATTTACGATACCTAATATTCCTTCAAAAGCCTTATCCTATTACAATACCAAAACCCCCATGTTAGCTTCTATTGACCGAAATACTGATTTTGGTAGTATTGTAGATACCTTAGAAGTTGGTTTTTGGGAAGAAGCTGGTAAAACACAAGAACTAAAAAAGAAACTATTGCAATTAAAAAATAGCCCTCAATTAAGATCAAAAATGGGTGAGAATGGCTATAACTATATGATCAATGAGCTATCAAGTAAAAAAGCATATGACACAATCATAAATGAAATATAGTCTGGTAAACCTGAATAATGAATTTATGATATCTCTTACTAAAAATTGGATCTTTTATTTTGGACAAATAATACTGCTTTTGGTCAATACAAAATGGTTTGGAAATCATGAAATTAACAAATTGCAAAAAAATACACTAAATCTGAACTATGTATAAAGTCTTCGTTAAAAGAGTAATTGACTTTATTCTTTCTTTTGTCATGCTTACTATATTGAGTCCCATTTTTGTGGTGGTTTATATATGGCTAGCATTTGCAAATGGAGGTAAGGCATTCTTTTTTCAAAAGCGACCTGGTAAAAATGAAACAACATTTGAAATTATCAAATTCAAATCAATGAATGATAAGAGAAATGATGATGGTTCGTTACTGCCTGATGCAGATCGTATTACTAAGATTGGAAAATTTGTTCGAAAAACCTCTTTAGATGAGATACCGCAACTTTTAAACGTTTTAAAAGGTGATATGAGTTTGATTGGACCTCGGCCCTTATTGGTTTCCTATCTAGAATTATACTCTGAGGAGCAAAAAAGACGTCATGACGTTAAACCTGGTATTACGGGTTGGGCGCAAGTAAATGGTAGAAATACCATTTCATGGAAAGAAAAATTCGAATTTGATATCTGGTACGTCGATAACTGTTCCCCTTTGCTGGACTTAAAAATCTTTTGGCTTACTTTTTTAAAAGTGGTCAAGCGAGATGATATTTCTTCATCAACGCATGCAACCATGGAAACATTTACCGGTAACTAATAAAACTATGCAACTAAGTATTATCATACCTTGTTATAATATGGAGCGCTATCTACCTGAGTGTATTGATAGCCTTTTAGATCAAAATCTAAACCCAGCGGCATACGAAGTAATCATTGTTAACGATGAGTCAAAAGATTCGACTTTGGTAGTTGCAAATAACTATGCAGCAAAACATGCAAACATTGTTGTTGTAGATAAGAAAAATGCAGGTGTTGGCGCTGCCAGAAATACAGGTTATGATCTAGCTAAAGGAAAATATTTATACTTTTTAGACCCTGATGACTATTTGGCTAAAAACACAGTTACTAGCATTTTAGGTTTAATGGATAGCAATGACCTTGATATTCTTACTTTTCAAAGTATGCCTGTTGTAAAAAAGCATGAACCCATTTCTTTAAATATTGAACATGGAATAAAAGAATTAGAAGTTCAGGATGGAATATCATACATCGCGAATATTAAACATCACAATGAAATTTGGTGGTATTTTATTAAACGCGAATTCATGAATAAATCAGGAGTTCGTTTTATTGAAGGCAAATGGATGGAAGATGCCATCCTTACTTCTGAATTATTCTTGCAGGCAAAACGAATGGCACATGTTAATTACGACGTACATCGCTATCGTATTCTGCCAACATCAGCAATGCGAAACAAAAGCCCAGAGCATTATAATAAAGTGATATTTGACAATGCAAATGCCGCTCATGTTTATGGAGCTCTTATTGAATCTGTTCCTGCTTCACATACAGCTGCTGATAGATGTATAAAACGGTTAAAAACTAGGCAGCAATCATTTGTATTCTTTCTTATGGTTCGTTTAATGAAGTCTGATATATCGGTGAAAAAAATTCCTGAGATGTTAGATGGATTTAAAAAAATCGATGCTTACCCACTTAAAAAGTTTTTAGGTGAAGATTATCATGGTGTTGGATATTCATTTTTGGTTTTTATATTTAATCGTAAATCTTTAATCAATCCTTTTATAAAGGTATTCAGAACTTTTTATAACTTCGGCAAATGAATATTTTAATTACCTCGGCCGGAAGGCGTGTTTCCTTAGTAAGAGCGTTTCAAAAAGAGCTTAAAAAAAAATACCCAAATGCAAAGGTATTAGCAGCTGATGCGAATCCAAAGCTTTCTGCCGCTTGTCATGCAGCAGACGACTATTTCGAAGTTCCGCGTTTAGACAGTCCGAATTATATAAAAACGCTTCTAGAAAAGTGCAAAAAACATAGCATAAGTTTAATAATTCCAACAATCGATACCGAATTATTGTTATTGTCGCAAAGCAGAAGTTTTCTTGAAAAAAACGGAATTCAACCTGTAATTGCATCAGAGCAGTTTATTGGAAAATGTAGAGATAAAAGAGTTATTCATGAGTTTTTTGAGTCTCACAACATTGCGATTGCCAAAGAATATAGTAAAGAAAACTATCAATTGCCCCTTTTTATAAAACCAATTGACGGCAGTAGAAGTGTAGACACCTTTTTGATTAAAACCAAAGAAGACCTAACTGATTACCATTTTACAAATGAAAAATTAATGTTTCTAGAATACATTGATCATGAAGTATATGACGAATTTACTTGCGATTTATATTTTGGTAAAGACCACAAATTAAAATGTGCTGTACCGCGCAAGCGTATTGAAGTTAGAGATGGAGAAGTAAATAAGGCGGTTACTGGCAACAAAATCTTGGTGGACTATATTCGTAAGAACTTGAGTTATGTAGAAGGGGCAGTAGGATGCCTAACGGCACAATTTTTTAAGCATGTTTCAGAACCAAAAATATATGGTATCGAAATCAATCCTAGGTTTGGCGGTGGTTACCCTTTGTCTTACGAAGCCGGCGCAAATTTTCCGGGATGGATTATAGCTGAATATCTTCATAATGAAGAAATAGAAGACAAATTTGAATGTTGGGAAGAAAACTTGTTAATGATCAGATATGATGATGAAATTTTAGTTCATGGATATAAAGATTGACAAAAATACGGTCATTGTCTTTGATTTAGATGATACACTCTACAATGAAATTGACTATCTAAAATCAGCCTATTTAGATCTTGCAAAAGAACTCGAACCACAACAATGGGAACATTTATATACCCGCTTATTTTCGCTCTATAGAAACAAGCTAGATGTTTTTGAATTCATTTGTGACTCCTATTCTATAAGTAAAGAAGAACTACTACATAGATATCGGAATCATAAGCCTAATATTAAACCATTCGATGGCGTTCTAGAAACTTTTAAAAATATAAAGGACAAGGAAGGTAAATTGGCCATTGTAACCGACGGCAGATCTAGTACTCAAAGAAACAAACTAACACAATTAGGACTTATACCCTTTCTTGATTACATCGTTATTTCAGAAGAAATTGGTTCAGAAAAACCAAACAAAGCAAATTTTAAAGCAGTTGAAGATCATTTTAAATTAGACACCTATTACTACATTGCTGATAATTTTAAAAAAGATTTTATAACACCAAAAAAACGAAGTTGGCGCACAATCGCATTAATAGACCGAGGTCTAAATATTCATTCAAACGCCCATATTCATGTGAGCACAGCGCACCTTCCTGAGAAATATATTTCTGCAATAACTCAATTGAATTTCCTCTAGTTTTCTTCTGCCTAAACCGAATAATTACAGTTATCAACATAACATTGTTGAAAACCAGATGATATCGTGTTGATAACTTTATGCGATTTACATGTACTGATACTGGTCGAAAACAACTGCAAACTTAACTTTCATCGTATATATACTGCAGATTATCGATTATTTTGTATGTTTATCCACAACCTATTAAAATGCCTCAAAGTTTTGAACACTTACAAGCCCTCAATGCTAAAAAGCTTTAGTGAGAATATCAAAGAGAAGTTGGTGATATGGATGTACAATAGATCTCCCATATTATTTACGCTATTTTTTTAGCGAACTAATTGTAATTTTTGATATTGAACTTTAAAAAGCACCTACTTGAAAAACTTAATTCGAAAGATTGAGAATAACCCCTCGTGTAAAGTTATTTTCATTGATTTTTTTGACACTTTAGTACATCGAACGGTTCATCCACATTATACTATAAAATTGTGGGGGAAGTTTATGATTCGGGAGCTGGGCCTTTTACTCACGGCCGATGAACTTTTCGCTGTTCGGATCGATTCGCTTAGTTATTTATCAAAAATACAACAGAAACGAACCTTAGAAGTCCCCTACGAGAGTCTTATTAAAGAAATACATGGGCGTTTAATAAATATAAATTGCCTACCAAATAAAGACTTCGTAAATTTTAAAGAAATCTTTGAACAAGCAGATTATATTTCTGAAATATCGGTACAATTCAAAAATGAAGAATTGGTCAATGCATTGCTAGCATTAAAGAAAATAAATTATCAAATATACTTAGTTACTGACTTCTTTTTTTCAAAAGCTTTAATGCGCAAAATTCTTGCCTTTCATGAAATGTTACCAATTTTTGATGAAGTTTTCGTTTCAAGTGACATGTCAAAAAGTAAAGAAGCTGCTACTATTTATCCAGCTATTCTTAAAGAAAAAAGTCTTCAGCCCGAGGAGGTCATCATGATCGGTGACAATAAGAAAAGTGACATTATTAACGCTTCAAAATTTAAAATCAAGGGTATACACACCAGACATCGTTCACATCATTTTCGAAATAAAAGAAACTTGTTCGGAAGTGATGTAAAAAGCTTTAAGAAGGCTTGCTCTAAAATCGAACGCGTTTGTAGAAAAAGTGAGTATCCTTTTAGTGAATACATTATTCATTTTTACTTTTTTGCCGAGCGTCTCTATAAAAAAGCTAGAAGGGACAAGGTTAAAAATCTATTTTTTTTGGCCCGCGAGGGATTGTATTTAAAAGCCTTATTTGATTTTTATCAAGAATTAAATCAGTTTGAGCATACTAGTAAAATTCAGACCCATTACCTAAAAGCTTCTAGACAATCTGCTCAGCAATTAGCTCTTAAGCCTCTTGATAAAGAAAAGTTCGATAGTTTAAAAAGTAAGTTTAGCCAAATGACCACCGATCAATTGTTAAATTGGTTCTTATTTTCGGTAAAAGTAAAAACTAAGATCGCAAATAATTTGGCCATTGACCTACATCAGGTTCATGAAAATATCTTTGAATCGGATGTTATGGAAAAGTTGAGAAAAGATCCAATTTTCAAAGCACATTATGAAGAAAATAGATTACTTCAAAAAGAGGCATTTACCAAATACGTAGATTGTTTTAAAGTACCCATCAAACAAGAAGGAATAGCACTTGTAGATGTAGGTTGGGGAGGCACGATGCAAGAATGTATTTATAATTTTTTCAATAAAGAAATTCCGATAACGGGATATTATTTAGGGCTAAAAGCTATTTATAGTATTAGTTCTGATACCAAACGATTTGGATTAAATTTCTCCTTATATCCCAGTCATGGATCTTCGTATGAAATATTAAAAGCAAATGGGCAGCTTTATGAACAACTTTTAGGTGCTCCCCATGGCAGTACCTTAGGCTATACTTTTGAAAATGAAGTGCCGACAACAATAGAATTTCATGAAGAAAATGAAAAATTTATATTTAATACCTATATTAAAGATATCCAAAATTATATGGTAATAGAATTTGAAAAGCTTTTCTTGAGTTTGCGTTCTATAAACTATTCTGAGGAAATGGCGCAAGAGTATATGACAGATATGGCCTTACGAATTGGTATTTTTACCAATAAGGAAAAAATCAAATTTATCAACAATATTTCAAAAGGTTTTTACCAAAACGTAGGAGAAAATAAAGTAGGACTAGCTTATAGTCCTGATCAACTTAGGTCTCAAAAAAGAGTTCTTTTAAAAAGATTTCTTAGGTCACCAGAAAAAGTTTTTCGTTTTATTGTTAAACTAAAACCATATTTGTTTGCCAAAGGTAAATTTTGGTTATCGTACCCAATTAACCTCGTTTATTACTATATGAAGTTTAATTTTTGGATTAAAAAAAGGTGGTTTCCAAAAAGTCTTTTGAGTTCTTAGCTAAGAGAATCATTACTAGTTTTTAGCTACTCTACTTGTTTCTCTAAAACTACCTGCTTTTGACTTAACGGCATTTGATAAACACTAAAGAAATTTGCATTTGGTAGCTTAGCATGCTCTGAATTAACTGCCTTCATCTTGCCTAATATTAATTCAGTATTGGTCTCCTTAACTATTGAAAGTTTGGTCAAGTTCGTATGTTTTTCTTCACCGACACATTGAATAATTACCATATTAGTCGAAAAATCAATATCTGGTACGGGTAATCCTGGTTTTCTAGTTCTGTTCACTTTAGAAAAGAAACTTTTAAGGCGTTTGGCATCTTTAATGACTAACATTTCATCAGCTTCAAATCCACCTTGGTCTTCGCTCATGATGAGCTCCAACGGATTCTCGGCTTCCGAATTGGAATTTAGTTTATCCTCCATGGCAGCTTTTTTTTGACCATTACAAGCACATAAAACAAACGAAATAACAATTATAAATACTTTCATTTAACTATACGTTTTATTAAATCTACTATCATATGCCTTTTCGTAAACTTCTTCGTACAAAGGCAGTACATTTAAAATATCAAATTTTTTCGCAGATTTTACAGCATGCTCTTTAAATTTTTCTAATGTTAAATCATCGCGAAGTATTTTAAGAGCGTTCTCAGCCATTTCGTCAATATTACCTACATCGCTCAAAAAACCTGTAATACCGTGCTCATTTACCTCAGGTATACCACCAACATTACTCGAAATAACGGGCACTTTATTTATCATAGCTTCCAAAGCAGCTAAACCAAAACTCTCGGTTTCAGAAGGCAATAAGAACAAATCGGAAAAACATAGAATTCGATCTATTTCATTACTATTTCCAAGAAAAATAACTTTATCAGAAATACCTAATTGCTCACATAATAATTCAGCCCCTTCTTTTTCAGGACCTTCACCAACCATTACCAATTTAGCCGGAAGTTTTTTCTGAATCTTATAAAAAACATTAATCACATCAGGTATGCGCTTTACTTTTCTAAAATTACTAATATGTGTAATAATACGTTCATTTTCTTCTGCCATTAACGATCGTTGGCAATCTGTAAAAGAACTGCTGTACTTCGTAGCATCAATAAAATTTGGAATTACCTCAATCTTATTTTTTATATCAAAAAGTTCTAAAGTCTGCTGTTTTAAACTTGCAGAAACCGAGGTGACAACATCAGAATTATTAATGCTAAAGGTTACCGCTGGTTTATAAAAAGGGTGTTTTCCTACCAAAGTGATATCGGTACCGTGTAAGGTCGTTATCATAGGTATATGTATATCTTCTTCAGCTAGCATTTGTTTCGCCATATACCCCGCATAAGCATGAGGAATTGCATAATGAACATGCAACAATTCGATACCATGAAGCTTAATCGTATCAACTAATTTACTTGATAATGCAAGTTCATAAGGTTGATATTTAAAAAGTGGATATTCTGGTACGTGTACTTCGTGAAAATGTATTCTATTGTTTAAAAGCCCCAGTCGCACAGGCTGTCGATAAGTAACAAAATGTACCTCATGACCGCGATTAGCTAATGCTATACCTAGTTCTGTTGCGACGACACCACTACCACCAAAAGTTGGGTAACATACAATTGCTATCTTCATTATTCAAATTTAGTTAAAACAATTAGTAAGTCGCTTACCGTCCTTCTTATTTACATTTTAATTAACGGTATTAAAATATAAACTAAAACAACGTAGCATTGATTAATTTTCTAAAGCGTCATAAATCGCTTGCTGAATTCGTGTTCGAAGTCCAGATTTTACCAGCAAGGTATTCGAAGCAGTTGGGTAGGTTCTATTTGACAAGAAAACATAGACCAATTCTTTTTCTGGATCCGCCCAGGTGTAGGTACCTGTAAAACCGCTATGCCCAAAACTTTTGCGTGATACACAGCCACAGGTTGGTCCTCTATCTTTTAATTGGGGTTTATCAAAACCAACCCCTCTTCGTACTTTTTTGTCACAGAAATAACAGGTATTGAACTTCTTAACCGTTCTGCCATCTAAGAAACGGGTTCCGCCGTAAATACCATTTTGTAAATACATTTGCATTATTTTGGCTACATCATTAGCATTGCTAAATAGCCCTGCGTGACCTCCTACTCCACCTTGCATGGCAGCGCCCATGTCATGAACATAGCCTTGAACCGTTTGATAACGATAATATTTATCTTCTTCAGAAGGAACAATTTTACTCTTAGGAAATTTTTCAAGGGGATTGTAACCCATATTTGTTGCACCTAAAGGCTTGTACAAAAATTTGTCTGCTAGTCTATCTAAGCGATCTTTGTGAATGTCTTCAATATACTTTTTCATCACATAATAGGCCACATCACTATAGCGGTAACGATTTGATTTTAAATCTTGTCTTCCAATTCTATTGTAAATTGAATCGGTATAAACATCGGTGAGGTACAAATTATTAGCCACTTTAATCGAAAAACCATCTATGGGCTTGTTTCTATAAAATTCTTTAGAAGGCTTTTTGTTTTTATCTAAAGTGCTCGCATAAAATGCAATCCAAGCCGGTAGTCTGCCATAATGAGATAGTGCTTTCAATACGGTAACGTCTTTTAATTCTGTATTAATATATGCTGGCACTAATTCAGAAAAGGTATCATTTAAAGCAATTTTTCCCTCCTCTTCCATTTTCATAATTAGCGGTAGCGTTCCTAAAATTTTGGTTATTGAGGCTAGGTCATACACATGTTCTGTTGTTATCTTTTCTTTAGAATCATATGTTGGTTTTCCAAAACCTTTGTTATAAATTACTTTGCCTTTACGAGCTATTAATACCTGAGCGCCTGGATACATTAAAGAATCTAGACCATCTTGTACCAATCGATCTACAACTGCTAATTTTGAAGTGTTGAAACCTAATCGTTCCGGGTAGCTATATCCCAAACGCAATAAAGATTTAAGCTGCACGCCACAATTTACTGGAAAATCAGCATGAGCACTTACGGGCAAGACCCCTTTTGCAGGAATTGCTCCAAAAATAATTTGAGCAGCCTTTTCTTGAGCTAATCTGCTATTTTGATACGCCATCAATACCCCATCGATATTTTTGAACGATTTTATACCTAAAAGTGAATAAGGTTTTGCAAAAACTGATAAAATTACATTTGAGCTGCGATCTTTCGCAATTTCTTCTAACCAAAACTTTTCTTTCTTTGAAAAGTTATATGATTTCCATGGACTATCATTGTTCTTGTGAAGACCAATAATCACGAGGTTGAAATCTTTAAGTTTTTGCTTTAAAGTACCAATATCTTTTCCATTAACTTGGGTTACTTCAGCATATTTTTTTAATGATTCTACAAATGGTTTACTATCAGAGTCACCAAATTTCACATAGGCGATTTTCTTATTTTCTAGCTTTTTAATACCCATTAAATAATAGGAATTCTTAACTACCGTGATAGCATTTTCAATAGCCTCTTCATATACTAAATCATCTGCTCTACTATTCAAATCATTAAAAAGGTTATTGATGTCAATGGGGCGGTATTTGTGAAGACCAACCTTATACTTAGACATCAATATTTTTTTTACTGAACTAGCCAGACGTTCTTCACTTACTCTTCCTCTTTTGTAGGCTTTAGCTAATTTCTCTTTCGCCTTAACTACTTCAGTTGGCATTAGCAACATATCATTCCCCGCCAAAAAAGCATTTAATTCTACGTCTCCATTTCTTCCAGTATTTGCAACACCCTCCATATTGAGGGCATCTGTAAAAACCAAGCCTTTAAAACCCATTTCTTCTTTTAGAATTGCGGTTATAATTTGCTCTGACAAAGATGACGGTAACTTCTTTTTTAATTCTAATGCTGGTACTTCTAAGTGGGCAACCATCACACTACTTAGACCGGCATTTATTAATTTTTTATATGGATATAGTTCTATACTATCTAAGCGACTTCTGGTAAAATCAATAATAGGCAACGACTTGTGCGAATCTGTTGCTGTATCTCCATGTCCTGGAAAATGCTTCCCACTTGAAAGTACCCCAGAACTTTCCAATCCACGCATAAAAGCAATACCTTTTTCAGTAACATTTTCACGATCTTCACCGAACGAACGACTTCCGATAATAGGGTTTTTAGGATTAGTGTTAATATCCACGTCAGGTGCAAAATTAATATGTACCCCTAAACGTTTGGCGTGTTTACCAATTTGTTTACCAACTTTTTCGACGATACGATTATCAGTAATTGCCCCTAAAGTCATGTTATACGGAAAAGCGTATGTAGAATCGAGTCGCATTGAAAGCCCCCATTCCGCATCCATAGCAATCATTAGTGGTATTTTTGATGCCTCTTGAAAGGTATTCGTCAATTTTGCTTGTTGTACAGGACCTCCTGTTGAAAAGATAAGGCCTCCAATATGCTCATTTTTCACTAAAGCTAATACCTGATTCGTGATCGCCTTTGGCTGATTAGAAGCTACACTCACCATAAATAATTGCCCTAATCGTTCATCTAATGACATGGCGTCATAAGTAGCATCAACCCAACTTTTCTGCGTGAGACTGTCTGTAGTCACTAAAGGGTTGCGTTGCGCACTAACCGAAAAAACAGTTAGTAAAAATAAGGGGAGAACACTTAAAATTCGCATAAAAAATTCGTCTATGGAGTAAACTAAAAACAGCCCAATTTATTGCATTTCATCGGATTTATCATGCATTTCATCGTAGATTGTCAGGTACTCGTTTACTATTAGTTTCAAAACCTGTACCAAAATGGTGATTTACATAAATCGACTGTGCCAACTTTCAGAAGCAGGAACCTCCCAATGTTCTAAATATTCTCCTTTATTGGCTACTAAATGATTGAAAACTATTGTATTTTTTGAAACCGCTTTTTGCTTGGCCATTTTTTTAAAATCAACAAGAGATTTGTAAGCTACAAACTCACCTTGTTTATAAGAAACATTCATTTTGTCAAGCAATTCGACTTTATATTTTTTTTCTAAACCTTGAATGAAATGTACTGATGCATCAATACTGCAGCCCGAAGCCGAAGTCAAAGATTGATCTAGTGCTAAAATAATAAATCGCTTATAGCGAATTTCATAACCAGCCTTTAATTCACTTCCATGAGCTGTCCATTCCTTAATGAAGGCATCGAAAGCTACTTTTAAATCGTTCAATTCGCTTTCATTAAAACTTCGGTTTGACTGGTAAATCCAAACTCTAGATGTTTTGGGCAAGGTTTCGAAATCTACTAACATGATATAAAATTCAAGTTAAAACACCAAAATTGAAGTTCAATCGGTGCATATAAAATTTTGAGGCTACTTTTGTTCTTGCGCACGTTCTGCTATAAATCTTCTGCTGTTGCGATTAATTCAGCAATATCCAAAACTGCTACAGCTGCTTCTTTTTCTTTATTTTTAACGCCATCCGTCATCATCGTATTACAAAACGGACAGCCCGCTGCAATAATTTCAGGAGTAGTTTCTAAAGCTTGTTCGGTTCGCTCTATATTAATGTCTTTATCGCCTTTTTCTGGTTCTTTAAACATCTGAGCGCCCCCTGCACCACAACACAATCCTTTTTTCTTACAATTTTTCATTTCCACCAGTTCGGCGTCTAGCTTTCTAATTAATTCGCGAGGTGCCTCGTATACACCGTTTGCGCGACCCAAATAGCAAGGATCATGAAAAGTGATTCGTTTACCTTTGTATTGACCACCTTCCATTGAAATGCGACCATCTTCTAGTAGTTGTTTCAAAAATTGAGTATGGTGAACCACTTCATAATTACCACCCAAACTTGGGTATTCGTTTTTAAGTGTGTTAAAGCAATGTGGACAAGCGGTAACCACTTTTTTTACTTCATACGCATTCATTACTTCTATATTAGTAACCGCTTGCATTTGAAATAAAAACTCATTACCTGATCTTTTTGCCGGATCACCTGAACAGCTTTCTTCAGTACCCAATACAGCAAAAGAAACATTTGCCTTGTTCAGTATTTTTACGAAGGCTTTTGTTATTTTTTTTGCCCTGTCATCAAAACTACCTGCGCAACCTACCCAAAATAGAACTTCAGGTTGCTTGCCTTCAGCAAAAAGTTCTGCCATTGTTGGTACTTTCAATATATTATCCATAAAAGAATTACGTATTATTTTTCATCAACCCAGTTAAGCCTGTCCATTTGATTGAAAGGCCAAGGGGCGCCATTATTTTCTATGTTTCCCATCATATTATTCAAATCAGAAGGAGCTGCTGATTGTTCCATAACTAAATATTGTCTCATGTCCATTATTATAGATAACGGGTCAATACTTACCGGACAAGCTTCAACACATGCGTTACATGAGGTACAAGCCCACAATTCTTCATGACTGATATAATCACCTAAAAGCTGCTTACCATCATCAACAAAGTTACCCTTGTTTTTATTTATGTTTTTACCGACTTCTTCTAATCGATCACGGGTATCCATCATTATCTTTCGCGGTGATAGCTTTTTACCCGTTTGATTGGCAGGACATTCACTTGTGCAACGACCGCATTCAGTACAGGTATATGCATTCAAAAGTTGAACCCAATTCAAATCTGTAACATCAGAAGCTCCGAATTTTTCAGGATCGGGCGCATCATCTGCTGGTGCCGCAAAAGGATCTGCAGAAGGGTCCATCATCAATTTTACTTCTTGAGTTACAGCTTTATTATTTTTAAATTGACCTTGTGGCACCAATTTTCCGTAATAGGTATTAGGAAATGCTAATAAAATGTGTAAATGCTTTGAATAATATAGGTAGTTCAGAAATATTAAAATACCAATAATATGCACCCACCATGCACTTCGTTCTACCAAATGCAAACTATTTTCTGACAAACCACTAAACCATGGAGAAATAAATTGGCTCACCAAGTTACCAGAGTCTAAATTTTGAAAGCTACTATCCGTAGCGTTCATTATTAAAAATAAACACATGAGTACTACCTCAAAGTACAAAATAATGTTCCCATCACTTTTGGGCCATCCGACCATTTCGCTGCTCAAAAAGCGTTTAATTTTAATAATATTCCGACGTAGCCAAAAAATGATCACTGAGACTAGTACCAAAACAGCTAAAATTTCAAAAGATCCTATTAGAAAACCATAAACAGATTCGTTTAAAATTTTAAGTCCGATTCGGTGTGTACCAAAAAGACCATCTACTATAATTTCGAGAACTTCGATGTTGATAATAATAAAGCCAACATACACTATAATGTGAAGAAAGCCAGCAATAGGCCTGACTACCATTTTGGTTTGCCCAAGAGCAATCTTAGCCATGTTTTTCCAGCGCTGAGGCTTGTTATCTATAACTGTTACATCCTTACCAAGGTTTATGTTTCGTTTAAGCTGTAAAACATTTTTAGCAAAGAAACCAATACCAGCAAAAAGTATAATTGCAAATAAGATATTCGGCAAATACTCCATTTAATTTTCTATTTTTTCAGCTGGATCTTCCTCAGGAGTTGCATACTCTTTTTGCTTTTTACCAAAAACAGAAACATTTACATAGCGTTTCGGATTTAGTCTAAAGTCTTGTAATAACAAATCCAGTTCGCGAGAAGCATTATTCAAATTATTGTAAAGGGCTTCATCTTTCATGAGTTTACCTAAGGTGCCATCACCATTATCAATTTTTGCCATGATACTATTAAAATTATTCATGGTAGCTTCTAAACTTGCTAAAGTTCTTCCTAACCCGGCATTATTTAATGAATCTGAAAGTTTTGCGAAATTCGAAGTAAGTTCTTCAAAATTAGAAAGTGAATTGTTTAATTTTCCCTCGTTCGTTTTTAATAATTTATTCAAAGAATTAGAAGCGCCTTTAAGATCTCCCATCAAAATACTGAGATCACCTATTGCTTGTCTTAGATCTCTTTTGGCTTTTTTATCTAAAACAGCGTTCACATTTAGCATAACCGAGTCAGCATCAGTTAATGCAGACTCAAATTTTTCTAAAATTGGAGATAACTTTTGATCGGCAACCTCGCTTAAACTAGCTTTAGTGCTTGTTAATAAGGTATCTCGTGACGCAATTGAATTACCATCAAAAATTGGATTTATACGAAGTCCTTTGCCACCTATCAATCCTGTATCATACAATTCAACAGTACTATTTTTTGAAAATTCTAAATCGCGATTTACTGTAAAAGTTACCAAAAGATTGCCCGAAGTATCTTTAAATTTGATGGCATTCACCGTACCAACATTTTTTCCGTTGATCGAAACCGAAGTACCACTTTGCAAGCCTCCTACATCGGAATATACTGCATAAAGCGTAAGGTCATCGCCAAAAAATGAATTTGACTTAAGAAAGCTGAAGCCAAAAATGACACATACAATCCCCATTAATACTATCAAGCCCGTTTTAATTTCTCTAGATAATTTCAAATGGATAATTTTTTGGTTCTTAACAAAATTAGAAATAATTATTTGGACACACCCATTATTCTGAAACCAATTTTCTAGCCTCGGGCGTTGGAATTCGTTCACCATCTTTGTACGCCACAATATAAGATGTAGTATATCCTTTTATATCTGCATTAGACTTTAAATTTAATGCCTCGCTATACGAATTGACACTACCGTACATATAACGATATAAATTTCTTACCGGTTCTTTAGAAAGTGTTTCAAGACCTTTAAAAAAACGAGGCTCTAATGGAATTGTTTTAGCACTTGCCATTAATTGCACTTTGAAAATAACATTTGAAGTACGAACTACCGGAGCTTCTATTTTCGGGCGAGTCGGTTCTTCTGTTTTTATAACTTCGATAACGGGCGAATTAGTGCTTTCCTTTACAATAGCTTCAGGTTTAGGGGTATTGCTTATTTTCTCTTCTTCCATTTCCATAGCAGGTGCATCAACAACTGTTTTTGGCGCTTCTTTCAAAACTTCGGTAATCTCTTCGCTGCTATTTTGAATAGATGAATTTTCTGCTATTGGGCTTTCGCCAGGGTTTTTTGCAAATTCCTCTTCTGCGTCTTTAGTTGAAATTACAGCTGGTTTAGGTTCTGTTTTTGACACAGGTTTTGTAATCGTTGTAGGGTCTGGAGCCCGAGTTGCGGTCTGCGTTGAAAGTGATACTGCACTTGCGTCAACACCATTCTTATATGTTAAAATTGCATTTGCAATTGCCGTACCCATTTCAACTTGTCCACTCTTAGAATTCAAATAAGCGCCTTCATCATCGTTAGTTAAAAAGCCAGTTTCTACCAAAACACTAGGCATAAATGTCTGATGTAAAACAATAAAACCTGCTTGCTTTACCTCTCTATTTTTACGTTTCAATTTTTTTGTGAAATTATCTTGAATAGCTTTGGCTAAAGAAATACTTTGATCTAAAAATTCTTCTTGCATAATGGTAAGACCAATTACTGACTCAGGAGAATTTATATCATAATTTGCATAGCGTGATTCATAGTTATCTTCTAAATAAATCACTTGGTTTTCTTTCTTTGCAATTTCAAAGTTTTGTTTATTGGCATGTAAGCCTAAAACAAAGGTACCCGCACCGTGAGCATCAGATGTGTGCGAATCACAATGAACCGAAACAAAAAGATCAGCATTTGCTTTATTGGCTATTTCTCCCCGAACAAACAAATCAACAAAAGTGTCATCGTTTCTAGTGTAAATGACTTTTACATTCGGATTCTTTTCTAATATTGAACCCACTTTTAAAACAATATTTAGGGCAATATTTTTTTCCAAATAACCATTTCCTAAGTTTCCAGGGTCATGCCCGCCGTGTCCTGCGTCCAAAACAACCACAAACTCATTATCATTACTTTCGCTTGAAGGAGCACTAGTAAATGATGTGTTTAGAAGAAACAATACTAAAAAAAGAACAACAAAAAAACATTTCGAGTTCATAGAATTGAGGTATTTTGATGTATTTAATATGGTTAAATTTATTGTAATGCCCTATAATCAGAACAAAAAATATATGTAAGTTTGAGCTCTTTAAGCCAAGCCAAACCTTTACAAAAATAGGATATATAGCCTTGCAATCAAATAAACATCATTTTCTTTTCTTCATAGTACTTTGGTTTAGCGTGTTTTCTGGGCAAGCGCAAGAAGGTCAAATTGTAACCTTACCTATTAAAGCAGAACCAGATACCATTGTTGCTCCGCTATTTCCAGCACCCATTCAAAATGATTCTATTTTTAGTGATTCTGCTCAAATTGACTCGGTAAATCGCAAACCACCACTTTTGCTTGATCAGATTAAATACAAGGCTAAAGACTCTATTATCTTGAGTCAAAAAAATCAAAAAATTTACCTCTATAATGAAGCGGAAATTTTTTATCAGGATACCGAACTCAAGGCCGGAATTATTATAATGGACTATGTCAAAAACGAGGTATACGCAGGTCGCTTGAAAGACTCCTTAGGTGTTTATTCGCAACTACCCTATTTTAAACAAGGTGAAAATGTGGTAATACCTGATTCTATTCGATTCAATTTTGATACCCAAAAAGCGTTGATTTTCAATTCTCGAACAGAACAACAAGCTGGTGCTGGTCAAATTGGTAGTGATGCAATGAAAGTATATGCGAACATTACTAAAAAAGAGAATGATTCGGTTTATTTTATGAGTGAGGCCAAGATAACAACAGCAGAAGATTCTATAAACCCAGATTATTATATACGTATACGTAAGGCCAAATTTGTTCCGGGTAAAAAAGTTATCGCTGGGCTGAGTAATATTTATATTGCTGATGTACCAACACCTATCGGTCTTCCTTTCGCCTACTTCCCTTTAGGTGTTGAAAAAAAGGCAGGGCTAATTATGCCGTCAGTAGGTAATGACCCCAGAAGAGGTTATTTTTTACAAGGCGGAGGTTATTATCTTCCTATCGGTGATAACGTTGACCTTGAAGTAACAGGAGATTTTTACACAAATGGTAGTTGGGGAGTTCGCTCACGTTCGAACTACGCAAAACGTTATCGGTATAGAGGTAGCGTAAATCTGAGGTATGAAAATTTGGTCACTAGTCAAAAAGGATTTAGCGATTTTAGTAATAGTCTGAACTACAATATCCAAATATCACATTCGCAAGATGCCAAAGCTAGTCCGAATTCAAGATTTTCCGCATCTGTGAATTTAGGGAGTAGTCAATATTTTCGAAATGCTCTTGGGCAAGTGAGCAGTTCAAACTTACTGAGCAACAACAATTCATCATCCATATCGTATTCTAAAACTTTTCCGGCCTACCCTTCGGTAAATATGAGTATGACAGCAACTCATAGCCAAAACACTTCTTCTACAGCAAGCAATAGCGGTCAAGACAACATTCAAATGACTTTACCAACTTTTCAAGGTAGTATTGAGCGTATTTATCCTTTTGCAAAAAGAGATGGTATTAAGAAAGGAGCATTGCAAAATATTAATTTTCAGTATGACGTAAATGCTCGTTATCAACTAACCACTAATGATGATGATTTTGCCACCAAAGCCATGTTCGAAAATGGAAGATTTGGTGCTAGACACAGAATACCTATTACCACTAACTTTAAAGTTGCCAAATTTTTTAGCGTCAGTATGGGAGGTAATTATGAAGATGTTTGGGCTCTTGAAACCTTCAATCAAAGTTTTGTTCCTGGTGAAACAGCCACCGAAGTAGGCAGCGTTGTAAGAGATACTGTTGCAGGTTTTGATCGATACAACACTTATAATTTTAATGCTAGTATTGGTACTACCATCTATGGTACATTTAATTTAGGAGAAGATAAAAAAATACAAGCTATTCGCCACGTAATGCGACCTTCACTTAGCTATGGCTATGCGCCGTCTTTTGAACAATATTATGATGAGTTCTTAAATGAAGATAACCAAGTAGTTGTGCAATATAGTAGGTTTGATGGAACTTTGAATGGCGCCCCAAGGCTGAGCAAATCGAATAGCCTTAGCTTTTCTCTTGCAAACACCTTAGAGGCAAAAGTGCGTGATAAAGATTCTACAGTTTTAGAACCTAAGAAAGTACCCTTGCTAAGTAATTTTAATATCTCGACAGGTTATAATTTTGAATCAGATTCGTTAAAAATTAATCCGCTTAGTATCAATGGTGGCACTAACATTTTGGATAACAAAATGTCGATTAATTTTTCTGCTGGTTTAGACCCTTATGCCCTTGACAATAATGGCAGAAGAATCAATACCTTTAATATCGACAATGGAGGCAGTTTACTTCGCTTAACAAGGGCAAATCTAAATATTGGATATCGAATTGATAGTGAGACTTTTAGAAGAAAAGAGGAAGAAGAAGATGAAGATGGTAAAAATGGAGAAGAAGAACTCAGTCAGTACGATTATTCTGCTCAAGAAGAACTTAATAGTCCTTTTGAACGAACAGATGAGTTTGGCAGACCTATTCAAGAGCGAGATGAACGAAAAGAACAGGATATTGATAACCCTTTGTACGCCACAAAAATACCTTGGGATTTTAATTTAGCCTATTCAGCGTCATATAGCAATAGCATTCGTCAAAACGAATTTAGCAGTCATTCACTTATGGTTCGTGGTAATATACAATTAACCCCGCGTTGGAAAGTTGGCGGGTCAACTGGGTATGATTTTAAAGGACAAGGCTTTACCTTGACCCGTTTAGAATTCACAAGAAAATTAGGCAGTTTCGATATGCGATTTAATTGGACGCCTTTTGGTCAATATCGAAGATGGGATTTCTTTATTGGGATTAGCTCTAGTATTTTGAAAGATTTGAAATGGGAAAACAGAAGCCAACGTTAAGTGCAATAACATAAAAACAAGAACATGAAAAAAATAATAGAAACCAAAAATGCACCTGCGCCTATCGGACCTTACAATCAAGCTATTTTAAGCGGTAACACCCTATATATTTCAGGGCAAATTCCTATGGATGCCGCAACCGGTAACCTAATCGAAGGTGATATTAAAAAAGAAGCGGAACAATGTATGAAAAACCTACAGGCTATTTTAACGAAAGCGGAAATGACTTTTGAGCAGGTGGTTAAAGCTTCCATCTTTCTGAGTGATATGAATCAGTTCGCATCGGTAAATGAAGTTTATGGATCTTATTTTGAGGCTAAAACTGCGCCAGCGAGAGAAACCGTCGAAGTTGCTAATCTACCAAAATTTGTAAACGTTGAAATTTCAATGATTGCAGTTCGATAAAAGATTCAAAAACTTGTGAAGCTATAGAAACGAATCACAGCATAATTGAATACCTTTTGTAATCTGCTTCTTTCTGAATTAGATATTATCCTTGTGAAATTCAACTAGGCCTTCAATAGGGCGTTGCCGAATAACCCCTACAATTAAATCATTTCTTTTTAAAACAGTTACCAATTCATCTTTTAAATAATGTGCAATACTACCAACAAAATTTACCGGTACTTTGGTTGCTAACTCAAACTGCATAATGTAATTATTTACAAATTGCTGAAAACCCTTGTCTATAACTCCTTTGCTATACGGATGTTCTTTATTCTCAACTAAGAACCGAGCAAAAGTCGCCAGGTAGGTATTAGGATTGGGTTGTTTGTATAAATTTTCTTTAATAACATCAGCATCCAAATCATAGTTTTTGGCAAATTTCATTGCTAAATCTTGGGGCATTTTGTGAAAATAGTAATCGCGAATCAACTTTCTTCCGAAGAAATTTCCACTACCATCATCCATAGGAATATAACCTAATGAAGTTACTTTTTGAAAAAGCTGATGACCGTCGTAGTAACTGCAATTCGAACCAGTACCTAAAATACAAACAATACCTTGTTGTCCAATTTTTATGGTTGAAAAAATAGCTGCATAGGTATCTTCTTTTACATGCGCTTTGGCGTTTGGAAAAAAATCAGAAAAAATATCTTTTAAAAATTTCTTCATTCGATCAGTTCCACAGCCAGCCCCGTAAAAATGTAACCTGGTCACCTTTTCTTTATTTTTTGATAACTCAAAGTTATTCGCCAAGCGATCTTCAATAACCACTCTTGTGAGCACTTCAGGACTTAAACCTAAAGTCTGAGTTAGAAAAAGCTGCTCTCCCTTCTCATCTAAAGCAATCCAATCGGCCTTTGTGGCGCCACTATCAACAATAAGTATCATAAAGTAAGTTTTAAAAAAAGCATCCTGAGAATAAGCGAAATTCACTTATTTTCAGGACACTTACAAAATAAATATACTATAAACCAGCTACGTGCTGGGCAAGATCTACCATTTTATTTGAGAAACCTGCTTCATTGTCATACCAGCATATTAGTTTAAAGAATTTTGAATTCAGTTCCATTCCTGCACCAGCATCAAAAACACTCGTTCTTGGATCAGAAACAAAATCTTGAGAAACCAAATGCTCATCCGTATAGCCTAAAACTCCTTTCAAACTTCCTTCTGAAGCTGATTTAAAAGCCTTTTTAATTTCTTCGTATGAGGTTTCTTTTTCTAATCTAACTGTCAAATCAACGACAGAAACATCAGCAGTTGGTACTCTAAATGCCATACCCGTCAATTTGCCTTTTAAAGCAGGTATTACTTTAGTTACCGCTATTGCTGCACCTGTAGTTGAGGGAATAATGTTAAGCATAGCAGAGCGACCCAATCGGTAATTCTTTTTGGATGGAGAATCTACCGTAAATTGAGTTGAAGTACTTGCATGAATCGTAGTCATTAAAGCCTCTTCAATTCCGAAGTTTTCATCCAATACCTTCGCCATCGGCGCTAAACAATTTGTAGTACATGAAGCATTTGAAACTATAGTATCGCTTGCTTTTACCTCGGTATGATTAACACCCATTACAAACATAGGCGCATCTTTAGAAGGTGCAGAAATAACTACCTTCTTAGCACCACCATCTATATGATATTGAGCAGTTTCTAGTGTGGTAAAAATACCAGTACACTCAGCAACAATTTCAACACCAACAGCATCCCATGCAATACTTTTAGGATCTCTTTCTGCCGTAATGCGAACTGTTTTTCCGTCAACAACTAAATTGCCATCTTTAACTTCTACTGTACCATCAAATTTTCCGTGAACGGAATCATACTTTAATAAATACGCCAAATGTTCAACATCTAATAAATCGTTGATTGCAACAACATCTATATCTGCTCGTTTTACTGTGGTTCTAAATACCAATCTACCTATTCTACCAAAACCGTTAATTCCAATTTTCAAATTTGCCATATTTACCTATTTTTATTTTCTAAATTTATGTTGTCATTATATCTGAAACTCGCATGAGTTCAGCATCAATTTTTGAATGCCCTTTTATTGCTTTACTAATTGGGGTAAGCGTTAATTGATTATTAAGAACGCCTACCATAAGATTTGTTTGACCTTCAAGTAAGGTTTCTACGGCCTTTACACCCATTCTACTTGCGAGAACTCTATCATAACATGATGGCGCTCCTCCGCGCTGCAAATGCCCCAAAACAGATACGCGCACATCGTATATTGGCAAATGCTCTTCTACATATTCTTTAAGTTGAAAAACGCTTTTACCAATTTTATCTCCTTCGGCAACAACCACAATACTAGATGATTTGCCTGATTTTTTACTTCGCTTCAAAGATTCTAACAAGCGCTCAAGTCCTAAATTTTCTTCCGGAATCAAAATTTCCTCAGCACCGGCACCTACTCCCACATTCAAAGCAATATGTCCTACATCTCTTCCCATGACCTCAACAAAGAACAAGCGATTATGTGAACTTGCAGTATCTCTTATTTTATCAATAATTTCAACTACCGTATTACAAGCAGTATCAAAACCTAAGGTGTTTGAAGTACCGAAAATGTCATTATCGATAGTACCTGGAATTCCAATTACTGGAAAATCATACTCGGCATTAAAAATCATCGCACCGGTAAAACTGCCATCACCACCAATTACCACAAAAGCGTCAATACCTTCAGCTATTAGTTGTTCATACGCTTTTTTACGCCCATAAGGTGTTCTGAATTCTTCACATCTTGCAGATTTCAAAATAGTACCTCCCTTATTGATGATATTATTGACACTTCGAGCATCCATAGGCTTAAAATCTCCCTCTATCATCCCTTGATAGCCTCTGAATATGCCAACGCAGTCTATTTTCAAAAAAGCACAGGTTCTTACTACCGCACGTATAGCAGCATTCATACCAGGCGAGTCACCACCGGAGGTAAAAACACCTATCTTTTTTATTTTTGAAGTCATTTTTAGGAAAAAAATTAAGCTAGCGAAATTAGCAAACTTATTCGACTTAAAGAACTCTTAAACGGCTTAATTTAATCCTAATTAGCAACGAAAACGATTTCGCGTGTTCGATAACACCGTTTGTGTTTTGTATACAACATTACACTTTCTGTTTGTGCTAAAATTAATCTAATTCTTTGGCTTTTGAATAAAAACGAATCAAGCTATCTTTACCCATCGTAGCGGTGACGGGAATTTCTTGTTTAACAGGCTCTTCTTTTTCCTTTTTCTTAAACAATTTTCTCCATAACTCTTTAAAACTGTTAAAGTCTACTTCATAAGATAACCCAATGCCTTGTTGCGTAGAACCTGCGCCTCGATCGGCCAAATATTCTTGAATTTCACTCTCTCTACTGAAGAACTTGGCACTCAAAGTACCTTCTTCATTCAATAACAACTGAATTTCAAAGTCACCGGCAACAATAGTTTCTGTAGCCCCACCTATAGGCACACCAACCTTACCATTGAATAATAAACGATCGCTAATTTTAGTCGAGACCGTTACACCAACTCTACTATCCGTTGCTATTTCTGTGGTTCGATTTGTATTACCCTGTTGGTAATCAACCCCTAGTTTAAATTTATCATCATCAGAGCTGAGTAGTTGATTTAACATACTGGTTACAGATTGTGTTATAGTACCCGTAATTGCTTGTTCATTTATTCCACTTAATCCATTTACGAAGGAGCCTTGCGCCAATAAGAATAGTGCATTTCTCTCTTCAACGGTCGGATCTTGCAGTATATATTCTAACTCTGATTGCACAATTGAGTTGGTACCCGGAAATTCAATTTCAAAATCAATATTAGGTCTTTCAAGTTCACCAGAAAGGCCAATAACCACATCAGTAGATATGCTTCTTGAATAATTTGGATTGTCTAATAAAGGAGCCGGATTAGCACTTAGGTTGTATACTGCTTCCATATTTAGTTGAGCAGCGAGTGGGTCTTGGTTCCACGCAATGGTACCACCGGGTTTTACCTGAAAAGTTTTATCAATAAAACCTCCATATTTGAAGTTATATTCACCCGTAACCACTACAAAATCTCCAAACATATGAAATTTACCTCTTGTATTAATTCTCATTTGCATAAGACCTGCACCCGTGCCTTTTAAAGTGCTGCCTGTTTTAGTATCTGTTACAATCTGAACTTCTGCATCGGGCGTGATATCAAGGTCAAACTCTAACTCTAAGCCTTCAACATCATTTAGAATACGCTGCGCTTCACCATTTTGAATACTATTTTTATCGATAAAATTGATGAATGAATAATCCCCTAAAGTGGCTACATCACTTAAAGGAATATTAATAGAGGTTCCTCTTGCAGTTTTACCATCTACTTTAATGGTCAGGGCTTTCGTGGGGCCGAAGATTCTACCTGTCCCATTTAAAAAACCTTTGCCATAGTATAACTCTTCTTCATCATATTCGGTATTTAAAATGAGTAAACGTTCGTTGCGCGTATTCACGTTTAGATCAAGAACCCAATCTTTGAAGTAAGAGTGTTTTATGGTACCATCAATGACCGCGTTGGTTTTTTCAGTTATATCAGTCAATGCGATTTGCTCAAAATTAAAGGTTTGATCAGTAAGCCTTACCCGTGATTTTGGTGCGAAACTATAGTCAACCTTCAAATAGGGCACAGCTATGCCAGCGTTATCAAGCGTAAGAAGACCGTCAATGGTAGGGTTATCAATATCACCATTAATGCGCGCGCTACCATTCACATAGCCCCGTATGCGGTCAATAACGCCTTCGCCCAAAGGACTGAATGGCGCAAGGTCGAAATTTCTAAAATTCGCTAGCAATTGCGCTTGAGGCAAATCGCCCTTGTTACTAATATTACCAACAACGCCTAACTTTTCAATACCATTGTCTGTAATTTGAGTGTTCACAACAAAATCGGTTAAATCTTTATTACCCACTATACCCATAGTCAAATCACCCAGTCGTATGCTATTTATAGAAAAATCATCTATTCCCAAATTTGAAGAGGGTAAATAAATGCCATCTTTTTGAAAAACATTTAGAACCCCATTAACCTCTCCTTCAAGATTTAAGCTATCAATTACCGGGGCAATTTTATCTAAAGAAACTATTTTAAACTGCAGTTGTAAATCTTTAGCAGTAGAATCAGCCAAAGTACCTTTCAATCGAATTTGTTCTTGAGCCGAATTATTCATTACAATTTCTTCGATGGTGATACTATCTAAAGTTCGATTCACTATTACTTTGTTTTTCGAATCACCATCTTTATTGAGAATCCAGATATTATCTTTAAAACTTATGTCTGATTTTTTAAGCCCAATAACTGATTTGTTTTCCTTATTAAAGGTGTGATAAAAGTTTAAATTATAACTATCGTTATACTCACTACCACCCTTGAATTCAGTTCTAAAGAACAAGGTATCTTTTAACGTAGTATTGATTAAATTAAAATCTTTTACATCGTAGTAGGGTGTAGATAAGTCGCCTACTGAAACATAGGTATTGAATAACGGGTTTTTATTATCAACCTTAACTTCTATTTGATCAGCTGCGGTGCCAAAAGCTGAAATGCTTGGTGATTTGAAATTTAACTTAAAATCACCTTCATCAGCCACAATATTTCCTTTGATAAAGGTATTTGGGTCGAATCTAACTTCAGGAAAAAATACATCGACAATCTTATTATAAATTTTAAAATTGAAAGCTAAGGTTTGGCCATCCGAAATTTCAAAAGGTCGGTAATTGGTATATACAGATCCAAGTGAATTTTGAACTAATTTACCGAGTTCCTTAACTTTAAAATCCCCCTTCAAATACCCTGTTATGATGTCGGTAGAATTTATAGCTATTGTTCTTAAAGAGTCATTCTCAAAACTTGATGATATTTTAAAATCTTCGAAATAATAGGTGTCATTTTTATTTTGAAAATTGGTTTTGGTGAAATTTATATCACCTACAATATTATCTAAGGTATTTCCCGTAATATCCATATTTATTTTTCCCTTAAAAATGGATACACTATCATTAATAAAATTTAAACGTTTCAGGTCGGCATAATCAACATTCGCAATAAAATTGAAATTGTTTCGATCTAAACCAAATTCCGCCAGTCCTTTAAAATTAAATTTTAAATTTTCATCCTGCACTACCAAAGAGCCATCAAATAATTGGTCTTTAACAAGCCCTGAAACCTTGATATTCTGGTATTTATATTTATTAAAATCTATAGAATAAATTTGCCCGATAATCTCAGTATTCAAGTTTTTCATTAAAAAACCCTTCCCCTCTACATTAAAATCAAGATTTGCTTTGCCCAAATTATCACTTTCAACAAAATTGCCTAAATCAAAATCAATAAGCGAAATGAAACCTTTATAACTAGCATCATCGATATTATTGATATTCGTAATTTGCGCATCTACATAACTACTCCCTATTGAGGTGTTAAGGTTGACTTTAGCGTCGATCGACGTTTCAGTAACTATAGAATTTCCTCGTAGTGTAAACTGTCCAAGTTTTTTAAATGTTGTCGGCAACTTTCCTAAAATATTCGGCATAAGTGAACGCAACTCGTAATAACTCGAAGTAACATTTTTCATTTGGGCATTCATAACAAAAGGCGCTTTTCTACTAAAGAGATTTTTGAAATTGAAATCACCACGAATCCCTGTATTATCAGATTGCAAAAAAAGTTTTTCTGCATTTAAATCATTTAAAACTCCATTGAAACTTGAAGAAAATAGCACCTTTTTACCTTTACCGAATTGATTGTATAAAAGGTTAATTTCATCAAAGGCTACTGTCGACTCATTGAAGGTCGCATCGACATTTACTTTGTTTAAAAAATCTTTAAAGTCTTTCCTATCATAATTAAATGTTAGTTTACCTTGTAATTCAGATTCTGGGGTTCTGATTGCCAAAGAATCAAAACGCATTTGTTGTTTGGTATATTTAAAATCTGTAGTAAGTTGGTCAACATGAAGGCCTCTCTTGCTGTCAAATGACATGGAATCAATAACCGTAGATACTTCAGGACCGAGTATTTGAAAATCGCGTGAAGAAATATTTAAATTCTTAAAATCAAGCATTTCTATAGTCTCTCGATTTTCATCAATTAACTTAAATGTGCTATTGGTAATTTCAACATTCGAAGATGAAAAAAAGAAGGGAGGCGTACCCGGTTTTCTGGGTTTGCCGTCATCGAGTTTATCAATAAACACCTCTAAGTTGGTACTAATTGAATCTTTGTACGTCTTTAGTTTAAAATCAAGTTCATCAATAGCAATATCTCCAAACTCTAACTTGCCTGTAGCCATATTACGCAAGTTCAATAAAGATGTTTTCAACTCATTTACATAGAAAAGCGTGTCTTTTTCATAATCCTCAATAAAAACACCTTTGAGTGAAGTATCCCATGAAATCAATGAAAATTGCAATCTATCAATATTGATATTCGTACCGTATTCGTCATTGATAGATTTTGTTGCGAACTTTGCAAATCTAGTTTGAACCGCAGGCAATGATAGAATAATAGTACCCAATACACATATCAGCAAAAAAACCAATACGATGCGAAGCAATATTTTTCTAAGTTTTTTGATAGGGCTTTATGTTTTACCTTTGTACTCCAATTTTTATTCCAAACCGGTGGAAAAAAAAACTATTTATATTCTTGCTATAGAATCTTCTTGTGATGACACCTCGGCGGCGGTCTTGGTTAATAAAAAAACCTTGAGTAATGTTGTTGCATCTCAAAAAATACATGAGCAATATGGGGGTGTTGTACCCGAACTAGCCTCAAGAGCTCACCAACAAAATATCGTCCCTGTGGTGCACCAAGCATTGTCTGAAGCAAATATCGATAAAAAACAATTATCCGCCATAGCTTTTACGCGCGGACCGGGTTTAATGGGTTCATTATTGGTAGGCACGTCGTTTGCAAAGTCGTTCGCCATGGGGCTCAACATTCCACTTATTGAAGTGAATCATATGCAAGCGCATATTTTGGCTCATTTTATTGAAACTAAGAACCAATCTATTCCTAAATTTCCTTTTCTAGGGATGACCATAAGTGGCGGTCACACCCAAATTGTTTTAGTTAAGGATTATTTTGACATGCAAATTCTAGGCGAAACCTTAGATGATGCTGTTGGTGAAGCCTTTGACAAAAGCGCAAAAATTTTAGGCCTACCCTACCCTGGTGGACCTTTAGTTGACAAATATGCAAAGCTTGGCGACCCCAAAGCTTTTCCTTTTACCAAACCAAAAGTTGATGGTCTGAATTTTAGTTTTAGCGGACTTAAAACAGGAATTCTATATTTTATTCAACGAGAAACAAAAAAGAATCCCAATTTTATAGCCGAAAATCGCAATGATATTTGTGCGTCCATTCAATACACCATCGTAAATATTTTGATGGACAAACTCAAAAGAGCTGTTAAACAAACTGGAGTTAATCAAGTTGCTATTGGTGGTGGTGTTTCAGCAAATTCTGGTATTCGAAATGCTTTACAAAAGGCATCCGATTTGTACGGATGGATAACGTATTTACCTGAATTTCAATACTGTACTGACAATGCTGCAATGGTTGGCATTGTTGGGTATTTGAAGTATATTCAAGGTGATTTTTCAGAAGCACATATTACAGCCAAAGCGCGTTATGCAATCGGCACTTAAGCCATTTAAACAATTCACAAATCTCTAATTCATAATCAATGCAATTATTTTATAATTCACGTTTAGACCAGAGTGCCTCTCAATTTACATTTAACGAAAAAGAAAGTAAGCATTTAATCAAAGTGCTGCGAAAAAAAGAAGGCGATTTGGTGCATATAACCAACGGAAAAGGCTTTTTATTTGAAGCTAAAATATTGGTTGCTGATGCAAAAAAGTGTAGCGCTGAAATTATAAATACTGATAAGAAACATCAAAAAATGTTTTGGCTTCATTTAGTGGTTGCACCTACAAAAATGAATGATCGGTATGAATGGTTTTTAGAGAAAGCTACCGAAATCGGTGTAAATGAAATCACCCCTATAATTTGTGATAATTCAGAACGTAAAATTATTAAAATTGAACGTATGCAAAAAGTGATTTTATCCGCTATGAAACAATCGTTACAAACCTACCTTCCAAAAATAAACGATCCGATTTCATATAAAGACTTTATGCTTAAAACACATCAGGGACTACTTTTTATTGCGCATTGTGAAAATGAAGAAAAACTAGACTTAAAACGAAGAGTTGCACCAGACAAAGATATTACGATTTTAATTGGCCCTGAAGGTGATTTTTCAGAGAAAGAAATTAAACAAGCCTATGAAATAGGTTTTCTACCAGTATCTTTAGGTGAAAATCGTCTTCGTACCGAAACTGCTGCTGTTGTAGCTTGTACGACTGTAAATATGATCAATAACGGCTAATACTAAAAACTATAAATTAAGGTCCAACTAAAACCGCTATGCATATTATTTTACTAGAGTTTGTTTGGCTGCAGCGGTGATGTCATAATTCAAATTTTCAACCAATAGTATAAGGGCAATCGTATCAGAAGATTTTACAATTTTAGGTACACGAAGTATACTTGAACCACTAGATGCTTCAATATCTATTGATTTTTCCTGAATAACGATGTTACTGTTTATAAGCGTTCGGTTACCATTTTCACCACGCTTAACTTTCGTACTGCGTTCATTTATAACCAACAATGCTCTTAATTTTTTGTTTTTTACCCTGCCTTGAATCTTATAATCAAAAGATATTTCGTTTTCGAGAAGTGTTGTCTTTTGTAAAACTATTTGATTGCTTGATTTTATCTGTCGGTAAATATCGATACTAGCGTCTAATTTTGTCGAATTTGACCCAACAAAATGCTCTTTTCCATTAACGACCATTTGTGGTGTATAATTGCTATTATTTAGAAATTTAATATTATACTCCCGTTGTTTTCTTCCGTATTCAGACTTACTGAAAGGGTCCTTCCAGCCGATATAATTCCAGTAATCTACATGATAAGAAAGGGCATAAACCTCTTTCTGATTTTCATCTTTGGCCCTTTTTAGCAAACGATCAGCTGAAGGGCAGCTTGAACAACCTTGAGAAGTAAATAACTCTAAAACAACCACTGGTTCATATGACATTGTCTTTGGGGCTAAATCAATTTCGTGATTTGCCTTAAAAATAGATGTAAAACTCAACATGAAAACACTTGATAAAACTATTACTATAGAATGAATATTTTTCCACATGATATTTCTTAAATTTGAAATGTTGCATTATTTAGTTCGACCTTCTATGAGATACCTTACGTATATCACATTCATTTTATTTTTTCTAGGCACTATGTCCGGTTTTAGTCAAGAAATAGCCATTTTAAAATATAATGGAGGAGGCGATTGGTATGCTAACCCCACAGCATTGCCAAATTTAATTCGGTATTGTAATGAAAACATTGGCACTAAAATCAATGAAAAACCTCAAACCGTAGAAGTTGGAAATTCAACTATTTTTCAATATCCATTTTTACATATGACTGGTCATGGCAATGTTGTATTCTCACAGGAAGAGGCAGAAAACCTAAGAGACTATTTACTTTCGGGTGGCTTTCTACATATCGATGACAACTATGGTATGGAACCTTACCTGCGTAAGGAGTTAATCAAAGTTTTTCCGGATAAGGAATTGGAAGAATTAGCTCTTGATCATTCCATTTTTTCTCAGAACTATAAATTTCCTGAAGGATTACCCAAAATACATGAGCATGATGGAAAAAGACCTCAAGCCTTAGCTGTTTTTCATGAAAGTCGTATTGTTTTATTGTTTACGTTTGAATCTGATTTAGGAGATGGATGGGAAGACCCTTCAGTTCACAATGACCCCGAATCTTCAAGGCTAAAAGCTTTTCAAATGGGGGCAAATATTATTTCGTACGCTTTTAAAAATTGAAATACATCATTCTTGATGAAACTTAAAACCAATACCAAATGACCTCCAACACCATTTCGAATGGAATCTTAAAATCACTAGGTATTCTAGTAGGTATAGCACTCCTTTTATTTTTTCTATATAAAATACAATCTGTTATTGCCTATTTGGCAATCGCAGCCATAATAGCTTTGATTGGAAGACCGGTTGTTCAATTTTTAAGAAGAAAATTGAAGTTTCCTAATACCCTCGCGGTAATACTTACCATGCTCGTTTTTATTGGAATAATAGCGGGTATCATCGCCCTTTTTGTTCCGTTAATAACAGAGCAAGGCAAAAATTTATCTTTACTTGATATTGATCAGCTTCAAAAAAATGTCAACCAGCTTTACACGCAAATTATGGAGTATATAGGCGCTGCACCTGATGTAGTTACTGACATCATTGAAGAAACTGACATAGAAAAAAATATTGTTGAAGGTTTTGATGTTGGTTTTATTCCAAATTTTCTTAACTCTTTTGTTGGGGTCTTAAGCTCTGCAAGTATTGGATTGTTATCTGTTTTATTTATTTCGTTCTTTTTTCTAAAAGACAGTAAGCTGTTTCAAAACGGAATTTTGACTTTTGTATCCAAAACTAATGAATCGAAAACAGTAAAATCTATAGATAAAATTAACAACTTATTGTCTAGATATTTCGTTGGATTACTTCTACAACTCTTTATTCTATTTGTAATTTATACGATTACCTTATTGCTTGTTGGTGTTGAAAATGCCATTGTAATTGCATTTTTATGCGCTTTATTTAACATCATTCCGTACGTTGGTCCAATCATTGGTGGAGTGCTCATGATTACCCTTACAATGACCAGTAATTTGGGTTCAGATTTTAGCAGCATAATTTTACCAAAAGCAGGTTGGGTTTTTCTAGGTTTGCTGATTGGTCAACTGGTTGATAATTTCTTCTCGCAACCCCGAATTTTTTCACAAAGTGTAAAGTCCCATCCGTTAGAAATTTTTCTAATTATTATAATTGCAGGATTACTTTTTGGAGTAGTAGGAATGATCATTGCTGTACCAGGATATACTGCAATAAAAGTTATTTTAAAGGAGTTTTTATCTGATAATAAGATTGTGCGATCTTTGACCAAAAACCTATAGTTTTATTTTGAATAAGAACATATTACATGCTGATGCACAAGATTTTATATCAAAAAACTTAGATGCAGACATCATATCAATTTTATTAAAAAAGTCCCCTTTTGATAAAATTTCATCTCCTGAAATTGTGGCGCAGATTGAAGCCAAGAAAAAGTGCTTAAACAAGCTTCCTACTTGGTTTAAAACACCTAACCTATATTATCCCAAAAAAATAAATATTGAGCAAACATCTTCCGAAATAACAGCCCAATATAAATCTCAAATTGTAAGTGGAAAACGCCTTTTAGATTTGACCGGAGGTTTTGGCATAGACAGTTACTTTTTTTCTAATAAAATTGAACAGGTAAGCTATAACGAATTGGATCAAGAACTCGTCGAAATTGTGAGTCATAATTTTGAAATTTTAGGTAAAAAAAATATTAAAATCTCAAGAGATGACGCCATCAATTTTTTAAAACGAAGCACCGATCATTATGATTGGATTTACGTAGACCCCGACCGAAGAAATAAAAAAAAAGGAAAAGTATTTCTTCTTGAAGATTGTTTACCTGATGTTACCAAGCATCTCGAACTGTTTTTTGATAAAGCCGATCATATTCTCTTAAAAACCTCCCCACTTTTAGATATATCCTTAGGTATTAAAACACTTCATCAAGTAGCCGAAGTTCATATCATAGCAGTTCGCAATGAGGTAAAAGAATTACTTTGGGTGCTGAAAAAAAGTTTCAAAGGTGATGTTATAAAAAAGACCATAAACTTTACCAAAGCCGGAGAAGAAATTTTCGATTTCAAAATTTTTCAAGAAAAAATAGCGATTTCAAAATTTGGATTACCTGAAGCTTATTTATATGTGCCGAATGCCGCGATCTTAAAATCTGGTGGATTTAAAATAATCGGTGATCAGCTCAATCTCAATAAACTTGCTGAACACACGCATTTGTATACTTCAAAACAGTTCATTGACTTTCCAGGAAAGAGGTTTACCATTCAGCAGGTTCATAATTTCAACAAAAAAACTCTGAAAAAACTAAATCTTAAGAAAGCAAATATAGCGACTCGAAACTTCCCGCTTAGCGTTTCGAAAATTCGTATAAAATTCAATATCAACGATGGTGGTGATGTCTTTCTTTTCTTTTTTAAAAACTGCATGAATACCTATCAATTTTTAGTGTGTTCAAAAAAGTTTTGATTCAGCGTTGAAAGTAAGATTCTAGAGCGTCGCATTTGCAATGATCATCAAACTACAATATTTGGGTTAAAAAGAAATATAATTTTATAGTTTTTCATCTAACTCTAACCTTTGAGTTGGGTATTTTAAGAGAATCAAGTATGTAAAATAACTAACAAAAGGATGATTGTTTGTTATCGAACACATTTTTTTTTCAACGAAGTATTTTATCCCATTATTACGACATCCCCAAATAATAGGGTGGTTAAGGGCAGAATTCTTAAAAAGGAATACCGAATTATTAACAATTAACAGCAATAAAATCTTAAGTATTGTTTGCTTTATTCAATAGAATTTTGCTATTATTACTCCTTAATTAGGTTTTTTTTAACATTCTAAAAATCAAGATACCCTAAAACCTAATTGCTCAATAATTAATTTAAACTAACAAACAACAAGAATTATGAATCAAAAACGTGATTACAATTCGTTAAAGCTCAAGAAGAAAATTTCTTCTTATGGTATGGGGCTTTTATCGATCGTAATTTGTCTTGGAGCTCAAATCGCCATGGCAAATTCAGAGACAAATTTAAATGCTGTAGATGAGACCAGTATGGTTCAGTCTACAATTTCAGGTACAGTTACTGATGCGTCAGGGGCGCCGTTACCCGGTGCAAACGTTGTTGTTAAAGGAACAACTAACGGTACACAAACAGATTTCGATGGTAATTATACCCTTGAGGCTGCAAGTGACGCTACTTTAATTTTCAGCTACTTAGGTTTCCAAACAAGGGAAGTTGCTGTTAACGGTCAAACAACCGTTAATACAAGTATGGCTGAAGATGCTGCTGCGCTTGACGAAGTTATTGTTACAGGGTATGCTACTGAAAGTAAGCGAGAAACAACTGCTGCAGTTTCTATTGTAAAAGCAGAAGAACTAGCTGCAATACCTTCAACTAACATTGAACAACAACTACAAGGTAGAGTTGCTGGTGTAACTGTTTTAACAAATGGCCAAGCGGGTTCTACTTCTCAAATTCGTGTTCGTGGTTTCGGTGCCTTTGGTGGTAATGAGCCTTTATATGTTGTAGATGGTGTACCTGTTGGTTCTATCGACTACATAAATCCTAACGATGTTGAAACTACTACAATTCTGAAAGATGCTGCTGCTGCTTCCATTTATGGTGCAAGAGCTGCTAACGGGGTTGTTGTATTTACAACCAAGCAAGGTGCACGTGGTGATCGCAAAACTAGAATGACTTTAGATATATCTGGTGGTGTTGCTGACCCTAACGTGGCTGGTGCTCCAACACAGTTGAATCCTCAAGAAATGGCAGAATGGACACATATAGGCTACGAAAACAATGCTGCTGCCACAGGTACTCCCGTTCAGTATTCGCATCCACAATACGGTACGAATGCTACTCCTAGATTTCCTGATTATCTTCATGCTGATGGACAGAATGGTGTTTTTGAAGCAGATATAAATTTAGCTCAAATACGAGCAAACTACGAAGCGGATCCTGAAAACGTCTTTTTAATCAAACCAAATTTAGCAGGTACAAACTGGTACAAAGAGATTACAAGAATAGCACCAATAAGCCGTGTGAGTTTAGGCTTTGACGGCGGTACAGAAAATGGTCGTTTCTACATGGGTATTTCTGCTCAAAACTCGGCAGGTATACTTTTAAACAATGACTTTTCAAGATATACAGCACGTTTCAACTCTGAATGGGATATTACTCCTTGGTTAAGTGTTGGTGAAAACTTTCAAGTTACATACAGATCTGTCATAGGTGGATTTGGTGGTCAAGGTGGAGTTGGTGGTGCGGATGATGAATCAGTTATCCTTTCAGCGTATAGAATGCCAACTATTATTCCTGTTAGAGATGAATTCGGAAGCTTTGCAAGTACAAGAGCGGGTGGATTTAACAACCCGCGTAACCCAGTAAGACAATTAGAACTAAATACCCAAGATGATCAAGGGTATAGCATACAAGGTAATGGTAACTTATATCTCTTGTTAAAGCCTATTGAAGGGCTTACCCTAAAATCTAGTATTGGTGGTGGTTATAGTAATGGTCATTTTGTAAATTACGGTTTTAGATATCTTGGTGATTCAGAACCTCAGGCAAGTAATAATTTTCAAGAAGGAAGTAATTATAACTTTAATTGGACATTTACCAATAGCTTTACCTACGAAAAACTTTTTGGAAAGCATAAAGTTAAACTCTTTGGAGGTATTGAAGCTTTAAACACAGGTGCTGGAAGATTCATTAATGGTAGTGGTATTAATCCATTTTCGACTGATTTAGACTTTCAAAGTTTGAGCGTTGTTCAGAGTCCTGTAGTTAATAGTGGTCAATTCAAAGGGGTTAATTTCTTTTCTACTTTCGGAAAAGTTGATTACAACTGGGATGAACGGTATTACCTTACAGGCGTTATTCGTCGTGACGGTGCATCTCGTTTTGGTGGTAACAATCGTTACGGTACCTTCCCTGCAGTTTCTGCTGCATGGCGTATCATTTCTGAACCATTCATGCAAGATCAAGACTTAATATCTGACTTTAAGTTTCGTGCAGGTTGGGGGCAAATGGGTAACTCCAATAACGTAGACCCAAACAATCAATACTCTTTATTTGCATCAAATAGAGGTAGCACATTCTACCCAATTGGAGGTCAAAATAGTGGCGCCGACGAAGGATTTGCACAAAGTAGAATTGGTAACCCTGATGCGAAATGGGAAACAAGTACAACCCTAAACATCGGTTTAGATGCTGCTTTGTTTAATGATCGATTAGAATTTCAAGTAGATTGGTGGAAAAAAGATACCGATGACCTATTGTACAATGTTCCGTTGGCAGGTGTTACCGGTAATTTTGCCGCAGCACCTTCAGTTAACATTGCAAGTATGGCAAACTCAGGCCTTGATATTTTGATTGCTGGTAGAGGTAATTTTACAGAAGATTTGACCTATCGTGTTACCCTAACAACTTCTTTATTAAAGAATGAAATTACGGCGCTAGCCCCAGGTATTGACTTCTTTGATGGTCAATCATATCGTGGTATTCAGGCAACTAGAAACGCTGTAGGTCAACCCCTATCTTCGTTCTTTGGTTATAATGTGATTGGCTATTTCAATTCTCAAGCGGAAGTTGATAGTTCACCTGCTCAAGATGGAAAGGGTGTAGGTCGTTTCCGTTACGAAGATGTAGATGGCGATGGTGCAATAACACCTGATGACAGAACGTTCTTAGGTAGTGCGGTACCCGATGTAACTGGTGGTGCAACTTTTAATATTGGATACAAGAATTTAGAGCTAGAAATGTTTTGGAACTACTCCATTGGTAACGAATTGTTTAACCAATCGAAATGGTTTACCGATTTCTTTGGAACATTTGAAGGTTCTGCGAAAGGTAGAAATGCATTAAACTCTTGGACACCGGCATTGGGTAACAATGCAGCTGCTCCAATTTGGGAAAGTGCTTCTAACTTGAGTACCAGTGGTGCTGGTAACTCTTGGTATGTAGAGAAAGGTGATTATGCAAGACTACAACGTTTAGCATTAACATACTCTTTTGATTCAGGTCTTGTTGATAAACTGGGCTTTAGCAAGTTTTCAATTGGAGTTTCAGCGAATAATATTTGGACCATAACCAACTACAGCGGTTTAGATCCAGGAATTGGTGGTGGAGCTGATACCAACTTTGGTATTGATGTAGGTAACTACCCTGTTTCACCTTCTTATTTGTTTAACGTACAAATCGGAATTTAAGCGATCGTGATAAAACTGTGATATTTGTATAAAAAAAATATAATATCTTTAATGAAAATAAAACTATGAAAACAATGATTAATCTAAAAAAATTGACAGTCTTGACCATGGGTCTCCTGATGTTCGGAGTTTCATGTAGCGACGAGTTCTTGGAGGTACTACCTACAGGCTCTTTAGCTGATGCTCAAGTGGGTACCAAAGATGGTATCGAAGGCTTATTAATAGGAACATACTCCGCTTTAAACGGTGTCTTCGGAAATCGTTTCGAAGGTCCGAACCATTGGATTACAGGTTCTATTATGGGCGGTGAAGCAAATAAAGGTACTGATGCCGGTGATTATAACGCTATCAACCCTTTTCAACGTTACGAACAAGACCCGACTAGTGGTGACCTTAATAGCTTCTGGAGAGGTCGATTTGAAGGAGTATCTAGAGCAAATGCTGTGCTAAATGCGCTAGCAGCTGCAACAGACATTACTCCTGCTGATGCTGCAAGAATTGCTGGTGAAGCTAGAATGCTAAGAGCGCACTTCTATTTTGATTTAAAGAAGCATTTTAATAGCATTCCTGTTTTTGATGAAACAGTTGCTGCTGTTGATGTAATTACCGTTCCCAACACCACGGAAGTGTATCCTCAAATTGAAGCTGACTTGCAGTTTGCTTTTGACAATCTTCCAGCAACAACTGATGCAGGTCGTGTAAACAAATGGGCTGCTGCTGCTTTAATGGGTAAAGCTAAATTGTACCAGAATAAATTTGGTGAAGCAAAAACATGGTTTGATGATGTGATTGCTAACGGAGTTACGCCTTTAGGCGTAAAATATGCCTTGGTAGACAATTACGCGGCAATCTTTAATGCAGAATTTGATAACAATTCAGAAGCGGTATTCGATGTTGAAGCTGCAAACAATACCGGTAGTACTCAAAATGCAAATTACTTTGATGATTTGAACTACCCATACAATACTGGGCCAGATGGACCAGGTAACTGCTGTGGTTTCTTTCAACCTAGTATTTCATTAGGTAATGCATTTAGAACCGTTGGTGGTTTACCCTTATTAGACGGTACTCAAAATGATCCTGCTAATGCAATTGCTGATAACTTTACTTTTGAGCAATTAAATGGTGGTGATCCTGCTGCTTTTGTTGAAGAAGCTGGGCCATTAGATCCTCGTATTGATCATTCTATCGGCAGAAAAGGTATTCAATATTTAGATTGGATTGAACACCCTGGTCAAGCATGGATTCGTAGTTTTCCATACGCTGGACCGTATTCTCCAAAAAAGTATGTATACTATAAGTCTCAAGAAAATAGCTTGACTGATGGTAGTTCATGGACACGTGGTTATGCATTGATGAATTATACAATCATTCGTTATGCAGATGTACTTTTGATGGCAGCAGAAGCAGAGATTGAAGTTGGTTCGTTGATGAAAGCTATGGAATATACGAACATGGTAAGAGCTAGATCAGCTAATGCAGCGTTCTGGGTTAAAAATGCTACAACTGGTGCTGATGAAGCTAACTATGAAATTGCAGAGTATACTGCATTTCCTGACAAAGCTTTTGCAACAGCTGCTGTTCGTATGGAGCGCATGTTAGAATTGTCTGGTGAAGGTCACCGATTTTTCGATTTAGTTCGATGGGGTGTTGCAGCACAAGTTTTAAATGATTATTTAACTTTTGAAAGCACGAAGTTGGTGACGAAATTTGGAGGTGCTAGTTTTACAGCTGGTAAAAACGAATATTTCCCAATTCCGCAAACTCAAATTGATATTCAAGGGTCAGATATTCTTACTCAAAACCCTGGGTACTAATAAAAGATTTCTTTGACAATAAAGTTAAAAGCTGCTCTAACGAGCAGCTTTTTTTGTTTCTTTCCCATTGTTCACGCATATTTGCAGGTAGAACATACGCAAACAATTTTAACATCAAATGATGGTCAAGAACCAGCAATTACAAATGCTATCTATAGTGCTATTAAGCATGCTTATCTTCTTAAGTTCTTGTATACAAAAAGCACCCACTACCCTATTCTCTACCATTCTCTCCTCTGAATCTGGTATAGATTTTAAGAATCAACTTATCGAAAATGATTCCATTAATATTTTAGATAATGAATTTGTCTATAATGGCGCTGGTGTTGCACTAGGTGATGTAAACGGTGATGGTTTAGACGATATATTTTTAGCAGGAAACCAAGTAGATAACCAATTGTATCTAAATAAAGGAAACTTGACCTTTGAAAACATCTCTGAAAAAGCAAATATTCAAAAAATAGATGATATGATGTGGTCCTCTGGTGTTTCGATCATTGACATCAATAATGATGGTCGTCTGGATATCTATATTTGTAATACCTTCAGAAAAGTTGAATCAGAACGCTCCAACCTGTTGTATATTAATAAAGGAAATGATAAAGCAGGTATGCCTACTTTTCAAGAAATGGCGGCAGCTTACGGTATAAACGATACTAGTTACTCTTCTCATGCGCAGTTTTTTGATTTTGATCAAGATGGCGATCTCGATTTATGGGTAGGAGTAAATCGCATTGAAGGTATTAACCCGAGTGAATTTCGCCCCTCAGAAGACGATGGAACTTCGAAAAGTCGAGATGTGCTTTACGAGAATATTCAAAATGATAGTCTATCGCATCCCAAATTTAAAGATATCTCCGAAGAAGCAGGTATTCGGTATCACGGGTATAGTCACAGTACCTTGATTCATGATTTTAATGAAGATGGTTGGCCTGATTTATATGTTGCCAATGATTTCTTAAGCAACGACTTAGTATATATCAATAACCAAGACGGAACCTTTACCAATAAAGCAGGTGATATCTTCAAGCATTTTAGTCTTTCTTCGATGGGAAGCGACATAGCTGATATTGATAATAATGGGCAAATGGATATTTATACTACAGAAATGCAGCCTTATTATAACAAACGAAAAAAATTATTTCAGGGCCCAAGCAGCTATTCTAAAGAGATTTTTACCCGCAAATTCAAATTCGAATATCAATATACTCGAAATACGCTTCAGATTAATCAGGGCTTCAATCATGACACCCAACTGCCTATTTTTAGTGATATCGGCATGCTTGCCGGAGTACAAGAAACGGATTGGAGTTGGGCTCCATTATTCGCAGATTATGACAATGACGGTTGGCAAGATCTTTTTGTATCTAATGGATTTCCGAAAGATGTTACCGACAGAGATTTTGGAGATTTTCGAAACACCGCAAGTAGATTGGTAAGTAAAGAAAAGTTGATTGCAGCGATTCCTGAAATTAAAATACCAAACTTTGTTTTCAAAAATAATGGCGATTATACTTTTGAGGATCGTACAGCAGCCTGGGGTCTAAACTTTGGAACCTTCTCTAGCGGAGCTGCCTATGGTGATTTAGATCATGATGGCGATCTTGATTTGATCATCAATAACATCAATGATGCTGTTACATTATTGGAGAATAACGCAACTACCCTTTTACCCAATCAGCACTATCTACGCCTAAAATTAAATGGGCAGAAAAAAAATAAAATGGCAATAGGTGCTACCGCAGAAATTTACATAGGTGAAGCCGTACAAAAAAAATCCGTTTTATCAGGTAGAGGCTATCTCTCGCAACCAGAGCAAATTTTACATTTTGGACTAGGACAAGTCGATAAAGTTGATAGTATTCGAATAACCTGGCCCGATGGAAAACATCAAAAATTTGATACTATTGCCCTTGATACTACTTTAACTGTTGACTACCAACCCAAAAATAATACTAAAATTGAATCGCTTAGTGATCCTGAATTTTCGGTATTCAACGAAGTTTCGAATGCTTATAATTTGCAGCATTTAAGTAGAGATATTGATTTTATTGACTTCAATTTTCAACGCACCTTACCTCATAAATTTTCTCAATATGGTCCTGCATTAGCGGTTGGCGATGTAAATGGTGATGGTCTTGAAGACTTATTTGTTGCTTCGACAAGAAATTTTAAAGAAAAATGGTTCTTTCAAAATCAAGACGGAACATTTAAACAACAAGAAGTAGCCTATAAAAACAATGAACAACTAGAAGAAGAAGATGCAAGCACACTTCTTTTTGATGCAGATAATGATGGTGATTTAGATCTATACATCGCTCGTGGTTGCGGTCAATATGAAGTGAACCACGAATACTATAAAGATATTTTACTTATAAATAATGGTAAAGGTAGCTTTAGTCAAGCGATTGATGCGCTACCGAATATTAACATCAATTCATCAGCTGTGAAAGCAGCAGATATTGATAGAGATGGTGATTTAGATCTATTGGTAACTAGCAGAGTAAAGCCTTTTGCATATCCTTTTGGAGAACGATCTTATATTTTGAAAAATGAGAGTACTATAAATCAACCCCGTTTCGTCGATGCAACCCAAGAAATTGCTAGCGAATTACTCACCCCGAAACTAACCAGCGATGCCCTTTGGACCGATTTTAACAATGATTTCTGGCCTGATCTGATAATAGCAAGCGAATGGGAACCTTTACGGTTCTTTGAGAATCAAGAAGGTAGCTTAAGAGAAATCACAAGTACTACAGATATCTCTGAAAATCTTGGTTGGTGGAATAGCTTGGCAGCGGCTGATATTGATAATGATGGAGATATAGATTATGTAGCCGGTAATTTTGGAAGAAACATCAATTTTAAAGGTACCAAAGAAGAACCAGTACGTGTTTACGCCAAAGATCTTGATAAAAACGGAACCATTGATCCACTAATCTCCTATTATCTGAGAGATAGTATTGGCTCAAGAAAAGAATATTTATACCATCCGTGGCAAGATGTTACTAAGCAATATGTAGGGATTCGAAAAAAATTCAATTCCTTTGGGGCTTTTGGCGAGTCTACCCTAAAAGAGATGTTTTCAGATGGATTATTGGATGATGCTAGTGTATTAGCATTCAATTACATGCAATCAGCTTGGATAGAAAATTTAGGTAATGGTAAATTCAAGGCACATTTGCTGCCAATTGAAGCACAATTTGGGCCTATTTACGGCATATTACCCAAACATCTTGATAATGATAATCTTATCGATATTTTAGTAATTGGAAATGACTATGGAATGGAAGTTCAACAAGGCAGAGCCGATGGTCTCATAGGTTTGGCTTTGAAAAATACAGGAAAAGGTAATTTTGAAGCCATACCTTTAGAACAAAGCCGTTTTTACGTTCCAGGAGATGCAAGAAGTTTAGTGAACCTTGTGCTCGGAAATGGAAAAAATCTTGTTGTTGCTTCTCAGAATAATGATTCACTAAAAGTTTTTGAACCCATAAAACGAAGTTTTGAAAAAACACTACAAGTACATGCTAATGAAGTAAAAGCTGTTGTTAAATATGCAAATGGAAGTCAACAAGCTTATGAATTTTATTGGGGTAGTAGTTTTCAATCGCAATCAAGTAGATATTTTACAATCAATGACAAAACTAAAGAAGTCATCTTCTTCAATAATAAAGGCAAAGAAACTCGAAATATTAATCCGAAATAAAACTTGATGCCGGTAAACCAACACCATTATATAAGTTAGGCAATGCTGTATTGCTCCAAGCAAATCGTACCCGCTTTGGTTTTTTTACTTGCTTTGCCGAAAGCACAACCTTTCCGCCAATAATATTAGCTTTTGCGGGATAAAATTGACCGGCATCTCCAGCTATTTCAAAATGAGTTAATTTTTCTCCTTTACAGAACAGACCTTCAGAATGATCAAAACTAACCGCAACTTTGTTACCCGTAATTTTAATTTCTTTAAAAAGAGGACCGAACACCTCAGTCTCTAAAACCTTATAGTGCTTAGCCAATGCCACATTCGCGAGTCGCAGGCCAACATCTTGTTTATTTCTCGGATGTATATCCTCAGTTGTACAAATATCACTAACGACCACCATACCCGTATTTTTAGTTTTTAGCGCTTTTCTTTGGGCATCTCTAACCAAAACTCCTAATTCTGATTCACCGTAATCAAAAGGGGCAATCTGAACATAATAAAATGGGAAATCATAGCCCCAGCTTTTGCGCCATGAAGCTATCATTTTTGAAAAAAGCTCTTCGTAACTCTCAGCATTTTTTGTGTTTGATTCTCCTTGATACCATAAGGTTCCTGCAATCTTAAACTTTGTAATTGGATGAATCATTGCATTGTACAAGATGGAAGGTTTAATAGGAGCCCATACATTTTTAGTTATTTTTTCTGCCTGCTGTGCTAAATATTCATTGGATTCAAAAATGGATGTTGGTGTCCACACTTCAGCGCTTGTTGCCCCCCATCCTGTATCAATAATTCCAATAGGAATATCTAACTCCCCTTGTAATTTTCGAGCAAAGAAGTAGCCAATTGCCGTAAAATCTTGCATGGTTGATGGGGTACAAACCTTCCAGTTACCATAAAGGTTATCTTGTTCAGTTTCAGAAGTTCTCTTTGCAACACTAAAAAATCTGATGTTCGGATAGTTCGCATTTTCAATCTCCTCTTTTGCCTTATCAATTCCACTATTAGCACTCCATTCCATGTTCGATTGTCCCGAACAGAGCCAAACTTCCCCAATTAAAACATCTTGTAGTCTTATTTCATTCGTCGAACCAGATATCGTAATGGAAAAAGGTCCACCCGCTTTAGGCGTACTAATTTGTAAATTCCATTTAATAGTTAAAGGTGTTTTAATTTTATATTCTTTATTATCCCAACTAGTAACAACAATAACTTCTTCATTAATATCGGCCCAGCCCCATAGCGTTACCTCACTATCTCGTTGAAGAACCATATGATCTGTAAAAATATTTGGCATAACGATCTCGGCATATACACTTGAGCAGAACAACCCACAAACAAAAGCTAAAAGCAAAATTTTATTTTTCATGTTTCTTAGGTTTAATTAATGTTCTCCTTTATGTTTATAATCCCCAAAGCGATATTTAACCGTTCTTTTTAAGGGAATGTTCATACCATTTGTCTTTTCAAGCCAATCATAAATTGCAGAAGACATCTCTTTCGCAATTTCTTGTTTATCAGGATCTGCAATCAAATTGTACATTTCCTCAGGGTCATTTTTTAAATCGTATAATTCATTTCTATCCCAAATACCTTGGAATTTCATATACTTATACTGATCTGTTCGCATACCAAATACGGTTGGGGTCATTGGAAAATCATACTCCCAATAATACTCGTAAAAAACTTCCTTTCTAGAAGGAGAATTCGTTTCGCCCGTTAAAATAGGAATGAAGGACACTCCTGGCATATTTTTTGGCTGCTGAACTCCAGCCTCCGCCAATACAGTCGGACCTATATCTATATTTTGCACCATTTGTTCAGGAACTTTACCGCCCTCGAACAACTCTGGGCATCGAACCAATAAAGGCACTTTTACTGATTCTTCATAAAAATGACGCTTATCAATAAGCCCATGCTCTCCCCAACTAAATCCATTATCACCCATATAAATCACAAGGGTAGATTCATCTAAGCCTTCTTTCTTAAGATATTCCATTACAGTACCGACACTCTCATCCACGCCAAGCAAAGTTTCGCAATAATCAACTACCATTTCATGAATATCTCTATTATCATGATACATATAATCGACACCATGCCAACTAATTCGCTGATCAGCAACCCATTGCGGCCATTTTAAATCACGGTAAGCACCTGTTTTAGTTTGGTCGTAGGTAGCTGGTAATTTAATTCGTTTTCCTTTGTACTTTCCTTTGTGCCGCTGCGCAGGTTTAAAACCGGCATGAACTGCCTTATGAGATAAGTACATAAAAAATGGTTTTTTCTTATCTCTTTTATCCAACCAATCAACGGCATGTTCAGTAAGTAAATCGGTTATATAGGCGGAGTCTTTGTACTTTGTACGTTTGCCATTTATATTTAAAGTCGGGTTGTAATAAACCCCTTGCCCCGGAAAACTTTCCCAATGTGTAAAGCCAGGTTGAGGTTCGTCACCATGATCGCCCATATGCCATTTACCAAAGAAACCTGTTTGATATCCTGCTTTTTCTAAATACTGTGGAAAGTAAGTCAAATTACCTGGATCGGGTGCTTGGTTATCAACAATAGTATGAGCGTGAGAAAATTGCCCTGTTAATATAGATGCTCTGCTTGGTGAGCATAATGAAGTTGTTACAAAAGTATTTGGTAAATAAGCGCCTTCTACGGCCAATTTATCCATATTTGGAGTTTCTAACCAGGGTACTTTTCCTGTAAACCCCATATAGTCATATCGGTGATCATCTGTTAGAATAAAAATTACATTTCTGGGTTTCTTTTTTGTTACGGGTTCTGACTTTGCATTTGTCGTTCCTGAAAAAACGAAAAATAAAATGAAAAATATCAACAGGTTAAATACTTTCATAGCTGGTAATTTTATCTGGTTACAATTATTTTGAAAAATACTAAAAAACTTTAGGTTTACATGTTTTAGAACACCCACCAATGTTCTAATCGCTTTTTTGTTGATTCATGAACCATTCATATAGCGCATCTGTTTGGTAGGCTTGAATCCAAGAATTATGTCCGACACCAGGGTATCTTGTAAACTTTACTTCATACCCCATTCCTTTTAATCGATCTACCATGGTTTCTGATTCAGATATGGGAATTGATTTATCTTCTTCGCCATGAAAGACCCAAATAGGCAATTTCTTATTAATCCATGAAGCATAGGGTACAGGAGTCATTCCGCAGACTACAGCCAATGCGGCAAACTTATTAGGATACTGCACCGCCATTTCCCAAGCAGCTCCTCCTCCCCGACTCAATCCTGTTAAATATATCCGGCTCTGATCGATTCGATTTGTAGCTACAATACTATCTAGTAGTTGGTTTACTGCTCTGGTGTTCCACCATTTTTTCCGATACGGATTTTGAGGTGCCAAAATTAAAAAAGGAAATTTTTTACCTTCTATAATCATTTTAGGAGGACCGTTACGTTTAATGGCAACAAGACTATCACCTGATTCTCCACCTCCATGTAAAAATAAAAGTATTGGAAATTTTTTTTGAGGCTGAGTTTCATATTCTTCAGGATAATACAAGTAGTAGCTTAATGTTTCATGAGTTACCGTCTCTATTTTTGCATCGATCAAGTTAGGTATTGTCTGAGAAGCACAGTTTTGAATTAGTACCAAAACAATTATAAAAAAAAAGAATTTTTTCATTTAGTAATATAAAGAATAATGAAAAATCAAGATACAAAAAAAGGCATCCAAAATGGGATGCCTTAAAAAGTTTATAGATTGAAATAGTTAACGATAAAGTGTAAAATGACCGACATACCGAAGCTTACTTTTATCATTAGCGTTAATTACATACCAATAATCACCTGTTGGCAACGCTTCGCCTGTATCTGCATATTTTCCATCCCAGTTTGTAACTTGATCTAGTTCTTTGACAACTCTACCATAACGATCGTAAATTTTAATCTCGATATTAGGAAAGAATTCTCGATTTTCTGGTGCCCACACATCGTTGTTATTATCACCATCAGGGGTAAAGAAATTAGGTATATCTAGCATTCCAGTAAATTCAAAGGGTATGGCAACTATAGCTACACAACCTCCTTCATCTCTAACCTCAACATTCACAACGGTACTTTCATTCGTGATATATACAGTTTCAGTACCCGTTGATTCATCTTGGAAAAAATATTCATAATTTCCATATCCGCCTTCCGCAAGAGCAGTAACTTCATTTGGACCTGTTTTAATTGCCGATAAAGTCAATGGTTCGTAAGCTTCAATAGTAAATGACACGGAATTTGTACAACCATTTTGATGATAAATATAAGCGATATGATTACCTGCTGGTAGATCTCCCCAAGTATATTCGACACCTGCATTTGCACTAATCGCATCCGTCGGATCTGATGGGTTTAAAGCAAACAACAATTCAGATAATGCACTACTATCTACCATAGCAACTGTCGTTGTGCTATTGGGGAAAATACCATCGCAGCCATAAACAACTTCAGCCACAGCAGTAAGATTTACACCTATTTCAATAGGAATAACAATATCACTTTCACAAAAATTTGAATCTCGTATGATTACAATATAATTTTCACCTCCAATTAAGTTATCAAAGTACAAGTTATCGTTCCTTACGAATACTTCAGTACCATCTGAATTTGGGCCTATTAACTTTGTTTCATAATAGGTAGCAAATGTAGACGAATCTACAAAAGGAGTTCCACCGGATACTAAAATTGTTGCGGTACCATCTTCGAAACCGATACAGGTTTCAGGTGTAGAATCACCTAATGTTGTAGTGATCACTTCAGGCTCGAATATATCAATCATTGCTCTTTCAAAACAACCATTTTCATCTTGAATAAGGACCTCATAGTTACCGACTGATAACTCATCGAATGTATACATTCCCGGCGTAGATGGTTCACTAAAAAATTCATTAAAATTAGGAGCAATGGCAAATTGTATCAATCCAACACCGCCACTAGTGACTTCAAATGTTATTGAACCATCATTCTCACCGTTACAACTTACTGGTGTTGCTGTTTGGGTATAAACAATTGGTTCAGGACGCAGTATTTCGAACGGACCAGCAATATCACTACAAGTTGCACCACTAGTAACGGCAATATAATAATCTGAACCACCTGGAAGGCCTTCAAATGTGCCATTGTCTTGAGGTCCTCTAAATACGGTTGCTGAACCTGCAGGTGCAAAGGCATTTATTGGATCACCAATATATAGGGTGAACATCTCTCCACCTACACCTCCATTAATAAATGATTCAATACGACCATCTAATTCAGCAGAACATGAAATATCATCAGGTAAATTAGGTAACAAGGTTACTCCTGAAGCATCTGTCATTGTAATACCATTCGTACGTACAGGTAGACATGTATTAGATGCATTTTTCTTACGAACATCAAATTGATATAATACCCCAGCCGTACCAGGAAATAACAACGATGCGCTAGGTGGTAAATCTGTATATACGCCCACTTGAACATCATTTTCGTATGCTAAATATTCATAGGTAAATGCAGATTCTGGATTTTCAACAAAGAGACGCATTTCGCCAAGTCCCCCACAGCCTGGAACTCTGGTTTGAACCAATTTTGGCTCAATTGGTGGTGGTGGATTAACAAAATATGGAACTGTAACAAAAGCGCAATCAAAACTTGAAGTTACTTCAATAGCATACCATCCGCCACTAATAAAACCACCACTTGTGCCAACAAAAGTTGGGTCATTCTGCAAACCACTTGAAGACGCAACATCTGTATTATCATTACTATTCAAATACAATAGTCTATAGGTGAAACCTGCACCAGCAACGCCACCGGTTGCCCCCGCAGTTGCGGTAGTTGCATCTCCCGTTGTTGGATCGTATGCTTCTAAAATAGCATTATTACCATTCGGACATTGCAAAGCTAATGGTTCACGAATACCAGCATCAATCTGAGGTACTAGCGGTAAATTAATGTCAAACGTATCAGTACAGCCTTCTACATCGCGAATTTCTACTCGATAATCACCACTTGTTAGATTTTGGAATTCATGATTATTTGTAAATACAACAACTTCTACATAACCAGATCCGCTATCTTGCAACAGTCTATATTCATAAGGAGACGCGTCCCAACCACCAAATCCGGTTGCTTCAATAATTCCTGTATTATCGTTACAACTAACATTTCCAACTTCAACAGCACTAACATCTAAATCTCCGTTTGGAGTTCTAATGGTTGCAATATTGCTATCGCTTGAACAAAAAGGCAGCGCCGTAGCAACTATTTCTACAAAGAAATTACCCCCAGAAAGTCCTGTAATTGTTTCTGGGTTATTTGCAGTATCTAAACTACCTGTTGCCAATGGCGTCGTTTTGCTAGGATCGCTTCCACTATAAACGGTATAAGAATATAAACCTATATAATCAGTCACTTCAATTGAAAGCGCGCCATCACTAGCACCAAAACATTGAACGGGTTCTGCTTCGGCAATAACAACGATGGGTTGAATTGGTTCTACGACCGTATGAATAGGCATAGGGTATGCACAACCATTCGGTAAATTATCTTGTACTTCAAAAAGATAATCTCCTGATTCCGGTAAAAATATGTCGACAAAATTGTTACCTGGAACATTAGTTACCGGGCCAACAACTACGGCAGAAACCGTAGAAACTGTAAAATCTGTAGTACCAGCCACTTCTATTCGAACTCTTTCTGGGTCACGACAATTTAGAAGGTCTGTTTGAACAATAGTTGGAACAACATCCATTGGAGGACTAATCGATACACTAGCTGTTGTTTGACAACCATTATCATCAATTGCGTAAACCGTTATATTTTGAATACTGCCATTATCAACAATTTCGAAGGTATTACTGGTTTGGTAATTTTCAAAACCGGTGATACTGTAGCGGTAATTTGTAGGAGTTCCTGGATTGGTTATCGTAGCGGTAACAATTGAAGAACTGAACCTGTTAGAACCAGATTCGCAGGTGAACGATGTTGCAGCCGCAGTTATTGTAAAAACTGGAGGTTCCGTAATTTCGAGCTCCCCAGATAAATCAGTACAATTTCTCGCAGTTACTACCTCAACCTCATAATTACCTGGTGAAAGATTCGGAAATGATCCTGATGCATTATTCGTTATCAAAGCCCTAGTGGTAAAATCTAACAAACGATAATCTACGGGTGAGTCAATGTCGGTTCCGGCTTGTAGTATGATATCAATACTGCCATCATTATCACCATTACAAGTTATATTTTCTGGAATTGTAGGTAGAATCACAGGAAGAATTGCAGCATCTAAATTTATATTCTCAACTAAAAATGTACAATTTGATACACCATCTGTTACATCTCTATCCGTAACTAAAACCTCATAAGAACCAGGTGCAATTCCAGTAAAAACAGGATTATCAGATTGAACTATTGGCCCAACACCTGCGCCTAAATAATCAGTTCCCGTTAGTTCGTAATCAAAATTGCCACTACCGCCATTTGGTGATATGGTAATTTCTCCATCAGCATCATTACACGTAGATTCTTTGCTGAATTGACCTGAGGCAGAAATAAATTCAAATACCTCTGCCGTACCTTGACTCGTACAACCATTTGCATCAATGACATCAACGGCATAGCTTCCCGGAGTATTTACTACATACGTATGTTCCCAAAAAGTACCATTATCAATAGGAAACTGAGAATCTCCACCTAGCGTAAATCGCGGGGTATCAACAGATGAAGGTACACGAACAATAATATCAAAAGAGGGAGATGAAACAGCACATTGATTATCAACTGCAAAAGTAGGTGTAGGTAATGCTGGGTCTAATGGAATGATTTCGGCAATCGCAAAAGAGGTGCATCCTAAGGCATCTTGAACATAAACGTCATAGTTTCCAGCAGCACCGAAAAAAGTGGTGTTTGCTGAAAAATCTGTAGGAGTTGGTGTGCTTCCTACCGCCATAAAAGCAAAGGTATATGGGCCGCCTCCACCACCATTTCCTTGCACGGTAATTGAACCATCTGATGTACAATTTGCTGGATCAGCACTCAGTATATCAATTGCGGCTAAATTTTGTAAAATGGTTACAGATGCTGCATCATTACAATTATCTGTTAGGTCCGTCACTATTATTTGATAGTTACCAGGCAGCGCTTCATAAGTTCCTGAATGAATTGGCGATACGTTGATCGGTGATTCAATGGTTGTTCGAGTGCCATCATCTGAATTCAATACCTCTACAACTAAATTACTGTTGGGTGCAAAACCTGAAATATCATAGGTAATTTGACCAAAACGATTTGCATCACAGTAACCTGCGGTGGTAGTCGCGGTAATATCTAGCGTTGAGGGACTATCAACTGGTGCTATTTCTTCTAAATAAACACAACCTGTGCCTACATCAGTTACTTCTACGGTATATGTCACTCCAAACTGTAAGCCCGTAAAAGTGTGCCTTCTGGGCGGTATATTTGGAGTTACCGGTGCTGAAGGATCATTTTCTAATCGGATTAGGAAGGGTCCAACTCCACCAAAAATTTCTACAGTATTACTAAAACCTGATGCATCACAAACTGGTGTTACAGAATCAGGAACTACAGTAAGTGTGGTTTGAACTATAGTAACTGCATCGATATCTCTACAGCCCAAAGCATCTATAGTAACAACCGTATAATTTCCAGGTTCAAGATTTCCAAAAGTGGTTGTAGTACTTGGTGTTGGCCCTGTTCTTGTGATTTCAGCTCCAAACTCATCTTGTAGTATATACGTAAAGTTAGCTGTTCCACCAGTCACACCAGTTACATCTATAGAACCCTCTACGACCCCTGAGCTACAAGTAGCCAAGTTTGGTGAGACAGTTGCGTCAGGTGCAGGTGTTGAATCTAAAGGAATATTAACAGAATCAGCTAAAGTTTCACATCCTCTTGAATCACGAACAACATATGGATATGGTGTGCCTGCAACTAAATTTGAGAATGTAGATTGGGTACCCCAACCCATATTATTAAAGTTTATTTCATAGCCTGGAACACCACTTGTTGCATCAGGTGTAATGGTTACAATACCATTATCAGTCCGACCACAACTCGCAGGCGTTATGTCTACTGTTGGTGGATCAATTGATTGTGGCGGGTTTAAAGTAAGAGGATTCGATTCTGCAATACAACCTTCATTATCAGTTACTCTGAAAATATAATCACCTGGAGTATTCGTATCATAGGTAAATGTGTTGGCGGTAATTGGCGTAACTGCACCAAAAGTTCCACCATTATCTGAACTTACTTGGTATGATTTTGGCGTCAAGTCAGCTAAATATCCCCCAGTTACCTGCACCGTAATTTGTCCGTCAGCTCCTCCACAAGGAATTTCCCCCGTAATACTTGTGTTTACTCTCAATTGAGGTCTTACTGTTATATTGATAGCGTCCGTACAATTGTTGCCATCTACTACTTCTATCGTATAGTTACCAGGACTTAGATTTGTAAAGGTGTTACTAGCTTGCAATGTACCGCCGTTAATTCTAAATTGATGCGTGCCAATTGCTGCTGAACCAGCAGTAGAAGTAACTACCATAGTCGCGCCGGTACCTGGGACATAGCAAAAATCTGAAGATGCATTATCTAAAGTAATAGTTGGAGTGTCAACAGGAGTTAAGTTGAAGGTAAAAGTATCACTACAACCTTCAGCGTCAATTGCTGTTAGGGTATAACTACCTGCAAGCGAAAGATTACCAAAAACCGGTCCTGCTTTAGGGCCAACGGTTGTACCGCCACCTGGGTATTCAAGAGTATACCTATTAGTACCCCATCCACCTGTTGGTTGAGCAACTACTCTACCCAAATTACCATTAGAACAGCTCATCGCCGTAACATTACCTGTTATTGAAAGAGGTGTTGCAGGTTCTTGTACGGTAAAACTCGCTGTATCTGTACAGCCCGTATCAACATCTGTAATAGTTATCGTATAAGTAGCTGGTCCTAAACCAGAAATAGCTACTTCGCCATCATTTTGAGGGGCGCTTTCTCCCCCGCCATTAATATTATAAGTATAGTTCGTAGCAAAGCCATCTATTAAGAAGGCTCCAGAACCATCAGAAGCTCCAGTACATATTTGTGTATCAGCACCTGATTTGACCCTCGCCCGAATCGAGCTTAAAATTGAAGGTGAGTACCCTTCATTATACGTACAATTATTCGCATCGGTAATTTGAAAAATATATGATTGTGTGGCATCTAGAGCAACGAAAGTATCACTAGCTCCGTTGTTTATTGTTATTGGACTAATTATGGAATAATTAGTGATTGCCGCATTACTTGTTGGTACCAATTGCAGATCAACAGTACTCGCAGCACAATTACTATTGGTAGTCACAAAATCAATATCTGTAGGTGGATCGACTTCTAAAATAGTGATTGGAGTTAACTCTAATCTACAGCCACCTCCGTCTTCTATCATTGGCGTGTATTCACCCGCAACTAAGTTTGCATATGAGGTAACAGCACTAAAATTAAGCCCATCAATACTAAAGGTATATCCACTTCCTGATCCACCACTTGTAGCACCAAAATCAATTTGACCACCAACGGTACCGCCAGAACCGTCACAGGTTCTATCTGTTATTTTTGAAGCAGAACCAGATATTACTCCAACTGTCGTAACTGTAACAGAAGCTAAGGTTATTGTGCACTCAAAACCACCTTGTTGATACCGAACTTCTATGTTGTTATACGTGCCTGCTGGAACAGAAATAGATGAATTTGTCACCCACGCATCTCCTGAATTTACGCGATACGATAAGTTATAACCATTTGCATTAACAACATTAAAGTTTATTCGCGCACCGCCGTTTGAGCAAGTACCATCGACACCATTTGCATTTACATCTGGTGGATCAAGATTTTCAACATTTGAAGAAGCAGTAATATCACATCCGTTGCTATCGATAATAACAAAATCGTAAGTTCCTGCCGTTGTTACAGTATAGGTTGTCGAACCTGTAAAAGAAGGTTGAACTGGTCCGCCGTTTACGGTATAGGTATAAGGAGCTGAACCCCCAGAAGTATTCAAAGTAATATCAACACTTGTTATTGTTGAACAACCAAAACTACTGTTGACCTCAGTAGAAGCGTCTAAAGCCGACAATCCACTTCCTATCACAAGAGGGTCACCATTTGTATCTACATTTTGACGAGGCGGGTCAACGCCATTTAAAGGATCTCCAGTACATTGTTGGGTTTCAACTTGGACAATATATGTACCAAAACCTACAGCCGCAAAGGTGTAATTATCTGCTGGTAAGAAAGCAGTAAACTCTTGAGCAACCCCATTTGAATCTAGCAGGGTATATTTATATGGGCCAGGAACCGAATTATTAACATTTACTGAAATACTTCCAGTTTCACCAGAGCAAACGGCATCAACAAAAGTTGCTTCAATAACTATGTCTTGTTGATCTATAACAATTGGTTCATAAGGATATTCACATGCACCAGGCGTATTTTGAAGCCTTGCCTTTACATTATATGTTCCAGGATTTAAGTTATCAAAAATAGGTCCTTGCCAAGGGCCAAAACCGCTACCGCTATCAACACTAAACTCATAAGCACTTGACAGTCCTGTAATTTGAATACGCCCGTCTACTCCACAGACGAAATCAGTCTTTACATACGTTTGGGTAATGGTACTTTTATTGACCTCAAAATAATACCATTGGCCTGAACCATTTACACGTACTCTGAATTCTGCTCCTGTACCGGCTGGTATTGTACTCGCATTTATTGATAAGGTTTGACCAGTCCCAACTGAAGAATAACTACAAGAACCATCAGGACATGGTGTATTAACATCAGGTGTGCATCCACCCGTGACTTGTTCCCATTGCACACTACCAAAAGGTGCACCTGCTAATGAGATTACTCGGTTATCAAAATCACCACAAAGACTAAATCTTGCTACCGTACTACCATCATCAGCACAGGTAACCTCTTCATCAGCTCCTTGTATAATGGTCATAAACAAAGGCATACTAGAAATAGTAGCTTTCTTATTCTTTGATTTTTCAGAATGTTTTTTTGCTAAAGAAGTATGGTTTTCCGTGTTGGCATAATTAGATGGAATTTCAATTATTGACACCGCCTCGGTAATAAAAGTAAAAACTGCAGTTTTCGCTAAAGCAGTTGTACCGACTACGGATAATGCCAATATCAATAAGACCAACAGGACGTGTCTTGATTTTTTTGGGAGCATAGGTTAAGTATAATTTGGGCAAGAATACTAGTGATTGGGGATCATTATATTCTTTCGTGTAATTTTTTAAACTATAAAAATTCTGTTTATATATATTATTATTTCTACCTTATATTATATTCTTAACGTTTAATTATGAAAAATAGTGTGCTTCTTGTAGGTTTATTCATCGCTTCAATTAATTTCTCTTGCGCACAAGAGCCTGAAAACAAAGTAGATACAATTGAAAATCCTCCTTTTTCAGCCGAACTGTTATTCGATGAAATGCAGATTCCATGGGGTATTACTTTTTTGCCTGATGAAACTATCTTGGTAACTGAAAAATCAGGTGAATTGTATCATTTTAAAAACGGCCAAAGAACGGCAATTAAAAATGTACCTAAGGTATACACCAGGGGTCAAGGTGGGTTGCTAGATATTGAGGTACACCCTGATTATATAAACAATGGTTGGGTATACATTTCATATGCCTCTTCAGAAGGTGATGAAAAAGGTGGTCATACCGCTTTGATGCGTGCGAAAATAAAAGACAACGCATTGATTAACAAAGAATTACTGTACAAGGCTGGGCCTAATACTACCAAAGGACAACATTTTGGTTCTCGTATAGTTTTCGATAAAGAGGGGTACTTATTTCTTTCTATTGGAGAAAGAGGCGCTAGAGATGAGAACCCACAAAATATTTCGCGAGATGGCGGAAAAATATATCGGTTCAATGCCGATGGAAGCATCCCTAAAGACAATCCATTTGTAGGAACAAAAGGTGCTAAAACTGCCATATTTAGTTATGGTCATCGAAATCCTCAAGGTTTAATAGAACATCCAAAAACTGGAGAAATTTGGGATCATGAACATGGACCTCGAGGGGGTGATGAAATTAATGTAATTCAATCTGGTAAAAATTACGGATGGCCCTTGGTCACTTTTGGAATAAACTATAGCGGTACTACAATAACAGAAAAAACTAAAATGGAGGGCATGGAACAGCCGATTCACTATTGGTTGCCCTCAATTGCACCAAGTGGAATGGCTTTTATCACAACGAACAACTATGGTTCAGAATGGAATGGAAGTCTTTTAGTGGGTTCTCTTAAATTTCAATATTTAGAACGTTTAGTCCTAGACGGAACGAAAGTTCTTAAACGCGAAAAGTTAGTTGCCGATTTAGGGCGGGTTCGTGATGTGAAAGAAGGGCCAGACGGGTTAATTTATTTGGCAATTGAAGGTAAAGGCATTTATAAATTAGTACCAAAAATCTAATATGAAAATTTTTGTATGTTGTTATTTGATTGCTACTGCCATCATTTCTGTATCATTATTTCAAAATTCTGAACTCGAAGAAAGTATACAGCGCGGTGCTGAAATATATGCTGATTTTTGTGTTACCTGCCATATGGAAAAAGGTGAAGGTGTTCTGCATGCTTTTCCGCCATTAGCAAGTTCTGATTATTTATTTGAGAATCGCGAAGAGAGCATTAGAGGTATTAAATTTGGTCAGAGCGGAGAGTTAGTAGTTAATGGAATAACGTATAATACCATAATGACACCGATGGGGCTCGATGATAAGGAAGTTGCAGATGTTATGAATTTCATCTCCGATTCTTGGGGAAATACCTCAGAAAACATCGTAACATTAGCAGAAGTTGAGGCGGTTAAAAAACAATAGAAAATTATTTGCCAGCTTCTAAAGCCGCTTTCACAGAACCATATTTTTTTAGCAATTGAGAAGCTTCAGAATAGTTAATACCTAATCCTTCAACAACATAACGTACGCCACGATCGACAAGCTTATCATTGCTCAATTGCATATTAACCATCTTGTTGCCTTTAACTCTACCAATTTTAATCATCAAAGCTGTTGAAATCATATTCAACACTAATTTTTGAGAAGTACCACTTTTCATACGCGTACTACCCGTAACAAATTCAGGACCTACATTAACTGCAATTGGGATATCTGCCATTTCTGGTAAAGGTGAACCAGGGTTATTGGTGATACCTGCGGTTAACAGGCCATTCTCTTTTGCAGCTTTTATACCTCCAAGAACATATGGTGTGGTGCCTGATGCAGCAATACCAACAACAACGTCTTTGGTAGAAATATCGTGTTTTTGTAGATCTTTCCAAGCTTGCTGACTATCATCTTCAGCATTTTCAACCGACTTTCGAATAGCAATATCACCCCCAGCAATTAGTCCCACCACCCTTTCATGAGGTAAACCGTAAGTGGGTGGAATTTCAGAAGCATCAAGAATACCTAACCTGCCACTTGTACCAGCACCAATGTAAAAAAGACGCCCTCCTTTAACAAAACGTTCGGCAAGTGCATCGACCAATTTTGTAATTTGAGGAATGACCATTGCAACCGCGCTAGCAACTTGCTGATCTTCATCATTCATTTTAGATAGTATCGTTATCGTATCTAATTGTTCTAAATTATCATGGTTTGAAGGTGTTTCGGTAATTTTTATATATTTCATTTAGCGTTTAGCGTTTAGGGTTTAGGGTTTAAAAACATATTGGTCCCAAATTCAAAATAATTTATGACACTTCTCTCTTGTCTCTTGTCTCTTGTCTCTTGTCTCTTGTCTCTTGTCTCTTGTCTAGTATTAAAGCAAATGAATGTCGTTATTTCTAAAAAGGTTCAAGAGTTGATCTTCCGGGTCTAATTCTGTAATCATTGTATTAATTGAATTAATATCACAGGTTTTATAACGGTGTTGAGAATTTAGTTTTTCAGAGATACATAGAAGTACCGTTTTCTTCGCAGCTTTGATGACCGCTTTTTTAAGTTGTACAATATCCCAATCGAATTCTGTCAATCCATATTCCGAATCTACATAGCCTGTACCGATAAAGCTGTAATCAACTTTAATTTCTGAAAGATTATGAATTGCATTTGCCCCAATAGAGATTTGAGCATCTTTAGAAATGCGGCCTCCTATAAATAATACTGTAACATTAGGTTTTGAAGATAACTCCATCGCAACGGCAAGACTCAAGGTAAAGCAAGTCAGTTCTAATTGAAACGGTATCAATCGAGATAATTCTATACATGTTGTACCTCCATCAATAAAAATAACAGCGCCATCTTTAAGAAGACTAACTGCTTTTTCAGCAATTCGAGTTTTCTGGTCAAGCGCATAAATATTAGTATTTCGGGCACTATTTGTTGTAAACCCAAGAGATATTGCGCCGCCATGTACTTTTCTAAGCTTCTGATCGGCATCTAGTTCTTTTACATCTCTGCGAACCGTATCAATAGAAACATCAAGCGTTTCAGCAATATCAGTTAATAGAATTCTATTGTGTAAATCTACTTCATTCAATATGGTTTGTTGTCGTTCTTCCTTTAACATGAATTTCTCTTGGATTGTAAAGGTAGTGAAAATCTAATTCATGCTGTTTTATACAGCTTAATTAACCGTTGTACCCATAATTTTAATTAAAAACGCAATAAACAGCAAAATAAATTGCAAAAAAAAGCAATTTGTAAAAATATTCTATACATTTGCATCTAATTATGTGTTCGAACACACTTTTGAAATAAGCAATGCATATGGAAGCAACAATGAAAAAATCAACCTTAGATATTACTTACAAGCCAATAGGTAAATTTGAAGAGACGCGATTCGAAAAAATACACAATGTTATTTTTTCCAATTCTAATGAAGCTTCAATTCGCGTTGCAGAAGAAATCGCAGCACTCATTAAAAAGAAGCAGGCAAAAAATAAGCTTTGTGTTTTGGGTCTTGCGACGGGCTCCTCTCCTATTCGAGTTTATGAAGAATTAGTTCGTATGCACAAAGAAGAAGGTCTAAGCTTTGCCAATGTGGTTAGTTTCAACCTTGATGAATACTTACCTATGGATCATGAGAACATGCAAAGTTATTTTTACTTTATGCATGAGCACCTTTTCAATCATGTAGATATTATTCCAGAAAACGTGCACATTCCTGATGGAAAAACAGCTTATAAATCAGCTGTTGCCTATTGTCTCTCTTATGAAAAGAAAATCAAAGAATTTGGCGGACTTGATTTCCAATTATTAGGTATAGGAAGAACAGGGCACATTGGCTTTAATGAACCGGGTTCGCACTTTAACTCTGGTACTCGGGTTATTACATTAGATCATATTACGCGAGTAGATGCAGCACCTGCATTTTTGGGTATTGATAATGTGCCAAGAAAAGCTATAACAATGGGCATTGCGACCGTTAGAAGTGCCAAAAGAATAGTGCTCTTAGGATGGGGTCAGAATAAAGCTTCCGTCATAAAAAAAACAATCGAAGGCGATATTACATCTCAAGTACCCGCAACCTATTTGCAAAACCATGAAAACTGTACTTTCGTTTTAGATAACGCCGCCGGAAGTGAATTAACGCGAAATAAAACACCATGGCTGGTAACTCCATGCGATTGGACCGAAGAACTAACTGCAAAAGCAATTGTTTGGCTGTGTGGGAAAACGGAAAAAACAATTCTTAGCTTAACAGACAAAGATTATAATGATAATGGAATGGCCGATTTATTGACCTTACAAGACTCTTATGATCTAAATATTAAGATGTTCAATAGATTACAACACACGATCACAGGATGGCCTGGCGGGAAACCCAATGCTGATGATACGAGCAGACCTGAGCGTGCCCAACCAGCCAAAAAGCGTGTAATTATTTTCAGCCCGCACCCAGATGATGACGTAATTTCTATGGGGGGAACTTTTGACAGATTAGTTGAACAAGGGCATGAGGTTCACATTGTATATCAAACTTCAGGAAATATTGCTGTGTCAGATATGGATGCTCGAAAATATGCCGAAATATCAAAAAGAATACACCCCTCAGAAGAAGCCCAAAAAATAATTGATTCGATTAAAGATAGGAAGGAAAGTAATTTTGATTCACCTGAAGTTCGAGAATTAAAGGGTAACATTAGAAGAGGTGAGTCATATGCTGCGACTCGATATATGGGATTAGACGATGCCAACGTTCATTTTTTAGATCTACCATTTTACGAAACCGGAACTATTAAAAAGAATAACCTCTCTGAGGATGATATCGTAATCATGATGGATATTATTAATGAAATAAAACCACATCAAATTTTTGCAGCTGGCGATTTAGCAGATCCGCACGGAACGCATAAGGTTTGTTTAGACGCTGTTTTTGAATCTATGGAAAGGTTACATACAGAATCTTTCATTAAAGATTGCTGGCTTTGGTTGTATCGCGGTGCTTGGCATGAGTGGGACATTAACGAAATTGAAATGGCAGTTCCTATGAGTCCGGGGCAAGTGTTGAAAAAACGAAATGCAATCTTTTGCCACCAGTCTCAAAAAGATGGGGTCATGTTTCAAGGAGACGATTCTAGAGAATTCTGGATGAGAGCCGAAGAACGTAACCGAGATACGGCAAAGAGATACAATGCACTTGGCCTTTCAGATTACGCCGCTATGGAAGCATTTGTTCGACACAAGTTCAATTAAAAAATAACCAAATATGAGGCCTATTTTTATTTTCAAATAGGCATTTTTTTTTGAGAATGACCAAAAAACTACTTCCTCTACTAGCACTAATATTGAGCTCTTGTTCAATTTTTAAACCTATACCTCAGCCGAAAGCCGAATTTCGCGGGTTTTGGGTAGCAACAGTAGTTAATATCGATTGGCCAAAAAATGGCAACGATGCAATACAAAAGCAAAAAGCAGATTACCTCAAAATTTTAGATTTTTATCAAGACCTTAACTTTAATGCAGCCATAATTCAAGTTCGTTGTGCCGGAGATGCATTTTATAATTCAGATTATGCACCATGGTCTCGTTTTTTAAATGGAAAAGAAGCTAAAGAAATTATTGAAAAAAAATCTTTATTAGCATGGATGATTACCGAGACTCATAATCGTGGAATGGAATTTCATGCTTGGTTAAACCCGTATCGTGCAACTTTTGATTTAAAAACAGAAATTCTAAGTGACGCACATGATTTCAATACTCACCCTGAATGGATGTTAAAGTACGGTAAGAAATATTACTATGACCCTGGGCTACCTGAAGTGCAACAGCATATGGTAAATATCATTGATGAATTGGTTTCAAATTATGATATTGATGCGGTTCATTTTGATGATTACTTTTACCCATACACGATCAAAAACGAAGTATTTAAAGATTCGATGTCTTATTATAACTGTGCAAAAATTGATCAATCATTAGGCGATTGGCGACGAAGTAATATTGATTCGCTAATTAAGAAAAGTCATGATATCATTAAGATAAAAAAACCTTGGGTGCAACTTGGAGTGAGTCCGTTTGGAGTTTGGAAAAATAGTACAACCGATCCTAAAGGTTCAGATACTGAAGCAGGACAAACTACGTATGAAAATTTATATGCAGACCCCTTACTTTGGATGGAAAAAGGCTGGCTCGATTATCTGATACCACAAGTATATTGGAGCATGGAGCTGCCGGTAGCATCGCATCGAAAAATTGTAGATTGGTGGTCAGCAAATAGCAAAAACACAAACCTGTATATTGGTAACGGACCATATAAAATTAGAAACAATAGCGATAAAGCTTGGGATGATAAAAGAGAACTTCCAAATCAAATAAGATACGCCAGAGCAAAAAGTGCTGTTGAGGGAAATGCTTTTTTTAGTGCTAAAAGTCTTATGAATAACAACAAAGACATCTTAAAATTACTCAAAAGAAAGTATTATAAAAATGTAGCACTTCCCCCTGTATCAAGGTCTAAAACAAGTTTTTCAACAGATTCAATTTCCTTAATATCAAATGAAAAATCGCACGATTCAATCACTTTAAAATTTAATGGTGTTGAACGAGTTCGATTTGCTATGATTTATGCTTCCAACCTAACGAATAAGAAAAAAAATTCAATTAAAAAACTACTTTTAAAATCACCTGTGCAGAACAAAAAGGAAATTAAATTTCCGCTTAAAGCTATCAAGAACAAAAAACAATTAGCCCTTACTTTTATTAATTATTATGGAATAGAATCTAAACCGATTAGTGTACATTTAAACAAAACCAACTAACATGATTCAAAAAAACAAATGGGCTTGGGCTTGGGTGCCTACCCTATACTATGCTCAAGGACTCCCTTATGCTTTGGTGGTGACCGTTTCTGTAATTATGTATAAAAGATTAGGAATCAGCAATTCCGATTTAGGCTTGTATACAAGTTTACTGTACATACCATGGGTAATAAAACCTTTATGGAGTCCGTTTGTAGATTTGAAAAGCACAAAACGGAATTGGTTTTTAGCGATGCAACTTCTTGGTTCGATAGCACTCTTAGCTATTGGTTTTACCCTACCCACTAATATTTTCTTTATTACGAGTCTTGCTTGTTTTTGGATAGTTGCTTTTGCATCAGCCACCAACGATATCGCTACTGACGGATACTATATGATCGGTCTAACCGAAGAAAAGCAATCCTTTTTTGTGGGCATGAGAAGTGTCTTTTACAAACTAGCTAGTGTAACTGGCCAAGGTTTATTGGTAGTTTTTGCAGGGTATTTAGAAAACCACTTTGGTGACAACACAAAAGCATGGTCATATACTATGATCTGCGCAGGTTCGTTAATGCTGATCATGACGATTGCTAATTTTATTGCTACCCCAAAATTTGAATCTTCAAAAGCAATTATCTTAGAAAAACCCAAAGGTTTCTGGGAGGTATTTGCATCCTTTTTTAAAAAACCGGGTATTGGTATCGCCTTAACATTCATTTTATTTTTTAGACTTGGTGAGTCGCAATTAGTAAAAATGGCTTCACCATTCCTACTTGATCCGACTACCGTAGGAGGGCTAGAATATTCCACTTCAGAAGTTGGAACAATTTACGGAACAATTGGAGTAGTTTTCTTGACCATTGGAGGTATACTAGGAGGAATTTTAATTTCGCGTCAGGGTCTAAAAAAATGGATGCTACCCATGCTGATTTCACTAAATGCTCCAAATGCACTTTACGCTGTTCTTGCACTAACTGGTTCTACAAATATCTTTGCCGTAACTGGAACGGTAATCGTTGAGCAATTTGGTTATGGCTTTGGTATTGCAGGGTTTATGGTGTATTTAATTTATGTAGCTGAAGGAAACTCTAAAACCTCACACTACGCATTGGCAACGGGTTTTATGGCGTTAGGCATGATGTTACCGGGGCTAATTAGTGGTTTTATGCAAGAATGGTTGGGCTATGACGGCTTCTTTATTTGGGTGGTTCTTGCCTCGCTTCCTGCATTTTTCATTTTGAAATATGTGAAATATCCTGCTGATTTTGGAAAAGCTAGTGTGTAATGAATGACTTTTTGAACTATACAGAAATTAAAGAGGTGTTGACCCCAGTTGAAAAGATTGGGCAACTCTTTATGCCTGCTGCATATATTAACGATTCAGAGCTTGAAATTCAAAAACTAGAAAATCTGATTCGACAACATCATGTGGGCGGACTTTGTTTTTTTCATAGTAGAGCTAGCGCAGCAACCAACTATGAAGGTAAAAAGAAAGTTATATTTAACGCTGAAAGTTTTAAAACCCTTCAAAAACTTATTAAACGCTATCAAAAAATCTCTAAATATCCATTGGTCATCGCTATTGATGCGGAATGGGGCTTAGCCATGCGCGTTGAAAACACACCACAGTACCCCTATGCTATAACTTTAGGAGCAATACAAAAAAATATTTCTTTGATTTACGAAATGGGAAAAAATATTGCTCATGATTGCAAGGTAGCTGGTGTTCATTGGAACTTAGCGCCTTGCGTTGATATCAATAACAATCCGAATAACCCAGTAATTGGTTACCGGTCATTTGGAGAAGATAAAATAAATGTAACTGAAAAAGCCTTGGCTTTTGTTAAAGGAACTGAAAGCGAAGGTGTACTAACTAGTATCAAACATTTTCCTGGGCATGGTGATACAGAGACCGATTCTCATTTAGGGCTTCCGTTAATCGAAAAAACAAAAGAAGAATTGATTGCGAATGAGCTATATCCCTTTCAAAAATTAATCGAACAAGGTGTTGATTCTGTTATGGTTGGTCACTTAGCAATACCCGCATTAACAGAAGGAAAAAGAATTTCCTCAAGCTTATCCAAAGAAATTATCAAAGATCTCCTCAGGAAGGAAATGGGTTTTACTGGCGTAGTAATTTCTGACGCTTTAAATATGCATGCTGTTTCAAAGAACTATCCTGAAAAAGGAGAATTAGAATGGCTAGCTTTTAATGCTGGTAATGATATACTTTGCTTTGCGGAACATATACCAGAAGGTATTACCAATATTTTAAAGAAGGGAAGCCAAAAACAAATTGAAGAAAGCTTTGAGCGTGTATGGAATCTTAAACAAAAGGCTATACAAGCAAGTATATCGCGTTCTGATTTAAATCTTAAAAATGCCGATTTAGTAAATCGAAAAATTGCTGAAAGCAGCTTGACTATACACAAAGGAACCGAAGAAGATATAGCTACTCTGAGCGCTACCAACTTTTGCACCTTGACCATTAAAAGGTCCATTCATACCGATGTTAATGCCAACATTCTTGATGACCTAGAAAAAACAAGATCAGAAATAAAAAAGGAAAGAAATATTTTAGTTCTTTTAACCCCTCCAAAGGTTAAACCTGAAGGTTATTTCGGACTGCTTAAAGAAGAAATTGATTTTATTAATGAACTGATTCAAACCAAAAATGTTGTTTTGTATCTTTTCGGAAACCCTTACGCTTTGAACCATTTAAATTTAGAAAATATAAAAGCCGCCGTTGTTGTATATCAAGATTTTAAAGTCTTTCAAGATGTTGCAACTGATCATTTTATGGGTGAAATAACCGCTATGGGAAAGTTACCGGTAACCATAAATTAAGAGCATATGAAAACATATAAAATCTTGGGTTTGATGTCGGGAACTTCTTTAGATGGACTTGACTTGTGCTATTGCCATATTAAAAAAGATAAAAATTGCTGGTCTTTTGAAATTGTTGATACCAAAAGCATCGCGTATTCAGATGATATGCAATTAGAACTAAAAGATGCTATCTATCTAAAAGCTGATGAGCTACTTCAATTTCATAATACTTATGGTACCTGGTTGGGTCAAAAAGCAAAACAATTTATCGTAGATAAAAATTTAGAAGTCGACTATATCGCCAGTCATGGTCATACCACGCATCATCAACCTCAGAATGGGCTCACTTTTCAAATTGGTTCAGGGCAACATATAGCGAATGAAAGTACCTGCAAAGTTGTATGTGATTTTAGAACTAACGATGTTGCTTTAGGAGGGCAAGGAGCGCCTTTAGTGCCAATTGGAGATCAACTATTTTTTGGAGAGTATGATTTTTGTTTGAACCTAGGAGGCATCAGCAATATATCTTTAGAGCAAAAAGGCAAACGAATTGCTTATGATATTGGTTTAGCCAATATGATTCTAAACTATATAACTAGAAAAATTGATTTAGATTATGACAAAGGAGGAGAACTGGCAAGATCAGGAAGCATCAATCAAAATATGCTTGACCGATTAAACGGATTGAAATATTATTTACTACCACATCCAAAATCAATTGGTTATGAATGGTTTGTTGAAGAGGTGGCGCCTATTGTTGATATCACTGATGATACCACCGAAAATCTCTTACACACCGCAATTGAACATATTTGTGAAAAAGTAGCGCAGCAAGTACGACAGAATAGCACGAAAGAATCGAGTTCATTATTTGTTACCGGTGGAGGTGCATTAAACCACTTTCTCATTGAATTACTTCAACAAAAATTAGGCGAAACAACTCAAGTTATAGTTCCAGAAAAACAACTTATAGAATTTAAAGAAGCAGTTGTTTTTGCATTAATGGGAACACTTCGAGCAGAACAAGAAATCAATGTGCTAAAATCAGTTACTGGAGCAAAAAAAGATTCTTCGAGCGGAGTGCTTTATCTACCAGCATAAAGATTAAAGGAAATTGCTATCTTAGAAAACTATTGCAAAACTAATAGATACTCGTCTTTACTGAATTGAATTCAGCAGCGACTCGGTAATAACAATAAAACAATAATTAATGAGCGACAAACAACAAAAAGCAAGCGCCTATTGGAAAGAAAATGTAAGATACCTTTTCATTCTACTAGCCATTTGGTTTGCAGTTTCTTACGGCGCAGGAATCCTTTTTAAAGACACTTTAGATTTAGTCCAAATTGGTGGGTTCAAACTTGGGTTTTGGTTTGCTCAACAAGGCTCAATTTATGTGTTTGTCATCTTAATATTTGTGTATGTTAGACTAATGAATAAGCTTGATAAGAAATACGGCTATGATGAATAATTTAGGCTTCAGAACAAATAAATAATATCAACTACAATCGAACAAGCTTCAACCAAAAACTAAGAACCAAAACCTATGAGTGTACAAACCTGGACCTATATTTTAGTCGGAATCACTTTTGCATTGTATATAGGCATTGCAATATGGTCGCGGGCGGGCTCTACTAAAGAATTTTATGTGGCTGGCGGTGGTGTATCTCCTCTTGCCAATGGAATGGCAACAGCAGCAGATTGGATGTCTGCAGCTTCTTTTATTTCTATGGCTGGTATCATTGCTTTTGCAGGCTATGATGGCTCTGTTTATTTAATGGGGTGGACCGGAGGTTACGTATTATTGGCTTTACTTCTTGCACCATATCTGCGGAAGTTTGGAAAGTTTACAGTTCCTGATTTCATTGGTGATCGATACTATTCCAATACAGCGCGTATCGTTGCTGTGATATGTGCACTCTTAGTTTCTTTTACCTATGTGGCTGGACAGATGCGTGGTGTTGGTCTTGTATTCTCTCGTTTTCTAGAAGTGGATATTAATACCGGTGTAGTTATAGGAATGATTATCGTTCTTTTTTACGCCGTTCTTGGGGGAATGAAAGGCATCACCTATACACAAGTAGCCCAGTATTGCGTTTTGATCTTTGCTTTTATGGTACCTGCCATTTTTATATCCATTCAAATGACCGGAAACCCTGTACCACAATTGGGTATGGGTTCAACATTAAATGACGGCTCTGGAGTTTTCTTATTAGATAAATTAGACGGTCTCTCCACCGAACTTGGTTTTGATGAATACACCAACGGTTCAAAAAAGATGATTGATGTATTTGCAATTACATTAGCACTAATGGTGGGCACAGCTGGTTTGCCTCACGTAATCGTTCGCTTTTTTACTGTAAAAAGAGTTAAAGATGCTCGTAAATCTGCGGGGTATGCCTTATTACTCATCGCCATATTATATACCACAGCCCCTGCTGTTGCTGTATTTGCTAGAACGAATATGATCAATACCGTTAGCAATCAGCCTTATGAAGATATGCCGGAATGGTTCTCCACTTGGGAAAAAACCAAATTAATTGCATTCGATGACAAAAACGGCGATGGAAAAATTCAATATGTGGCGGAAGCCTCCAAAAATGAACTAACAGTAGATCGAGATATTATGGTTTTAGCGAACCCTGAAATTGCCAATCTTCCCGCGTGGGTTATTGCTTTAGTTGCTGCCGGAAGTTTAGCTGCGGCACTTTCGACCGCGGCTGGTCTATTGTTGGTAATATCTGCATCTGTTTCACATGATTTAATCAAAAAAATAATCAAACCAGATATCTCTGAAAAAGGAGAACTTTGGGCTGCTAGAGGCGCTGCAACGGTTGCTGTAGTTATTGCGGGTTATTTTGGTATTGACCCACCAGGCTTTGTAGCCGCAGTTGTCGCACTTGCTTTTGGACTAGCCGCAGCTTCGTTTTTTCCTGCCATCGTTCTTGGTATTTTTTATAAAAAAATGAATAAAGAAGGAGCTATTGCTGGTATGGTCGTCGGTATCTTATTAATGCTTTTTTATATGCTCAAATTCAAATTCGGAATTTTCGATGGCGGTAAAGCAGCCGTTGCCGGACTTAAAGAAGACTGGTGGTTTGACATTTCGCCTGAAGGTTTTGGCACAGTAGCAATGATCGTAAATTTTGCAGTCTCTATTATTGTGATGCAATTTACACCCGCACCACCTCAAAACGTTCAAGACATTGTAGAAGATATTCGAATTCCAAGCGGAGCAGGTAAAGCCGTTGATCATTAAAATTATTTAATTTATAGTAAATCGAGAAGACCTATGAGTAATTATCACATCAAACATTTAGAAGAATATTTTCAAGTCTATCGAAAATCTGTTCGCAACCCCGAAGCCTTTTGGGAAGAAATTGCAGAAGAACATTTCGTGTGGCGTAAAAAATGGGATAATGTACTCGAATGGGATTTTTCAAAGCCAGAAATAAAATGGTTTGAAGGTGCCAAATTAAACATTACCGAAAATTGTTTAGATCGGCATCTACCAACCAGAGGTGATAAAACAGCTATTCTTTTTGAACCAAATGACCCTAAACAAGAGGCAGAACATATTAGCTATCAGCAACTTCATGAGCGCGTTTGTCGCATGGCAAATGTGCTATTAGATCATGGTATAAAAAAAGGAGATCGCGTTTGCATTTATTTACCAATGATTCCTGAATTGGCAGTTTCACTTTTGGCTTGTGCACGAATTGGTGCTATACATTCCGTAGTTTTTGCAGGCTTTTCTGCAAACGCACTTTCAACGAGAATTAATGATTCTGATTGTAAAATGGTGATTTGTTCGGATGGATCATTCCGAGGAAATAAAACTATTGATTTAAAAGGAATTGTAGATAAAGGTTTGGAAGATTGCCCAGGTGTTGAAACTGTTTTGGTCATCAATCGCACAAACGCAACAATACATATGAAAGAAGGTCGCGATAAATGGATACAGCCATTATTAGATGAAGCATACGCAGACCATGTGGCAGAGGTAATGGATGCAGAAGACCCCTTATTTATTTTGTACACTTCGGGTTCGACAGGTAAACCCAAAGGCATGGTGCATACAACCGCCGGTTATATGGTATACACCTCGTATACCTTCAAAAATGCTTTTCAATATAAAGAAAATGATGTGTATTGGTGTACTGCGGACATCGGTTGGATTACGGGTCATTCGTACATTGTTTACGGCCCTTTAGCAAATGGAGCTACTACAGTTATGTTTGAAGGAGTACCCTCCTACCCCGATTTTGGTCGTTTTTGGGAAATTGTTGAAAAACATAAAATCAACCAATTTTACACGGCTCCAACTGCGATTCGAGCTTTAGCTAAACAAAGTTTAGATTTTGTCGAAAAATATGATTTGTCCTCCCTTAAAGTATTAGGTTCTGTAGGCGAACCCATCAACGAAGAAGCATGGCATTGGTATAATAATAATATTGGTAAAAAGAAAAGTCCAATTATAGATACCTGGTGGCAGACCGAAACTGGTGGAATGATGATTACTCCAATTCCTTATGTGACTCCCACTACTCCAACCTATGCGACACTACCATTTATAGGCATTCAACCTGCCTTGATGGATGAACAAGGAAAAGAAATCAAAGGCAACCAAGTTGATGGACGTTTGTGTATTAAATTCCCATGGCCTTCTATTGCACGAACCATTTGGGGCAATCATGATCGATACAGAGACACTTATTTCTCTGCTTATAAAAACATGTATTTCACGGGCGATGGTGCCCTAAGAGACGCAGTAGGATATTATAGAATTACAGGTAGAGTCGATGATGTCATAATTGTTTCTGGCCATAACTTGGGTACCGCCCCAATTGAAGATTCTATCAACGAACACCAAGCGGTTGCCGAATCTGCGGTTGTTGGCTTTCCACATGACGTAAAAGGAAATGCTTTGTACGGATATGTGATTTTGAAAGAACTAGGAGAAGCAAGAGACCGAGACAACCTGCGCAAAGAAATAAACCAATTAATTACCGAACAAATTGGACCCATTGCCAAATTGGATAAAATTCAATTCGTTGGAGGCTTACCTAAAACCCGAAGTGGTAAAATTATGCGTCGTATTTTAAGAAAAATAGCAAGTAATGATACCTCAAACCTTGGCGATACCAGTACGCTGTTGAACCCAGAAGTTGTTAAGGATATAATGGATAATGTGGTGTAAAGTTTAAAAAACCTTACCCTTGACTGTTCGAGGTAGATTCTTTTTTAGGTGAAGGTGGGGTGGCTAGCATGCCTAAGCCTTGGTAATTTAATCCTTAGTTTGGATGTATCCTAAATTTCGCGTTTTATCCCTTTCCAATTTTCTATAATACAATGGAAAATCACTTTCCCCTTTCTGTAAAAGGAACATAAATGAATAACTTCACTTACTATCCCAATTCTTTCCTATTTTTGTTTCCAAAGAAATTAAAATGTTAATCATAGGTATTGCTGGTGGAACAGGATGTGGAAAAACCACGGTGGTTAATCAAATCATTAATGAATTACCTGATGAAGAAGTTGGAGTTATTTCACAAGATTCGTACTACAATGATCTTTCACATTTAACGTTGCCAGAGCGAAGAGAGACCAATTTCGATCATCCAAACTCTATAGATTTTAAACTATTAGCAGCACATTTAGAAGAATTGAAAGCAGGCAATTCAATTCAACAACCGGTGTATTCCTTTTTAGAGTGTAACCGAATGACAGAAACAGTACCCACGCATCCGACCAAAGTGCTTATTGTTGAAGGTATTTTAATTTTGACCAACAAAGAAATTCGTGATATGTGCGGTATTAAAATATTTGTGCATGCAGATTCTGATGAGCGTCTGATTCGAAGATTAAAGAGAGATGTAAACGAACGGGGCTGGGATTTAGATGAAACCATTACCAAGTATAAAACCATCTTGAAGCCAATGCATTTGCAATTTATTGAACCTTCAAAGGAATATGCAGATATCATCATTCCGAATAATAAATACAATACTGTTGCAGTTGATATTGTTCGTAGTATTGTTAATGAAAAATTAGATTAAGAGGGATGAGTTGGACAGCTATTAAAAAAAGTAAATGGTTTAAGGTAATAGCTATTTTTAGTAGTATTTACGTTTTAATTCTTACTGCCTTCGTCATCTGGATGGTGTTTTTTGATACCAATTCACTAAGAATTCACAACGAATTAAAAAGTGAAATTGATAATTTAGAAAAACAAAAAAAGTATCTCAAAGAGCAAATTGTAAATGATAAAAAAATCATTGAAAAGCTATCAGATCCTGAGGAGCTTGAAAAGTTTGCAAGAGAACAATATTATCTCAAAAAAAAGAACGAAGAAATCTATCTCATTGAATATGAGGATAGTTTGAAATTTAAAGAGAAGCAATAATATTTATTTGGTAGTTGGCAAAAAACTAAACTTTTAAACTAATAAACGCCTATACTTTTTTTTAGATTACTAAGCTACAATTGCATAATTTTAAACAACAAACTACCAACTACAAACCACTAACACATCGAACTTTAACTCAATTTAACGCAAGACACTTCAATTATTCACTTTCTGTTAACAAAATTCGCAAGCTAGCATTGTAAATAATTGTATTTTTACGGGCTAATGTAAATGACCAATGGGGAAGATTATTGCGATTGCGAATCAAAAAGGTGGAGTTGGTAAAACTACTACCACAGTCAACTTGGCTGCTGCTTTAGGAGTACTTGAAAAAAAGGTCTTGCTTATTGATGCAGACCCTCAAGCAAATGCTACATCAGGCTTAGGTATTGATGTAGATAGTGTACAGTTGGGTACATATCAATTATTAGAACACACCAAAACTGCAAAAGAAACCATCGTAGAAACTTCTTCGCCAAATGTTGATTTGATTCCTTCTCACATTGATTTGGTTGCGATTGAAATTGAATTGGTTGACAAAGATGAGCGGGAGTATATGCTAAAAAAGGCCATAACGCAACTAAAAGAAACCTATGATTACATTCTTATCGATTGCGCTCCTTCACTTGGGCTATTGACCTTGAATGCCTTAACGGCAGCTGATTCTGTTATTATTCCGATTCAATGTGAGTACTTTGCACTTGAGGGTTTAGGTAAGTTATTAAATACCATAAAAAGTATTCAAAAAATACATAATCCAGATCTTGATATTGAAGGTCTGTTATTAACGATGTTCGATTCAAGACTACGACTATCAAATCAGGTGGTAGAAGAGGTTAGAAAGCATTTTGAAGATATGGTTTTTGATACTATAATTCAACGAAATGTTCGATTGAGCGAGGCACCAAGTTATGGTGAAAGTATTATCAAATATGATGCGAGCAGTAAAGGAGCCGCAAACTATTTAAATATGGCAAACGAAGTAGTTAAAAAAAATAAGGAAATCGTATAAATGGCGAAGGCAACTAGAAAACAAGCTTTAGGGCGTGGACTTTCTGCGCTATTAAAAGATCCTGAAAATGATATTCGATCGGCAACAGACAAGAATGCAGACAAAGTTGTTGGCAATATCGTTGAACTTGACATGGATACTATTGAAGTAAATCCGTTTCAACCACGTTCCCATTTTAATGATGAAACACTACAAGAGCTAGCGGCTTCAATTCGTGAATTAGGAGTTATACAGCCGATTACGGTTAGAAAACTAGATTTCAACACCTTTCAATTAGTTTCTGGAGAACGAAGGTATCGCGCTTCAAAGCTTATTGGTTTAGAGACCATACCTGCTTATATACGCATTGCAAACGACCAAGAATCTTTAGAAATGGCTTTGGTAGAAAACATCCAAAGACAAGATTTAGATCCTATTGAAATTGCGTTATCGTATCAACGATTAATTGATGAAATTCAACTAACTCAAGAAAAGCTAAGTGATCGGGTAGGCAAAAAACGTTCTACTATTGCAAATTACCTACGCTTGTTAAAATTAGACCCCATCATTCAAACTGGTATTCGTGATGGCTTTGTGAGTATGGGCCACGGTAGAGCTTTAGTAAATATTGATGAAAAGGAAGATCAAATTGCTATTTATGAAAAAATTGTAGGTCAAAATTTATCGGTTCGTGATACGGAAAGAATAGCAAAGGAATACCAAACAGGCACTTCTGTAAGTCAAATCGTAAAAAAAGCAACTAAAACTCCTGATTTCATAAGTGGTGCTAAAAATGAACTTGTTAAACATCTCTCTACAAAGGTGATGCTAAATGCCTCAGAAAAGGGGAAAGGAAAAATTACCATTCCCTTTGATACAGAAGAGGAGTTTTTTCGAATAAAAAAAATACTCCTTGGTCAATAAGAAACTCTTTGCTACGGTTTTCTTTATTTTTTTTGTATCCATTGGTTTTGGGCAAGAAGAAAAAGAAGAAAAGCGAAATACCCTTGAGGTTGACTCATTAAAAACGAGTATAAAAACCGAAGAAGTACTAGTCATTGACACTTTGGTAGCAAAAAAAAGAGCGATAAACCCATTGGCACCAAGTAAAGCAGCTTTTTACTCTGCAGTATTACCTGGGCTTGGTCAAGTTTACAATAAAAGATATTGGAAAGTTCCAATAGTTTGGGGAGCAATCGGAGCAGGAATATATGGCTATACGTTTTACGACAATAGTTATAACGAATTACGCACCGCTTTTAAAAGGCGTAAGGCTGGGTTTTTAATTGATAATCCGAACATAGCGGAAACGGTAACTGACGCTCAACTAGAAAGGCTTCAAAACGATCGTCAGAATGATCGTGATTTAACTTTATTAGTGACTATTTTACTATATGCGCTTAACGTTGTTGATGCTAATGTAGATGCTCATTTAAAGCAATTTAATATTGATGATGACCTTAGTTTCGATATGGAGTTTCACCCATACCTAGATGTGAACCCAATCACCACTGACCCAAACTACGGCATGGCGGTGATCATAAAATTTTAAAACATGAAAATTGCTTTATTTGGTTATGGAAAAATGGGGAAGATGATAGCTCAAATGGCTATAGATCGAGGTCATGTCATTGTAGCAAAAATTGATGTTGATACCATAAATATTGAGTATTCGGAAATGGATGTTGCCATAGATTTCAGCATGCCAGATGCTGCCTATGCCAATATTAGGAGTTGTTTAGAAAATAATGTGCCTGTTATTTCAGGTACTACGGGATGGTTAGAAAATTATGAAAAAGCCATTAACCTTTGCAAAGAAAAGAAAGGTGCGTTCATATATGCTTCTAACTTTAGTCTTGGTGTTAATGTTTTTTTTGAGCTGAATGAATATTTAGGACGAATGATGAAAACTTTAAATCAATATCGGGTTTCAATGGAAGAAATACATCATACCCAAAAACTTGATGCACCAAGTGGAACGGCAATTACGTTAGCCGAAGGTATTATGGCAAATACAAATTATACAGGGTGGAAATTAGATAAAGTTTCAGAAAATGAGGTCTTAATCAACTCAAAACGCGAAGGTACCGTGCCAGGCACCCATACCGTCATATATAAAAGTGAAGTAGACGATATTGAAATAAAACATACAGCACATAACAGAGAAGGTTTTGCCTTAGGAGCAGTTATAGCTGCAGAATGGATTGTTGGCAAAAAAGGTGTTTTCACTATGAAAGACGTTTTAGGTCTTTAGAAGAATTTAGTACAATTCATCAATAAGGAAGTTCATTGGTGATTTTTTTTAAAATAAGTAAACGACTTCCATTCTAGTCGACGATGCATTCGTAGTACGATGGTATTAAAATTTCGAGGCAAGTCTCGGAACATTAAAATCTCGGTTATCGAGAAAAAATAAGTGTCAAATTTGATATTTTTGAAATTTGATATACAAGTTTGAACTAAAATTTATCAAATGAACGCAACACAATGGCTTTTATTTATTGCTATCATTCAAGTAATTCATTTTTTGGGAACCTGGAAATTATATATAAAAGCGGGTCGTAAATCTTGGGAAGCAGCCGTACCGGTTTATAACGCTATCGTATTAATGCAGATTATTAATCGTCCTAAATGGTGGGTGATATTGCTTTTTATTCCAATTATTAATTTACTAATGTTTCCTGTCGTTTGGGTGGAAACTATTCGCAGTTTCGGTCGCACTAGCTTGCTTGAAACATGGCTGGTAATTCTAACTTTGGGTTTTTATATCTACTACGTTAACTATGCGCTAGATGTAAAACATGTTGAAAAACGCAGTCTTCAACCGCAAAGTGTTGCTGGTGAATGGGTAAGTTCTATTGTTTTCGCAGTTGTTGCTGCGACTTTAGTGCACACTTACTTTATTCAGCCCTATGTAATTCCCACAGGTTCTTTAGAACGAACACTACGAATAGGTGATTTGCTCTTTGTTAGCAAATTTCATTATGGTGCTCGAGCACCAATGACTACTATTGCGGCACCTATGGTCCATGACACGCTTCCATTTATCAATACACCCTCCTATGTAAACAAACCACAGCTACCCTATTTTAGACTCCCCGGTTTTAAAGATATAAAGCGAAAAGAAATTGTAGTTTTTAGCTGGCCAGCAGATACCGTTAGACAGTTTTTTGTCAAAGAAAAAGGGGTAAAGAAACCTATTGATAAAAAATCAAATTATGTAAAACGTTGTGTAGGTTTGCCAGGTGATTCGCTACAAGTAATTGATGGTTATGTTCATGTGAACGGTAAGCAACTAGATTTACCCGATAGAGCAAGACCTCAATTTGATCATGTCATTTATAGCAATAAAGGGGTTTCTTCAAAAATTTTAAATGAAGTAGGCGTTAGTGATTTTACTAGAAAGTATATTACAAAATCTTTAAATCAACAACAAGCAAATATTGTTGACGAATATGTAAAAGGTTTTGATCCTGGAGCCAATGGTCAATACTCAATTTATGCACCTCCTCTTGGTATTCCAACCGATGTGATTCGCAAAGCAGGCTTAGCATTGAAAGAAGAGACCAGTCGTGAACGCAAAGCTCCTTTGACCGACCAAATGGCAGCAGCACTTCGCAAAAACCCAAAAATAGACTCTGTCGTTAGAATTATAACTCCGAAAGGAAAAGCTGAATCGAATGCCTTTCCTCAAAGTTCAGACTACCCTTGGAGTCATGACCAATTCGGACCTATTTACATTCCAGAAGAAGGAAAGACCGTAGCTTTAAATTTAAAAGTACTTCCGTTTTATAGAAAAATTCTAGAAAAATATGAAGGAAATACCATCGAGATAAGTGGTAACCAAATTAGTCTAAATGGAAAAATAGCTGATTCATATACCTTTAAACAAGATTATTATTGGATGATGGGTGACAATCGTGATCATTCTTCTGATAGTAGAGAATGGGGCTACGTTCCTGAAAATCATATCGTAGGCACTCCTATTTTCATATGGATGAGTGTTGACAACTTCGTTGATGCTAAAGGAAGAACCAACTCGCCACTAAAATGGAAACCCCGATGGGAACGTATTTTTACAACCGTAAATGGTACAGGAGAACCTATTTCCTATTTTAAATATTTCTTAATAGCCTTAGCAGCTTGGTTTGCTTTTGATTTTTTCAGAAAAAGGAAGAAAGCTAAAAAGTAAGCAGTTGCCAGATTCAGTATGCAGTCGCTATGTGATATATAAAGGCATATTACCAGCGTCCTCCCCTTTTTTCAAAGGGAGAGGTCCCGACAGGCAGAGGGGTAACCCTTATTAATAAAAAAAGTTACACTTTGAAAACCATACTCCACCCTGCTTACATACCGAATATTCTCAACTTTGCAGCTATTGTACAAAATGAAATTTGTTGGGAAGTTTGTGATAATTTTCAAAAACAAACCTTTCGCAATCGGGCCTACATTTGTACAGATAGAGGTCAGTTAATGCTCAACATTCCGATACAGCATGTCGGTAAAGATCAAGGGCGACAGTACTATAAAGATGTAAAATTAGAAAACGAATACAAGTGGCAGCGTCAACATTGGCGTGCCATACAAACGGCATATAGAACTTCTCCATATTTTGAATTTTACGAAGATGACATTGCGCCCCTGTATACCAAAAGATATTCGCATCTACAAGATTATAATATGAAGTGTACCGAAATCATTTGTAATTGTCTTCAAATATCGATGCCAAAGTCGACAACAACAACCTTCGAACCGATCACTATAACGAACAAAGATTTTCGATTACTTGTTGATGCAAAAAGAAAATTCGACATTCAACAGCCCAAATACAATCAAGTATTTGGAGAAAGACATGGGTTTATAAAAAATGTAAGTGTTTTAGATTTACTTTTTAATGAAGGTCCGAATGCAATTTCTTATCTAAAAAAAATTAAATTAAATTCGGTTTATGTTTAGGTTTTTGATGCACTATGGCATCCATTTGTTGGTTCCAATTCTCATTGCACTTTTATTTTTTAAAGAAAATCGTACTCGAGCAACATTGATTTTATTGGCGGGAATTATTATTGATGTCGACCATCTTATCGCAGAAACGATATTTGACCCAAATCGTTGCAGCATCAATTTTCATCCTTTACATAGTTATTGGGCTGTTGCAGTTTACAGCATACTCTTACTCTTTAAGAATACACGAATATTTGGTATTGCCTTGCTCATTCACATATTGGCAGATCTTGTTGATTGTTATTTAATCACGCAAAAGTTTGAATGAGGCCATTATTGGATAATGATCTGAATATACCACATCATAATTAGTGTGGCTCTTAACCTCAAAAGCAGGATCAGCCAAGATAAAATCAATTCGCATAGGCAATTTGTGAAAATCTAAGGTTCTACCAAACCCTTTTCCTTTCTCTATAAAAGTATCACGTTTGTCGCCTTTAATGATCTGGTAGGCATTTGTAAATTGAGTGTTATTGAAATCTCCACATAAAATTTGTTTGTACGAACATGCCTTCATATCTGCTGCAACCATTTTTGCCTGCTGTTGTTGAAACCTAAATTTCTTGGTAAGCTTTTTAAACAATCGATCAGAACGTTGTCCGCTAATAGCTCTAGAACCAGGCGTAACCCCTAAAGATTGTAGATGTACATTGTATACTCTTATAGTATCATTCTTGTACAAAACATCTGCATAATATCCGTTATTACGGGTGTCAGGAAAGCAAATAAAATCTGATTTAACAATAGGATATTTTGAAAAAATACCTAGTAGCACCTTTTTATTCATGTAAATGTACTCTAATGAATGATAAGGATAATCTTTAAGATATTCTCTCTTACGACTATAACCAGCTTCTTGAAAACAAATAATATCAGGCTGTTCTTTATCAACCAGGGCTTTAATGTCTTCAAAAACATATTGATTTTCAAGTTCTTTATGTTTGTTGAAACCTCTAACATTATAACTCATAACACGAAGATCTTCTTCTTCCGCTCGATCTTCACTTACGCTAAACTTTACAAAGGTACCAAGAGAAAAATATCCAAAAACTAGAACTACAAGAGAGAGCCATAATTGTGCCCGTCGTCTAAGCGTCCAATACAATAAAAATAGAAGGTTTATTCCAACCAGCACAGGCACACCTAAGCTCAAAAATGCTAAAAAAGAAAGGCTTTCTGATGAAATATAGGGAACTGCACAAGCAGCCAGCAATAGAAGTGCTGCTATACTATTTAGAAAAAACAAAAATTTATGGAATCTTGATTTTTTTTTCACAATTTTAATCTTCCTTACCTGCTTTGAATAAAAAATCTTTTTCAGCTTTTGTTAAGCTTTCATAACCTGATTTACTGATTTTATCTAAAATATCATCAATCTGTCGTTGGTTAATATCTTTCTCACGTTTAGATTTTGTAGTACGAACTGAAGCTTTATTTTTATATACAGTTTTCATAGGTGCCTTTTTTTCTTTCGTATTGAACAAATTTGATAACCCGTCGATGAACTTCGAAAAACCTGCGCCTATATCACGACCTTCCGCCAATTGACGTGCATAAAAGTACCCCAAAATTGCTCCACCCAGATGCGCTATATGTCCACCTGCGTTACCCATAGGAAGTTGAATTAAATCTTTTAACACGAAAAAAGCACCGATATACCATAACTTGATGTTAAAAACAAAAAGTCGAACTTCTTGATTTGGCATATAAGTGCAAACAAATATCAGTACAGCCATAACTCCCGCAGAAGCCCCCACCATAGGCAAGGTATTTTCTAAAAAAGCAGGAAATATATTAGAGCTAAGCAAAAAAGCTAATCCACCTGAAATGACCCCTAAAAAATAGATGTTTAAAAACTTCTTCGGGTCAAAGAGATTTAATAAAATTCTGCCCACATAATACAGAATTAGCATATTCATTAAAATATGCCAAAAATTACCATGAAAGAAAGAGTAGGTAACTATAGACCAAGGTTGTGAGAAGAAATCAAGAAACCCTTTAGGTAACCAAAACCATTGCTCAAAAGCGCTCGGATGCCACCTAAGTAGAAAGGGCACTAAATAATTGATAATAAATACCGCAACATTGATTGCGATTAATTTTTCAGCAATATTTAGTCGCGCATATTGATATCTTAAACCCTTAGCAGCCATTTTAGTTCCATCTGTTTTTGTTGAACGAATTTTTTTTCCAATACCACATGATAATAAATCCAATAACCGCGCCACCTACATGGGCCATATAAGCGGTATTACTTGGACTAAAAAAAGATTGTCCAGTCACCGCAGAAATTACATCTAACAGTATAATGCCCGGAATGAAATATTTCGCTTTTATAGGTATTGGTAAAAAAATCAACATTAATTCCGCATTCGGATTCATTACCCCAAATGCTGCTAAGACGCCCATTATACAACCTGAAGCACCTACCATTGATGCATTATAAATCTCAAACGCATTCTGCAGATTAAACAATTGTTCTTGTGTAATACCTTGAATACCTTGATTCGTAGTTAACATCTGAACGATTTGATCTCCCCTTAATCCTGATGCCAATAGATTCTCATAAATAGGAAGATAATTAAAATAGTAAAAACCAACTTGAAAAAGAGCCGCTCCTAATCCAGCGGAGAAGTACAAAAACAGAAATCGATTTCTTCCTAAATATTGTTCAACCGGACCGCCAAACATCCAAAGGGCAAACATATTAAAACCAATATGGGCAAATCCGCCGTGCATAAACATATGCGTAATAATTTGCCATAATTCAAAATTTTCATTCTTCGGAAACCATAAGGCAAACCACTCGTACATTTGATCTCCATATAATGAAGTGGCGATAAAAAATAGCACATTTACAATCAGCAAGTGCTTTACAGTTTCAGTCAATCGGTTCATCATCTATATAAATTTTTTATCAATATCATTCTCAGTAATCATCGTATATACTGTTTTGTTAAACGGACTTACCTGCGATTCCTTACAAGCAAATAAGTCATTGACTAAGGCCAATCGCGATTGGGAGTCTAATAGTTCTCCTGTTTTTACTGAAAGAGTTTTGGCTAAGGTTTTTGCTAGTAAGTCGGTTTGTGAAAAGTTATCGCCAATGACTTCCATTTGACAATCTGAAATTAACTGATCAAGCACCATACCTACTTCACTCTCAGAGACCAATACCGGGACTCCGATAATTTCAATATTCTCATCTGCCATGCTACCAAATACAAATCCAATTGTAGAAAGACTATCCTTAATATCTCTTAAAACTAGGATATCTGCAGGTGTAAAAGAAAGATTAATAGGAAACAGCAATTGCTGGCTAACGGCTTCTTTAATCGTAATATTCTTTAGAAATTTTTCATAAAGTACCCGCTGATGCGCTCTACTTTGATCAATTACCACCATACCAGATTTTATGGTTGTAACAATATATTTTCTACGTAATTGAAAAGTGGTGCTAGTTGATTCAGAATTTTCTTGTTGATCTTGAAAAATCGAACCGGTAATAGCTTCTGATTCAAACTGTATACTTTCTAACGAATGCTCTTTACCTACAGCCGATTCTAAACCTACGTATAAACTATCCCATGACTTGTTACTTGGTATACTTTCTCTGTGATAAGCGTTGGTATTAGATGTAGAACTTGTTTCTTGAAAAGGATTAAAGCCAGCATCTACCGTTACTTTTGGTAACTCAGCATTTTTATTCTTATACGCATATGGAGTTTCCAAATTTTGATCTTTTTCAAAATCAAGTGCAGCTACTACATTAAATTGTCCTAAACTATGCTTTACTGTAGACCTCAAAATAGCATACAAGGTATGCTCATCATCAAACTTGACCTCAGTTTTTGTTGGGTGTATATTAATATCAATAGATGCAGGGTCTACTTCTAAAAACAAAAAGTAACCCGGGTAGGTATTTGATTTTATGAGTCCTTCAAAAGCATTAACAACTGCATGATGCAAATACGGGCTTTTTATAAATCGATTATTTACAAAGAAGAATTGTTCTCCCCTACTCTTTTTAGAGAATTCAGGCTTATTGATAAAACCAGAAATTTTAACTACTTGTGTTTCTTCATCAATGGGCACCAATTTCGGATTGGTCTTCGCACCAAAAATATTAACAATACGCTGGCGGTAATTGCTTTTTGGCACATTGAAAATTTCACTTCCATTATTATGAAAATGAAAAGCTATTGCAGGATGAGCCAATGCAACGCGATGAAACTCATCGGTTATATGTCGCAATTCTACTTGATTAGATTTTAAAAAGTTTCTTCGAGCAGGAATATTAAAAAATAAATTTTTAACGGCTATCGAAGTGCCTTTGGTCATCACTTCTAACTCTTGTGAGACTATTTTACTTCCTTCAATTTTTAAAACCGTACCTAGTTCTTCTAAATCAGGCTTGGTTTGCATTTCAACGTGAGCTATAGCTGCAATAGATGCTAAGGCCTCACCTCTAAAGCCTTTGGTATCAAGATTAAAGAGATCTTCGGCTTTTTGAATTTTAGAGGTAGCATGACGCTCAAAACTCAATCGCGCATCAGTTGCACTCATGCCAATACCATTATCAACTACTTGTATGAGCACTTTACCCCCATCTTTTACAATCAACATTATACTGGTTGCCCCAGCATCAATTGCATTTTCTAAAAGTTCTTTCACTACTGAAGCTGGTCGCTGAACGACCTCACCAGCCGCAATTTGATTTGCAACATGATCGGGCAAAAGTTTTATGATATCTGCCATTATGCTGGGAAAAGTATGGACAGATCAAAATCGATGATGTATAAAAATATCAAAACCAAAACAGAAATAATGACCAAAAGACGTAATCGAATATTCCGATCGCCTTCGCGTTTTGAATCAGTCATAATATTATTAATTTTTCGCTTCAGCCCGCGGTTTGAGCCAACAGTAGAGCGAAACTTATCAAATTTATTCTCTATTTTATAGGGATTACCCTCCTTTTCACTTTTATAATAACGTGGCTGATAATCGTAATCTCGATGTCCTCTGCTAAAAAAACCCATAGTATCAAAGTTAACTAAAATCAAAAATTATTATGCTTTTAAAAGGCCAAAATTTGTTAACGGATGTAGGCAAATGCTGACCTAAGGTAAAATACAATAATTGTGCCTTTTTTTTATTAGAAATTCTTCAAAAACCTTTGATTCAAGAATAAAAACTATAAAGTGGGAAAAAGTTAATGTATCGAAGAATATAAATGTGATCTGTACTATTGAAAATTTGCAAGACAATTTATTGTCCTAATGTAGCCATTTTGATGGCGGCAATAGCAGCTTCTGTACCTTTATTACCATGTTTACCACCACTTCGCTCTTGAGCTTGTTGAAGTGTATTATCTGTTAAAACACAGAAGCTTACCGGTACATCGTACAAAACGTTCAAATCTTTAATACCCTGTGCTGTTGCGCTACATACAAAATCAAAGTGCTTTGTTTCTCCTTGAATCACACTACCAATAGCTATTACTGCATTGACTTTCATTTCAGTAATCATCTTTTTACAGCCAAAAGTAAGTTCAAAACTTCCGGGAACATTCCACCTAATGATATTTTCAATAGCAGCTCCACAATCAATTAGTGCTTCTATAGCTCCAGTAAAAAGCCCTTCTGTGATTTCAGAATTCCATTCAGAAACAACAATCCCAAATCGAAGATCTTTCGCATTTGGGATTGTTGCCTTATCGTAAACCGATAAATTATTATTTGCCGTGGCCATTATTTTCTATTTTTCGCCATACCAATAAAAGCATCAATAGTTTTTGCCTCATCTGATTTGGAGAAATCGTCTTTAATTGTTTGAAAAAATTGCAGCGCCTTATCATTTTGTTTCAACTCAAGTGCTGCAATACCAGCCTTATATAAGTACATTGGTGTTGAATATTCATTTGCGTTGTGCGCAACGGCTTGTTCGTAATAACCAAGGGCATCACCGGGTTGATTCAGTTGCATAAAAGCATCACCTATACGACCTTTGGCAATCGCAGCAAGAATAAAATCGTCAGAGCTAAAATCTTCTAAGTAATCAATTGCTTCTTGATATTTCTGCATGTTCATGTAAGCCATTCCGGCAGCATACGATGCCTGATTAGCTGCCTTTGTTCCTGGATATTCATCAATAATATCTAAAAATCCAAACTTTCCATCAGCGCCATCTAATGCCAAATTATAAAGTGAATCTTGTTGAGCAGGAGCATTAACCGCTTGGTCAAAATATTGTTGCGGATAATACAATTCATTTGAAGCACTTGTCTCTTTAGGGCTTTGAACAAATTGATCATATGCTAAATAGCCTAAAATCGCTACTGCAATAACCCCAATAACTCCAAGAATATAATTTTGATTTTTTGCAACCCACTCCTCACTCCTTGAAGCACTTTCGTCTAAGGTGCTAAAAACCTCAGCTGTTGTACTTTCATGCTCATCTAATTGTTGCTGTTCTGCTTTGTTTTTAGGTTTAAAGCCTCGCTTTTTATATGTAGCCATCTAAATTTTTATTGATCGCGCAAAAATAAAGTTTTTATTGAAATCGAGAGGGGTATTTATTCGTTATTTTTTGATATTTTGCGTGTTAGGCTCATATTCAAATTAAAAAACGCGAGATAATCTTAATGCTTTTAAAAAATTTATCCTTAATCAACTATAAAAATTTTGAATCTGAAAATTTTGATTTTGACACTAAAATCAATTGTTTTGTGGGTGCGAACGGCATTGGAAAAACCAACGTATTAGATGCTATTTACCATCTTTCCTTAGGCAAAAGTTATTTCAACCCTATTGCTTCTCAAAATATCAATCACGATTCAGATTTCTTTGTTATTGATGGCACATTTGAAAAAAATGAACGTGAAGAGAAGATTATTTGTAGTCTTAAAAGAGGAGCAAAGAAAATTATCAAGAGAAATGCAAAAATATATGACCGATTATCAGACCATATTGGTTTATTGCCTTTAGTAATCATTTCACCTGCAGATCGAGATCTTATTATCGAAGGTAGTGAGACCCGTCGTAAATTTATAGACGGAGTAATATCACAATCAGACAAAACGTACTTACAAGATCTTATTAAATATAATAAGACTTTATCGCAGCGAAATTCCTTGTTAAAATACTTTGCGATAAACCAAACTTTTGATCCAACTAGCCTTGCGGTTTACGACGAACAATTATCAGAATATGGCACTCCAATATTCAAAAAAAGAGCCGCTTTTATTAAGACCTTCGTTCCAATTTTCAAAGAACAGTATACCGTTATATCAGGTGGAAATGAAGAAGTTTCATTGAGTTATGAAAGCAAATTACATGAAACTGATTTACTACAGTTATTAGCTAACCACATTGATCGTGACAAAGCTTTACAATATACTAGTGTAGGTATTCATAAAGATGATCTTAGTTTTAAGATTAAAGAGCATCCCATCAAAAAATTTGGTAGTCAAGGGCAACAAAAATCTTTCTTAATTGCTTTAAAGTTTGCTCAGTTTCATTTTATAAAGAAGGTTGCAAGCACTACCCCGATTTTATTGTTAGATGACATTTTTGATAAGTTAGATGAAAATCGAGTTGGTCATATTATAGCACTTGTAGACAATGAAAACTTTGGTCAAATTTTTATTAGCGACACCCATGCGGACCGTACTGAAAATGTAGTCAAAAATATTCATCAATCATACAAGATTTTTAAATTGTAGCATGAAGAAATTAGCTTACTTCGTTATTCTCATAACATACTTTGGATGTTCAACAAAGATAGATGAGAACAATATCAAAAACTTAAATGGCTATTGGGAAATTTCAGAGGTTACCTTCGCTGATGGAGAAACCAAAGCATTTAATGTGAACCCAACCATCGATTATATTGAAGTAAAAGATGCTCATGGATTTAGAAAAAAAGTATATCCGAAATTTGACGGTACTTTTGAAACTACTGATGATGCTGACTATTTTAGCATAAATAAAACAAATGACAAATTTGAAATGTGCTATAAACCAAATATGACCTCAGATACTAGAATGTGTAGTAGAAATGAAACTTTAGTTCAACTTTCTAAAAATAGTTTTTCAGTTGTCAACAAGGATACAATTACCTATACCTACCTAAGATTTCAACTTATAAACGCACGTGAATAATGGCGAAGCGAAAAGATAATAGTTTGAATATGGGTCAAGCGCTCAATGAATTTATTAAATCTAATAAATTAGAGAAAGGCCTTGATAAAGTTGATGCTCAAGAAGCTTGGGCAAAATTGATGGGAAATGGTGTGAATAATTACACTACCGCCGTTGAGTTAAGAAGCAGCACTTTGTTTGTATCGCTCTCCTCATCTGTGCTAAGAGAAGAACTTAGTTTAGGAAAATCAAAAATCATTGCCTTATTAAACGACGAGTTAGGTAAAGATTTAATAACTAAGCTAGTACTTCGCTAAATTTTCAATAAAAAAACCCAGCAAGTCGAAACTTGCTGAGTCTAATTAAATATAAAATTGAGTTAGTATATTTCTCTACCAGAAAAGTGAAAACCACCTTCAATACCTGCATTTTCATCACTATCTGAACCATGTACTGCGTTTTCGGAAATATCTTTAGCAAACATTTTTCGAATAGTTCCTTCCGCAGCCTCTGCCGGATTTGTCGCTCCAATCAATGCTCGAAAATCTTCAACCGCATTTTCTTTCTCTAAAATAGCAGCAACAATTGGTCCTCTGGTCATAAAGCTTACTAATTCGCCGTAAAAAGGACGCTCCTTATGAACCGCATAAAACGCTTGGGCATCTCTTTTGCTAAGCTGCGTGTATTTCATTGCAACAATCTTAAAGCCAGCTGATGTTATTTTATCTAAAATTCCACCAATATGTCCATTTTCAACGGCATCAGGCTTGATCATTGTAAAAGTTCTGTTCGTAGTCATATTTCAAAATTTTGTGCAAAAATACACATTATTTCAGAATCAACAACTATTAAAACTGTAGTTCTAGTTGACCATGTATTTGAACAAAGCCAATCTAAATTTCAAAAAACAATCTTTTTTTTGTCAGATTAAACTTTATCACATTTACGGTGTTTGTATAAATTAATACGACCGTTCAAATTCAAACATAAGGGTTCATATTTAAATAAAATTATTCCAAAGTAAATGAACTAAAGTAGGCCGGTAACATAAAAAAACAATAGCAAAATCAAGATACTCGTACCGATCAACTTTGTCCTTAGTTATGATTTACAAAGGTTTATTAAAATAAAACATCAAAATAGAATGATCATTTTTGCTTTAAATATCCCAAAAATGCAATTTAAAAATAGAATTTTTGAAGATACCACTCTATGATATTATTGTATCTTTGGCTGCATGAATTTAGAGGATATTAACGCTATTAAAAAATTGCTTTCGTCACCCCAGAAAATTGTAATCATACCGCACAAAAACCCTGATGGCGATGCGATTGGATCTACTCTAGCTTTGTGTCATTATCTCAACCAAAAAGAGCATACAGCAACCATAGTTTCGCCAAATGATTATCCGAAGTTTTTAAAATGGATGCCAGGCAACGAGCAAATTTTGAATTTTGAAATCAAGAACCAACAAGCGAAAACCGCGCTCAAAGAAGCTGCACTAATTTTTACGCTTGATTTTAATCACTTAGGAAGAACCGGACAGTTAGCACCTTTACTAGAAGCATCGGAGGCAAAATTTGTAATGATTGATCATCATCAGGCTCCAGCAGATTACGCTGTTGTGATGTATTCTGATGTCAATATGAGCTCTACTTGCGAAATGGTTTATAATTTCATTGAGTTTTTAGACGACACTCAAAAAATAACTTCTCAAATCGCCAATTGCCTGTATACTGGTATTATGACAGATACAGGTTCTTTTAAGTTTAGATCTACCACCAGTCGAACACATCAAGTTGTTTCACATTTAATTGAGTTGGGCGCTGACAATACCGCAATACATAATAAAATTTATGATACCAATTCAACAAGTAGATTACAACTTTTAGGCTGCGCTTTAAATAATATGAAAGTCTTGCCCGAATTTAAAACAGCATATATTACGCTGAGTCAAGACGAACTAGACCGTTATAGTTATCAAAAAGGCGATACGGAAGGTTTTGTAAATTACGGTCTTACTTTAGAAGGAATTCGTTTTGCTGTAATTTTCATTGAAAATAGAGAAGAAGGCATAATAAAAATTTCTTTTAGGTCTGAAGGAGATTTTTCGGTAAATCAATTTGCACGAAACCACTTTAGCGGTGGTGGGCATGACAATGCCGCAGGAGGAAAAAGTGATGTTTCAATAGAAGAAACAACACAGTACTTTGTGTTATTATTAGAAACTTATAAAGACACATTAAACGCATGAAATACCTTGTTTACATAGCATTAATCATAGCATTTGTAAATTGTGAAGGACCAACACCAAGGCATCCTGTAAAAAGAAATACAACAAGCGCTAGTCAAGCCGCTATAGATCGAAGTAAAAAATTATTAGCTGCGGAAGAATATATGATTAAAGCTATTGTAATTAAAGATTCATTACAACACTATGAACAAAGTGCCACGGGGTCTTGGTACCATTACATTAAAAAAAATGAAACTTCATCAGCTACAGCGCAACCTGATGACTTGGTAACCATGACTTATAATGTAATAAGCTTAAATAATGACACTCTATATCGAATGCAAGATATTGGTATTATCAAGTATAAAGTTGATAAACAAGAGCTATTTCCTGGTTTAAGGAATGCAGTAAAACTTTTAAAAGAAAATGAAACGGCTACATTTTTATTTCCATCTTCGCTAGGATTTGGGGTGCCGGGGGATGGAGAGAAAATCGGAATAAACACACCGTTGAAATCAACTATTACAATTTTAAAAATTGAACAACAAAAAGACAGTCTTTAAACAAAGAACATCTTAAAATAACAAACAAGACTTTGGCTAGAGAATAATTAAAAGGTTTTGAAGCCAGTCCAAACCATTAAAAATGGCTATTATTAACTAAAATAATTTTGAATTCGGATTACTAAAAATTAAGATTAAAATGAAACCAATGAAAAAAGCACAAGTACTACTATTGATAATTTCCCTAGCTCTTTTTAGCTGTAAATCAAGCAAATACGGCGACTTAGGCGATGGTGTCTTCGCAGACATTCAAACTACTAAGGGAGATATTATCATCAAGTTAGAATACCAAAAAACTCCAGTTACCGTTGCAAATTTTGTTTCTTTAGCAGAAGGTGAAAACACATTTGTAAGTGATGAATACAAAGATAAAAAATACTTTGATGGACTTACCTTTCATAGGGTTATGAAAGATTTTATGATCCAAGGAGGCGATCCTTTAGGATCTGGGATGGGTGGACCTGGATATAAGATAATTGATGAATTCAATGATTCTTTAATTCATGATAGAAAAGGACTTATTTCAATGGCAAACCCAGGGCCACCAAATACGAACGGTAGTCAGTTTTTTATCACGCATGCAGAAACTCCATGGCTAAATGATAGACATACCATTTTCGGAGAAGTTGTTGTAGGTCTTGACGTGGTAGATTCTATTGCAGTTACTCCAGTTTCGGCTAGGCCCAAAGACAAGCCAATTGAAGATGTACTTATGAATACTGTAAAAATCATTCGCAATGGCAAGGATGCCAAAAATTTTGATGCTGTTGCAGTAATTACAGACTTTTTTGCAAAAGAAGGCGAACGGCTAGAAGCTATGGAAAAAGAAAAAGCAGCTAAAATTGCAGCACTTGCTAAAGTTAAAGAGACATTTGTTGCAGCTTTAGCCGAACAAAAGGCCAAAGCAAAAACGCTTCCGTCGGGTTTAAAAATATTGAGTTTAGTTCAAGGAAATGGTGAGAAACCAAAAATTGGTACTCAAGTACCTGTGAAATATGCTGGATACTTAGTAGACGGCTCTCTTTTTGATAGTAATTATGAGGATATTGCGAAATTGCACAATGTCTATAATGAACGTAAGTCTTACCAAGCAATGCCGATGGGCTATAGTCCTGATGCTCCATTATTTGCTGGGTTTAGAGAAGCTCTTCTAACAATGAAAGTTGGTGATAAAATACGAGCATTTCTGCCTGCTCATCTTGGATTAGGTGAACAAGGAAGCCCACCGGTGATACCACCAAATGCCGATTTAATATTTGATCTTGAAATAACAGAAACAGCTCAATAAAAATAACAAATCAAAAATCCCGCGAAGTGCGGGATTTTTTTGTCTCTATTACTCAAAAAAACAATTTGTATTTTTAACATCATTCAAAAAGCCCCCAGTAATGAAAAAATCTATTTTACGTATTTTCCTATATTTTCTAATGATGATCGCATCTACTTCTTGTGATTCTTCTTCAAATGATACTTCTCAAGATGATACGATGTCTGATAATGATGATGATATGAACGATGATAGCGATGATGATGATACTGATGATTCTACTACGCTCTCTGGCTCATTTGTAAATGATCATGGACAATTAAAAATTGAAGGAACAACAATAGTTGATGAAAATGGAGATCAAGTACAACTGAAAGGCATGTCTTTCTTTTGGAGCCAATGGGCAGGAGAATATTATACCGCCGAAACCGTAAAATGGTTGAAGGACGATTGGCAATGCAACGTAGTTCGCGCAGCAATGGGTGTTGATGAAGGTGGCAATGCATATTTAGCAAATCCGGATAGGGAAAAAGAAAAAGTTTTTACCATTATTGATGCGGCTATTGAAGAAGGTCTCTATGTCATAGTAGATTGGCACTCGCATCACGCGGAGGATTACATTGCGGAGGCAAAACTTTTTTTTGCTGAAGTATCTGAAAAATATGGTGATACGCCAAACATTATTTATGAAACCTATAACGAACCGCTTGACGTTTCTTGGAATGATACCTTAAAACCATATCATGAAGAAATATTGTCAAGTATTCGTGAAAACGACCCGGATAATATTATTATATGTGGTACGAGAACTTGGTCGCAACGTGTAGATGAAGTTATTGGAAACCAAATCGATGATGCGAATGTAGCATACACTTTGCACTATTATGCAGCAACTCACAAACAAGAATTGCGAGATTTGGCGCAACAAGCCATTGATGCTGGTATTCCTTTATTTGTTACTGAGTACGGAGTTTCTGAGGCTTCTGGAGATGGTTCAATAGACACGGCTGAAGCAAATACCTGGTGGGATTTTCTAGAAACTAATGGAATTGGCTGGTGCAATTGGTCAATTGTTGACAAAGAAGAGCTTTCTGCAGCATTATTACCAAACGCAAGTTTTCAAGGTGGTTGGAGTGCTGAGGAGCTCACACAATCTGGTAGAATGGTGAGAGACGAAATCAAAGCAAACAACCCTGAGTATAACGATTAATTCTCTGGGTTCTGTTTTTGGTTCGCATACGCTTAAAACAAATATGCTTCTACTTAAAGCACGCCATGAAAACCACCATTAAATTCAGAAAATTTGTACCTTAAATTTTAGTATTTAGTCTATTTTTAATAGCCTTATCGACTTGCTTAAATTCTGAAAGCGATGGCCTTGTTGAACGTATGAATAGATTAAATAATCAATTTGTGATACAATGAGCAGAATTGCAAATTGATCCGAAACAATTGACGGCTTACAACGAACTATTAACAGAAGAGATTAACGCATCTATCGCCAATGAGTCAAGAGTAATTATGCTATACGCTTTGAAAGATAAAAATGATGCTAGTAAAATTAGCTTAGTAGAAATTTGTTCCAATGAAGATGCCTACCAAATTTACTTGCAATCTGCACACTTTAAAATATACAAGAAAGAAACTTCATCGATGATTGATTCTCTTCTTTTAAATCGAAAACAACCAATACTATTTGGAGCAATGTCTAATTAGATTTAAAGATTCAATTACTGCATAAATCAAAGTGAGAATAGTGAAATCAAGCAGAGGCCAAACCCTGTAAGTCAGGGAGTATCTTACTTTTGAAAAAGTATCATAAGCAACTATTTACTAATCCATTAAGATTTGATCATTAGTTAACTAGATTTTTTTATTTTTTCGGACTATCCGCTAAAATTGCTAATAAAAAATTCCAGAATTTCTGAACTGAAGAAATTTGAACACGCTCATCTGGTGAATGAGCCCCTCGAATTGTAGGTCCAAAACTAATCATATCCATTTCAGGATAATTTTGTCCTAAAATTCCACATTCTAATCCAGCATGACAAGCAACTACCTTTGGTTTTTCGTTAAAAATAGATTCGTATTTCGATTTTAACACTTTAAGAATAGCCGAATTTGGATTCGGTTTCCAACCTGGATAATCCCCATCAAAACTAACATCAAATCCGCCTAACTCAAAAGCAGATTTAAGGGCATGGGCTAAATCCATTTTCGCTGAATTAACAGAAGATCGTGTCAAGCATCCAATTTTAATCTCCCCATCTTTCACTAATACCCGAGCTACGTTATTCGAAGTTTCGACTAAATCTGCTATGGAAGCGCTCATTGCATAAACCCCATTCTGAGCAGCATAAATAGACTTCAAAACTTTCTCTTGTGCACCTAATCCCATTACTTTTTTTGGTTCTGATATGGGTGATAGCCTAATTTCTAAATTCGGTTCTATTGTGGCAAGTTCTAAACGAATGGTTTTTGCTAATACTTTAAAAGTTTGTTCAAAAGCATCCGACTGTGAATTATAGACTACTACATTTGCGGCACTCTCTCTAGGAATAGTATTTCTTAAGCTACCACCGTCAATCATCGCAATTCGAATTTGATGATCCATTACGGCCTTATAAAGCAAACGATTCATGATTTTATTTGCATTACCAAAGCCCTTGTGAATATCCATACCACTATGCCCTCCTTGTAGGCCTTTAACCGTAATACCAAATGCTTTTACCGCCCGAGGTAGTGTTTTTTCTTTATAACTTCTGGTAGCTGTTACATCGATTCCACCAGCACAACCAATATCAATTTCATCATCTTCTTCGGTATCAAGGTTTAGCAGAATTTCACCTTGTAAAATTCCTCCTTTAAGTCCCATAGCACCAGTCATTCCTGTTTCTTCATCAATGGTAAATAAGGCTTCTATTGGAGGGTGAGGAATAGTAACGCTTTCTAACAAAGCCATAATCGCAGCAACTCCCATTCCGTTATCAGCACCTAAAGTGGTTCCTTTCGCTTTTACCCAATCATCATCAACGAACATATTAACACCTTGCTTGTCAAAATCAAATACCGTATCATTATTCTTTTGATGCACCATATCTAAGTGCGATTGTAGCGTGATGCACTTTCTATTCTCCATGCCTGCTGTGGCATTCTTTCTAATAATAACATTGCCTACAGCATCTGTAAAAGTTTCTAGTTTTAGGCTTTTGCCAAAATCAACCATAAATTGAATTACCTGCTCTTCTTTTTTTGAAGGTCTGGGTATGGCGTTTAAGTCTGCAAATTTATTCCAAACGTCTTGCGGTTCTAAAGTTCTTATTTCAGTACTCATTGTTGCGATTCATTTTATTTTCAAAAATACAGTCTCAAAAGTTAGTATCAATGATTATTGGTTAAATTTGAGGCCATGCGTAGGTATAAAAATAATTTGAAAAACACCTTGAGAAATGGAATTACCCTTAGCATAATTCCACAGTTCTTATTCGTGAAATGGTTAGCCAATCATCCTGAATGGGTTGAAGAGTACTACAGTAAAGGCATTTATCCATTTATTAGTCAGTTTTTCAGAAGCATATTTAATTCGATTCCGTTTTCTGTTGGTGAAATTATTTATACCCTATTAATCATTTTAGGTCTGCGATATCTGATCTGGAAACGTAAAAAAATTATAGACCAACCTTTAGCATTTGTCCGCGATGTATTTATGGTGCTATCAATTTTTTATTTTACGTTTCATTTGGTTTGGGGTCTAAATTATTATCGAAAACCACTCTCAAAAACTCTTGCAATAAATGAAACCATTAGTGCTGCAAAAATCAAAAAGTTGACCTCAGAACTAGTTACTCAAACGAATAGGTTACACTATAAAATTACTTCTGATAGCACTAAAATGGTACAAGTACCCTATTCTCGGAACGAAATCATTGCAATAACAATTGCAGGTTATAAGAATTTAGAAGCTGAAATACCGCTTTTCGATTACCCACATCCGAATATCAAAAAATCAATGTTTAGTAGCCTATCTAGCTATATGGGTATTGGCGGCTATTTGAATCCGTTTACGAACGAGGCCCAAGTAAATCGAAAGACGCCTGTTTTTAGATTCCCCGTTGTAACAGGTCATGAAGTAGGTCACCAAATCGGATACTCTGCTGAAAATGAAACTAATCTAATTGGCTATCTGGTTACAGCTCAAAATAAAGATATTTATTTTCAATATTCTGCAAGTGCCTATGCCCTGAGTTATTGTTTAAATGCTGTTTATGCGATAGATGAAAAAGCTTCAGAAGAACTTTATCAAAAAATTAATGAAGGGGTTAAACAAAATTATCAAGAACTTAAAGATTTTAACGAAGCGTATGAAAATCCGTTTGAGCCCATTTTTGAATCTGTTTTCAGTATGTTCTTAAAAGCCAATAATCAATCTGATGGCATTAAAAGCTATAGTCGAGTAGTCAATTTACTGGTAGGCTATCATGAGAAATATCCACTTTAAAAAGCATCCATTTAGCAGTAGTAGTTTGCAGAAATCATTTTGTTTTCGATACTACCTGTCCAAAGTAACTGAAAACTGCTGCTGTTTACTTTATACTTCTTACTGATCAAAGGTTTTAAAAAATTAGAAAAATTAGAGGTAATTCCATCCACTTCCCTTACTTTTAAAAAGACTAATTAATCAAAACAATTCTTATGAAAATTCGACTACTGCTCCTAATCATTCTTTGGTGCGGCAACGCTTTGTTTGCACAAGATTACTTTCCAGAAAATGACGGCGTAAAATCAAAAAACAACAATTACACCGCCTTTACCAATGCCAAAATCTATGTAACACCTTCACAAATAATTGATGGAGGTACGTTACTTATTCAAAATGGAAAAGTAAAGCAAGTGGGTAAAACAGTAACGCTACCAAAAAACGCGGTTATAGTTGATGTCAAAGGGCATTCCATTTATCCTTCATTTATTGATGTGTATTCCAAATTTGGGGTAGAACAACCAAAGAGAAAACCAGGTGGTGGAAGAGCTGCTCAGTATGATAGTAGTCGCGAAGGCTTTTATTGGAATGACCATATCATGCCTGAAAATTCCGCAATTGAAAAATTCAAATATGACGATAAAAAAGCCAAAGCACTTCGAGATGCTGGTTTTGGAGTGGTTAACTCGCATATTCATGATGGTATTGTACGAGGAACAGGGGTGCTAGTTGCATTAAATGGTTCTGGTGGAGACGCTAACAGAATTATTGATGATAGGTCTGGGCAATACCTTTCGTTCTCGAGAAGCGTGATAAAAGGGCAATCATACCCCACATCGCTAATGGGTTCTATGGCCTTGTTACGCCAAATGTATTCAGATGCCAAATGGTATGCTGCTGGCAATTCAGATACCAAAGACCGGTCATTAGAGGCGCTAAATCAAAATAAAAGTTTAGTTCAATTTTTTGAAGCCAAAGATAAAGGCCATGTATTGCGTGCTGATAAAATCGGAGACACCAATGGCATTCAATATGCTATTGTTGGCGGTGGAGATGAATACGAACGTATTTCTGATATAAAAGCTACCGGGGCAAAGTTAGTTTTACCTATTAATTTTCCGGATGCATATGACGTAACAAATCCATATGCGGCTAATATGATCAATTTGAAAGATATGCGGCATTGGAATCAAGCTCCGTCAAATCCGAAGGTTCTAGCTGAAAATGAGGTTTCTTTCGCTCTTACAATATATGACTTAAAATCGCCTGGAAAATTCAAAGGTAAACTGATGAAAGCCATTCAATATGGACTATCAAAAACCAAAGCATTGGAAGCCTTGACAACTACGCCTGCTTCCATTTTGGGCAAATCAAATAGCATTGGTTCTTTACAAGTAGGCAGACAGGCCAATTTCTTGATTAGCTCTGGTGATATTTTTGATAAGGAAACTACCCTTTATGAGAACTGGGTACAAGGAGTAAAAAATGTCATTGCCGATAAAAACTTAAAAGATATTCGAGGTACCTACGATTTAACTGCAGGCGGCATGACCTACACCATGTCAATTACCGGGGAGGCTGGCAAACCTAAAGTTGAAATCAAACAAGACACGAATAAATTAAAATCAAAATTGAGCTATGCTGATGACTGGTTGAATCTTTCGTTTACTACAGACAAAGGTGAAAAAAATTACCGCATGACCGGCTTGGTTGATAAACGTTCTGATAATATTAAAGGACGTTTAGTGCTTCCCAATGGTGATGAATCAAATTTTATGTTAATAAAAACAAGCGGTTTTACTTCGGACAAAAAGGATGAGAAAAAAGAAGAAGAAAATCCAGAAATGGTTCCACTTACCTATCCTAACGTAGGATTTGGGTATGTCGATCATCCAAAAGCGGAGAATATCTTGTTTAAAAATGCAACTGTATGGACAAGTGAGGAAGCCGGAATTCTTGAAAATACAGATGTGCTTATAAAGGATGGGAAAATTAGTAAAATTGGTCAAAATTTATCAGCTGGTCGCGCCAAAGTAATCGATGCAACAGGCAAACATTTAAGTGCTGGGGTTATTGACGAGCATACGCATATTGCAGCATTAGCCATTAACGAAGCAGGTCATAATTCTACAGCAGAAGTTAAAATGGAAGATGTTGTAGACAATGAAGACATTGATATTTATCGACAACTTGCTGGCGGAGTTACCTCTGCGCAGTTACTTCATGGCTCGGCAAATCCGATAGGTGGTCGTTCTGCAATTCTAAAATTAAAATGGGGGGAATCGCCAGAAAATATGATCTACAGTAATTCTCCAAAATTTATCAAATTTGCTTTGGGCGAAAATGTAAAACAAAGTAATTGGCAAAGTTTTTCGCGATTCCCACAAACACGAATGGGCGTGGAACAAGTGTTTATGAATTACTTTCAACGTGGTAAAGAATATGCTGCTAAAAAGAAAAATGGGCAACCATATCGCTATGATGAAGAAATGGAAGTGATTGCTGAAATCTTAAACGGAGAACGTTTTATTAGCTGTCATTCCTATGTTCAAAGTGAAATTAATATGATGATGAAAGTCGCTGAAAAATTCAATTTTAGAGTGAACACCTTTACGCATATTTTAGAAGGTTATAAAGTCGCTGATAAAATGGCAGAACATGGTGTAGGAGCTGGTACTTTCAGCGACTGGTGGGCCTATAAATTTGAAGTGAATGATGCTATACCTTATAATGCCGCAATCATGCAAAAACAAGGCATTACCGTTGCTATCAATAGTGATGATGGTGAAATGGCACGTCGATTGAATCAAGAAGCCGCCAAAACTGTAAAATATGGTGGAATGACAGAATTAGAGGCTTGGAAAATGGTGACCATTAACCCTGCAAAACTTTTACATATTGACAACCGTGTAGGTAGTATCAAAGTAGGTAAAGACGCTGACCTAGTATTATGGTCAAATCATCCGCTTTCAGTTTATGCAAAAGCAGAAAAAACCTTGATTGAAGGTGCAACCTATTTCGATATTGAACTCGATAAGCAGCAACGTGCCTCCGTTAAAAAAGAGCGTACAAAACTGATCAACATGATGCTGAAAGAAAAAGCTGGTGGTGGTAAAACAACCGCGCCAAAAATGTCAAAAAAAGAACGAATGACTTGTGAAACGCTATAACAAGTTGATTTTAAAAATGGAATAAGCCAAAATAGATTCTTGCCTTCGCAGGAATGACAAAATATTAAAATCATGAAAAAACATACCAATATACTAATCGCACTTCTCCTTATCATTGGAGCAAAAAGCTGGGCACAACAAACACCCGCTGACAAACAAACAGAAGCTATAACAATAACTGGCGCAACAGCCCATATTGGCAACGGTACTGTTATCGAAAATTGCACCATAGTTTTTGAAGATGGCATCATCACCGCAGTCGGTTCAGGAGAAAGCACCAAAGGAACAGTTATCGATTCCGAAGGCAGACATATCTACCCTGGTTTTATTGCTCCGGTTAAAGAACTCGGTCTGATCGAAGTCAATGCAGTTCGAGCTAGTAATGACGCTGATGAAATTGGCGATATGATTCCGCATGTGCGAAGTTTGATTGCTTATAATGCTGAATCTAAAGTAGTTGAAAGTATGCGGCCGAACGGGGTTCTTATTGGGCAAATCACACCTAAAGGTGGTCGTATTTCAGGTACCTCCTCGATTGTTCAATTTGACGCTTGGAACTGGGAAGATGCAGCCGTTAAAGAAGATGATGGAATTCATCTCAATTGGCCTTCAAGTTTTCGTAGAGGTCGCTGGTGGATGGGCGAACCAAGAGGTTTAAAACCAAACAAAGACTATCAAGAACAAGTCAACAAAGTAGAAACTTTTATGCAAAGTGCAGCTGCATATGGCAAAGGAGCAGGTCAAGAACTCAATCCTGCTTTTGCAGCTATGCAAGGTGTTTTTGATGGATCTCAAAAATTATACCTGTACGCAGATGGTGAAAAGGAAATCATTGACGGAATTAGCTTAGCAAAAAATGCAGGAGCAAAATCTGTTGTTTTAGTAGGAGGCTACCACGCTTACAAAGTGACAGAATTTCTTAAAGAAAATAACATTCCTGTACTAGTGCAGTATACGCACAATCTGCCAAGTTTAGAAGATGATGATTATGACTTACCATATAAGCTTCCCAAGCTTTTAATGGATGCTGGTCTACTGGTAGCCCTTCAAAACGGAGAAGCGTCTAATTTTCAAACTAGAAACCTTCCCTTTTATGCAGGTCAAGTTGTTGGCCAGGGGATGGATAAAGAAAAAGCAGTACAAATGTTAACAGGAAATACAGCGAAAATATTAGGCATTGATGACACGCATGGTACTTTAGCCGTTGGTAAAAGTGCCACACTATTTATCTCACAAGGTGATGCCCTAGATATGCGGACCAATATATTGACACATGCCTTTATTGATGGTAGAAATATCTCTTTAGAAACGCATCAAACCGAGCTTTGGAAACGGTATTCTAAAAAATACGAAGGAGAATAACATTCTAAGTATATATTCAAAATTTAAAAGCCCATTTTCATGGGCTTTTTTTATGGGCTACATTTCTTTAGAGAAAATATTCATTAAGTTAAGCTTACTTCTTTTAATGTACTAAGATACAGATCGATAAAAGTTCCGCTTTTTTCCTAAATTGCTTATACCTTAAAGACAATTTGAATTAGGTTTTAATTAGTGTTTAAAATCGATGAATAATATCAACAAAGGAACACGATTTACAAACTTCGTTACCGACTACCTTGCTGTATTTATAAATTGGATTTCTCTTACTGTAGGATCCGGTATGCTTTATTTGAACCTTTCTTTCTTTATGTTACGCTATTATTATACTACTTTCTATTTGAAGTAACTACGGGTCAAACATTAGGTAAAATGATATCAAAAACAAAAGTGGTCAACAAAAATGGCACACACCCAAGCGTTTTTAGAATTTTCGCCAGAACCTTACTATAGTTGGTGCCTATTGACATCATTTCTTATTTATTCGGAACCGAACTAGGGTTTCATGATGTTCTTTCAGGCACGAGACTTAAAAAAATAACTTTTTAATTTATCACTACTAAATTAAGCAAAATACTTTGTTACTCGCATATATCATCCAAGTCAGATGAGCTTACTTTCACTTGCTAATTGCTAATTGCAAAAGAACCGTAATTAATAATAAGCTCGAATTATGAGATGTAATCCGTTAATTAGGACTACATTTAAAAGTAGTCAAATTCATAGCTTTCGTAAAGAAAAACATAGCCTAAAATAAGGTTTATAGTTTATATAAAATATAGCATTTGTTAATCATCTAATTCTCTAAAATGGCAATTAACCAATTCCCCTTTGATTTTAGCGCAAAAGAGAATCAATTCTTTGTTAAAAATATTCTAGAAAAATTCCCTTTAGCTTATGCGCTTTGCGAAGTAGTTGCTAAAAAAAATGAGCCACCTAATGATTATCGCTTTTTAGCAATCAATTCTGTGTTTGAACAGCAAACTGGACTTAAAAAAGAAGATACAATCGGTAAGACCGTACGTGAAATATACCCTGACGTCGAACAAGTATGGATCACGCAACATCTAGATGTTGTCAAAAACAAAACTAACGCTAGCTTTACTGAATATAATCACAATACCAACAAACATTATCGCGTAAATACATTTTCTCCTTCTGAAAACAAATTTGTAATGCTCTTCGAAGATATTACAGATGAAATTCATACGGAAACGGCACTAAAAATTAGCCAATTAAATTACAAGCAGATCTTTGACTCGATGTTTGAAATGTTTCAAATAATTGAACTCATTTATGATGAAAACAATACTGCTGTTGATTATTACTACCGTCAAGTAAACCCAGCCTTTGAAAAACTTGTTCAATTGAAAAGTGAGGAAATAATTGGTAAGCGAGTTAAAGATCTTTTTGGAATTGTTGAAGATACATGGCTTAAAGCTTATGAGTCTGTAGATAAAACAGGTGAACCAGTATATCTTGAAGAATACGGCGAAGAACTTGATAAACATTACCAAATAAGTGCCTGGAAAACCGAAGACCATTTCATTGCAATTATTTTCAAAGACATTACTAAGCGTAAAAAAGATGAATTAGCACTAATAGCTGCAAAAGAAGAAGCAAAAAAAAGCAACCAATTAAAATCTGCTTTTCTTGCAAATATGAGTCATGAAATTCGCACACCTATGAACGGTATATTAGGTTTTGCGGCATTAATGAATGACACCAAGACCTCTCAAAAAGAAATAAAAGAGTATTCGAATATCATACAGCTTAGCGGCGCTAGGATGCTAAACACTATTAATGATATCATCGATATTTCTAAGATAGAATCAGGGCTCATGACTGTTCATCTTGATGTTTCTAATATTAATAGTCAAATTGAATATTTAGCAACGTTTTTCAATCCTCAAATTAAGGCCAAAGATTTACAATTAAAAACCATAATTACATTATCTAAACAAGAAGCTCTGATCTATTCTGATCGAGAAAAAATATATTCCATACTCACAAACCTGATTAAAAATGCTATTAAAAACACCTATACGGGTAGCATAGAAATAGGTTATGATAAAAAAGATGAATTTATTGAATTTCATGTAAAAGATACAGGCATTGGTATTCCTAAGAAAGCGCAAAAAGAAATATTTAATCGTTTTATCCAAATTGAAAATTTTGATAAAAATGTCACGGAAGGTACTGGTCTAGGTTTAGCAATAAGCAAGGCTTATGTAGAAATGCTAGGTGGATCCGTATGGTTAGAAAGTACTGTTGATGTTGGCACCACCTTTTTCTTTACAATTCCGTATTTGAAATATTCCGATAGAAAAGAAGTACCTATTACTGACCATAATATAACTGAAATAGATAAAAAAGGCGCAAAAATATTGGTGGTTGATGATGATGAAATTTCAAACCAACTACTTACTATCATTCTCCAAAAAAAGAATCATATCGTACTTCAGGCAAATAATGGCCAAGAAGCTGTAGATATATGCAGAGCCAATAATGATATAGATGTCATTCTAATGGACATACGCATGCCAATATTAAACGGCTATGAAGCATGTAAAGAAATTCGTCTTTTTAATACAGACGTAATCATAATTGCACAAACTGCTTTTGGGCTAAAAGGTGATCGAGAAAAAGCCATATCCGCAGGGTGTAATGGGTATTTAACAAAACCGATTGATCATGAAAAGTTGTATAAAAAAATAGACCGCTTTACAAAAAATTAAAAGGCATCTAGTCCAAAATACAACACTTTCAAAATAGTTTTAGGAATCTAAAACTTCTGCATCCGCTAACTTTTTAGTAAAATTAGATACAAACTGTTTGAATAATTGATTGGCTACCGTATTTACCAATCGCCCTCCGTATTGGGCAATTTTTCCATTTATGACTACATCCATCAACGCATCTAACTTTACCCCACCAGCATCAAGTTCAGCAATATCAATAGTCATTTTCATTTCTGCATTGCCTCCACCTTTTGAGTCAATGCCGGTGCCGCTTAATATTATTTTATGATTTTCTAAGTCTATCTCGTCATAATATATATCAGCATCATACTTAACACCCATAGGACCAAATTTCATACCTACCTTAGCCTTATAATGATTATCGCCTACCTTCTCATCAATGGTAACACCAGGCACACAATCCATAATTTTTTCTGGGTCAATCAGGTGACCCCAAACTAATTCGGTGTTTTGTGATACTTCAAAAGATTTGTCAATTGTGGTTCTCATAATTACAATATTTTGTTATTCTCGTTAAAGCGGGAATCTATTTTAGCTTGTTCTATTTGCCGTTATAAGTATTAAATGTTCATTTCAAACTACTATGCATGAATACCTCCTTTTTTATCCCGTAAGGACATGGGTTTTTTAGAACGGACTACCGTTAAGATTTCGGCAAGCACCGCAATCGCTATTTCCTGGGGTGTTTCGGCCCCAATGTTAAGTCCTGCAGGTCCATATACATGGTCAAAAAATGTGTCATCCACTTCCGGGCAATGTTCGAGAAACTCGTTCAATAATTTCTCTCTTCGTTTATTAGGTCCTAATAATCCGAGATACGCCGGATGACTATTTTGCAAAGCAATCAAAAATTGCAAATCTTTCACATAACTATGGGTCATCAAGATAATGGCAGTCTGCTTATCAATCTGAGAAACATCCATTGATTCTGCCATAACCCCTTCAAGCGATAAAGCACCAGGAAAATCCTTTAGTTGTTTTTCCTCTGTAGGGTGCGCCATAATACTAACCTCCCACCCCATTCCGCTGGCAAAAGAAGATAATTGTACAGCGTCATGTTCAGAGCCTACTATGATTAATCGATAACAAGGCTTCATCGTTTGAGAAAACTTTTCAAAGCTTTTTTCTAGTTTGGTTTTCTGGCTTACTGAATACCAGTTTTCCTGAAGCTGAATTTCACTCCCAAAACCTAGCTCTTGAGAAACTTCCTTGTTGTAAAACGAAGATATGTTAATTGACTTGCGTTTTTTTATTGTTACAATAAAGGCATCGATCATTTCTTGACTTGGAGAAAATGGTTCAATCAAAATATAAAGAATACCCTCACAACCCAATCTGAACCTTCCATCATAGGTCATCACTTTGGCTGTCCAGTTTTCAAAAACAGAAGTCGCTTGTCGCAATACTTCTTTTTCTACACATCCGCCACTTACAGCACCAATCATCTGTCCATTTTCATCAATACCCATGCGAACACCCGGTCTACGATATGAAGAACCATCAAGAGCTACTACAGTTGTAAGAACAAATTTAAGGCCTGCTTTTTCAGCTTCCAAATAGGCATGGATAATCTGTTTTAATTCGTGGGTCATAAATAAATACTACGTTTAGAATAGTTATATTAGCGTAGAGATTACAAGATAGTAATTTCAAAGATTTATATGACCGATTCCTTTGATAGAACTATAGACTATGTGCGCATTGCGGTTACTGACCGTTGCAACTTGCGTTGTTTTTATTGTATGCCTGCAGAGGGAATTACTTACGAGCCACAAGCCCATCTTTTGAGCTACGAGGAAATTACACGACTCTTGAAAGTTTTAGGAGGTTTAGGGTTTCGAAAAGTACGATTTACTGGTGGCGAACCTTTCCTTAGGAAAGACTTTATCAAGTTATTGGAAAATACTTCTGAACTTGAAGAATTTGATTCTGTTCACATTACTTCGAATGGAACACTACTGCAAAAACATATTGAAAAGCTAAAGAAATTAGGCATTACCAAAATCAATCTAAGTATTGATTCTTTGAATAAGGAACGTTTTCATAAAATAACAAGACGTGACGATTTTGACAAAGTGATGCAAACCTTTTATCAACTTATTGAAAACGGATTCAAAGTCAAATTGAATGCCGTAGTTATGAAAGGCATCAATACCGAAGATATTATTCCCTTGGCAGAGTTGGCCAAGAATTATCCAGTAGATGTACGTTTTATAGAAGAAATGCCCTTCAATGGGGGATACAAAGAAAATGTAGCAATGTATTCTTCAAGAGATATTCTTTCTGATTTACGCTCTCATTATCCTGAATTGGGCGAACTACCATCTGAACATGGAGATACGGCAACTTTATATCAAGTTCCAGAGTACAAAGGAAATATAGGTGTTATTGCCGCTTTTTCTCGAACCTTTTGCAATACCTGTAACCGACTTCGTATTTCTGCTAAAGGAGAAATCAAAAGTTGTTTATATGATGATGGTGTTTTTAACATCAGAGATTACATGCGTTCGGGAATCACCGATGAAGAACTCGCCGATAAATTCTGTGAACTAATTCGTTTAAAACCGAAAGACGGTTTTGAAGCCGAAAAAATGCGTAAATCTCCGGCAACGGCTATGCAAAGTATGAGTAGTATTGGAGGATAAAATAGTTGGCAGTTGGCAGTTGGCAGTTGGCAGTTGGCAGTTGGCAGTTGGCAAAAAAAACAGAATTCAGTACAAAGCGAAAAAGAATTAGCTGAAAGCTAAAGGCCAACAGCAAACGGCTAAAAAATGAACAACATCTTCATCCCATACGAACAAGCCCTTTCGATTTTAGAAGAACACAAAGGGAATTTTCCAACAGAATCTAGATGCTTAGAAGATTGCATTGGCGGGTATCTTGCCGAAGATTTAATCGCTGATCGTGACTTCCCTCCTTTTGACAGGGTAACTATGGATGGTATCGCCATCCAACATGAAACCTTTAAAAATGGGCAACGTGTTTTTACTATTGAATCGACTGCCGCAGCGGGAAATCCAAAAAAATCTCTTAAAGACACCCAGAATTGCATCGAGGTCATGACCGGTGCAATAGTGCCGAATGGGGTTGATACGGTGATTCGATATGAAGATTTAGAGATTACTAATGGTTCGGCAACAATTCGCCTTACTACTCTGAGGCACAAACAAAACATACATTTTAAAGGAATTGATATTTCCCAAGGAACTGTAATAGTTTCAAAAGGAAAACGATTATCAAGCGCTGAAATCAATATTGCCGCGTCTGTGGGGAAAGCCCAATTAAAAATAAGACAACTACCGAAAACAATTATTTTCTCTACTGGAGACGAATTAGTTAGAGTATCGCAAACTCCGAAATTACATCAAATTCGAAGGTCAAATATTTATGGTATTCAAGCCACTTTAAAAGAATGGGGTGTTTCGGGGGACTTATACCATTTAGCAGATGATAAAGAAGAAATGCTAAACACCATTTCTAAATTACTAGAAGAATATGAGCTCTTTATTTTTACGGGAGGCGTTTCAAAAGGGAAGTTCGACTACCTACCCGAAGTACTCGAAGAGCTGCAAATTCAGAAACATTTTCATAAAATTCAACAACGCCCAGGGAAACCTTTTTGGTTCGGCAGTAATACAAAAGGAAAGAAAATATTCGCACTTCCTGGTAATCCGGTTTCTTCATTTGTTTGTACCTATGTATATGTCAAACATTGGCTTGAAAAATCTCTAGAACTAACACAGAATAAACTTCATGTAGAATTAAGCACCGACGTTCAATTTAAACCTGATTTGGTTTATTTCTTGGAAGCCAAATTGAAAAGCCTACCCAGCGGAAAATTAGCTGCCATACCAATAAAAGGAAATGGGTCAGGAGATTTTGCAAACCTTGTTAAAACGGATGGTTTTTTAGTTTTACCGCAACATAAAACTGAATTTAAGAAGGGTGAAGTCTATCCTTTTGTATCTTATCGAACGAAATAGTAAAGCGAAAACCAAGTACAATTTAAACATCGCTTTAAAGAGACCCTAAATGACAACTATGAATAAAAGAGATTTTCTGACCAAAGAATTTACACCGCTATTAAAAAAGTTAAATGCCGATTCAGTTCCTAATTTCGGACTTATGACACCTCAGCATATGGTAGAACATTTGATTGGGGCTTTAGGGAGTGCCGTGACTAAATATGAAGGAGAACGTGAAAATCCTCCTTCCAAGGGGCAATTGGGTATGCAGCAATTCATTAAAAGCGGCTCTGTGATTACTCACAAACCGAGCGACAAAACAGCTGCAGATTTACCTGCTTTGAATTATGACTCTTTAGAAGAAGCTATTTCAAATATACCTGGTGCGGTTCAAAAATATTATGCTTTTCAAGATGAAAACCCAGATTATGTGCCTTACGCATCATTCATGGGAGAATTAGCTCATGAAGATTTAGAGTTCTTCCATTTCATGCATATAAAATATCATTTGTGGCAGTTTGGTTTGCTCGAGCAGTATCCTTGAAAATAAGAAGTTTTCGATTGTTCTCTAATCAATAAATTCAATCTTACTCCATTTGGATGGCATGTGCGTATCATAAATACCATGGCTATTTAATGCCATAGCCGGGTGTGGTTGTACTTCTATTCCAGATAGAACCAGTTTTTGAAAACGACCTAAAAACATACTCCATATATCACCATTAGTGGGTGGAATTGTTCTTCCGTTAGCTAAAAGATTTAAACTTTTCCATGGAATTGCAATTTCAAGATTCCACCCTTTATCTATATCCGTATTATCATTTAAAGTCCCATCAAGCTGAACGGCAGTTTCCAGTCCTTGCATATCAAAATCGGTAAAGGCCCATCGAATTCCCCGAGGGTTAGTACCTTTCCAAAATGATGCTCCAGTTCTATCGTAATCACCACCAAAAGTATATGCATCTTTTTGGTGCACATCGAATTGAGGAGTGTCAAACTTTCCACCTTTCAGATAAGCATCCTTCCAAATAAAAAATACTTCGTAAATCGTATTGGCGGCATTGACCTCAAGTTCATAATAACAATCGCCCCCATCAATAAATATTTCCAAATCGTTCTCTAAAAAAATGATGCTATCACGTTTCGTTAATTTTGCTTCTAAAAACGGCTCTTCAGCAATGAAAGCAAAATACAAGTGCGTATCGTTCCAAAGCATAGCCGATTGGGTGTTGTACATTCCTAAATCGCCTGTAACCATATCTACAAAACGCTTGCTCCAACTAGCATTTTGCCAAATTGGTTTATTTACGTTTCCATCAAGAGTAATTTGTTCATTTATTCTTTGAGCTTGATAATCTACTTTCATACTCCTTTTTTAAAATTCTAATTGTAACCCATTAACAAAAAGCACTCGAATACCAACTACCAAAACCAAAATAGCAGTAACCACCTTAATGCCATTACCAGTTAATTTACTGAGGCTTACGCGAATGCCAATTTGACCTCCAATAAAAACTGCCGCAATCAGACCAATAGCTTCCAGCCATAGGAGATCGAAAGTTCCTTTAGTTAATAAGCCTCCAATACCTGAAATAGAATTTACCAATATAAAAAAGCTAGCCAATGCAGCTATTTTGATGGACTTATCCCATTTCATATGATTGAGAATCGGTGCTAAGAAAATACCTCCGCCAATACCAACTAATCCTGACAAAAGACCAATACCAGCTCCTAAAACATAAGTAACCCAAATAGGGTAATTAGGATTAACCTCATCTGACTTTTTTAACTTCAAGGTTTGAAGAATTAGTGCCAAAGCTGAAATAATCAACGAAGCACCGAGTATAATAAAAAAGGTATGTTCTTCTAATCGAAAACGTGCACCTATAAATGCTAAAGGAATACTCGTAATGATAAACGGAAGGAACTTTTTAAAATCGAGATGTCCGTTTTTCCAATAGAGATAACTACTCCCAGATACCACGACCAGATTACAAATCAAAGCCGTACTTCGAATTGTAAAAAAGCTAACAAAAACAAGGGACAATAATGCTAAATAGCTAGATCCACCTCCAAAACCGACGGAAGAATATAAGGTTGCAATGACTAAAAAGCCACCCATTAATAACAAAAGTTCGGGTACAGTTAAGAGCATTCGACAAGGTACTGATTTAGTCCTCCTAAAATACTTAAAAGTGAACTGTCTGGATATTGTTCACGCAATTGTTTTAATGCGGTCTCACTCCGTTTTCCAGACTGGCACAACAAATAGACCGGGAGCGAAAAATTGATTTTACTAGAATTCGTATCCAATTCATTTAGAGGAATGTTAATACTATCCGGTAAGTGAAAATTTTCAAATTCCTCAAGTGAACGCACATCAACAATTTGTGCATTCTCAGTCAATAATTGTTGTAATTCTACCGCAGTAACTGTGGGAATGAATTCGCATGGGTCATTCCATTCATAAAAATCCTGTAGCTCTTTTATATCTAAGTTCTTTGGCTGCAACTTGAATTTTATTTTTTGATAGGTTTGTCCGAGTCCATCGAAAATTAAAAGCTTTCCTGAAAGGACTTCTCCTACTCCGCTAATTACCTTTATGGCCTCTAGGGCCTGTAGGTTTCCAATAATACCAGGAATAATTCCTAGTACACCATGCTCATTGCAGTTCGGGACTTCATTTTCCTTTGGCATATTCGGAAAAAGACAACGATAGGTTGGTCCTCCTTCATAATTAAAAACACTTACTTGTCCCTCATAACCGTGTAATGCTCCATAAACAAAAGGTTTGCTAAGCATCACGCAAGCATCATTCACCAAATATCGTGTTGGAAAATTATCTGAAGTATCTACAATAACATCGTAATTTGATATAATTTCAAGTGCGTTTTTGGTGGTTAAAAAGGTATTGTAGACTTCAATATCGGTTTCCGAATTTTGTGCTTTTAGTTGCGCCAAAGCTGCAATTACTTTTGATTCACCAACATCACTTTCCAAATACAACACCTGACGATGTAAGTTGTTGATGGATACCACATCACTATCCATAACGCCAATTTTACCTATACCCATGGCATTCAAGTATGTCAAAACTGGAACTCCTAAACCTCCTGCACCAATTACTAAAACCTTTGCATCTGCCAGTTTTTTTTGACCATCTTTACCGAAGCCATTTAGTGTGGTTTGTCTTATGTATCGTTCGTGGTTCATTTGTCTAATATAGTAAAAAGAGGAGCGTGAAAAACACAAATACAAACTCAAAAATCAAACTCAAAACGGCTTTTCAATACCGAATGAACAATTGAAGTTGCATTTGATTTTTGAGTTTGAGTTAAGTAGTCAATTTTTTTAAAGCCTCCTTGTATTCCGACTCAGAATTAGCATTTAACAAAACACTTTCATTCTTCGGAAAGACTAATTTAGTATCATGATTGATCAAATATTTCCTTGGACAAGTACCATTACCTGCTTCTAAATAGTTAGTTGAGTCTTTTAGGGCATCTGGTTCCCAAATGGCACATAATGGCTCAGGTAATGGATTTTCTTTCAAGGCAAAGGCTGTTGCCTGTTTTGAAGTATCTCTCTTGGAAATCAATTCTTTTAAAGCATCTAAATCAATAAGAGGTAAGTCACAAGCTAAAACTAACCAAGCAGCTTCTGGGTGTTTTTTATGGGCAGATAATAGTCCGTTATACGGGCCTCTAAATTCATTCAAGTCAACAAGTGTTTGAAATCCAAAGGGCACATTCGACTCTTGCTCTTCACGCAGACTCATATAGGTTGCTTCACAGACTTCATTTAATAAATTGTATAAATGCTCTCGTTGAGGAACCTTGTGATATTCAATCAATCCCTTATCCATTCCCATTCGGGTACTTTTACCTCCAGATAAAACAAGACCGTATAATTTAGCGACTGAAGTCATTTTTACCTCCTGTTTTTTGTTCTAATTGTATATCAGAAATTTTAATATCGTGCGAAAGCGCTTTGCACATATCATAAATGGTTAAGGCGCTAACGGAAACTCCTGCTAAGGCTTCCATCTCTACCCCAGTTTGCTCATTGCATTTTACTTTACAAGTAATCTGTAAAGCATTTTCAACCGGAGTAATATCAATATGGATTTTCGAAAGATTGATTTGATGACACAGCGGGATTAATTCTGATGTTTTCTTTACGGCTTGAATGCCAGCAATGACAGCAGTTTGAATAATGCTTCCTTTATGACCTAAGAAATCTTTTGCAGCTAATGTTGTAAATACATCCGATGGAAAAACAACTTTTCCTGATGCTATTGCAGTTCTAGTAGAAACTTGCTTGTTTGAAACATCGACCATGGAAGCCTTGCCCGATTCGTCGATGTGTGAAAGTTCTTTTTTCATTAACTATTTTTTAGCTTCCGCCTTTAGAAAAAGAGAGAAGCTATTTACTTTTATCTTTTTTTCATCATTAGTGTTCCTAGGTTCTCGTCTCCGCTCGAAGTGACAGTATTGAATAAAGAAAAACTTTGCCCCTCCAATTTTGTACCTCGTACCTCAAATTTACGGATGCGCTGATACCCAAACAGTTTTATTCTCAAACATTTCCTTTTTCCAAATGGGAACAGTTTCTTTTAAAGTATCAATCAAATAACGACAAGCTTCAAAGCAAGCATCGCGATGCGCAGAAGACGCTCCAACTACTACAACTGGCGCTTCTACCTTTTTAAGACCTACAGCGTGACGAATTATTACTTTATTTAGTTTCCATTTTTCCATAGCATCAACTGCAATTTTGTCCATTTCTTTCAGCGCCATTTTCTTGTAGGTCTCAAATTCTAATGAAACCACTTCTTCACCCTGTGTAAATTCACGAACAGTACCAACGAAAACACAAATACCTCCGCAATGTGCATCCGACAATTCGGTGAAAACCTGCGAGGTATCAATTACATCTACTATTTCTACAATCTTCTTCATAGCACTTAACCGCCACTTACGGGGGGAATTATTGCAATCTCATCATTGCTGTTTAAAGCTACATTATCTTTTACATACTCACTATTCACAGCTACTGCAAAAGAAGAAAGCTTCCCAAATTCAGGAAACTTTCGTTTTAAAAAATCTTTTAATTCTTGAACCGATTTGGGAACATCATTGGTATTTGAAATTTGTAATTCTGATTGTCCTACGATATCCTTAGCAATTCCAAAAAGTAGTATTTCCATAGGCTATCCCAAAATTGGTTTTGATACCATATTACCAGCAAAGGGTTGTTTGTAAATTCTATTACCCGTTGCTTTCTTTAATGCAATAGCAACCGCCGCTCCTGCTGGAGGCAAAGTTGGTTCTCCAAGTCCGGTTGGACTCAAGGTATTTTTTACAAAATGCGTTTCTACTATCGGTGTTTCATTCATTCGTATCAAACGATAACTATCATAGTTATTGCTTGTAGGCATTCCGTTTTCAAAAGCAAAATCACCATACATTGCATGTCCTACACCGTCAATAGCACCACCCTCAATTTGGTTCATAGCACCTAAAGGGTTCACCACAATTCCACAATCAACAGCAACGGTAACTCTTTTGACTACAGGTTTGTTTCCTTCCATAACTACATCAGCAACCTCAGCAACATGGGTGTTGTGGCAATAGTAAGCACAAACTCCTTGAAAAACACCATCTTTTGGAGTGTTATATCCTGACTTTTCAACCGCCAGCTTCAATACATCTTGCAAGCGTTCGGCAGAATATTGAATTCTGTCATCGGTTGTTCCTTTTACCTTCTCCAACAAATCTAATCGCATTTGAACAGGATCTTTTTCAAGAACCTCAGCCAACTCGTCTAAAAAGCTTTGCTCTGCAAAAGAAAGGAAATTCGTGTAAGGCGCTCTCCATGCTCCTGTTGTAATATTACTATCATAATTAGCTACATCTACCTGATAATTTTCAATGGCTCCTGCTGGAAAGAAATTCGGAATCAATCCGTACATATTTCCTCCCACCGCGGCTTCTTTCAAATGATATCCTGTAATCTCTCCATCTTTAATAGATGCAGCAATTCTATATTTAATTGCAGGACGGTAGACTCCAGTTGTCATATCATCTTCCCGCGTCGAAAACATTTTTACCGGTCTTCTTATTTTATCTGAGATTTCAGCTGCTTCGTAAACAAAGTCTCCATAAAGTCGTCGACCAAAGCCACCACCCATTCTGGTCATCTCTAACCGAATGTCTTTTTCATCTCTATTTAATAAATTCGCAACCGTACTTGCAGCCGAAGCCGGAGTTTGAACCGGACCCACCAAATGAATTTTGGAATCTGTAACATTTGCATAGAAATTCATCGGTTCCATGCAGTTATGGGGTAAAAAGGGTGATTCGTAAGTTCGCTCCACTACTTTATCGGCTTGTTTAAAAGCCTTTTTTACATCGCCGTCTTTTCTTAGGTTTTTTAAATCTTTACTATCAAATAAATCTAACAGAATCTTATCATGTGCCTTTGTGCTTTCCAAGGGTGTAGCATCACTCCATTTCGCGTTTAGGGCTTTTTTTCCTTTGATAGCTGCCCAAGAATTTTCAGCAATTACAACCACTTTTTCAGATGGCGCTAATTTGGCGGTCCAATCTACTTGCTCCTTGCCTAACATAGCTTTTGCCTTTTCACCAATTTTAATAACATCGATTACTCCAGAAATGTCCATTGCCGCGGTATCATCGTAAGATTCCAACACCTGTCCGAAAGCTGGTGGGCGCAAAACAGAAGCATAAACCATTCCTTCAGCCTTATAATCTAATCCGAATAAAGATTTTCCTGTGATAATCTTATCGATATCCACATTCCCAACATCAGTACCGATTAGCGTAAAATCTTTTGGGTCTTTTAAAACGATATCATCTAAAAGTGCCTTTGCTTCTTCTTTTCCTTCATCTGTCTCAAGTAATGCAGCATAACTAGTAGCACGTTCATTTTCTAAAACAGCAGCTTCATTGACTACATCGCCATATCCTAAAGTTTCTCCTGCAGCGTTTGTGATGACCCCTTGTTTTGCTGAACATTCAGATGCATCTACTCCCCATTTAGCAGCAGCAGCATTTACCAACATTTGTCGCGCTGTTGCCCCTGTTTGACGTAAGGCATCCCATCCAAAACGAATGGATTGACTTCCTCCAGCTACTTGGCGGGTGTAGTTTGCATTATCTAAAATTCCTTGAACAACATTTACATTTTCCCAAGGCACATCTAGTTCTTCCGCAATTAGCATCGGCATAGAAGTTTTTACCCCTTGCCCTATTTCAGGGTTTGGTGAAAATATGGTAACCATACCTTCAGCAGATATCTTGATAAAGGCATTAAAGTCATTATAATTAAGTTTAGCAATGTCTACAGGCATTTTCACATTGTCTTTACAAGCTGTGAAAAAGTTAAAACCAATGAGCATTCCGCCACTCACAAGAGAAGAAGTTCTAAGAAAAGACCTTCTGCTAAATTTCGTGTTTATTGTACTTGACATGATTTTCGATGTTTAGGTTAGGCCATTTTATTCTCGGCAGCCTTAGCAACTGCATTTTCTATCCGATTGTAAGATGCGCAACGACAAATATTGCCATGCATCGCTTTTCGAATTTCATCTTTCGATGGGTTCGCGTTCTTTTCTAAAAAAGCCGAAGCTGTCATGATTTGACCCGCTTGACAATACCCACATTGTGGCACATCAATTTCTTTCCAAGCTTCTTGAACAGGATGAGAACCATCATCAGAAAGCCCTTCAATAGTTGTGACTTCTTTTCCGTCTAATGCAGATATCGGAAGCAGACAACTTCTTGTTGCATTACCGTCAACATGAACGGTGCAAGCGCCACATTGTCCAATTCCACATCCAAATTTAGTGCCTACCATATCTAATTGGTCACGAAGTGCCCAAAGTAATGGCGTGTCTTCAGCAGCCTCGATAGATTGAGAACTGCCATTAATTTTTAAGTTGTACGTTGGCATTTTCTTTAAGTGTTGGGTTCGTTAATTTTATAATACAATTCCGTAAAGCGGAAAAAAGATCCAGATAAACAAAAGCTCTTACGAATCGCAAGAGCTTCTAAATTACGGAAAAATAAGCACCTACTATTTTTGAAAGCACTTTTTTTAACCTTTTATTAAGTTATAGCGTATTACTTTTCAGCATTCATATTTTTAGCCCCTTCGGGTTTAGAGAAAAAGCCTTCTGATTCAACGGTATTGCTTAGCCTTACATTTTCAAAATTTGTAGGTTTTCTTGGCTCTTTTAAAGTTCTTCCTTCGTATTCATACCAGGTTAATGATTTAGGTAATTGCACTCCATCAACATCCATCCAATCATTGTAACGAATCCATTTAATATGGTCCGATTTTTTACCAGTTCTAAAAGTTACCGTATAGCCCAACCATTCCATTTGAAAAGTTTCTGCGTTATAATGAATAAAGTACTCATCCTTTGCGGAAAGACCCACACCCGTTTCATAACTGATTCTAATTCCAGGGTACGAAATTCCTTCAAATTCTAGCGCTTCAGTTTCTGAATAATTAATACCATCATCAGAAAGAACAAAAGGCATGGCATAGAAATAGAACATTAAATTATGATAAAAGACAGCATCACCTTTATAAGCTTCCTTTTTATCTAAAAGCCAAATGTCAGCACCTTCAGAACCCATAGAAATATCTTGCATTTCTATTTTTTCATCTCTGGAATATAAGTCAATAGTATGTTTCTCTGTTTTATTTGTCTTCGGAATTTCAAAAGAAAGTGTTCTTTTATTTTTCCAAGTTGTGAGTCCCCCATGCTTTTGAAAAACTTTTTGCAAAGCTTCAGGATACTTTGAATCATCAACTATTGCTTCTTTTTCGACAGTTGGTACTTCTGATTTCATTTCTTTAAGAGTCTCTTTACAGGAGAACATCACCATGCAAAAAAGTGATAGTAGTGCTAATTTCATGTTTGTTTTTTAGGTTTGTTCTTTCGTCGGACAAAGGGTAATTAAATTACTTTTGTTCTAATGAACGAAATTAAAGAAATAAGTAGTCTTCAGAATCCTTTAATCAAAAAGGTTTTGGTTTTAAAGGATAAATCCCGCGAACGAAAAAAAGAAGGTGTATTTGTTTTAGAGGGACAAAGGGAATTGAAACTAGCCATAAGAGGAGCTTACGAAATTCAGGCCATATTTTTTTATGCTTGCATTGCGTCTCAAAAGGAGGTCAAAAACCTTATTAACGAACATCGACCACAACCAGAAATAATCTCTGTTTCTAAAGAAGTATATCAGAAAATCGCCTACAGAGAAACTACGGAGGGAATATTGGCTATTGTCAAAACAAAACCACATCGTTTAGAAGAACTGCAGTTCAAAACTGGCTCACCACTTATCTTAGTAGCCGAAGCTCCTGAAAAACCAGGTAATATCGGAGCATTATTGCGTACTGCAGATGCTGCAAATTTAGATGCTGTAATAATAGCAAACCCAAAAGGAGATATGTACAACCCTAATGTTATTCGTTCAAGTGTGGGTTGTGTTTTTACCAGTCAAATAGCGACCGCAAGCACATCAGAAGTCATTGAGTTTTTAAAACAAAAAAAAATTGATCGCTTTTGTGCAGCGCTTTCTGCATCAAAAAATTACACCACAATAGATTTTAAAAATGCTTCGGCTATAATAGTGGGTACAGAATCTACAGGACTTTCGGAAGAATGGCTTAAAAATTCAACACAAAATATTATCATTCCAATGCAGGGTGAAATTGATTCTATGAATGTTTCGGTCTCTGCAGCTATTGTTATCTTTGAGGCTGTTCGTCAACGTGGGACTTTTTATTAGTTATTAGAAAATATTAATAAGACAATCAATACCAAACCATAAATATAAATTACATTGAATACTTTGTTCTACACCATAATTGTTATTCTTTTACTTCAGTTTTTGATTGAAACTGTTTTAGACTATCTAAACGCAAAAAAGTATGGCGACCCTATTCCTAAAGATTTAAAAGACGTTTTCGATACCGAAGAATATCAAAAATCACAAGATTATCAAAAAACAAATTACCGTTTTGGATTATTAAGCTCTATCTTCTCAATAGTATTAACATTGGTTTTCTTAATCTTTGGAGGTTTCGAATGGGCGGACCAATTGGCAAGAAATTTTAGTGAGAATAAAATTATAATTACTTTAATTTTCTTTGGAATTATCACCATTGGGAGCGATATTTTGACCACTCCGTTTTCGCTTTATCAAACCTTTGTAATCGAAGAACGTTTTGGTTTTAATAAATCAACTATAAAAATCTTCTTTACTGACAAGTTAAAAGGATGGTTGATGATGGCAGTACTTGGCGGAGGTGTAATAACGCTAGCCATGTGGTTTTTTGAATGGTCAGGTCAATTTTTTTGGATTTATTTATGGGGCCTAGTTACTGCCATTATTGTTTTTATGAATTTGTTCTACAGCAAGTTAATCGTACCGCTATTTAACAAACAAACGCCCCTAGAGGAGGGAAGCCTTAAAAATAAAATTAAAGCCTATGCTACTAAAGTTGGCTTTGATCTTCAAAATATTTATGTTATTGATGGTTCAAAAAGGTCAACCAAAGCTAACGCCTATTTTTCTGGATTTGGAAAAGAAAAACGGGTTACTTTATTCGATACCTTAATCAAAGACTTAGAAGAAGAAGAAATTGTTGCGGTTCTTGCCCATGAGGTAGGTCATTACAAACGCAAACATATTCTATTTAATTTGACTGCTTCTATTTTGGTTCTTGGGCTAACCCTATTTATTTTATCTCTATTTATTAATAACCCAGAAGTTTCTATGTCCATTGGTGTCAAACAGCCAAGTTTTCATGCTGCTTTAATTGGATTTGGAATTCTATACAGCCCAATTTCAGAATTAACTTCTTTAGTGATGAATTTCCTTTCTAGAAAATTCGAATTTCAAGCTGACGATTATGCAAAAAGCACTTTTGAAGCTTCTTCTTTGATTACATCTTTAAAAAAACTATCAAAGAATAGTTTGAGCAACTTGACTCCCCATCCTGCTTACGTTTTCATGCACTATTCACATCCGCCGCTAATTGAACGAATAAAGAACCTGATGACCTAATTTTTGTTGTGTAGTAGTTTAGATTATGCTACTTTTAATATAATGACCAAGGTGGCAATAGAAGAAGAAAACAAGGAAATTGCGAAGCAATACAAAGAACTACTTCGCATTAGTTATCAAACATTGTCTGATGAAGACAAAGTATTGATACGTTCTGCATTTGAGGTTGCTGTTGATGCGCATAAAGGTCAACGAAGGAAATCAGGAGAAGCCTATGTTTTTCACCCGATAGCAGTTGCTAAAATAGTAGCTTCAGAAATTGGCCTCGATGCAACCTCAATTGCATCTGCACTCTTACATGATGTTGTAGAGGATTCAGAATACACCCTCGATGATATTGATAGAATGTTTGGTGAAATCGTTGCTAGAATTGTTAACGGACTCACGAAAATTGCAGGATTAAAAAAAGACATGGGTACTTCGCAGCAAGCGGAAAATTTTAGAAAGATGTTACTTACCCTGAACGATGACGTTCGGGTTATTATCATCAAAATTGCAGATCGGTATCACAACATGCTTACTATGGACGCAATGCCTGAACATAAACAGGTGAAAATTGCATCTGAAACCTTGTATATCTATGCCCCTTTGGCACATAGAATAGGACTTTATAATATAAAAACGGAATTAGAAGACCTTAGTCTAAAGTATACAGAACCAGAAGTATATAAAGATATCTATAACAAGATTGAAGACTCTAAAGAAGATCAACAAAACTATATCGAAACTTTTTCAGGAGTTATTGATAAATCACTCAAAAAAGAAAAACTAAACTACACCCTTAAGGGAAGAATGAAATCAATTTTTTCTATTCGGAAAAAGATGAAAGCTCAAAATGTAGTCTTTGATGAGATATATGACAAATTTGCGATCCGAATCATTTATAAATCTGACGTTCAGAATGAGAAATTCTTGGCATGGAAAATTTATTCGATTGTTACTGATCACTTTACTCCAAATCCCGTAAGACTTCGCGATTGGATTTCTTCACCTAAATCAACGGGTTATGAAGCCCTGCATATAACAGTAATGGGACCCAAGGGGCGTTGGGTTGAAGTGCAAATACGTAGTGAGCGAATGCACGAAATAGCAGAAAAAGGCTATGCCGCACATTTCAAATACAAACACGGGGATCAAAAAGAGCAGGGTATAGATATTTGGCTAAATAAACTACAAGAAGCATTAGAAAACTCAACAGCTAATGCTGTTGATTTTGTTGAAGAATTTAAACTTAATTTATACGCCAAAGAGATTTTCGTTTTCACTCCTAACGGTGAACTAAAATCGTTACCTAAAGGTGCCACACCCCTTGATTTTGCTTTCAATATTCATACAGAAATAGGAATGCAAACTAGGGGAGCCAAAGTAAATGGTAAACTAGTACCATTAAACACAAGCCTAAATAGTGGTGATCAAGTAGAAATAATTACCTCTGATCAGGCAAAACCTAATCAAAATTGGCTTGATTATGCAACTACCGCTAGGGCAAGAGCAAAAATAAAATCTTCTTTAAGAGAAGAGAAGAAATCGATAAGTATAGAAGGCAAAGAGGTACTTAGAAGAAAGTTAAAGTCGCAGAAAATTAACTTAAATGAAGATACCGTCAATAAAATGGTGAGCTTTTTTAAGTTAAAAACGAGTTTAGACTTATTTTATCGGGTTGGTATCGGTGCAATCGATAATCAAATGATTAAAGATTTTGCTTCTTCGTATAGTAATGCCTTCATCAGTTTCTTTAAAAACAAGATCCGTCGAAATCCAACTTCAGAAGATATTGATAAAGATGAGATCACATCGAAGTATGATGTACTTGTATTCGGAAAAGAAGAAGAAAAATTAGAATATAAACTTTCGCAATGTTGCAATCCTATTCCTGGTGATGAAGTTTTTGGATTTGTAAGTGTAAGCGAGGGAATTAAAGTGCATAAAAAGAACTGCCCGAATGCCATTCAATTACAATCAAACTATGCCTATCGTATTATAAGCGCCAAATGGGTTGATTCGTCACAAGAAGAATTTAAATCTGAAATTCGACTTACAGGAATTGACAATTTAGGTTTAGTTAGTGAGATTACTGAAATGATCTCTGGCAATTTACATGTGAATATGAGAAATCTCAACTTTAATACCGATGGCGGAACCTTTACTGGAAGTATTACCGTAGTAGTGAAAAACAATGCTATTCTTAAGAAATTGATAGATAAATTGAAACAAATCAACGGTATTGATAAGGTAACTCGTATATAAAAATATTCATTTGGCACCTGCAATTTGCCGATCGCAATCTTCACCATGCATTGCAAAAAATATAACCCAATGAAATCACATGGACAAAGCTGAGTTAAAAAGAAGTGTTTCTTTACTATTTTGAAGCATTGTATTGTCAGCTATCCCATTTATGCAGCAAACTGCTACCAATTTACATTGATTTCTCACAAGTTATAACAGCGACAAACTTTTATACAAGTACTAATTTATACGAACAATTTTCATTGTTCATTTCATGTTGATAAAAGGGTCTTCCAATACAGGTAATTTAGCTGTACATTTGTGAATTGACTGGCACAACTGTTATGGCTACTAACAAAAATCAAGACATTGTAAAGAACGTTTTTACAACTTTTTTAGAAGAAAATGGACATCGAAAAACACCAGAACGTTATGCCATACTTCAAGAAATTTATGATAATAACGACCATTTTGATATAGAATCACTTTATATCGGTATGAAGGTAAAAAACTACCGTGTTAGCCGGGCAACCTTATACAATACCATTGAACTTTTAATGGATTGTAAATTGGTACGTAAGCATCAGTTTGGAAAGAACCAAGCGCAATATGAAAAATCATATTTTGATCGACAGCACGACCATGTCATTCTAACAGATACTGGAGAAGTAATGGAGTTTTGTGACCCAAGAATACAATCAATTAAGAAAACTATTGAAGAAGTTTTTGATATCAAAATCAACAACCACTCTCTCTATTTTTACGGAACCAAAAACCAATCGACCGACAAGGCGAATATCGAAAAAATTAAACCAACAAACGAATAGTATTAATGGCAGTAGATTTATTGTTAGGCCTTCAATGGGGCGACGAAGGAAAAGGAAAAATTGTTGATGTACTTACGAAAGATTATGACATAATTGCAAGATTTCAAGGAGGGCCAAATGCTGGTCACACCTTAGAGTTTGATGGCATTAAGCATGTACTGCATACGATACCGTCTGGAATTTTCCATAAAAATGCAATGAATGTTGTAGGAAATGGAGTAGTCATCGACCCTGTAATCTTCAAAAAAGAGTTAGATGCTCTTGAAAAATTCAATCTTGACATCAATGCAATTCTATTAATTTCAAGAAAAGCACACCTCATACTTCCAACACACCGTCTTTTAGATGCTGCCTCTGAAGCCTCTAAAGGAAAAGCAAAAATCGGTTCTACTTTGAAAGGAATTGGTCCAACATATATGGACAAGACTGGCAGAAATGGAATGCGAATCGGTGATTTGGAACTAAATAATTGGAAAGAGAAATACAGAGCTTTGGCAGATAAGCATGAAGCTATGATTGACTATTACAATGTTGACATTCAATATGATCTAGAAGACTTAGAAAAAGATTTTTTCGCTTCTGTTGAGGAACTTAAAAAATTGACTTTTATTGATAGTGAAGAATATTTATATCAAGCTCAGAAACAAGGAAAGAAAATCTTAGCAGAAGGTGCTCAAGGCTCATTATTAGATATTGATTTTGGAACCTACCCCTTTGTGACCTCTTCAAACACGACGGCTGCTGGTGCTTGTACAGGCTTGGGTATAGCTCCAAATCAAATAGGTGAAGTAAAAGGAATTTTTAAGGCGTATGCAACTCGTGTCGGTAGTGGGCCTTTCCCTACCGAGCTTTTTGATGAAGCTGGTGAAACTATGGGGCGTGTTGGCAATGAATTTGGTGCCACTACCGGAAGACCAAGAAGATGTGGGTGGTTAGATTTAGTAGCTCTAAAATATGCCGTTCAGATTAATGGAGTTACGGAATTGAACATGATGAAAGGTGATGTTTTAAGTGGATTTAAAAAACTGAAAGTTTGTACTGCATATAAATACAAAGGCGAAACCATTACACATTTGCCTTATAATATAGAAGCAGAAAATGTTACTCCTATATATTCTGAAATGGATGGTTGGGCAGAAGATTTGACAAAAATGTCTTCTCCAGATCAATTTCCGAAAGCACTTAACGAATACATTGATTTCTTAGAAAAAGAACTCGAAGTACCAATCAAGATAGTTTCTGTTGGTCCAGATAGAACACAAACGATACATCGATAGCAATACAAAGATGTTCTAAACATGACAAACCAACCGAATGATATATCGCGAATTGATTCGGTTAAGAATGAGATTAAAAGCTGTTTTGCTGATTTAGGTTTGTTCTCTGAAGAAGAGGTTAAAAATGCAGTAGACCTTATCACAATTAAAACTTTAAAAAAAGGAGAGCATTTATTGAGAGAAGGTGAAGTGGCTGCAAAAAGTTATTCCATTATTTCTGGTTGTGTTCGACAGTATTATTTGGTAAACGGAGAAGAAAAAACCACTTTTTTCTATACCGAAGGCCAATCTATTTTTACACCTGTCAGCACCTCTGAAAGAATTCCAGCAAAGTACTATTTATCTTGTGTAGAATACACTACCCTTTCTGTACTAACTCTTGAAAACCAAAAGGAAATGTATAAACGTTTCCCCATGCTAGAATCATTGAGTCGAATTTCATTGCAAGAAGAATTACACAACTACCAAGAAATGTTAGCGACCTATATCACCACAAGCACAGAAGAACGCTACTTGAACGTATTAAAGTATAGGCCTGAACTACTAAATCGTGTTCCTCAGTATCAATTGGCAAGTTATCTCGGTGTTACCGCTGAATCTTTGAGCAGGATTCGAAAGCGTATAATGTTGAAATGATTGTATATGATAAAACAATTCCCAAAATCAATTTTCTTACCTAAAGTCAATTCTTGCAAAAACTGCAGTGTTTAATTTTGTATTTTAAACTTTGAATATGAAAGCAATCACAAGAACAAAATACGGCGGGCCAGAAGTACTTGAAATTAAAGAACTACCTAAACCAATACCAAAAGACAATGAGCTCTCAATTAGGGTACATGCAACTACCGTAAATAGAACGGATTGTGGTATTCTAACAGGAAAACCATACATCATGCGTTTGTTTGTGGGGCTAACAAAACCAAGAGACCGAGTGCCAGGAACCGACTTTGCAGGACAGGTTGAAGCTATTGGCAAAGATGTCAGTTTATTTAAAGTTGGAGATCGGGTCTGGGGTTTGCATGATGAAGGTTTGAAATCTCAAGCCGAGTATATGACTTTCAGAGAAGACAAAGCCGTGATTAAAATACCTGAAGGTTTTTCTTATCAAGAAGTAGTGGCTTGTGCAGAAGGCGCCCATTACGCAAACAATTTTATCAATAAAGTAAAAATAAATTCAAACACAAAGGTCTTAGTCAATGGAGCAACTGGGGCAATTGGTTCTGCCGTAATTCAACTACTTAAATACAAAGGAGCAACAGTTACCGCGGTAGGAAACACCAAAAATATAGAACTGGTAAAGTCCTTAGGTCCTGATAAAGTTATTGACTACCAAAAGCAAGATTTTATAAAAGATGATGAAAAATATCATTTCATTTGCGATGCAGTTGGCAAAAGTTCATTTTCTCAATGCAAACATCTGTTACTTCCGAAGGGAATTTATATTTCATCGGAATTAGGACCTAATGCTCAAAACCTATATCTCCCATTAATAACCAAAATAAGAGGAGGCAAACGGGTCATTTTTCCAATACCAATTGATTGTAAAAAAAGTATCGTATTCGTGTCAAAGTTGCTAACCGAAGGAAAATTTAAACCTGTAATAGATAGTGTGTACCAACCAGAACAAATCGCAGAAGCTTATCACTATGTAGCATCAGGGCAAAAAACAGGAAATGTAATTCTTTCTATGTCTTAAGATCAATTTTTCAAACTTATTAAGATAAGATACAAGCTATTCGAAAAATTAATATCTTGTAGAAATCAAAAACCAAACTGATGAGCTGGAAAAATCTATTTAACGAAAAAGAAACTAACGATACCATTGAACGCATCAACGCTTTAACGCCTGATCAACAAGCACTTTGGGGAAAAATGGACGTGGCTCAAATGATGGCGCATTGTAATGTCGCCTATGAACTGGTCTATACAGACAAACATCCAAGGCCTAAAGGTTTTCAAAAGTTTATGATAAAACTCTTCGCTAAAAATATTGTGGTAGGACCTAAACCGTACAAGAAAAATAGTCGTACTGCACCTGCCTTTGTTATTTCAGAAGCACGTGTTTTTGAAACAGAAAAAAATCGCCTTATTGAACACTTGCGCAAAACGCAACAACTCGGAGGTGATCACTTTAATGGAAAAGAAAACCATGCTTTTGGTGCTTTATCAACCGCAGAATGGAACACAATGTTCTCCAAACATTTAAACCATCATCTTGATCAATTTGGCGTTTAATTCAGTAAAGTTGCCTTTGCTGTAATCATGATAAAATTACTCGATCATCAGCAAACAGAAGTCGCTAAAAAGATTCGAGCAATTTTTCAGGTTTCTTATGCTATTGAAGCTGAATTGCTGAAAGCTGTTGATTTTCCACCATTGCAACGAAAGCTATCCAGTTTTATAAACAGCGAGAACGCATTTTATGGTTTCCATTTTAACAAAGAACTAGTAGGTGTCATTGAATTAAGAAAAATTCCGAAGCTTACCCACATTCAAAGTTTAGTTGTAGATCCTTCCTACTTCCGCAAAGGTGTTGCATTAAAATTGATACGCTTTATTTTAGAAAATTATGATACGGCAGGATTTATGGTAGAAACCGGAGTCGACAATCTTCCAGCTACGCAACTTTATAAAAAGCTAGGTTTCAATGAAATCTTAGAATGGAATACTAATCACGGGGTGCGAAAAGTTCGGTTTGAATTACGAATTTAATAGTGTGTGTACGTACACATGTTGACTTTTTTAACTAAATTGTAAGTCTAAATAAAACATAATTAGGCTGTATAATGTTGCTAGATATGTAGATAACTATCCATTGGCGCTAACAATTGTAATAATCTAGATACTCAGAACCAAAATATGTGAAATATGAATAGAAAGATTATCTTGTAAATACATCATCTGAAAAATAAGAAATACCTGCCCATTTCAATGCAACTGAATAAATAAAAGAAATATGAAGAACATTAACAGAAGAAATTTTCTAAGAAAAACATCGCTGGCAAGCGCAGCGGTAACGGTGAGTCCGATGCTTGCTCAATCAGCTTCTAGATTTACAGAAAGACCATTCGCGCATGCGTATATGGGAGGTTTTGCCGCACCAAAATTAGAGAAAGTTCGAGCTGCATTTATAGGGGTAGGTTCACGTGGTCCTGGGCACCTCAAATTTTTTGCTGATTTACCTGGCACAGAAGTGGTTGCTGTTTGTGATCTATATGAAGATAATGCAAAAAAATGGGGAGCTGAAGCTAAAAAAATAGGTGGCGGAAAACGACACAAAGATATTGCACTTTACTATGGTGATGAAAACAAATGGAGAACAATGCTCGACGAGGTTAAACCTGATGTGGTATTTGTGGTGACCAATTGGAAGAATCATGCGCCCATGTGTATTGAGGCGATGAAGAAAGGAGCTCATGCATTTACCGAAATCCCAATTGCAATGACTTTAGAAGAAATGTGGGAAATAGTAGATACTTCAGAGGCTACTGGAAAGCATTGTATGATGATGGAAAATGTAAATTATTCGCGAGACGAGCTGATGTATCTCAACATGTGCCGCCTTGGTGTTATTGGTGAACCGCTTCATGCTGAGGCAGCATACATTCATGATTTACGATTTCAAATGGAAGAGCAAGAACGTGGTACAGGTTCTTGGAGAACACACCACTACGCTGATAGAAATGGAAACCTATATCCGCCTCACGGATTGGGACCTGTATCTCAGTACATGAGTCTAGCTCGTACGGAAGACAATTTTGGTAGTTTGGTATCTTTCTCAACTCCTGCGCTCGGAAGAAAATTACACGCCGAAAAAAATTATGATGCTGAGCACAAATGGAATAAGTTAGATTTCAAAGGTGGAGATTTAAATACTTCCATTATCAAAACGCATTTAGGTAGAACGATAATGATTCAATGGGATGAAACCAGCCCCAGACCATATACACGTCACAACCTTATTCAGGGTACAAAAGGAATACTTGCTGGTTTCCCAACTAGAATTGCCTTAGAAGGCGGTGTAGAAGGAATCACTAAAGACCATCACAGTTGGGCACAAGGTGATCAACTCGAATCCATCTATGAAAAGTACGATCACCCGCTGTATAAACGATTAAGTGAAGCAGCCAAAGGTAGTGGCCATGGTGGTATGGACGGATTAATGATGTATCGAATTGTTGAATGCCTTCAGAAAGGACTTCCTTTAGATCAAAATGTTTATGAAGGTTGTTATTGGAGTGCTGTTTCTCCTTTAAGTGAAGCTTCAGTAGCTCAAGGTGGAATGCCACAAGCCTTTCCTGATTTCACTAGAGGAAAATGGAAAACTACGGCTCCGTTACAAATTATTTCATAATCAAGCTGAACATATTTTAATAGCCACCTTTCGGTGGCTTTTTTTGTGAATACTATTAAATCTATGCTAATTCGATATGGACTGGCCTTAAAACTCCTATTTTTGAAAAAAATCCACAGTCTTGAAAAAAAAATTTCTACTAACAATAGCTGTCAGTTCGACTTTTTTTGGCTTTTCTCAAAGTACGGTTCAAAGTTCCAAAAATGATACTACTGCTGCTAGTAAGGAAATAAAGTTTGTTCATGGGGCAAATTTTACCGTAAATGAGGTTAAATTTCCTGGTGCTAAAATCTTTAGTAAAGATGACAGACAAGTTCAGTTCGAACACCAGGGCGCCGACCTATGGTGCGATGTTGCAATTTTTTATCAAAAAGAAAATCGATTAAAAGCAATTGGTAATATTCTTCTGCAACAAGGCGATTCGGTCCAAATGACCAGCGGTAAAATGGATTATAATGGCGATACGAAACTTGCCAAAGCTTATGAAAGCGTCATCTTGGAAAGTCAAACCTCAGAAAGCGGAAATATGACCTTAACTACAGATACGCTCCGTTTTGATCGTGAAAAACAAGAAGCATATTATCAAGATTTTGGGACTGTTATTGATTCTGCGAATACACTAACAAGTGAAATTGGAAGGTATTTCATGGAAATTAAAAAGTACCAATTTCTAGATAGTGTTCATATTAAAAACCCGCAATATATTTTAGACTCTGAGCAGTTAGATTATTATACTAGCTCAAAAAATGCCTATATGTATGGACCATCAACCATCACAGGAGATGCTTATAAAATTTATTGTGAAAGAGGTTTTTATGACACTAAAATTGAAAGTGGATACGGAATCAAAAACACTAGAATTGATTATAACAATCGAATTATTGAAGGCGATAGTGTTTATTTTGATAAAGCCAGCGAATTTGCCTCGGCTACCAATAATATTACCGTAACTGACACCATTAATGAGGGTATTATTAGAGCGCATTATGCAGAAGTTTTTAAAGCAAAAGATTCGGTCTTCGCAACCAAGCGTGCAGTTGCCATTAGTTTAGTAGAACAAGACTCGTTGTACACGCACGGCGACACCCTAATGATTACAGGAAAACCAGAAGCTCGCATTATGAGGGCCTTTCGAAATGCGAAATTCTTTAAGACGAATATGAGCGGAAAATGTGATTCTATTCACTCTGCCCAGAAAACCGGAGTTACACAATTAATTAAGAACCCAGTAATTTGGAATGGTGTTAATCAAATGACTGGTGATAGTATTCATATTATTTCTAATGTTAAAACCGAGAAATTAGATTCCCTAAAAGTACTTGAAAACGCCTTTATCATTTCATTAGATAGTATTAGTAAAACGGGTTACAACCAAGCCAAAGGAAAAGATCTTTTTGGGCAGTTTAAAGAAAATGAACTTCGGATTGTTGACTTAGATAAGAACACAGAAGTTATCTACTATATGTACAATGACGAAGACGAACTTATTGGAATTAACAAAACCATTGCCAGCGCCATACGTATAACTATGGCCAACAATGATATAGAAGAATTAACTTTTAAAATACAACCTGATGGTAATATATCACCAGAAAAACAAATGCCAATAGAGGATAGAAAATTAAAAGGTTTTGTTTGGCGCGGAGATGAGCAAATTTTGACCAAAGATGACATTTTCGATGAAGATGACAACAACATTGAATTGGTAGTTATACAAGGTATAGAAAATCCTATTGATATTGATGCAGAAGAAGAAGAGCGCACTCAAAACCCAACTGATCCTGTCAATAAGATTCCGATTCCAGAAAGTGAATCCTCCAACGAACCAAAGAAAAAACCAAAAATTAAAAAAGTGCAAGCGAATTAATTCAAGTCTTACGAATCAAAATAATGAAAGAAGACTTTTTAAAATACCAGGCGCAGACCACTCCACATCCCTTGGCTATGGAAATTTCTCATGCCAAGGGAAGTTACATCTATGATACCAAGGGGCAGGCACATTTAGATTTTGTAGCCGGTGTATCAGCATGTAGTTTAGGGCATTGTCATCCAACCGTAATTGAAGCCATTCAAAAGCAAACGGAGCGATATTTACATGTGATGGTGTATGGTGAATACATTCAAAAGCCCGCTGTAGCTTATGCGAAATTGCTAGCTTCACTCCTACCCAGTTCGCTGGAAAACACTTATTTAGTAAATTCTGGAACAGAAGCCATCGAAGGTGCTATGAAACTAGCCCGCCGTTATACTGGTCGTTCTAAAATTATTGCCGCTCACAAAGCTTATCATGGCAATACCATGGGCAGCCTTAGCCTAATGCATCATGAAGAAAGAAAAAGTCCGTTTCTACCTTTGATTCCTGATATTTCTTTTATTCAGTTCAATTTAGAAAGTGATTTACAACATATAACCGAAAAAACAGCAGCAGTATTTCTTGAAACTATTCAAGGTGGCGCTGGTTTTATTCTTCCGCAAAAAAACTATTTAGAACAAGTTAGAAAACGATGTACTGAAGTTGGTGCCTTATTAGTACTTGATGAAATTCAACCTGGCTTTGGACGTACCGGTAAACTTTTTGCATTTGAGCATTACAATTGTATTCCTGATATTTTGGTGATAGGCAAAGGCATGGCTTCTGGACTTCCAGTTGGAGCATTTACGACATCTAAAAAAATAATGAATTGCCTTTCTAATACTCCAAAATTGAGCCATATAACCACATTTGGAGGAAACCCAGTAATTGCCGCTGCAAGTTTGGCAACTTTAAGAACTATTGTCAAAAGCGATTTGATTGCTCAAAGCTTAATAAAAGAAACCCTTTTTCGAAAGCTATTAGAGCACGAACTAATACAAGAAATTAGAGGAAAAGGTTTAATGCTTGCAATGATGTTTAAGGATAGTCAAACAGCAAATCAACTCATACTTGAATGCGCTAGCAAAGGTCTAATTTTGTTTTGGCTTCTATTCGAACCGAAAGCGGTTCGAATATCACCTCCTTTGACCATATCAACAGCTGAAATAAATAAGGGATGTTTGATAATTCTTGAAGCACTAGATAACATTGCGCCAAAAGTTGTTAACTAATTTGTTAATAATATAGCACAAATTAAGAACTAGAAGTAGCCGCAATGGGTTACTTTTAATTCTATAGACTACAACAAATTCTATGGCGTTAGAATCTAACGAAAGACCGGGAAGACCTATAGCCAAGTTCGAATCGATGCTCAAGACAGATGATGTCTACTTCTTTGACGCCGAGGACTTTGAAGATATCATACACCACTATTTGAACAACGGAAAAATTGCTTTGGCAAAAAAAGCAATCAAAATAGGACTTCAACAACACACAGACTCCATTGAACTTAAATTGCTAAATGTAGAGGTACTTGTGTTTGAAAATAACCTAGAATTAGCCGAAAAGTTATTAGATAAGTTACAACTTTTAGATAGTAGCAATGAAGAAATATATATTCAACGTGCGAATATCTATTCAAAAAAAGACAACCATGAAGCAGCCATTAGTCTTCTAAAAAAAGCTTTAGATTTAGCTGACAATGCTTTTGATATCCATTCTTTATTAGGAATGGAATATCTATTTATTGATGATTTCAAACTTGCTAAAGAAAATTTTATAAAATGTGTTTCTTTTGATCAACATGATTACTCGTCGCTATATAATGTGATTTATTGTTTTGAATTTTTAGAAGATTTCGACGGTGCTATTTACTATCTGAACGACTATTTAGATAAAAACCCTTATTGCGAAGTAGCTTGGCATCAGTTAGGCAAACAGTACTTTGAAAAGCGAATGTATGTTGAGGCTTTAACTGCTTATGATTTTGCTATCATTTCTGATGATACATTTATGGGTGCTTATTTTGAGAAAGGTAAAGTACTTGAGAAGATGGGTAAGTATAAAGAAGCTATTGAAAATTATGAAACGACAATTCAAATAGAAGATCCCACATCACACGCCTATTTGCGAATAGGAAAATGCCATGAAAAATTAAAAAATCATGACATGGCAAAATTTTATTACTATCAAACGGTACACGAAGACCCTCTTTTAGATAAAGGATGGTTAGCCATAACAGATTTTTATTTCAAAAAAAAGAATTATGAAAAAGCGTTTTATTACATTAATAAGGCCCTTAATATAGATGGAGAAAATTCGCTTTATTGGAAAAAATGTGCTAAAATAAATACTGCATTAAAAAATTATGATCAGGCTGAATATGCCTACAAACAGACCGTTGAACTAGGTAACTATGAACTTGAAACTTGGTTAAAATGGGCTGATGTCACCCACAGGAGCAAAAACTTTGATTCAGCAATACAAATTTTAAGTCAAGGAAAGCAATTTTACCCAGAAAACGCAGTTTTACAATTTAAGATGGCTGGATTTCAATTACTTGCGGGTGATAAAATAAACGCAAGAATTTCACTTATTGATGCTCTAAAAAATGATATTGATAAGCTATTCTTGTTCGAAGAAGAATTTCCTCAATATGCCAACATACCTTGGACCTTAAATATCATTGCAGATATCAAAAAAGCTTCCCGTTAAAAGAACTATTTTTGCTTTTTTCAAGCTATGGAAAATCGAAACTTTTTACAATATTTCACAATAACCTTAAAAGGTATGGCAATGGGTATTGCCGAACTTGTCCCTGGAGTTTCAGGAGGCACAATCGCCTTTGTAACAGGAATTTATGAGGAATTTATTGAATCGATAAACCGTGTAAATTTTTCTACTTTTAAAACGCTTCAAAAAGAAGGATTTAAAATGTTTTGGCAACAAATAAACGGTAATTTTTTAGCTGCTTTGTTTTTAGGTATGTTGATTAGTATTGTATCACTTTCTTCTCTTTTGAAATGGTTATTTGAGTTTCATACAATCGCCATTTGGGCTTTCTTTTTCGGGCTGGTTCTTGCCAGTATACTCATTGTTGGAAAAGAAATTAAAAGATGGAAACCGCTTGAGATTATCTTGTTAATCATTAGTGCTTCTCTAGCCTATTTTATCACAACATTACCTCCATCTGCCAACGCTGATAGCTTACCTTATTTGTTTATGTCGGGCGCCATTGCGATTTGCGCAATGATACTTCCTGGTATTTCTGGTTCATTTATCTTGGTGCTACTGGGGTCTTATAAAACGGTAATTGATGCCGTAGATGAACGTGATTTCAGAGTTTTAATCACGGTAGCGTTTGGTTGTTTAGTAGGCCTTTTAAGCTTTGCTAGACTGTTAAAATGGATGTTTAACAAACATAAAAACATCACCTTAGTCATTCTAACAGGATTCATAGCAGGTTCTTTAAATAAGATATGGCCTTGGAAAGCTACCATCGGAACTTTAAAGTTTGGTGATAAAGTTAAACGGATAGAAGAAAGTGTTTCTCCCTTTAATTTTGATGGTAACCCGCAACTTGTGTATGCTATAATAGCAGCCGTATTTGGTTTTTCCCTTATTTTTATACTTGAACGAGTAGCCACAAAAAAATAAGTCAACTTCTATATGGACGAACCAAGGTCGGTTTCAGATAAATTTTTTCTGGTCATCAAGGGCCTATGTATGGGTGCAGCTAATAAAGTACCTGGTGTTTCGGGTGGTATTGTCGCATATGTGGGTGGGTTTTATGAAGAATTTATCAATTCACTTCAAAAAATAAATGGCAAAGCATTCAAACTTCTATTTAGCGGGCGAATCAAAAGCTTTTATAACTATATCAATGGATCGTTTCTAACGCTGCTTATTTTCGGGATGTTAGTTAGTTATTTTAGTGTTTCAAAAGTCTTAGACTACTTTTTAGTTCAGAAAGAACTATTTGTTTGGGCTGCATTTTTCGGTATGATTTTAGGCTCAATCTATTATATTGCTAAAGATTTTAACCATTGGAGCAAAAGAACCATTTTAGCAGGAATTATTGGACTTATTATAGGAATTTCCATTAGTTTTTTGAATCCAGCTAAACAAAATGACAATCTTCTTTTCATTTTCCTTTGTGGTATGATCAGCGTATCAGGAATGACACTACCTGGTTTATCTGGCTCGTTCATATTAATTCTACTGGGTAACTATGTACTTCTTTTGGTTGATTCAGTTAATGCGTTATACGACACTTTTTCCGAAATAATTAAAGGAGACTGGAACTTTACAAAAAACAAAGAGCGAATAGATTCGTTAACTATATTAGCTGTTTTTACCTCAGGATCTGCTGTCGGCCTTGTAACCCTATCACACATTCTAAGCTATGTACTTAATCACTATAAACATGTAACAACAGCTATCATTATTGGCTTTATTACAGGGTCTTTGGGCGTGGTTTGGCCCTGGAAGAAAACGATTTATAAAACAGATATTTACGGGCAAACTTTGTTTGACTCTAACGAAAAGGAAATTATTAGCAACTATGAACGATATTTTCCAAATTTAGAGAGTTTAGAAACTTGGTGGGCCATGTTTTATATCGGTATTGGAATAGCTGTTTTATTAGGATTAGATTGGTATGGAAAAAGAAGAAAACAAAAAATATAGATTCGGATTAGTAGGAAAAAATATTTCCTATTCTTTTTCAAAAGGATATTTCGGCAAGAAATTCAGCGATTTAGAACTTCAAAATCATTCTTATGAAAATTTTGATTTGGAAAATATTTCCGATTTGCCAGCTATACTTAAAGAAGATAACGACATTAAGGGACTAAATGTTACCATACCTTATAAACAAAAAATAATTCCATATTTAGATGAATTAGATACTAATGCTGAAATAATAGGCGCAGTCAATACCATTCGATTCACTTCTAGAGGCCTAAAAGGCTACAATACCGATGCCTACGGATTTCAAAAAGCAATAAAACCTTACTTAAAAAAAGAGGATACGAAAGCATTAATTTTAGGCACAGGAGGTGCCTCAAAGGCCATTGCTTTTGTATTTAACAAATTAGATATAAAGCACACATATGTCTCTAGACACCCTAAAAAAAACCAATACTCATACCTCGATTTAGATCAGAAAATATTAGATGAGTATTCCGTAATTATTAATTGCACCCCATTAGGTACATATCCAAATATTAAACAAAAACCGAATATTCCTTATCAATATATCACTACAAAACATTTGCTTTTTGATTTAATCTACAATCCTGAAAAGACCGCTTTTTTAATAGCGGGAGAGAAAAAAGGTGCGGCTATAAGTAACGGCCATAAAATGCTAGTATTTCAAGCAGAAAAAGCTTGGCAAATTTGGAATTCTTAAGCCATCTTAAGCTTCGCGATGCTATAAACTCTAGTGTGTTCGATAACACCTAAAGACAACATATTGCTTTGACAAAGAAACCATCTATAATTTTTGTGGTTCGCAAGGTTGTTACTATATTACATAGAAATCTTTAGCAAATCCAATAAATAAGGCATGCCCGAGGAAAAAGAACATGAATTAGAACAACTTCTAATTTCTAAGGTTAACGAAAAGAATGTGGAGCTAACAGCTACAGAGAAAGCTGAAGTTACGGCAGAAGATGTTGACAAAACAGTTGTAAAGACAAAAAAAATTGAAGATGTTAAAATTACAGCAACTGAAGAAACAGACGCTGACGATGCTGTACTTGAAGAAATTGAAGAAAGCAACGCCGAAGATGCAGAAGATCAAGACAATCACCAAAGGCACGTAATTCCAATACTAGACTATGATGCAATGTCTATGGAAAATTTAACTGGTGAATTTCAAAAACTAGTTAAGAATGAGAAAATACAAGCAATTAAAAAACATGTAGATGGTATTAAACATGAATTTGATTTAAAATTTCAAGAATTAATTGAACATAAAAAAGAGGAATTTGTTGCTAACGGTGGAAATGAAATAGACTTTCATTACAATTCAGTCACCAAAAAACAATTTAATGAAGTCTACGCAGAATATCGAGAGAAGCGCAATGCTTACTATAATACGCTTGAGCGTAATTTAAAAGAAAATCTTGGAATTCGACTTCAACTAATTGAAGAACTTAAGGGTTTGGTAAATGTAGAGGAAGATATAAACACTACCTATAAAAGTTTTAAAGATGTTCAAGAGCGATGGCGAAAAACTGGCCCTGTTCCTCGGACGCATTATAATAATGTCTGGAAAACCTATCAACACCATATTGAAATTTTTTATGATTTTTTACATTTGAATCGTGAGCTACGCGATTTAGATTTCAAACATAATTTGGAAGAAAAACAAAAACTAGTTGTAAGAGCCGAAGCTTTAGCCGACGAGCCTGATTTAAGTAGGGCGTTTCGTGAATTGCAAACCTTACATAAAATTTGGAAAGAAGAAATTGGCCCCGTAGACAAAGTGCATCGTGAACAAATATGGGAGCTATTTAGTGATGCAACAAAAGCACTACATCAAAGAAGACAAAATTATTATAAAGAACAAGACAAGGTTTACGAACAAAATCTAATCAAAAAACATGAAATAATTGCTGAAATTACAGCAATATCTTCTCAAGTTTCTGACAATCACAAAACCCTTCAACAACAAATAAAACTAATAGAGGGCCATCGTAATGCATTTTTCAAAGCGGGCAAAGTTCCACAGAAAGTTAACGAAAAAACATGGGCGAAATTTAAAGATGCTGTTCGACAGTTTAATCGAAATAAAAATGCTTTTTATAAAAATCTAAAAAAAGATCAACAAGACAATCTCGACAAAAAGCGCCAGCTGTTAGACTTAGCAAATTCTTTAAAAGAAAGTGAAGATTGGGATGTGACTACGCAAGAAATGAAGCGTATACAGAGTGAATGGAAAAAGATTGGCCATGTACCTAGAAAGTACTCTGATAATATTTGGAAGGAGTTTAAAAGCGCTTGTAATCATTATTTTGATCGTTTTCATGCCCTTAAAAATAAAGCCCATAAAGAAGAAGCTCAGAATCTTGAAAAGAAAGAAGCTTGCCTTGAGCGATTGAAAAGTTTTCAACTTTCTGGGGATCGAGATAAAGACATGAAGGATATAAAAGTCTTTATTGAAGAGTGGAAAAAACTCGGACGAGTTCCTTTCAACAAAAAGAACATCAATCAAAAATTCAATAAGATATTAGACGCCATCTTCAAAAAGCTAAACGTTAGCAGACAAGAGTCAGAATTGTTGAAGTATGGCAATAAAATTCAAGAACTTGCAAAAGAAGATAATCAACGAGCAATATCAAACGAAAGAACATTTATTCGCAGAAAAATTGATGAAAGTAAAAATGAAATTTTACAATTAGAAAATAATCTTCAGTTCTTTTCGAATGCCTCAGAAGACAATCCACTAGTTCAAGATGTAATAAAGAGAGTCAATACGCATAAACAATCTTTGGAGACTTGGAAAGCCAAGTTAAAAAAGCTAAATATTATGGAGAATAACCTCTCCAAAGAGGTTTTAGAGGATGAAGTTGTTACAGCTGCATCTGAGGAGGAATAGCGCAACCTGATTATTTATGAAATTTGTATTTCTAATTTCTGCATTGATTTTAAATTTTCCCCTTAATAAAAAAGGTGAAAAACCACTCAAAGACAAATCTTATATAGCGGTACAAACAGGGTTAAAAACTGCAGCCTTTAAAATATTAGTTAAGCAATGTAATTTTTGTCATGCCACTAAAAGAAGACAAGATGTTTTTACAATGCAGAATATGGATTCTTTAGCCATCGATATCAATAAACAGGTGTTTATTAAGAATAAAATGCCTAAAGGAAGAAAAAACAAACTCTCAGAACAAGAGGTTTTAGCACTTAAAAATTGGTTAGATACTGTTGTAATTAGCGATTAAGTTTGAAAAACAAAAGAGCCGTAATCGGCTCTTTTTACAATAATACCTTTTGACTTTATTTAGCCACATTAACGGCTCTAGTTTCTCGTATTACGGTAACCTTTACCTGACCTGGATAGGTCATATCGGTTTGAATTTTCTGAGAAATTTCAAAAGATAGTTCTGCAGCTTTATCATCACTAACCTTTTCGCTTTCTACAATCACCCGAAGTTCTCTACCAGCTTGAATAGCATAAGCTTTTTGAACACCATTAAAGTTGAAGGCAATCTCTTCGAGATCTTTTAAACGTTGAATATAAGAATCCATCACCTGTCTCCTTGCTCCTGGTCTTGCGCCGCTAATAGCATCACAAACCTGAACTATAGGTGATATCAAAGTTTTCATTTCTATTTCATCGTGATGCGCCCCAATAGCGTTACAAACGTCTGGTTTTTCTCCATATTTTTCTGCCCATTGCATACCTAAAATAGCGTGTGGTGTTTCTACTTCAGCTTCTGTATTAGGCACCTTTCCAATATCATGTAACAAACCAGCACGTTTGGCAATCTTCGCGTTCAAGCCCATTTCAGCTGCCATTACACCACAAAGTTTAGCTACCTCTCTTGAGTGTTGTAGTAGGTTTTGCCCGTATGATGAACGATATTTCATTCGTCCAACTGCTTTGATCAATTCTGGATGTAAACCATGAATACCTAAGTCAATTATTGTTCTTTTACCAATATCAACAATTTCAGCCTCAATTTGCTTTTCTGTCTTTTTAACAATTTCTTCAATTCTAGCTGGATGTATTCTACCATCAGTCACTAATTTATGAAGTGATAATCGAGCAATCTCTCTACGTACCGAGTCAAAGCATGATAAGATAATTGCATCAGGAGTATCATCTACAATAATTTCAACCCCAGTTGCGGATTCTAATGCGCGAATATTTCGACCTTCTCTACCAATAATCCTACCTTTTACATCGTCTGATTCTAAGTTAAACACAGATACGCAGTTCTCAACCGCTTCTTCGGTGCCAATACGTTGAATCGTATTAATCACAATCTTTCTTGCCTCTTGTTGCGCTGAAAGTTTTGCCTCTTCCATGGTCGTTTGCAAATACGACATAGCATCTGATTTGGCGGTTTCTTTTAGTGATTCCATCAATTGATTTTTCGCATCTTCCGCAGAAAGTCCAGAAATAACTTCTAGTTGTTGTATTTGGCTTTTATGCATCTTCTCAACCTCTGATTTCTTTTTCTCGTAAAACTCAGCTCTGTGCTCAATATCCTTCAGTTTAGCCTCCAATTGTTTGTTGGTGTTTTTCGTTTTCGCAAGCTCGCTACTTACTTGAGACTCTTTGTCTCGCGTACGTTTTTCTGCTTCAGACATTTTTTTGTCCTTATTGACAATCACCTTTTCATGCTCTGCCTTTAACTCAAGAAACTTCTCCTTGGCTTGAAAAATTTTGTCTTTCTTGATATTTTCGCCGTCTATTTTTGCCGCTTTTAAAATTGAATCTGCTTCCTTTTTTGCGTTAGCGGTTGTCTTAGAGGCCTTACCTTTCTCTAAAAATTTTGCAATAACGAAGCCAATAATGAGTCCTACAATTCCTATTATTATCGAGGTGATGTTATTATCCATGGTTTAAAAATTAATTATAAAAAAAGCCCACATTAGAGAAGTTTTGTACAAACTCCGGAAAACAGGTTTAGGGCTAACAGACTGATCAAAAATCCTTGTACTAGCAAGGCACGCTTTTACAATCTAAACTCACCCTTTTTAAACAAATTAGTGTTGAGTTTGTCAAAAATTATTACCAATGTGGGCAGTAACTTTAATTATTTTAAAGAACTTACTTTATACTAAGCTTTTCATTTACCATTGCATCTAAAGCCTTTAAACGGCTCATTGTCTCGGTGGTGTCTTCTGATTGATCAATGCCTCTCTGCTCGATTTTTGATGCAAATTGTAAGGCACACATCGCCAATACATCTTGCTTATCTCTTACGGCATAACTTTGTTCAAATTTCTTGGCCAATTGCTCAATATTTTTAGCGGCCTTTCGCAAACCCTCCTCTTGAGAAGGATCAATAGTCAACGGATATACTCTATCTGCTATTGAAAGTTTTATTTTGAGCTTTTCTGACATGATATTAAAACATCATTCTGCGAGTTGAGCAATACAATGGTCTAACTCTCTGATCAATGTGTTTATTTTAAGCTTAGCTTCTGTTTTATTCGTATTACTGCCTAACATTGAATTTGCAAGCTTCAGCGAATTGTACTTTTCTTCCCATTCCGAAACGGTTTTTTGGGAGGTGTTTTGATGGCTTCTTGCTGTATTAAGCTCATTTTGCAACTTAATATTAGTATTGTGCAACGATTCTAAATTGTGCAACAACTTTCTGATTTTATTCTCTAAAGAATCAACAATTTGAACCAACTCGCTCATGCGTAAAATTCAATGCGTTTTACACAAAGTTAACATACCTCTTAAGACTTAGCAATACTTTTTTCAATTATTCTTAAAGTAATACTTTAATTCCTATAAAATCGTTACTTACATGTTGTGGGCTTCTTTTATTGGTTACAAATTTTTAGCAATGAATGCTGATATTCATTTTTGTCTGTTTAATTTTGTAAGTGCTATGAGGTATGATCTTCAATTATCTGAGTGATAGTTTGCTCACAATAATTAAAAAACCCCTAATTGACCAAGTTATTTAAGCTATGCTGAACAGAATATTTTTTATATCTCTACTATTTTTTTCTTTAAACAATTTTGGCCAAGAAAATTACCCCAAAGATGCATTTCGATCTCCGCTTGATATTCCTTTGATACTTGCAGGTACTTTTGGTGAATTGCGCTCAAACCACTTTCATTCTGGTATTGATATTAAAACCAAGCAGCGCCAAGGCCTTCCGGTTTACGCAATTGGTAATGGTACGGTGACTCGAATCAAAGTTTCACTTTATGGCTATGGTAAAGTGATGTATGTTGCGCACCCTAACGGCTATACTTCTGTTTATGGACATCTACAAAAATTTGCTCCTGAAATTGAAGCATATATCAAAAAGATACAATATGATAAAAAATCATATGAGGTTGAAGTTTTCCCTGATTACGGTGATGTTAAAGTCGAGAAAGGTAAGGTTATTGCATATTCTGGTAATACAGGTGGTTCTTCAGGCCCACACCTTCATTTTGAAATACGAAGTAGTGTAAGTGAAAAACCTACTAACCCTTTGTTATATGGTCTTGAAGTTAGAGATGCCACCAATCCTATTCTAAACAAAATATTTGCTTATCCTTTATCAAAAAATGCACAAGTAAATCAAAGTAATGCTAAAGTCGAATTAAATTTTTCAAAACAAAAAGACGGAACTTTTCTCGCTGATAAGGTTACTGCCAACGGCACTATTGGTATAGGTTTTTCTGGTTTTGACCGACAAGACTTGGCGGCAAACAAAAATGGTATTTATGCGGTACAACTATTAGTGAATGGTGAAACCTATATTGATTATGATTTTGAATCTTTTTCGTTTTCAGAAACCAGGTACATAAATACCTTGGTTGATTACGATCACTATGGCAAGTACAAACAAAAAATTCAACAATGTTTTCTTGCTCCAGGTAACCAATTAAGCATCTACAATGTTCTAAAAAATGATGGGAAAATTGCAATCACAGAAGGACTTTCTTACTCAATTGAACTTTTATTAAAAGACTTAAAAGGTAATTTAACCAAGGCTATTATTCCTATTGAAGGTAAAAAACAACCTTTAAAAATTACAAAAAAAATCAATAAAACAGACGCCTTTGTTATTGCCAAAAAGCCGAATAACTATGATTTAGGAGCGGCAAAAGTTTATTTTCCTGCTAAAACCTTTTATAAAGATTTTTATATCGACTTAAAAAAAGGAAATGATACGGTGACAATTCATAATAGTCGCGTGCCAGCACATCGAAATTTTACAATTACTTTTGATGCATCAAAATATTCTAAAGAAGACCAAAAACAGTTATTTATTGCGCGGCTAGATAAAAAACTAGAACCTAGTTATGCCTCAACATATAAGCGCGGTAATTCTTTTACTACCAGAACAAGAAATTTAGGAACCTATACCTTAGTGAAAGATACGGTCGCACCCAAAATTAGACCCAAGAACTTCAAAGAAAAACAATGGTTGAATAATTACAGTTATTTGAGTGTACTCATTTCTGATGATTTAAGTGGAATAGACACCTACGCTGCCACTTTAAATGGTGAATGGATTTTAATGGAATACGAATCAAAGAAAAAAACACTAACCTACAACTTTGAAGATAAGGTTCTCAATCAAAAACAGTATCAGCTTGAAGTTGTCGTTACTGACAATGTAGGAAACTCTTCAACCTTTACCAGTACGTTTTATAGAAAATAAATTCGTTTGAAATTCTTAAGGCTCATTCTTATTTTGCTGCTTCTAAGTAGTTTTATTCCGGCAAAAGCTCAGACGGCGACTATTACAGGCGTTATACTAAATGAAGGTAATTTACCCATTAAGAACGTAAACGTTTCTTCAACAAATACAGGAACCGTTTCTGACAATGATGGTTTTTACATTTTACAAATTACTTCAGATACTGAAACTACTATAACCTTTTCGCATTTAGGCCATGAAAATGTAGTCATTGAGAATTTAGTACTCACCACAAATGAAACCTTCGAATTTAATCCTGTTATGAAAATTGGAGTCATTCAAGTTGATGGTGTGACTGTTAGTCCAAAAGGCGAAAAAAATATTGAAGGGGTTACTTCAATTACCAAAGAGGTCATTCGAAAAATACCAGGAGCTAATGCCGGTGTAGAAAACGTTCTTAAATTATTGCCGGGTGTAGCTTCTAATAATGAGCTAAGTACACAATACGCAGTTCGAGGTGGTAATTATGATGAAAATTTGGTTTATGTCAATGAAATTGAAGTATACAGACCTTTTCTTATTCGATCAGCACAACAAGAAGGTTTAAGTTTTGTAAATAGTGACATGATTCAAAGCGTGAAATTCTCTCCAGGTGGTTTTCAGGCAAAATATGGTGATAAATTGTCATCGGTTTTAGATATTTCTTACAAGACCCCCGCCACCTTTGGAGCACAGGTAGATGTTAATTTTCTTGGGGCTTCAGCAGCAGTAGAAACAGTATCTAAAAACAATAATTTTAGCAGTATTTCAGGTGTTCGGTATCGAAATAATGCATTGTTAGTAAAAAGTCAGCAAACCAATACCAATTTCAATCCAGTTTTTATCGATGCTCAGACCTATTTGACTTATCGGTTTTCTAAAAAGTTTCAATTAAATTTTTTGGGAAACCTAAGCGTTAACGATTATCAGAATGAACCTTTGAACAGACAAACCAATTTCGGAACTCTTAACCAACCTAGAGCCTTGATTATTAACTATGAAGGACAAGAAAATAACAAATACAATACGGAAATGGGTGCCTTAAAAGCCAGTTACGCCATAAGTGATAATACTATTTTAAAACTTATTTCTTCTATATATCATACCACCGAAGAAGAACGATCAGATGTTATTGCAAATTACGAATTGGGCGAAATTGATTCAAATTTGGGAAGCGTAAATATTGGAGATGTGATTACCTCAAAAGGCATTGGTTCTCAATTTAGTAGGGCAAGAAACGATTTGGATGCCTTGATATTTAATTTAGCACATAAAGGAAAATATTCACGACGAGAAAAGGTATTAGAATGGGGCTTAAAGTATACCCATGAAGACATTCGTGACCAATTGCGAGAGTCAGAGTTTATCGATTCGGCAGGTTTTTCTGTTCGTCCTCCACTACCTGAATTTACAAATAATCAGCCCGAAATTCCTTTTGATCAACCATTAACAGCGTACACTTCATTGGTTGCAAAGAACTTTGTAAAAACAAATCGCTTTTCTTCTTTTCTACAATTTAGCAATCGCACCAAGTTCCAAAACACAAATTTCTATTATAATTTAGGAATTAGAGCGCATCATTGGACCGTTAGTGGAACGAACATCGCTAAAGTGTCTCAAACGGTTTTTAGTCCTAGAGTACAATTTGCACTAAAACCGGAATGGGAAAAAGATATGCTGTTTCGTATCTCAGGAGGTGTGTATTATCAACCCCCTTTTTATCGAGAATTACGAGATGAAACAGGAACTATTCAATCCGATGTAAAAGCTCAAAAATCAACCCACCTAGTTCTAGGCAATGAATATAGTTTTCAATTATGGAATCGTCCATTTACACTAGTAAGTGAGGCTTATTTTAAAGATTTGCAACAGGTAAATACCTACACCTTAGAAGATGTTCGAATTCGGTATGAAGCCAATAACAATGCAAAAGCATATGTTTATGGGTTTGAAATGCGAATGTCGGGGGCCTTTGTACCTGGAACGGAATCTTGGGTTAGTATTGGATATTTAAAAACTGAAGAAAATAGCAATGACCGTGGTTATATTGCTAGACCTACAGATCAAAGGTTAAAATTTGCAGTTTTGTTTCAAGATTATATTCCCACATTTCCAAAAGTAAGAATGTATCTAAATCTTGTTTATAATACTGGTGTACCAGGCGGCTCACCAAATTACGCAGACCCATATGTTTTTCAAAGTAGATTGAGAGATTATAAGCGTGTAGATTTAGGAATGTCATATATTTTTGTTGATGGAAAGAAAAAATATAGCAAAAGTCATTGGCTCTATAAGTTCAAGGAATTAAGTGCCGGATTAGAAGTTTTCAATTTGTTCAATAATCAAAATTCAATTACCAATACTTGGGTACGCGATGCGGATAGCAAGCAACAATTCGCAGTTCCAAATTTTATGACTAGTCGGGTTTTGAACATAAAATTAAGTGCGCGTTTTTAATCTAAAAATAAGTACCTTCCAATTTCGTTCTAACACTAATTGCAATTGGTAATGAAAAAAATACTTTTATTTAGCATCTTCTTTATTGGGCTTTATGTCAATGCTCAAAAAAACATTTATGAGAGTAACAAGTTTGATTTTTTTAGCGAAGAACATAAAGTGCTCGCTATTCTACCTTTTCTAACCAATTTAGATCTTAAAGATGATATTTCTAAAGATGATTTAAATTCTCGTGAAGAAAAAGAAGGCTACGCCGTTCAAAATGCCCTTGAAACTTATTTTTCGCAACGCAAAAAGAAAAAAAAATTCTCAGTTGACTTTCAGAATACCAAAAACACCAATGCGGTTTTAGCTAAAAACAAAATCACATACGACAATATTGATGTCTATACGATTAAAGAATTGAGCGACATATTAGAGGTAGACGGAATTATTAGTGGAAGCTTAGACTTGAATATTTTATTATCAAAAGGTGTTCCTGATGATTTTAGTTTTTTAGATTATTTTTTGGGAGATGCAAATTACGGCCGTATCGGCATTAAAATTAGCGATGGATTAACTGGAAAATTACTTTGGAAATACGAAAAAGAGATCAATAAAAAATCAGGTAAAAATACCGATGATCTTATTGATAGAATGATGAAATTAGCTTCTAGAAAATTTCCTTATGACCGCCAAAAGAGAAAAGATAGAAAGCGCAGTAAAGGTTGATTTAAAACAAACTACTGGTATATGAACTCTTTCAGTATGTCAATGGTGTAATTGATTTCTTCTTTTGTGTTGAAATGCGAAAAAGAAAAACGAAGTGAAGGTTTTAACATATCTTCTTCAGATAAAATTTCAGAAAGTACATGTGAACCCTTACCACTACCCGATTGGCAAGCACTACCTTTTGAGCATGCTATCCCTTTTATATCTAAATGAAACAAAATCATAAGTGCTTTTTGAGCATCAACAGGTAAACAAACATTAACTAAAGTGTAGGTGCTTTTTTCTAAATCACCAGAATACCCATTATACTTGGCTTCAGGAATTTCATTGTTTACTTTTTCAATAAAATAGCGTTTCAATTCCGTTATATATTTCTGTTCTTCTTCCAATCGATCATAAGCACAAATAAATGCTTCTTCTAAACCGACTATATTATGAAAAGATTCTGTACCAGCTCTATGACCTCGTTCTTGTGATCCACCCGAAATCATACATCGCATTCCAGAATTTCTTCTTATATAAGCAAAACCAATTCCCTTGGGTCCATGAAACTTATGAGCCGCAGCAGCCATAAAATCTACCGGAGTTTTTTGCACATCCCAACTGAAATGCCCTATTGATTGTACAGTATCTGAATGATAATAGGCGTCATGTGTTTTGCAAAGTTGCGCTACTGCCTCAATATCAATTTTATTACCAATTTCATTATTAACATGCATTAAACTAACCAATTTTTTAGAATCATCCTTTTGCAAAAGTTCTTCTAAATGATCCATTTTAGGGTTTCCGAATACATCTAAATCAACAAAATTCAAGCTAATACCACTCTCTTTTTCCAGTTCTTCAACTGTATGTAATACCGCATGATGTTCTATTTTAGTAGTAATAATTGTCTTTACCTGTAAATCACGAACTGCACATCTTAAAATCATATTGTCTGCTTCAGTACCACCTGAAGTAAAAATAATTTCTGAAGGGTGCGCATTCAAATACTTTGCAATTGTCTTTCGGGTAGTTTCTATAGCTGTTTTGGCAGACCTACCAAAAGCATGGCTTGAAGAAGGATTACCATAAAAATTCGATAGCGCATCTTGCATTTTTGCTATAACACTTTCTCTTACCTGCGTGGTTGCAGCGTTATCTAGGTAAATATTTTTCATGGTCAATTATCATATTAACAGGTCAAAATTAACGGAAATTAACTTAATTTCTAGTGAATAAGGAATAAACTTATGGGATATTTCGCTTAAATTTGAGCAATGAATAAATACTTATTTTTTGGTTTTATATTTTTATTTTACGCCTGCGATGACGGCGAGTTGCAAATAGAAACCTTAGACTTTGATGCTGCAACGATTCAAAATTGCGAAGTGATTGAAGCTGGTTCAGCTAACGTACTTTTTAAGTTAAATACTACCGAGGCATTGATACTAGAATTATCTGCAGCAGTTTTAAAGAACGAAATATCTGACGGACCAGTAGCTCATTTAGTGACTGCTTCAGGCGCAACTAAAGTTACCTATAGAACATTTTCGGATAATATTTCAAATAGTTATTTCTGTTCTGATGTGCCTTTAACAAGCCCAACAGTTGTTGAGGAAATTATAGCGGAAGCCGGCTCTGTTTTTATAACAACTACGGTAAAAGCAGATAGCTTGACCTACGAACATGAGATTCAATTGAGCGGTATTTCATTAATAACTTCTAAAGACACACGAATAACTGATTTAAGCATTAACAACTTTGGCACCGTTATCACTAGCCTACCAGAATAAGGTTTCTTACACTTTCTGATAAATATATATCTCCGTTGCTCCTAAACCATACTTCTGATAATCAGCGTCGTAATATTTGATATTATCATAGCGACGAAAAAGATATTTCAATTCTTCTTTTAAAACGCCGGCTCCGACCCCATGTATAAAAACAACTTTTTGAATACGTTTGCGTATCGCAAATTCCAATTGTCTTTTTGCGGTTTCTAATTGCAAATTTAACATGTCATAATTAGACATACCTTTTGAATTGGGGCTTAGTTGATGAATATGCAAGTCAACCACCATTTTGGGCGCATTTCTTTCTTTTGGTTTTTGCGATGTTGAATTTCTTTTCTTGGGGAGTTCTTTTTCTGATTTGATTTGAGCAATATCGTAATTACTAACCTTGATATCATTTTCAACCTTAACCAACTCAGAGGTGGTAAAGGTCATTGAGAAGCCGTCATTACTTTCTATTGTTATTTCATTCATTATAATATCAATTATAACCCCTTTTATGGTATCATCTATAGTTTCAACGAAATCTCCAATATGAAAAACAGCCATGATTTTGTTTTGATTACGTAAAATTAATAGTATTTTTCGGAGGATTAATCGGTTGATTTGATGAAAATGCTTTTTACCATTGTTTTGCTACGCATTGAAGACTATATGTTGCCTTGTTTTACGAAGTCTATATTCGGATTCGATTGTCCTGGCTGCGGTCTACAACGTTCAATTGCGTTCCTAATAAAAGGCGATATTGCAGCTGCATGGGATATGTACCCAGCAATTTTTACAATAATACCCTTATTTATCTTTTTAGGGCTAGATTTTTTCTTTTCGTTCAAACACGCCAATAAAATAGTAATACCACTAATGGTGGCAAGTTTTGTACTTATTTTAACCAATTTTATATTAAAATTTATTTAACTAACAACCTTAACATTTATGGAACAACAAAAATTACCCAACGTAACTATCGTAATCGTACTTTCAATAATAGGCCTTGTTTGCTGCTGCGTTGCAGGAATTCCCGGTATTTTATTTGGAGGAATTGGTTTAATACTGGCGCTTAAAGATGAAAAATTATACAAAGAAAATCCTAATGACTATTCGAATTACAGTCAACTTAAAACTGCCAAAATTTTGGCTATAGTTGCCCTAGCTATTGGCGTTTTGTATTTAGCTTACACCTTCTTTCAGATTTCGCAAATGGGCGGATGGGACGCTTATATGGAGCAAGTTCAAGAAATTAGTGAACAATGGGGAGGACAATAAACAAATAACGCTACAATAAAACTATGAACCACCAGACACTTCCAGGCGCCAGTAACGCCATGACTTTCGGAATTTTATCAATTGTATTATCGCTATTTTGTTGCGGACCTTTTGGAGCTATTTTTAGCTTTATCGGATTATCAAATGCAAAAAAAGCAGAAGGCGTATACAACGAAAATCCTGAGGTCTATTCGGGCATTGATAACGTTAAGACAGCCAAAATACTTTCTTATGTTGGCATAGGCTTAGCCGCAGTCATGCTCATTTTTTGGATACTCTATTTTGGAGTTATCATCGCAATGATTACCTCTGGAAACTTTGATGGAGGAGATTTCTAAGCTAAAACAACTAGAATAAAAAGCCCGTAGCAAAAAACTACGGGCTTTTTCTTTGTTTTAAGTTTCTGAAAATTACTTTTCAAATTGCCTTAATGTTTTTATGATTATTGCAACGCAATCTAACAATTGATCTTTGGTCATCACCAGCGGTGGTGCAAAACGAATAATATTGCCATGCGTAGGTTTTGCTAAAAGCCCATTTTGCTTTAAAGCCATGCAAATATCCCAAGCTGTAGAACTATCTTCGGTATCGTTTATAAGAATTGCGTTTAGAAGTCCTTTTCCTCTAACCGAATTAACAATGTTACAATCTTTAATAAATTTGCCTAACTCGGTACGAAACAACTCCCCTAACTCAAAAGCATTTTGAGCAAGTTCCTCCTCTTTTATTACTTCGAGCGCCGCCATACCTACAGCAGCAGCAATTGGGTTACCACCGAAAGTACTACCATGATTTCCCGGTTGAATTACACTCATAATATCATCATTTGCTAAAACCGCTGAAACTGGGTAAGCGCCACCAGAAAGAGCTTTTCCTAGTATTAAAATATCAGCTTTAACTTCTGGCGTTCCACTACAATGCTTATCTTCACATGAGCAATTTCCGCATGTTGCCAATAAACGACCCGTTCTTGCGATACCCGTTTGCACTTCATCTGCTATGAATAAAACATTATACTTTTCACAAAGCGCCTTAGCCCCTGCTAAGTATCCTTCAGAGGGTACATATACTCCCGCTTCACCTTGAATAGGTTCCACCAAAAATCCGGCGACGTTGCTATTATTTACTAAAGATTCTTCTAGATCCTTAAGATTATCATACTCGATTTTAAGGAATCCATCGGTGAATGGTCCAAAATTTTTGCGTGCTACTGGGTCATTAGAAAATGATATAATTGTAGTCGTACGGCCGTGAAAATTATTTTCGCAGACGATGATCTGTGCTTGATTTTCAGGAATCCCTTTTTTCTCATAAGCCCATTTCCGACATAATTTCAAAGCTGTCTCAACAGCCTCAGCACCAGTATTCATAGGCAAAAGCTTATCGAATTTAAATGTTTCAGTAGCATACTTTTCATAAGATCCTAAAACATCATTGTAAAAAGCTCTTGAAGTAAGAGTTAAGGTTTGTGCTTGATTCACCATTGCTCTAACAATCTTAGGGTGGCAATGCCCTTGATTTACAGCAGAGTACGCCGATAGAAAATCATAGTACTTTTTTCCTTCCACGTCCCATACATAAACTCCTTCTCCCCTATTCAATACTACCGGTAATGGATGATAGTTGTGTGCGCCGTGCTTGTCTTCCAATGCGATGGCATCTTCAGAAGTGATTTTTTCTAAAATTGACATGATAAAAATTACTTTAAATAAAACTTCAGTAATTCCTGCTACACCTTTTTCCTTTCGAAGACTCGAAAATTCAGCGTGGGAGAGAAATCATCCCTAGCAAAAGCATGGTAAAAATATAACTTTTTTCTCACTTGACCTTTATTCAGTATTTAAGGTCGAATATAATTTTAAAATTAATCAACATAAATGTGACTTATCATTTATTACGGTGTCTTATACTAGAGACACTAACCATTAAAAATTTAAAAATGAATAGTCTAGAGAACATTTTCAATGATTTAACAGGTTCCTTCAGCGGATTCCTACCCAACACAATAGCAGCAATAGCCATACTTATTATCGGATGGTTGGTCGCTAAATTTTTCAAAAGAATTATTACTAAAGTTTTGAAGCGAACGGGCATCGATCAAAAGCTTAAGTCTGATAAAATGCCATTATCTAAATTTATAGCCAAACTAGTTTACTTTCTAATAATGATTTTTGTTTTCATGTTGGCATTAACTAAACTCGGCATGACAGGTGTTTTAGATCCTGTAAAGAATCTATTAAATAGTTTTTTAACTTATATACCTAACATTGTTGGGGCTGGTTTAGTTGGCTATATAGGATATATGTTAGCAACTATTATCTCTGAATTAGTTGGTCTTTCGGGTGACGCTATTCAGAATCTTGTGCCAAAATTGAAACTACCCGAAAATATGGATTTGGTTGGTATTCTAAAAAAGATAGTTTTCATTTTCGTATTTATTCCGTTGCTAATTACTGCGCTGAACATACTAAATATGGAAGCGATTTCAGAACCTGCAACAGAAATGTTATCTCAGTTCTTTAATGCAATACCAAGAATTCTTGTTGCTGTAATCATCATGATATTGTTTGTAGTTGGTGGTAAGTTTGTTTCAAGTCTTATTACTGAATTACTCGACAGTTTAAAACTCAATAGTTTACTCGAAAAAATGAACTTAGGTGATATTTCTAGTAAAACCAACGTTTCAAAAATAATTGGAAACATTGCATTCTTCTTCATTGTTCTTTTCGGACTAATGACTGCAATAGAAAAATTAGAGTTTACAAAGCTTACCGAAATCATAAACTCAATTGCTGGAATTTCAGGAAAAATTCTATTCGGTCTAGTTATACTAATCATTGGAAACTGGATTGCGGGTGTTGCCCACAATAGTATTTCTAAAACAAGTTCTAATAAATTTGTTGGTTCTATAGTACGTGTATGTGTATTGGCTATATTTTTAGCAATGGGCTTAAAAACAATGGGGATAGGTGATGAAATTATAAACATGGCCTTCGGAATAACGCTTGGTACTGTAGCAATTACGATTGCCTTGTCTTTTGGCCTAGGAGGAAGAGCTGCTGCTGGAAAACAAATGGAAAAAATTCTAGGTAAATTTAATGATAAAAAATAATTGGTCGTTTAAACAACATACTCGTTATTTTTATTCAATATCACAAGAGCCTTTTAGCAATAAAAGGCTCTTGTTATTTTTACACCTATCATCTATCTTCAAATAAAACAGCAACTTGAATTTCTAGGCGTTTCAACTCTCTTAGCGTTTCATTTTTATCCATTTGCATCCAAATGTAAAGTTTCATCATTCCCATAAAAACCATACATAGAAAGCCCGCACAAGCCCACTTAATCAATTCGTTAGTAACCTCGGTATTGAAAAATTGAATGGTGCAAAAAACAAAAACTATAAAAACTAAAACGTGCATTATCGTCATAACCGAAGCTAACCAACCTGTTTTACCCTTATGTACCTCACCAATTTTTTCAAGTAGCGTTTGCTCTCCTAACTCGTCGTAAAATTTTGCTTCTTCCTTACTGAGCGCATCTTTGATTAAATCATCAATCTTTTCTTTTTTATTATCCATAGTATTATGTATTTAAAATTGTTTTTAATTTTTCTCTGGCATTAAAAAGCCTTGATTTTATGGTTCCTACTGAGATTTCGAGTATTTCAGCTATTTCTTTTATAGTATAGTTTTCAGTATAAAATAAACCTAACACCAATTGCTGTTCTTTCGATAAAGTTGAAATAGCTTTACGAAGTTTTCTAATTGGTTCTTCGACATCAGAAGCAGTAGTTTTTGTAACAGCTAAGAAGTATGATTCTTGCAACTTCTCGAATTCTTTTTTTCTTTTACTAACAAAATCAAGTGACTTTCGAGTTACAATTCGAAACGCCCAACTTCCAAAAAGATTAGGGTCTTTTAGGCTATCGATCTTTTTCATAATAATCTTCCAGCAATCTTGTACTACATCCTTTGATGCTTCAATATCAAAGGTGTAGTAAAATGAATGTTTACATAGTTTAACATGGTACTTACTCACCAATAGATTCAATGCCTTTTTAGATCCAGAGCGGTATTGCAAAACCAATAATCCATCAAAAATTTTACTAGAGTCATTCATAGTTTGTTTCTACACTTAAGACGGATGTGCATTGAAAAGGTTCATTTTTTCCTTAAAATAATGTTATTCCCTTTAAAGTTAACTGAATAAATGAATCCAATTCCTATTTTTGCTCAATGCGTAAAAAGAGGAGTCGACAAATTTTTGAGAATATTGAAGTCATTGATGCTGGTGCCAAAGGAAAAACGATCGGCAAAGCACCAGATGGTAGGGTGATTTTCATGACGAATACCGTGCCTGGTGATGTTGTTGATATTCAAACCACCAAGAAAAGAAAAAGCTATTTTGAGGGTTCTGCAATACATTTTCATTCACTTTCTGACAAACGTGTAACGCCTGAATGCCAACATTTCGGCACATGCGGAGGCTGCAAATGGCAGCATATGGGTTATAAACACCAGTTATTTTTCAAACAGAAAGAAGTTGAAAATAATCTTAAACGTATTGGTCATCTTGAATTACCGGAAGTATCTCCAATACTAGGCTCTGAGAAGCAATATTTCTATAGAAATAAAATGGAATTTTCTTTTTCAGATAGTCGATGGTTGACCTTAGAAGAATTGCAATCAGATACCATTTTTGAAGATAAAAATGCCTTGGGGTTTCATATACCCGGTATGTGGGATAAAATTCTAGATCTCGAAAAATGTCATCTACAAGCTGATCCTTCAAATGCTATTCGATTAGAGACCAAAGCATTTGCGACAAAAAACGACATCTCCTTTTTCAATCCAAGAAATCATTTTGGAATGCTGCGAACCTTAATGATTCGCACTTCATCTACAGGTGAAATTATGGTATTAGTGCAGTTTTTTGAAGATGATACAACTAAACGTACTTTGCTACTAAATCATTTATCAGAAACCTTTCCTGAGATTACGGCGCTCTTATATGTTTTAAATACCAAACAAAATGATACCATTTACGATCAAGAAGTAATTTGCCATACGGGTAGAGACCACATCTTTGAAGAAATGGAAGGTTTAAAATTTAAAATAACTGCTAAATCATTCTATCAAACAAATTCGGATCAGGCTTTCGAGCTTTATAAAATCACAAGAGAATTTGCCGGCTTAACAGGTGAAGAATTGGTTTATGACCTCTATACCGGCACAGGTACTATTGCACAGTTCGTAGCTAAAAAAGCCAAAAAAGTAATTGGCATTGAATCGGTTCCTGAGGCTATAATAGACGCAAAAGCCAACGCCACACAAAACCAAATTGAGAATGTTGAATTCTTTGTTGGCGATATGAAAAATGTATTTAATGAAGCTTTTATTACAGAAAATGGCACTCCAGATATTATTATAACAGATCCTCCGCGTGATGGTATGCATAAAGATGTAGTGCAGCAAATAATAAACATTGCACCTAAAAAGATAGTTTATGTAAGTTGCAACAGCGCAACTCAGGCGAGAGATTTAGCTTTGATGAAAGAGCTTTATACGGTCACCAAAGTTCAACCTGTAGATATGTTTCCACAAACCCACCATGTTGAAAATATTGTACTTTTAGAAAAGAGAAAAAAGAATGAATAAGCTGAGAAATATAGCTTCACTAGTACTTTTAGGTCTTTTGACCTTTTCTGCCTGCGAAAAAGATGATATTTGTGTTGATGATGATACCCCGCTAGTAATTGTACGGTTCTATGATGCGGCGAACCCAACTGAATTTAAGGTTGTCACTAGTTTGCGGGTAATAGGTACAGGTAACGGCAATCCAGTTAATACTTTTAGTGATAGGTCAAGTACTTTAGATTCGATCGCCTTACCACTAAAAACTAACGACATCGCAACGCAATTTTCTTTTATTTTTGATTCTGCAACTGATGCTAATGATGCGGAAACTGGCACTATTGATCAGCTTCAATTCTCATATCTTGCAAAAGAAATTTTCAAATCTCGTGCCTGCGGTTTTGTTGTTAATTATGATAATTTGACCACAAGTTTTACCCCAACAGCAAATAGCTGGATTCAAAGTATCGAAATCATAAAACCTTCAGTAACCATCGAAGAAGAAGTAACTGCACATGTTAAGATATTTCATTAGTATATTTTTATTTGCTTGTTTCTTTTTGGGGAACGCTCAAAGCAAACCAATAAATACCAAACCTGTAGATACGGTGGTACATAAACAACCATATGGTTTGCGCGTTGGGGTTGACCTAAGTAGACTGACTATCGGAGCATTTGAAGAAGAATATACCGGACTTGAATTCGTTGGTGATTTTAGGCTAAGTCAAAAATACTGGCTAGCGGCAGAAATAGGTAATGAAAAGAGAACGCGACAAGAAGACCTGTATAACTTTACAGCGTCAGGAAGCTACATCAAAGTAGGTATTGATTATAATACGTATGGCAACTGGTACGGAGAACAAAACTTAATTTATGTGGGGGGACGATATGCTTTTAGCACATTCAATCAAACATTGAATAATTATCAAATTTTTGATAGCAATCGCTACTGGAGTCCAAATGGTTTTGCTGAGGGAGCTGCTGGGCCAATCGAATATTCACGAAATGCATCTTGGTTAGAATTTGTTTTAGGCATAAAAGCGGAATTAATTGCAAATATCTACATGGGGGGAAGCGTTCGTTTAGGAGCTCTAGTTTCACGTTCAAAAGTCGAGGAAAGTGATTTAACTAGTCTTTTTATCCCTGGTTTTAACAAAGTTACTGATGGTAGTATCTTTGGTATTGGTTATAACTTTTCCATCTCCTATTTTATTCCTTTGTATAAAAAATCGAAGAAAATTAAAAAGGAAGATTCTCCTCTTCAACAAGAAATAGAAACACAACAATCACAAGAACAATAATTTATTGTTCAACCGTTTATAAAACATTTTCTTACAGGAAGTTAAATGACCTAAACCGGCTAACCAGTTGTCGAAAATAATGTGCCTTTTATCTATAATTTGTTGAAAGACTTAGTATTCAATAGACATTGCAATACTAAACTAAAACCATGACCAAACGGACACCAAAAAAACTCCGCAAAAAAGTTCAAAATTATATTTTTGTTTTTTCTTCACTACTTCTTTTAAGTGCCATTCCGTATTTTGCAGGTTCGGGCTTAGATGATCCTGAGCCTATGGGCTCTTATTTAAATGCAAATTTTCCAGCGGCTCTTCCGCAAGGTTTACCTTATCAACCTGTTTTTCCGAATCTTTCTTTTGATTCTCCTTTGACTTTTAATGAGGTGACCGATGCTAATAAAATTATTATTGGCCAACGTGATGGTAAAATATTTTGGTTTGATAAGGATCCTAATGTTGCAGTTAAAAATTCAATGATTGACCTATCAGAAAAAGTAGGTGTAGTTTGGGATGGAGGTTTTTTAGGTTTAGCATTACACCCTCAATTTGGTACAACAGGAAAAAACTATTTCTATGTATGGTACACCACAGAAGATGAAAACAGTAATGATTTTCCAAATAGTTATACAACTCAAAGCTGTAATAGCGAAGAATACTGGGGTAACTTCTTAGTACTTGCTCGATATGAAGCTAACCCGAACACCTTAAGTGTTCAAGCCTCGTCTGAACAAGTGATGCTTAAATTAAGAATGTATGGCACTACCCATAGAGGTGGTGGTTTAGTATTTGGTGACGACGGATTTTTGTATTTAACAACAGGGGATCAAACCGCCTTTAAAAAATCTCAAGATATTGTAAATAATCTTGATGGTGGTGTTTTGCGTTTAGATGTTGATCAAGACAATTCAAAAAGTCATCCTCCGGTAAGAACGATGCCCAATGATCATGGTTTTTCAGATGAAATAACGGGTAACGGATATTATATTCCGAATGACAATCCTTTTTTAAGTCCAGTCGGTGCAAATTTCGAAGAGTATTATAGTATGGGGCATAGAAACCCCCATAGAATGACCAAGGATAGGCAAACCGGTAAGCTATATGTTGGTGAGATAGGTGGTGGCAGGCATGAAGAAATCAATATTGTTAAAAAAGGAGGAAATTTTGGATGGCCCTTATATGAAGGATTGTATCGAAGCACCTTTTGCGTTGATGGGTTGTATAACAACATGCCACATGAGCAACCCCTTGTGGCTTTTCCTAGATCAGAAGCAAATGCTATCATCGGTGGTTTTGTGTATCGAGGTAACGAAATACCCGAACTAAGAGGAAAGTATCTCTGTGCTGATTATGGTAGCGGAGAAGAAATTTTTACTGTGGATATCGATACAGGTTCATATGAACAATATGGTAATTTCACTTCAACGAATATTATTTCTTTTGGTGAAGATAAACAGGGCGAACTCTATATCTTGAAGCAAGGAGTTTCTCAAATTTTTAAGGTTACTTCAAAAAATACTGGCTTTGGAAATACGCCTCAATTGCTATCTGAAACAGGTGCATTTTCTGATCTAACAAATTTAACCCCGACTGATGGTTTGGTACCCTACGATCTTGTGGAATCATTTTGGTCTGATGGCGCGGTAAAAAAGCGATGGATGGCTGTACCTAACGACGGAACTCATAATACTTCTGAAGAAATTGTCAACTATTCTGAGGATGATAATTGGGATTTTCCGAATGGCACCGTTTTAGTAAAACATTTTGAATTACCGCTAGATGAATCAAACCCTAGTATAACCAAACGTTTAGAAACCAGATTTTCGATTAAGGCAAATGACGGAAATTTTTATTTTGTCACGTATAAATGGAATGATCAACAAACCGATGCTGTATTATTAACAGATGGTTTGGATGAAATTATCGATGTTCTTAGATCTGATGGTAGTGCAGATACGCAAACTTGGACCTACCCCAGCACTATTGATTGCGTTAGTTGTCACAACCCATCAACAGGAGGAGTCATTGGCACAAAAGCCCGATATCTGAACAAAGACTATACTTATTCAGAAACAGGAAGAACAGCTAATCAATTGGTAACCTTAAGTCACCTGGGCATTTTAGATCAATCAATTTCTGATGCGGATACTGGAGCTATTTTAACCTCTAAATCCATAAATGATCCTACGGCTACTTTAGATGAGAAAGCAAGATCATATTTAGATGTGAATTGTGCATACTGCCATCAACCTGGTACGGGTAATCGTGGTGATTTCAATCTAAATCTAAGTCTAAGTCTTGAAGAAACAGGCTTATTAACGGCCTCACCCTATAGTTCTCTTGGTATACCAAATGAAAAAATTGTTGACCCAGGTAGTGTTCCAACTTCTATTTTATATCATAGAATGAACAGTACAGAGGCCGCAATTGCAATGCCTCCTATTGCTAAAAATGAAATTGATGTCAAAGCAGTTGCCCTAATTAATGATTGGATCAATGAATTAGGAGCAGTTTATGTTACTGGTGTAACCTTAGATTTAGAAACAGTCACTTTAAATGTTGGAGATAATCAGCAACTAACCGCCGCGGTTAACCCAGCTGATGCAAGCGACACCTCGGTTGTTTGGTCATCAAGCGATACCAGTATAGCAACAGTAGATGCCAACGGACTTGTTACTGCAGTTTCGACAGGTAATGCAACGATTACGGTTACTACTAACGATGGTGATTTTACAGCAGTTGCAGCTATAACTGTTCTTCGATCTGTAACGGGGGTTTCGGTCAATCCAAATTCGGTTGAATTAGAAGAAGGCGATACCCAACAATTAACGGCTCAAGTAAGCCCTACTGATGCAAGCGACACCTCGGTTGTTTGGTCATCAAGCGATACCAGTATAGCAACAGTAGATGCCAACGGACTCGTTACTGCAGTTTCGACAGGTGATGTAACGATTACCGTTACTACTAACGATGGTGATTTTACGGCAGTTGCAGCTATAACTGTTCTTCGATCTGTAACGGGGGTTTCGGTCAATCCAAATTCGGTTGAATTAGAAGAAGG